>Ga0137391_10002189_pt1 | contig 14572 bp, 11 predicted proteins | sample 15con2h24BmetaG_FD_101399 | JGI IMG/M metagenome (GOLD analysis project Ga0137391, IMG submission 101399) | Vadose zone soil microbial communities from Angelo Coast Range Reserve, California, USA - 15con2h2.4B metaG | ecosystem: Environmental > Terrestrial > Soil > Vadose zone > Saprolite...
ATCTCATCTACGATGTGATGCCGAACCAATCGATCGAGGTTGACCGGCCGGACATTCTCATCGTCGAAGGCTTGAACGTTTTGCAGACCGGTCGTCTGCCGAAAGACGGCAAGGCGATTCCGTTTGTCTCCGATTTTTTCGATTTCTCGGTTTATCTCGATGCCGATGAAGACGTGCTCAAGGCCTGGTACGTGGATCGTTTCTTGACGTTACGCGGCACCGCCTTCCGCGACCCAAAATCGTATTTTCATCGTTATTCGAATTTGTCGGACGAGGCAGCGACGGAAACGGCCGCATCGATCTGGTCGCGGATCAATCTCGTTAACTTGCACGAAAATATTTTGCCGACACGGCAGCGGGCCGATCTCATATTGAAGAAAAGCGAAAGCCACCTTGTCGAGAACGTTTCGCTCCGGCGGCTGTAGTCACGCTGCCCAGCGGCTCAAATCGAAATGCTCAAAGTAGCGTTTCTTGATTGCCGACACAGGCAGCACGATGAGAACGTCGGTTGTGCCGAACTCGTGATCAACGACGGCGCCATCGCCGATATAGGCGCCGAGTCGCAAATACCCTTTGATCAAGGGCGGTAGCGCGCGAAGTGCTTCCTTGGGGTCGATTGCTTCCTTCGACATGCGATTCATTTCAACGTAACGCCCGGGCAACGCGCGCGCACGCCATTGTTCCGGCGCGGGCGCGTAGTGATGCAAGAACGAGAGCGGCAGCGCGAGCCGCTTGGGATCGGTGCCATCGAGGCTCGCGCACCCAAACATCACATCGCAACCGTTCTGCAAATTGTATGCGTGGATGCCATGCCACAGAAGCTCGACGGTGCGCTTGCTGCGATAAGGCGCGAGCACGCAGGATCGCCCAAGTTCGAGGAATTGAAAATCGCTGTGACTCGCGATGAGCGCGCCGATGTCAAATTCGGCGGCGGTATAGAAACTGCCGAACTCTTCAGCCAATGATTGTCGCAGCAGCCGATAAGTGCCGACGACGGTCGGCCGGTTCAGCGCGCCGCGGTCGCGAGATGCATGATCCAGCACCAACAGGTGATCGCAGATCGTGTCATAGCCGTCGATATCGCGGCGCGCGAAAAGCCGTGCGGGGTTCGGTATAGCCGTACCCTCTTGGTAGAAAACGCGATAGCGCAGTTTTTGCGCCTGACGCACCTCGGCTGCCGTTTGCGCCAGCCGGACTTCCAGCGAACCGAGACGGCCGAGGCTCTGCGAAGGCCGGTGAGTGCGCGCCGCCCAGGCTTGTAAACCACCATATGCCTGAATGGACGAGATGATGCCGGGCATGCCAGGCCCCGCGGGCGCTGGGCGAAAACGCTCGAACAGGCTGCGCCGGAATTGGATGCTGGCACTTGCGGGCATTTGGTCCTCTTCGGCGTGAACCAGTTGCGAAGACGCGAGGGGTTCCAGGTAGTCGAATCAGGGATCGATTGTCGGCAGTCCCCTACACCACGGACCGACCACGGAATTATGACAATGTGAGGAAACCCGCGTCAGGCCGCAAGCGGGTTGGATATCAGTTCCGAAGTGGCGTCCAATACTTCACGCAACCGTTCGCGGTCGAGCGGCTTCACCATGAGCCCGTCCAGGCCTGCGTCGAGCGCAGCCTCGCGGTCTTCTGATTGGGCATTAGCGGTGAGCGCGAGCATACGCGTGCGTTTATTGCCGGCTTGCGTTTCCGCCGCGCGGATACAGCGCGCGGCTTCCAGGCCATCCATGCCCGGCATTTGCATATCCATCAGCACCAAGTCGTAAGGAGAACCTGCAGCGCGTGCCGCTAGCCAGGAGTCCACAGCGTCTTCACCATTGATTGCAATTGTGGGGCGATGTCCGAGACGTGTGAGCAACGCGCGCGCAAGCAGCGCATTGATTTCGTTATCCTCTGCCACCAGGATCGAAAGCCCTTTGCCGCCGGTGACGGGTGCTTCTGCCGATTCATCTGCGATCTCAGCTGGCGCGTGCTCGAAGGTGTCCGCAGTTACGAGCCGCGCGGCAAGCGAAGCGGCCCGGACTGGTTTGACCAGATAGCCGGTGAATCCGGCAGCCTTTAGCGCCGGCAATTCGTGCCGTTCGGTGGGGCCGATCAGCACGACGCGTTTTGGCACGCCGAGTTTGGTGAGATCGCCGCTCGCAATCATGCTTGACGCGAGCGGATAGTCGACCAGCAGCGCTTCCCATGGCCGTTCGGGGAGCAATGCCAGGGCAATTCGCTCGTCGATCGCGGTGCAGGTCTTGGCACCCCAACGGCCGATCCGCCGGGCCAGTAACGAGGCCTCGATTTCTGCGGCTGCAACGATCATCACGGCTGCGGAATTGAGATCGGGCGAAATGAAATTCGCTTCCTGCGTGTCCAGCGTCGGGGGCAACGGCACCTCGACGCTGAAAGTCGAACCGACGCCCTCTTGGCTCGTCACGGCAATACGCCCGTCCATCCGTTCGACGATGCGCTTGGAGATCGCGAGTCCAAGACCGGTACCGCCATATTTCCGCGTCGATGAACCGTCGGCCTGCTCAAAATCGAGGAAGATGCGCGCCAGGTCGTCCTGCTTCATGCCGATGCCGGTATCGCGCACTTCGAAATGAATTTCGTTTTCGTGCTCACTCGGTTCGACAATGACTGCAACGCCGCCTTTTTCGGTGAATTTAATGGCATTGCCGACCAGATTGAGAAGGACTTGCCGCAAGCGCGCTGCATCGCCCACGACTTGTGTTGGCACGCGTTCGTCCACAAACGAGGCGATCTCAATCCCTTTCGTTTGCGCGCGTGGCGCCATCAGCTCGACCGCCTCTTCGATCATGGCAGCCAGTGTGAAGGGACGCGCTTCCAGATCAAGCTTGCCGGCTTCGATCTTCGAGAAATCGAGAATCTCTTCAATCAGCGACAACAACGTTTCGCCCGAAGTCTTTGCTGCTTTCGCATAAGTGAGCTGCTCCGGCGTGAGCGGTGTGTCGAGCAGCAAATCCGCCATGCCGAGCATGCCATTGAGCGGCGTGCGGATTTCGTGACTGACCATTGCGAGGAAACGCGACTTCGCGCGGTTTGCGGTTTCCGCCTGGTCGCGTGCTAGGGAACGGGCATGCTCGGCTTCTACGCGGCTGGTGACGTCGCGTCCAACGCCTTGGTTTTCGCTGCCTGTTTCGCCACGCACGGCGACTTCCCGCCAGGCGATCCATCGTGCGCTGCTGCCGCAAGCGATTTTCTGGTCGTAGACGCGAGTGCCGTCGGCCTGGACCACGACGGCTCCTTGCTCGAGAATAGGCAGTTCGACGATGGTGCCTATCAAGACTTCGCGTGGTTTGTTCGCGACTGCGCAAAAAGCGTCGCTCGCATACGTGACGCGGCCGGAGCTGTCCCTGCGCACGATCAGGTCGCCTTGCGCTTCCAACAAACTTCGCGCGCGTTCTTCCGCCTCGCGCAGCTCCCAATTGTGGTCCGAAAGCTCATCGTTGCGCGCTTCAAGCGCATGTATTGCTTCCGTGGCCTGCCGCTGGCGCACATACATAAAGACGATCAGGCTGCATGCAGCCGCGAATAACGCACCGCCGATGGCATAGCTTGAAAGGTCGAAGGCGGCATTTTGCATGCGCGCGCCGGCGAGAAAGCTCAACGCCGCTGCGATGATCGCGCATGCACAGAAAATCACGCCGCCAAACGGTAGCGCTCTCGGGCGACCGCCGGCTGCTGACTTCGCCGGTAGTTTTGTCGATTGTGGTTCGGGTCGCATGGCTCCGGTATCGCCGGGTCCGGCCTCGGTATGCCGGCCATCCACGATGGGGACCATTTGGCGCCCCGAACCTTGCAAATTTATTCCTGATTAACCGAGCGACCACCGTTCGCGCAAATATGGTAAATGCGCCGTTAAAAGGCATCAGTTGTGCCGGATTATGCCGCTCGCCGCACGTCGTCGGTAAGCGCGCGATAGGACAAAGCCTCAGCAAGATGCACGCGACCGACGCGCTCGGCGGCGTCGAGGTCGGCGAGTGTCCGTGCGACGCGCAATACCCGGTGATAGCCGCGCGCCGACAGACGCATTGATTCGGCAGCGTCGCGCAGAAGTGCCATACCGGCAGTGTCCGCGCGAGCCACCTCCTCCAGCGCTGACGCGCTCACCTGTGCATTCGTCCGTACATTTTTCATGCCGAGAGCCGCGTAACGCGCGGTCTGCACGTCTCGCGCGCGCGCGACGCGCGCGGCTACCTCGCGGCTGCCCTCTGCCGGCGCTGGCAAAATCAAATCGGCAGCCGTCACCGCCGGAACTTCGATATGTAAATCGACACGATCGAGCAACGGGCCAGACAGCCGGCCTTGGTATTCGGCCGCGCAGCGAATGTTGGCGCCACGCTTGCAGGTAAAGCCAGGGTCGTTAGCGCGTCCGCACCGGCAAGGATTCATTGCCGCGACGAGCATGAAACGCGCCGGATAGGTGACGCGATGGTTGGCGCGGGCGATCGCGACTTCGCCCGTTTCCAACGGCTGGCGCAACGAATTGAGGACCTGGCCGGAGAACTCCGGCAGCTCGTCGAGAAATAAAACGCCATTGTGAGAGAGCGAGATTTCGCCCGGCCGCGCGCGTAAGCCACCACCGACCAAAGCCGGCATCGAAGCTGAATGATGTGGCGAGCGAAACGGCCGCCGGTTCGTAAGTGCGCCACCCTCGATTTCGCCGGCAACCGATGCAATCATCGATACTTCCAGCAGCTCGGTCGGCGAAAGTGGCGGCAAGATTGTCGCTAGTCGCGCGGCCAACATGGACTTGCCAGCCCCGGGCGGCCCGACCATGAGCAGGTTATGTCCGCCGGCAGCGGCGACTTCGAGTGCGCGCTTTGCGCTTTCCTGGCCCTTGATGTCGGCGAGGTCGAGCGGCACGCCGTCCCGCTCGCGTATTTTCGGCTGAGGGCGCACAAGCATCTGCGTGCCTTTGAAATGATTGGCGAGCTGGATCAACGACTGCGCCGCAATAATCTCGATTTCGGGACTGGCCCAGGCCGCTTCAGGCCCACATGCGCTCGGACAGATTAGGCCCTGGCCGCGTCCGTTGGCGCCGATAGCGGCGGGCAGTACGCCGGCGACTGCGGCGATGGATCCGTCGAGACCAAGCTCGCCGAGGACCGTAAAACTGTTCAAGGCGTCGTGCGGAATTGCGCCGATCGCCGCCATCAGGCCGAGCGCTATTGGAAGGTCATAATGGCTGCCTTCTTTCGGAAGGTCGGCGGGCGCGAGATTGACCGTGATTCGTCGCGCCGGAAGCGCGAGACCTGAGGCAATGAGCGCTGCACGCACGCGCTCCTTTGCTTCGGATACCGCCTTGTCGGGTAGCCCGACAATGTTGAAAACAGGCAGTCCAGGCGCGACTTGCACTTGCACGTCGACCGAGCGGGCTTCAATGCCCTCGAATGCCACAGTGGCAACACGCTCGACCATGCAACCGAACTCCATGCGATACTCGCAATAGTAGTATCGGAAGGTGGAAGGTTGTACAAGAACAATTCGGGAACATAATTTTGGGCTGGGCCTCAACGATATGATTGATCTGGGAGTTTTAGCCCCCGATCATGGTCACCCAAAGCCGGAGGATACCCCCGATGATCAGCGTGCGAGCTCTCGCCATCAGTCTCTTGTTGGCGGCGGTGGGAGTACCGGCCTGGGGCCAGGAGCTCAGGCCATGGAAGCACGGAGTTATCGAGCCCAAAGGCGATGCCGGTTTCATGCTGATGGTCGGCCAGCGTGACTTCGCATCCAAGCGTGGCCTGAAAATAGAGATCGTCCCACTGAAGAACGGCGCCACCGCGCATAAGGCACTTCTGGCGGGCGAACTCGACAGCATCGAATCAAGCCCTGGCGCCACCATCCTTGCCGGTGCGCGCGGCGCCGACATCAAGATCGTTGGATGCGATTGGCCGGGTGTCCCCCACGGACTGATGGTGAAATCGTCGATCGCCAAGGTCGAGGATCTCAAGGGCAAAACGATTGCAGTGGCGGCGCCGGGGTCACTGCCCAATCTGTTGATCAACGCCATACTCGAACAACACAAGATCGCACCTTCCGAAGTCCATTTCGCGAATCTCGGCGGCGACCTCGATCGCTTCAAAGCCGTGGTGGCCGGAGTTGCCGACGCCGGGATTGTTGCCGCGGAATTCATGGCAGTCGCGCCCAAGGATGTGACCATGCTTGTTGCCGGAAACGAAGCGCTGCCAAATTATGTGCGTCTATGTTTGACCATGACCGGAAAAACAATTTCTGAGCGACGTGCTGATGCCGTTAATTTTGTCGCCGCGGAAATGGAGGCGCTGAAATTTGCGGTCGCTCATCGCGACGAAACGATCAAGCTTACCGAAGACAACATTCACGCCAAGCCCGATGATCCGCGTCCGGCCTACGCCTATGACGATACGCTCAGGCAAAAGGCAATCGATCCGGACGCCACACTACCGCTCGACAAATTGAACTGGATGCAAAACGAACTGGTGAAAGCGGGCAATCTGAAAGCACCGGTCGATCTGGCCAACATCGTTGATGCAAGCATTCGCGATGAAGCGATAAAACGTGTGGCGAAATAGTCAGATTTTCACGGACGCCATAATCCCGGCGGGAAATATTTCCTCCGGCTTGGCGAGGCGGTGCGCGATGCCCTGTTCATGTGTGTAACGCAGGAACAGCTCCAGCGTCGGGCGGTTCGGCTCGATGCCATAGGGAAAAAGCTCACCGAACGTTTGCTGCATGCGCTGCGCATAACTCGTCAGCCACGGCACCGGGTAACGGGAGACGGCCGGATCGAAAATGCGTTCAAGGCTACGGCGCTTCGATTCCTCGAACGCGTTATAGAGGTTGCGCGCCACCCATGGCTGGCCGTCGAGGATCGACTTACGCATCGCGATAACGTGCATGATTGGGTATACGCGGGTCTGCTCGTAATAGCGCTGCTCCATCGCCTCGTAATCGGGAAACAAACGCACGACATCCGGGTGTTTTTCACGAAATGAATTCGGCGGCCGCGCGATGATGACGCAGTCGAGTTCGCCCGATGCAATCATGCCGCTGAGTGTTTTCTCGGGCATACTGGTGAGTTTAATGCCATTTGGCAGCGACAATTCTACCTTTTCGATGCGGCCGGCCTCGTTGGTGCCGGCCTGGACCCAGTCGATGTCGGAAAGCGCGACGCCGCCTTCGTGCATTAGCCAGCCGCGCATATACACCGCGGCGGTGTGGGCCCATTCCGGCACGCCCACGCGCTTTCCACGCAAATCCTTAGCGGTTTTGATGCCTGCCTTGCGATTCACGTAAAATGACGCAAAGCGAAAAAGGCGAGAGGCGTAGACCGGCAGGCCAATAATATCGGAATTCGGGCGCGTTACCTGCGCCGCGAATTTGGCGAAGGACAGCTCGGAGACTTCCCATTCTCTGTTGAAGGTGAAGCGCGAAAAGATCTCGTGATGGCCGAGGGTCAGCCAGTTTGCTTCGATGCCTTCCGCACGAACCAACCCCAGGCGAAAATCGCGAAAGTGATCATAGTCGGTGGTGGCGATGGTGAGAGTTACGCTCATGGTCTCAGCGTGTCTTCCGTTTCGCCTCGATCTTGTCCCAGATCAGCGCCGCCACATCTGGCCCGCCGAGATTTTTAATAGCGCGGATTCCGGTGGGCGAGGTGACATTGATTTCAGTCAGGTAGCCGTCGATCACGTCGATGCCGACGAACAGCAATCCACGTTCCCGCAGTGCGGAGCCAATGCGGTTACAAATTTCAGTTTCGCGCTTGGTCAGGTCTGTTGCTGCGGGCACGCCGCCACGCACCATATTTGAGCGCAGGTCGTCGGCCGCCGGGATTCGATTAACCGCGCCGGCAAATTCGCCGTCGACAAGAATGATCCGTTTGTCGCCGTGTTTGATGTTGGGCAGAAATTTCTGCACCACCCACTGTTCGCGAAATGTAGCCGAGAACAGATCGTACAGGGAACCGAAATTGAGGTCCTCGCGCGCAAGGCGAAATACCGCCTCGCCGCCTTTGCCATAGAGCGGCTTCATCACGATATCGCCGTGCTCGGTGCGGAATGCTTTGATCTCGGCGAGATCACGGGTAATGAGCGTAGGCGGCATCAGCTCGGGAAATTCGGTGACGAACACTTTTTCTGGTGCATTGCGCACATGCGCCGGGTCGTTGACCACGAGCGTCTTGGGATGAATGCGCTCGAGAAGGTGTGTGGTCGTGACGTAGGCGAGGTCGAAAGGCGGATCCTGCCGCAACAGCACCACGTCGAACTCCGTCAGCTCTACCCGCCGCGGCTTGTCCAGCGTGAAATGATCGCCGGCCTTGTCGCGTACGCTGAGCGACTCGATATGGGCGAACACGCGGCCGTTGAGCAAAGCCAGCCGGTCGGGTGTGTAATAGGAAAGCTGGTGTCCGCGTTTTTGTGCTTCCAGCAGGAGGGCGAAAGTCGAGTCGCCCTTAATGTTGATCCGCTGGATCGGATCCATTTGCACTGCGATTTTGAGGCTCATGACTACCTATAGGCGAATAAAGCGTTAACACATTATCCGCACTATAGCCGCTTGGGCACGTATGTGGGACGGCCGGGGGGCCATTGGTGACTCTGCCAAAGCTTTCGATTGCTGCAAGGCTTTATGCGGTCTTCGCGTTGATGGCCGCCACCACGGTGGCGCTGTCGATGGTCGCGGTGTCACAGGCGCGCGACCATGCTGCGCTCACCGACGAATTCGAATCCGCCAATGCCGGCAGCTGGAATGTCGAACGCATCAACGGCCTGATCTATGCCTCGGTGATGGAGACGCGCGGCATCTATTTGTCGGCCGACCGCGCCGAGGCCGCCAAATATGCCGATTCCCTCGTTAAAGTCAGCGATCAGATCAGCGGCGTGATTGGCGATTGGCAGCGTAGCGTGCGTAACAGCGACGCCGTTGCGTTCAGCCAGTTCGCGGTCCGCATCAACGGATATCAGGATTCGCTCTACGCCCTTGCGCCCGTCGCCAAGCAGTCGGGACCGCAGGCTGCTCGCGAATGGGCCGAGAAAAATCAACCTGCCGCGATCCGCGCTGCACTTAGCAAGGACCTGGAAACGCTCAGCCAGCACTACACAGACACTGCCAGCCAGATCTACACACGAATCGACGAAGGAATCGATCACACCGCCATGCTGTTGACTGTTCTGGCATGCCTCGCAGTGGCGCTTGCGATCATCGGTGTTGCGATCATCGCCCGTAGCGTGACCAAACCGATCACCGACATCACGAGTATCACCGAAGCTGTCGCCGCCGGCGATAGTGCGATTGCCATTCCGTTCAGCGATCGCAAAGATGAAATCGGCGCATTGGCGCGTTCAATCGGCGTGTTCCAGAACGCGATGCGCACCAACGAAGAACTCAATCGCACCGTGCTGAGTGACGCCGAGCTGCGCGCCCAGCGTCAGCAGAAAATGTCGAACGAGATCTCGTCATTCGCCGCCGAGGTGGAAGCGACGCTTGCCGAACTTGGCCGTATTTCCGATGAGATGCTGTCGTCATCGACTCAACTCAGCGCCGCCGCGGACAACGCTTCGAACAAAACCGCGCGGGCGGAAGAGACATCGGCGGAAGCATCGTCCAACGTGCGCGACATCGCGTCGGCCGCGGACGAGCTGTCGGCATCGGTCAATGAGATCGACCGGCAGGTGGCGCAATCCAACGCGATTGCGACCAAAGCGGTCAACGAGGTCGAATCCACCAATCTTGCGGTCAAGGAGCTGGACGAGGCCGCCGCCCGCATCGGCGACGTGGTCAAGCTCATCACCGACATTGCCGAGCAAACAAATTTGCTCGCGCTCAACGCGACCATCGAGGCGGCGCGCGCCGGCGAGGCCGGACGCGGGTTTGCAGTGGTGGCCGGCGAAGTAAAGGCATTGGCCGGGCAAACCAGCCGTGCCACCGAGGAAATCGGTGCGCAGATCGCCGGCATGCAGCGTGCAACGCAGCGCTCGATCACGGCAATCACCGGTATCGAGCACACGATTCGCGAAATCGGAAACATCACCAGCGCGATCGCCGCCGCCGTCACCGAGCAAGGCGCGGCCACGCAGGAAATCGCGCGCGGTGTCGAGGTTGCCGCCGAGCGCACTGCGGAGACCGCCACGGAAGTCAATCTTATAGGCTCCGCGACGCAAGATACGCGCTCGAGTGCCGCCGCGGTAAAAGCGGTTGCCGACGATCTTGGCGGCGTCGCCAGCCGGATTCGCGCGCAAGTCGACCAATTCTTCGAGCGGCTGAGCGCCTGACTTTTTAATTGGCTTCAAACGCGGCCGGGATGTGGTACGGAATTTTGCCGGGCGCCACCAGAATCGCATCAAACCGAATATCGCGGAATGTCTGGTCGGGGTTGGCAGCGAGCCAAACCTCTGCTGCGGCTGCAATGCGTCGACGTTGCCGCTCGTTCACAGATTCGGCCGCCTCATCGAGTGTGGCGCGCGCTTTCACCTCGGCGAAAACCAAAAGCTGGCGCCGGCGCGCGACGATGTCGATTTCGCCGAGTGGACTTCTCCAGCGTCGCGCCAAAATGCGGAATCCCTTCGCGATCAGCAGCGCAGCAGCACGGCTCTCGGCCGATATGCCAACCCGAAACGCGGCCTGGCGCTCGGGGCTGGGGGCAGCCTTTGCCGCGCGCGGCGGCTGATCATTTTGAGTCATCATCGGCATCCTTGGCGAGCGCGAGGGCGCGTTGATAGACCTCGCGGCGCGAACGGCCGGTAGCGAACGAAACTTCGCCGACTGCGTCTTTCACCGATACCCGTGCCAAAGCGCGCCGAAGCAGATGATCGACATCGTCTGCGGCTTCCTCATTGCCGGCGGGCGGTGCCACCACGATCACAAATTCACCACGCGTTTCCGCTCCATCCGCATAGTCGCGCGCCAGCGATTCAAGATCGCCGCGTTTTACCTCTTCGTGCAATTTTGTAAGTTCACGGCAGATCGCCGCCTCGCGCGGCCCGAGCATGGCGGCAAGATCGGCGAGCGTTGAGGCGATCCGCGCTCCGCTTTCGAAGAACACGAGCGTTGCGGGAATATTGGCAAGCGTTGTAACGCGCTTTTGCCGCGCCGTTTGTTTGGGCGGCAGGAAACCCTCGAAGAAAAATCGATCGGTCGGCAACCCCGCGACCGACAAAGCCGTAAGAACGGCTGATGCTCCCGGAATTGCAATCACGGCGTGGCCGGCTTCATGAGCCGCCCGCACCAGTCTGTAGCCGGGATCCGAGATCAGCGGCGTGCCCGCGTCCGACACCAGCGCGATCGCTTGGCCGTCCGCAAGGCGAGCAAGCAATTTCGGCCGCGCGACGGTGGCGTTATGTTCATGGTACGCGGTGAGCGGCGTTGCGATGCCGTAGCGTTCGGTCAGCTTGCGGGTGACGCGGGTATCCTCGCAGGCAATGACATCGACGCCGGCGAGCAGTTCCAGGGCACGCAAACTGATATCGCCCAAGTTCCCGATTGGCGTGGCGACGAGATAAAGACCAGGACCGGCTTTTGCGGCCTCAATCGTTGTGCCGAACGGGGCATAACGGCGGGGCCGCGGTGTGCTGTCATTCGCCATGGAGGGCACTCTAGACGGCCACGTTTCGCGCGTCATCGGCGGCAGATTCTTTCGGTCCTTCATACCTTTAACTTTTGCGCGACAAAATCGGCGATACCGGTTACGACTGGCACTGAGCCGTCGCGTGGGGAGCGACTATGTCGGGTAAGTCGCGTGAGGAGGGGACATTGATGTGTGTGTGGCGCGACACGCGCACGGTCCTGTCCGTCACAGCGACAGCGCTGGTCCTGGCGGCCTGCACGACCCAATTCGGCGGCGGAGCTCCGATTGCTCCCGAGCCGGGTGAACAGCTGACGACCACACCCGTCGGCGAAGGCCAGGTGCGTGTCGGCCTCGTGCTGCCCTTGTCCGCGCAAGGCAATGCTGGTGTGGCTGCGCTGTCCATGAAGAACGCGGCCGAAATGGCGCTCGCCGAATTCAAGAGCCCGAACATTCAGCTGCTGGTTAAGGACGATGGCGGCACCCCACAAGGTGCACAATCTGCAGCCCAGCAGGCCATCAATGAGGGCGCCGAAATCATTGTCGGTCCGCTGTTCGCGCAATCGGTCAGCGCGGTCGGCCAGGTCGCGCGCTCGCGCAACATTCCTGTGATTGCGTTCTCCACCGATGCCAGCGTCGCCGGACGCGGCGTGTATCTGCTGAGCTTCCTGCCGGAGACGGACGTACGCCGAATCGTCGATTTTGCGGTCTCACGCGGCAAGCGCTCGTTCGCGGCGCTGTTGCCGGACAACGCCTACGGCACGGTCGTGGAAGCGGCATTCCAGCAGGAAGTGTCCCGCCGTGGCGGGCGCGTGCTGGCACTGGAAAAATATCCGAGCGACGCGAGCAAAATAGCCGACGCTGCACGCCGCGTGGGGCAGGCCGCGAACCAGGTCGACAGCATCTTCATTCCCGATGGCGCCGATGCCGTGCCGCAAGTCGTGCAAGCGCTCACCGCGGCTGGCGTCAATCTCAAGCGCGAACAGTTGCTCGGCACCGGACTATGGGACGACCCTCGCATCTTCTCGACCCCAGCGCTCGAGGGCGGCTGGTACGCGGCGCCGGAATCGACCGGCTTTCGCAATTTCTCGGCACGTTATCGCGCACGCTATGGACAAGATCCGGTGCGCACGGCGACGCTCGCCTATGACGCAGTCGCGCTGGTCGCAGCGCTTGTGAAAACACAGGGTCCGCAGCGCTTCAGCGAGGCGGTGTTGACCAACGCATCGGGATTCGCAGGCATCGACGGTGTTTTCCGTTTTCGTCCTGATGGCCCGAATGAACGTGGTCTGGCTGTATTGCGCGTAACACCGTCCGGCGGCCAAGTGGTGAGCCCGGCTCCGCATTCATTCGCCCCGGGGACATAAATTTAAGCGGCGAGATCCGCGACCACTGCATCGAGCAGCGGAAACCCGCTCTGTGTTACGCGGAGACGGCCATCGGCGGTCGTTTCCACGGCACCTTCCTCGCGCAAGATCGAAATGCGCCTCGGGCTGAGTGCGCGACCGGACAGCGCGCTGTAACGCTCCGGATCGATGCCTTCGGCGAGCCGCAGGCCCATCAGCAGGTATTCGTCGGCGGCTTCACCCGGCGTAAGCTTCTCATCGACTGTGAGGCCAATGCCGCTGTCTTCCACGCGCATCAACCAGGCTTCCGGCCGTTTCTCGGTTGCGGTCGCAACGCGCCGGCCATCGATCGTCAGCCGCCCGTGTGCGCCGGGTCCGACACCCGCGTAGTCGTGCCCGCGCCAGTAAACCAGATTGTGCCGGCATTCCGCGCCGGACCGTGCATGGTTTGATATCTCGTAAGCCGGCAACCCGGCACCGACGCAGACGGTTTGGGTTAGATCGTAGAGGTCGCGCGCGAGGTCTTCGTCGGGAATGGTGATTTTGCCGGCCTTGTGCAGGCCGAAGAACGGCGTGTCCGGCTCGATGGTCAATTGATAGAGCGAAAGATGTTCGGCCGCCTCGGCGATGGCGTGTTTTAGTTCAGCCGCCCAGGCCTCGGTCGTCTGGTGCGGCCGCGCGTAAATCAGATCGAACGAATAACGATCAAAAATCGAGCGGGCGATCGCAACTGCGTCGAGCGCCTCTTGTGCAGTGTGGAGACGGCCAAGTTCTTTTAGTGAAGCATCGTCGAGCGCTTGCACACCGAGCGATACACGATTGACGCCGGCGGCGCGAAAACCCCGGAAGCGTGTTGCTTCGACGCTGGTCGGATTTGCTTCCAACGTCACTTCGACATCCGGCGCAACGGTCCAATGTTTGGCGATGCAATCGAGGATCGCCTGCACCGACGATGGCTGCATCAGCGATGGTGTACCGCCACCGAAGAAAATGCTCGACACCGCGCGGCCTGGCGCACGAGCGGCGGTCGCTGCGATTTCAGTTTCATAGGCGCGAAGAAAGCGCGCCTCGTCGATGCCGCCATGACGCACATGGCTGTTGAAGTCGCAGTACGGGCACTTCGACAGGCAAAACGGCCAGTGCACATAAACTGCGAATGGTGTTGTTAAACTCATGTTAAGCATCATAGGCCGCGCGGTGCGCGGCAGCCAGCGTATCAGCGGTTCCCCGAACAACTGTTGATTAAAATTGTAATCATCGGGAACACGCTCAGGTTTTTGATAAACACGCCTCAGCCAGCTTCATGAACGCCCGCGCGCGGTGTGACAAGCCTTGCCCTCGCGGCGGCAGCCCGTGCTTTTCCTCTGCGTTCATCTCGCCGAACGTTCGATCGAATCCGTCGGGACGGAAAAGCGCATCGTAGCCGAAGCCTTTGTCGCCACGTGGCGGCCAGACAACGACACCGTCAATGCGTCCTTCAAACTCCTCAAGGCGCCCGTCGGGCCATGCGAGACATAGCGCGGCGATGAAATGCGCGCGGCGATGCTCGGGCGATCTCGCGCCGCGCTCGATCAGCAACGTTTGAATACGATTCATGGCAGCGCGGAAATCCTTGTCCGGGCCCGCCCAGCGCGCGGAGTGAATGCCGGGGTCGCCATCGAGC
>Ga0137391_10002194_pt1 | contig 14565 bp, 11 predicted proteins | sample 15con2h24BmetaG_FD_101399 | JGI IMG/M metagenome (GOLD analysis project Ga0137391, IMG submission 101399) | Vadose zone soil microbial communities from Angelo Coast Range Reserve, California, USA - 15con2h2.4B metaG | ecosystem: Environmental > Terrestrial > Soil > Vadose zone > Saprolite...
AACTGCGCAATGCGGCACGCCGTGGTGGGCGCATCGTTGTGTTCAATCCCTTGCGGGAGCGAGCGCTCGAACGTTTTCAGGCTCCACAGAACCTGATCGAGATGGCAACGATGACCTCGACCCCGATCGCGACGAACTACTATCAGGTAAAAGTTGGCGGAGATGCCGCGGCGCTCAAGGGCATGATGAAGGCGGCTATCGAGGCTGACGATTGCGCGCTGGGCAATGGCGAGCCGCGTGTACTCGACGTCGACTTTATCGAGGGACACACCGCGGGATTCGGCCCCTTTTGCCGCGACCTGCGCGACACGCCATGGCCTGGCATCGAACGACAGTCCGGTCTCTCACGCTTACAACTCGAAGAGGCCGCGCAAGTCTACCTCGAAGCCAACAGGGTAATGGTCTGTTATGGAATGGGGATAACGCAGCATTTTCGCGGAACGCAGAATGTTCAGCAGCTCGTGAATCTACTCTTGTTGCGGGGAAATATCGGGCGGCCCGGCGCAGGCATAGTTCCCGTCCGCGGCCATTCCAACGTCCAGGGCGACCGCACCGTAGGCATTACTGAGCGGCCCACGACCGAATTTTTGAATCAACTGCAGAAGGTGTTCGGTTTCGATCCGCCGCGTGAGCATGGACACGACGTCGTGCACGCCCTCGAAGCCATCGTCGGGGGACGGGCCAAAGCATTCATCGCATTAGGCGGCAATTTCGTCGCCGCGTCGCCCGATACGCCGGTGATTAGCGACGCCTTTCGGCAACTTACCTTGACCGTGCACGTGGCGACGAAACTCAACAGGAGTCATCTGGTCCACGGCCGCAACGCCTTTATCCTGCCATGCCTGGCTCGTTCCGAGGTCGACCGGGCGCCTGACGGGGCTGTGCAGGAACTCACCGTGGAGGATTCGATGTCGATGGTGCAGGGCTCGCGGGGCGTGCTCGTGCCGGCAAGTCCTCATCTCCGCTCGGAGCCCTGGATCGTTGCGCACATGGCGCGTGCCACGCTCCGCGACCGATCGGTCGTCCAGTGGGAATGGCTCGTAGAGGATTATTCCCGCATTCGGGAGAAGATCGAAGCGGTTTTTCCGATCTTTCGCGGATATAACGCACTTATAGCAAGACCGGGCGGATTTCATCTGACCAACACCGCGCGCGAGCGCATCTGGAAGACTCCGAACGGCAAAGCGAATTTCATTCTGTTTCCGGGACTCGAGGAAGATGAGCACCAACGCAATCCAGACGCGCTTTGGCTGTGTACGATTCGTAGTCACGATCAATACAACACAACCGTATACACCAACAGTGATCGTTACCGCGGCGTGTTCAACCAGCGCGACGTGGTGTTTCTGAACGACGCCGAAATGCGAAAGCGCGGCCTGGCCGCCGGGGATCGGGTGGACATTCAGACGTTGTCTTCGGACAACGTCGAGCGTGTAGTGCGAGGGCTGGCAGTTGTGCGCTACAACGTACCTGACGGTTCGTGCGCCGCTTACTATCCCGAGACGAACCGGCTCCTACCTTTGCACTTGTACGATCCTCTCTCGGGAACGCCCAGCGCAAAAGCCATTCCGGTTCTTTTGAAGAGATCCTCAGCAGGGTGTTGAGAAAGGGCTGCCAAGGCCATTTGCTGAGAGACTCGGTCTCAACGCCCTGGGTGAAAGCCGGCTTCCTTCAGTGCGCTGCCGCTTGCGAAGGAGGTGCTCATGGGTCTGCGAGCCACCCACGCTGAGATGAAAATCCAATCCCTCCCCCTGACCAGGGAAGAGGAGAGCCTGCCCTGAGAAGCGCCGGCGACGAATGGGTTAGGTGGGGGTGGTCTTTTATTTTCAGAACAGTTGTTTATGGTCCGCGACCACTCGCGCATTATGAAAATGAGACGTCGGTCGACTTTGTCTATTTTCACAACAGATTACAGCGATGGAAGCAGACTGCGAAGAATTGTTCAACAGCCCGCCAGTTGACTCTGCGAACCATCTCTATCCGCTCTGCGGATTTCAATCGGCGGTGGGTGTGGAATCATGACGCTGGACACAGTAACACTATCGCGGCTGCAATTCGCCTTTACTATCGGTTACCATATAATCTGGCCGACATATTCAATCGGCATTGCCTGGTTTATTATCCTGGTTAATATACTGTGGCTATGTACCGGAAAAGTCGCGTACCAGCAACTAATGCATTTCTGGCTGCACCTCTTTGCTCTCGGTTTTGTAATGGGAGTGGTTACGGGAGTGGTGTTATCGTACGAGATCGGGGCCAATTGGAGTGAATTTTCGCGCATAACCGGCAATGTTGTTGGTCCGCTTTTGATGTATGAGGCGCTGACCGCTTTCTTTTTGGAGGGCGGCTTCGTCGGAATCCTGTTGTTCGGTGAGAAACGCGTCGGGCCGGCGGCACATTTATTCGCCAGTCTGATGGTAACAGTTGGCACGATGCTCAGCGCTTTCTGGGTATTGGCGGCCAACAGCTGGATGCAGACGCCGCAAGGAGCCAAGCTGGGCCGCGACGGTATTTTTCACGTCACTAGTTGGGCGGCGGTCATCTTCAATCCTTCTTTTCCATACCGTTTTGCGCATATGGTCTGCGCCAGCCTCGTCAGCGGAACTTTTGTAGTCGCCGGAGTTTCGGCGGTCTTTCTGCTTCGTCAACGACACGGTGATTTCGCGCGCGCCGGCCTGTCACTCGCGATGTGGTTCGCCTTGTTTCTTGTACCGCTTCAAATATTTCTGGGCGACCAGCATGGTCTCAACACCCGGCAATATCAGCCGATGAAGATCGCGGCTATCGAAGCTCGTTGGCAAACCGGACGGGGTGTGCCGCTTACGCTATTCGCGCTGCCGGATCAAAAAGCCGCAACCAATCTGTGGCCGGTCGATATTCCGCGCCTCGGCAGCGTGATTCTGACGCATCGTTGGAACGGAGAAGTAAAAGGACTGACGGAGGTTCCCGTCGGCGACCGTCCGTACGTGCCGATTGTATTCTTTGCCTTCCGAGCGATGGTCGGTATCGCTACTGTGCTACTCGTGTTGACCATGCTCGGCGCTTACTTGCGATTGCGTGGTCGCTTGTTCACCAGGAAGTGGTTCCTCACGATGCTGGTCCTGGCTAGTCCGCTTGGGTTCGTCGCGACCATTGCGGGTTGGGTCGTCACCGAAGCAGGCCGTCAACCGTACGTCGTCTACGGTGTTGTCCGCACAGTCAATGCGGCTTCTCGTCTTGCAGCGGTAAGCGTGGGTGCTACCTTCATCTTGTTCGTTGTTGTTTATGCGCTTCTGATGGCGGGATTCCTCTGGTTTCTTATACAAAGCATAATACGTGGTCCCGAGACAGCAGCGCTAAGTGATCCTACACCCGGTTCCGCTCGCGGCCGGATGCGGGTGACGCCCGAGCTTCTGAAAGGAGCGCGGTGATGCTTCCTTATGTGATCTTTGGGCTCATTGCCTTGGCGGTCCTGATGTATGTGTTAATGGATGGTTGGGACCTCGGAGTTGGTATCCTGTTCCTGGTTGCCCCGCGAGACGCGGAACGCGATCAAATGATGGAGTCGATTGTGCCGTTCTGGGACGGCAATGAGACCTGGTTGGTCTTCGGCGGCGTCACCTTGTTCGGCGCATTTCCAAGTGTCTATGCTGCGGCCTTACAAGTTCTATATCTGCCAGTAATGATGATGCTGTTGGCGCTGGTGTTTAGGGGAATCTCATTTGAATTCCGAGCACGTGCAACGGGGTCGAGAGTCGCCTGGAACTGGGCCTTTGGGCTCGGCTCCACCGTAGCCTCATTCTCGCAAGGAATGATGCTCGGCAAGCTGGTTCAGGGCGTGCCGCTCCAACCTGCGGCATATGGACAAGCAATCACCGTCAGCTTGTTTCCCATCCTTTGCGGCGTGGCGATGGTGTCTGGTTACGCTCTGTTAGGGGCCGCTTGGGTTGTGTATAAGACCGACGGCACCACACAAACCTTTGGTCGAGAAGTCAGTCGAGCGGCGTGGTTGCTTACTCTGACGACCTTTTTCATCGCGGGTGTGTGGACGCCCTTGAGTGTAGCTCAGGTAGGCAGACGCTGGTTTGGATTTCCGCAAGCACTTTTGTTTGGGGCCCTTGCAGTTGCGCTGGTTGCTGCCGCTCTTGCCTTCTGGCGATCGATCTGGACGTCGCAGAGTGATGCGCGGATGTTGCGACTGGCTGTTCTGATGACCGTTTTAGCATTTGCTGGCGTCGCCGGTACAATCTGGCCCTACGCACTGCCCTATCGAGTCTCCATCGTTAATGCTGCGGCGGACCCGGTGACACTGAAATTCGTCCTGGTCGGCATAGTGTGCGTATTGCCACTCGTGCTTATCTATCAACTTTACGCCTATCGCGTTTTTGCTGGAAAGGTCAGCGAGAACAGCAATGGTTACGGAGCACCGCGCCCACCGCGTCCGGCCGTTATTCGCGGCGTGCTCGCGAAAGCAATTAGGCTTTGCATCTTCCATGAACGCCCTGAGGAGGGTTGTCGGCGAGTCGCCGGCGCGCTGGTTAACAGCCCCGGATATAATTTGCCCTTGGCCAGGCGTACCCGCGCCAAACTCCGATTGCGCCCATGAGTCCACTTCTTCGCCGCAGCCTGAGAGCGGGTGCTCAACGCCGCGGCTCCGAGCCAGAGTCCAACCGTTGAAGCGTAGGCCGCCCCGGCCCCAGGCTCATCGACGCCGAATGACGTGCAGGGAGGCTCGTTGATTTCATCCGTGGTGTATTGCGCACCGCCGATGTCTATCGCAATCATCGAATGTTATGGCTCCGCCCGGTAAGTCTGTTGCTTAGCGCAATCCAATTCGTACCTCTGTTGAGCATTACCGGCGTTGTCCTCAGCGGTCTCTAGCAGGTTGCGGAAAAAGGGTTCCGCACCCTACTTTCCCTCTCTGTAATCTCCCCCAAAGGGGGAGAACTAACGGAAGGAAGCCGGTTTTATCGCAGGGTGCGGAAAGATTTTTCATAAGAAATAGGTTTTTCCGCACCCTGCTAGTGGGCTGTAACATTGAAATCGGCATCGCTGGAAATCCCTCCCCCTGACCAGGGAAGAGGAGAGCCTGCCCTGAGGAGCGCCAGCGACGAATGGGTTAGGTGGGGGTCGTCCGGCTGCGTTTCGATACGACAGTCCACTATCGTTTTCAACGTTACAGGCCACTAGGCGGGTTGTATCTCGCCTACGAGCTGCTTGGGGGAAAATATGGTGCGTTGCGCCTCCTCTCGCGTCTGTTGACGTATCATCAGCATGACTATCTCGATGCGTGCAATTATATCTGCTTCGTAGCGAAACGGCGGCCGAGATGATCTAAGCCTGCGGAATCGGGACGCGAGAACGCGGGCCCGACGCCGGGCCGGGAATTTTCGCGAGCCATCGATTCAAGTCGGAGAGCAGGAATTCGAGACGACGCATCGACTGCAGTTCCGCAAGGATCGTGCGGCGCTGCTCCAGCGTCCACGATTCGATTCGCGCGAACTCGCGCTCCTCCAGCCGTGAACTGAACTGCTTGAGCGGCTCTCCCAAATCATCCGCTGAGTGCGCCCGCGCGATCGCCTGAGCGGCGGAGGCGCTGAGGCTCTGAGGGCTGCTGAAGAAGTCGCGCCACGACCGAAGCTGGCGGCAACTCGCAATGAAGAACACCTCGCGCGGCGACTCCGTCGTCGGATCCAGTTGTGGAAGCGGAGCGACGATACGCCCTGTCGCTATCGAGGATAGCCGATTCGCGATGCGGCGGAGCGTGCCGGCCGCCTCGACGATCGAGTTGTGATCGACCAGGCTGGCACGGCCCTCGACTTGCGCATCATCCGCGACCCCAAGAATTTCGGTGAGAATGCGCATCGTCTCGGAGTTGGCCTGCTGGATTTTATCCTCGGTATTGGCCGCGGAACCGCCGGGCGCCAGCGCGAGGGTGTCTCGAATGACTTTACGCAGCCTGGGTAACAAAGAATCGCCGGCGTATTCCGGCCACAATACCAAAGCGACGATTCCGACGACAAAGGTGCCAAGCAAAATTCCCCAGATACGCCAGAGCGGTCCATAGATATCCACGGACGGGCTCAAGCCGGTGAACACCAGCGCGAAGGTCGTACCTATCTGTTTTCCTGCGTAGGCAACGCGTCCGCTGGTGAGAGAGGCGTACGCGGAGACGTAGAAGATTGCGAAGACCGCGAGCAGATAGGCTGGAAGTGTTTCGAAGTTGGGTGTGACGATGATGATAGTAAGAAGAGAGATCGCTCCGCCAATCACCGCTCCGGCGATCCGCAGAATCATCTTGCGCAGCGCTGCGCCGTAGGTGGGCAATGCAGTTATTAGTACTGTAGTTAGGATTGTAGATAGCTCGGGGCGCTGAGCGGTTATGCCGATTATGTAACCGCCTACCGTGCACAGGCCGACCTTCAGGGAGTAGCGCACAAGCGCAGGATCCGGCGCCGCGGTCAGCCGGGGTACAGGATTGTTCGATGAGGCCGCAGCCGCTGGCTGCGGAGGTTCGTCGAGCAGACGCTCAATGTGTCCGGTCAGCGCAGCCAGCGAATCGGTGAAGGATGCGAAATTCTCGATCTCCGCAGAACTCGCCTGGCCGATGTATGCTGGTCTAACCTGGACGATGCGCGCGGCGAGAGAGTCCATCGCCGACCGCGCGCGCGTCCGCGAGGCGGGAGGCGGCTCGTCGACGCCTACGCGGATGGAGGACGGCAACTCGTGGGCGAGTTCGTCCAATACCGCCGTAATGGCCTCAACCGCCGCTCGAATTTCGGCCCGCACCATAGCGCGAATCTGTCGCGGTACGTTCTCGCGTGCCGCAATGCTCAAGCGGTCCACTTCCAGATGAATGCGCGCCATCCGCGTAAGCGCGGCAAGCAGGATCGCTTGGCGATGCTCGGATATTCCCTCCGCGACCGCTCGATCGAGCAGCGCCATGTGCGCCGGCAGGTCCGACGTCGGGGGTGGCAGCGGTGGTTCCGGAGCTCCTGCCCGATCCAGATAAAAGTGTGAAGCCTCTAGAAGCCGCGAACGAGCACGCGCAGCGCTCGCTCCCAGCGACTCCATCAAGAACGCCTCCCCGGGGTCCGGCCACAACCAGTTGTCGAATAGAACGACCACGGCAAAGGCTATCACGCTGCCGCCGAACGCGCCGGCCGCGTTCCAACCGATTTCCTGAGGCGCGAAAACAACGCCGTAAAATGTAGCGAGACACACCACCTGGATAAGGAGCAGGTAAGCACCGAGCTTCCGCATCGTTCCCAGGTAGCTTGACAGTGAAAACAATACAAAGACGAACGAGAGCATCAGCCACGGCGTTTCGGCCAATAGGCGCGCCATCACGACCGATGCTATTAGAGCGAGCCCCTCCGCGATAAGAAATTCCCCCGCCCTGCGCGCAGACATCATCGGTCCCGCGCCCACCAGCAGCCACACGATGTAAGTGCCGAGCTCGTTATTTACATGACAACTCGCTACCAGACCTGCGCCGATCGTCGCTATGCAGGTGAGGCGAAACGCGGTTCGTATCTTCCGGGAGGTGGGCGCGAGCTCTGTTGCGAGCAGCCTTTCGAGCTGGTCAATCCAGCCAAACCCGGGCGGAACGCGAAGCCGTTGTTTGACGAAGCCGGCCATAGCGTCGTTGCTCAGCGGTCTCGGCCGAGTCTCTCACAAAGACTATTGCTAGTCTTGTTCCGGCATGCCTTGGCTGTTTGCAAATAGGGTTTTCGCACCCTGCTAAATAAGCGGCTCAGAGCGGAGGCGTGGCGCTGCGGGGGCGGGCGGGTCTGGATGGAATGCGTGTGCGCATAGTCAGGTTATTGGGTCCCTACTCGCGGCCTTTAAGACCTCAAGGCGCGAGATGGACCATTTGCCAATCTTGCGGTGTAGCGTCATCCGCGAAACGCCGATCCGGCGCGCGGCGTCCTCGGTCAGAGCCGTGGGGCTTCGCTTGAGCGCCGGATCGATATGAAACACATCGCGACTTCGCAGCCACGAATCACGAATCGGCGTAGCAATTTTCGGCTCCCTGGTGGAACGGATGAAATCGTCCCAGGCGCGTTCGCGATCACTTTCGCTGAGCGAGGTGGCATCGTGCACAACTATGGAACTTGCGGTCCGCGTGGCGTTTCTCCCACTCAACTCTGCGCGGTGCGTTCGCCAGATGAACCTGCACGACCTTAGCACTCTCCATCAGATGTTGCACCTGTAACAGGTTACACCTGCAACCAGGTTACGCTCATCGCCTCAGGCGCCCAAAAGAGCCCGCTCGCCCGTCAGGGTGCAGCCGCCAAGCTGGGAATTTCGCGCCAGACGCTTAAATCAAAGATCCGCAGTTCGGTCTCGACAAGCATCGCTTCAGGACGGTCTAAACCCCACGAACCAGGCTCACAGATCAGGCTTCATTGCCTTTCGCTGCTCGCGCTTAGAAGCCCACGCGGGACAAGATTCGGTTGCGCTGACTTCGCCGGACTCTGCTGACAGTTCGGCATTTGCCGACAAATCGGCATCATTTTCGCCTGTAACGTTACGCCGCTCCTCTCGAACGACCCGGCACAGCCGTTGCTCCCTAGACGACAGCGCGATGGACGCCGCACAGCGCGGCGCTTGCGTAAACTCCCGACGACGCTGAAACGGGAGTTCAACAAAAATGATTTCTAAACGGACTAACGGAATCCAAGATACTTCGGCGTGCCCAGTTGGTCTGCGGTACCTGACAAACCGTCTACGTCGGGCAACCGAGCCGGCAGGAGGCCTTTCTCTATTCTGCGAAAACGGCGATCCCCAGTGCGAGATTGTTTGTGTGAAGCAGGCCGGCACAGAATGCGACCCCATTCTTCACGCTTAATGCTTTGCAGGGTTCGGCGTGCCTGAGAGCCAGGGCGCAGGTTTCTTACGCTTCGTCCGGGTCAAATCCGTGCATCGGAGTTCGAGATGACAGAGAAAGCGAGATGACAGAGAAAGCAAGATTACTAAACATACCGGACGCCGGGCGAAACTTATCCCACGCTCCTATGTTGTCTTCCGTACGTCGCTTGAGGCACCAGCCGCTGAAACCCGTGGTGTTACGGGTCGACTCGCTTCAGAAGCGCTACGGCGAGATCGACGCGGTGGCGGGGGTCAGTTTTGACGTCCGTGAGGGAGAAGTCTTTGGCCTGCTGGGCCCCAATGGCGCAGGAAAGACCACCGCAATCTCGATCCTTGCGACGGAGCGGGCGCCCTCGGGCGGTGATGCGAAGGTGCTCGATCACAGCATACGCGAGGAACCAAAGCTCGTTCGCCGCATGATTGGAATCGCACCCCAGGACACTGCCATCTACCCAATGCTAACGGCGGCGGAAAACCTCCGCTTCTTTGGACGCATCTATGGTGTAAGCAAAGCGGTACTCGAAAGCCGGATCGGCGAACTGCTGCGCCTCGTCGGATTGGAAAGGCGCCGCGACGATTACGCCGGTACGTTCTCCGGCGGTATGAAGCGGCGTCTCAATCTCGCGGCGGCTTTGGTGCATAGCCCGCGACTGCTCTTGCTCGACGAGGCTACCGCCGGAGTGGATCTACAATCGCGGGAGTACATTTTCGCAGTGGTACGCCGCCTGCGCGACGCCGGCACAGCTATTCTCTACACCACGCACTACATGGAGGAGGCGCAAGGATTGTGCGACCGCCTTGGATTCATGAACCACGGAAAACTCGTTGCGATGGGCACCCTCGACGCTCTGCTCGCCAATCTGGAGTGCCGGGAGATCATCGAATTGCGCGGCCTGCCGCCCGGAACTGACTTCGCCACACTCCAAGCTGCAGGCGAGGTGTCCCGCGTCGAGCGCACCGACGGGATGGTTCGTCTGTTTGTCCGGAGCGCTACTAGTCTCCTCGAACCGCTGCAGAAGATCATCAGCCGATCCAGGCAACCCGTGCATTTGAAAATTGCACCTCTTAGTCTCGAGCATCTCTTTTTGCGACTGACCGGTACGGAGCTTCGCGATTGATGCGCGTCAAGCTCATCGCCCTGGTTGTTTGGGTCTGCCTGGCCGGTCCGGCCTGGGCCGCCGATCCGCTCGAATACACGCGCGCCACGCTGGAGCAAGCGCGCGCTATCGTTGGCAGCGATCAAACGCACAATGACAAGCTGGCTGCTTTGTCGAGCCTCTTCAGGAACTTTCTTGACACCGACGCGATGGGCCGGGCAGCGCTCGGTAAGCATTGGTCGAGCTTCACGCTTCAACAGCAGAAGGAGTTTCTCGTTCTCTTTCGCCAGCTCTTTCAGCGCACCTATGTTCAAGAACTGCTGCTTTTCGAGAAGCCCAACTTCGTCTATGTCGGTCAGACGCGCCTGGACGGCGAGGCAACCGTCGACACCAAGATCGTTACACCTCGGGATGACTTTAAGGTTGTCTATCAGCTTCGACCCGATGGCGAGCGTTGGCTGGTGACCGGGATCACGGTCGAAGACGTAAGTCTCACCGCAAACCTGGGCAGCCAGCTCGATCACTTACTATCCCGGGAGTCGGTCGAAGATGTACTCAACCTGATGCAAAGAAAATACGGCAGTAACGGCGGAGGCGCTTAGCTTATGAAGATATTTGCTATCATGCTCAAGGACCTGCGCCTTATTAGCCGTGACCGTTTCGCCCTGGCTTCACTGCTCATCGTTCCGATGGTGGTTATTCTGGTTGTCGCTAGCGCGACCCAGTCGGGCGATGGGAGCGAGGGCATCCTTTTTCCAATAGTCAATGAAGATCAGGGGCCGGTTGCCGCCGCGCTGATCAAGGTCTTTCGCAAGCATCTGGACGTGCGTGAAGTAACCCGGGCCACTGCCAAGCACTTGGTAGCCGATGAGAACGACGCTCCCGCCGCTCTCATTCTACCGCCGGAATTAAGCAAGCGTTACCTTACGCAAAAGCCTTCAACTATCGAACTGCTGACCGATCCCGCCCAGTGGCGGGAGTTAGAGGCGATCAAGGTCATAATGCTGCTCGCTGACCGCGAGACCGCATCGTTGGGAGATCCTTTCAGCCAGGAGCTACTCGCGGTGCGGGAGCAAAGCATTACCGGAAACCGGCCCTCGTTTTCCTCGCTCGAACAAAATATTCCCGGCTTCAGCCTGATGTTTGTCCTGCTCACTCTCATCTTCAGCGTCTCACTCGACCTGCGCGAGGAAGAAGTTTGGGGCACGAGCGGGCGGCTGGCGATCGCTCCGGTGTCAGCAGCGGCGCTGCTGGGCGGCAAACTGCTGGCGCGTCTCATTATTGGTATCGTACAGCTACTGGTCCTCTTGCTGTTTGGCCACCTGGTATACGGCCTCACGCTTGGCCACTCGCCCTTGGCATTGTCACTGGTGGTGACTGCGATCGTGTTCTCGATGACTTGCTTTGCTGCCATCGTCGCGGGCTTCGTGCGCACACGAGAGCAAGCTATCCCAGTTGGTCTGTCGGTGGTGTTCGTCCTCGCGGCACTCGGCGGACTCTTCTGGCCGCTTTACGACCTGCCAAAGTGGATGCAAACCGCCGCCAATGGCGCAGTGACGACCTGGTCGATGTTCGCCATTCAGGACGTGATTCTTCGCGACGAGGGTTTGGCGGCGGTCTCACCCAAGCTTCTCATTCTTTTTTCATACGGGCTCGTGTCTTTCGTGATCGGCTTGCGCCTGTTCCGCTATGGAGACGGCGTGGGTTCGTGATGCCGTATTAGTACCTTGTGACGAGCCTTCCCTCATCGCTCCGGCCAGGTCCCGGACAAGGAGATCATAGTGTCACATACCCACCGTAAATCGGATTTGTGGGTTGCGGTTGTAATCGTAACGGTCGCGAGCATCACTTCTCTCGGCTGTAGCGTGCAAAGAGAAGGGCCCGGTGAACGAGAGCGACAGCTCTCGGACTCCGCTCCGTCCACCGAGGCGGAGGCGGAATCTCGGACGGCAGACGCGGCAGAAGGGATGGATTACGACCCCTGGGAGCGTTTCAACGAAAAGACGTTCTGGTTCAACTACGACGTGCTCGATCGCTACGCGCTGAAGCCCGTCGCGACTGTTTGGGCGAAGATACCGGAGCCAGCGCGTCAGGGCTTGGCAAATGCATTTCGTAACCTGGCCATGCCTAAGCGGCTCGTGAATGAGGTATTGCAGGTCAGGTTCCAGGAAGCCGGTGGCGAGGTGGCGGGGTTCCTGCTCAATACGACGGCCGGCGTTGCAGGCTTTGTCGATGTAGCCTCGCGCGTGGGCCTGAAGCAAAGCGATGCAGACACCGGACAAACCCTGGGCGTGTATGGCGCGGGGCCTGGACCCTACCTCGTGGTGCCATTGTTGCCGCCGCTGACGGTCCGCGATGGAATCGGGTACGCAGCCGACTCGCTACTGGACCCGCTCTCCTGGTTCGTCACACCCTTCGTCGCGGATTTCGGACGAGCAGCCGGTAATACCATCAACGAGCGTGCGGCCAACCTGAAACTCTATCAGGACGTCGAAGACACTTCCCTTGACCTCTATGCCGCCGTGCGAAACGGCTACCTCCAGCGCCGAAAGAAGAGCATCGATGACGCCATCAGGCAGCGCGACAGAGAACTTGAGAGCGAATCATTCTTTGCTAAGGGCAGAGATATCGACCAGCATGCGCCGGTCCCGGGAACCAATCACGGCGATGGCGCTCAGACAGCCCAGAACCAAGCTCAGATCCTGCCGTGATCTGTTCCAGGAGAGCGTAATCCTACTGCTCTGGAGGAATCGGAAATGTTGTCTACTGGTGAGCTACTCCGTCGATCTTCGCTTTGCCGGTGCATCCTGGCGATCATCCTCGCGTGTATGAATGTCTGGTGGACGTCTGCCGGTACTCTTGCTGAAGAAGCGGCTCCCGCTCCGTCAACAATGACAAAGCGGTCGACTTGGGAAGGGCCGGGGTCTAACCAGGCTCCACATCTGCTGATCGGTATGAGAGACGGCGGCGACACTTCGCTTGACGGTCCGCTTCGGCTCCAAGGAGACGATGCAGCAAATCCTTCTGCGACGAATCGGATATCGCGACCAGACGGCCCTGCGGCTCCCCTGAATCGCGCCGAAAAAGGCGAGTCCGGTCCGCTAGTACTATCGAGCCTTTTTGAGCCAACCACGGGTATCCACGGTCTCTTGAATTATCACGCGGAAAATACGAGCCGGCGGTCGACCATTCAGGTCTCACCCGACTATGCCGGCCTAACAGTCAACCCTCGGCTCGACGAGGGGCCGGCCCTTGAGCTGTTAGCGCACGGATACCCGATGGAATTCTTTCTGTCGGCGCAAGAGTTAGCAAATAGCGAATCCTCTGCACCCGAGATGGAGCACCGCCCTCTGCCTTTTGTGCAGCTTAATTTCGACGGCTGGCAATTGCCTGTAGTACTTTCGAGCGCCGCAATTTCACCGTAGCTTAATCATGTAGTATTCTAGAGCAATATTGCCGCATCGTTAGATCTCTGCGCTCGCACAGAGACAATGCACTTGCGCATTATCACCTGGGTTTTACATACACCATGACGGCCAATTAGTCACTTCACCACTCGCTAAGCAGGAGAAATGAAATGCTTGACTTCAATGTGGGCGATTACTCATTTGAATGCGCGGCGGTTTTACCTGAACAGTTTGTCGCCGATCGGCACAAGTGCGACGAGCCGATCGAGCGCCTGATGGCCGCTGTGCTCAACGACGCGATCCGTTGCTATCAAACCACAATTGGGACACAGCGGCCCCACGCGCGGCGTATGTTCGCGGAGGTTAAGGAGTGGTTGTTCGGGTTGCCTGATGACGCCCCGTTCTCATTCGAGAGCATATGCGAAGTCTTACAAATCGATGCGCTGCGGCTGCGGCGCGCACTTCTACGATGGCGTGATCAGAAACTAGCGGGTGGTCAGCCCCGATGCTTTTCGCGACGCCATTCTGCAATTGAGCAATAGCGGCTGCGCGATTCCTGTTTCCTGAACCAGCGCGATTCGGCTTCCAGATTGAATGGACGGCAGATCAGGAAGCGGCATCTTATTGGTGGTGGTTCAACGCACCGGTGACTTCGCTCATTCTCCTCACAAAGTGTGAAGTCGTTTTTCCCGCCTCTGAATATGGAAGCGGAAGCGCCGGCGGCTCGGCATCGGCCCAAGCAAAGCAGTAGCTGCCGCGTAGGAGTTGTTCCCGCTTTTCTGGGGAGATTGTTGTTAAACGATTTTCACGGAAGGAGGCCAACATGGCGACAAAACTACAGGTGATCTTCTACAGCATGTACGGGCACGTCTACCGCATGGCCGAAGCGATCGCCGCTGGTGCTCGCGAGCTCGCCGGCGTCGAGGTGATGCTGCTCCAGGTGGCGGAACTGGTTCCCGACGAGATTTTGGAAAAGAGTGGAGCCAAAACGGCCCGTAAGGCGTTTGCACACGTCCCGCTGGCTAGCGTCGACCAGCTGCCTGATGCCGACGCGATAATCTTCGGCACACCCACGCGTTTCGGCAACATGGCGGCGCAGATGCGCAATTTTCTCGACCAGACCGGCGGCCTGTGGGCCCGGGGAGCCCTGGTCGGAAAGGTCGGCAGCGTTTTCACCAGCACCGCGACGCAGCACGGCGGCCAGGAAA
>Ga0137391_10002206_pt1 | contig 14548 bp, 7 predicted proteins | sample 15con2h24BmetaG_FD_101399 | JGI IMG/M metagenome (GOLD analysis project Ga0137391, IMG submission 101399) | Vadose zone soil microbial communities from Angelo Coast Range Reserve, California, USA - 15con2h2.4B metaG | ecosystem: Environmental > Terrestrial > Soil > Vadose zone > Saprolite...
GCCGTTGTTCTGGACGTCAACACGTCCACCGCTGACCTGGGCGCCAACGTTCTGCACGGGCGGCAGGAACGTGCCACCGTTCGGACGGAAGCGCCAGCGGCCCTTCTTTCCGATCAGCGGCAGGCCTTGCTCAACCGGGAAGTTCGAAACCCATGTGGGCAGTCGGAACGTGAGGCTCCCGCACGCATCGATATCGATGGCGGAAATGTCCACGTTGCGCTGCGGATCGGTAGAGAATCCTTCCACCCTGGTGCGACGTGCAGCTTCCTGCGGGAACGCCGGGTCAGGAGCGCCGCCCGTGCCCATGAGAAGAACTTCAACCAGGATGTAAGCAGGATCAACGTTCGGGAATGTGTACACGCCCAGATTCGTTACCACTTCAGTAGCGGAAACGAACGACTGGGATGTTGCCGGATCAATGAACTGCGTACCTATGATGGTGACAAAATCGCCAACTTCAAAGGGAACTTCCGTGTACGGGTCTTGCGGGAATGGATTGTCTACCGTCGGCGCGTCGCCAGGTACGTTCATGGTGTAGATGTTGATCGAGTTGCCGGACTGGTCGCGCGGCCGGTTGATTTCCGGACACTGCGGATCGTCGAGCCCAGTGGTGCCCGGGAAATAGGGATCAGACGTGCCCGGCGTCCCAGGTCCGTTGGGATAAGTTCCCGGCGCCGTCCGCGGGATGCACATTGGGTAACCGGTGATGGAACGAATGGTTGTGTTGCCCTGGTCCGAGGTGAAGCGGGCATCAGGCGTCTGTCCTATCGAGTAACGGCCCTTGTTGAACAAGTTGCCGTTCATGTCAGTGATCTGGAGCGCAGGGTCGTTGATCTGGACCCGCATTCCATTGATCGTCATGCTGCCGTCGGCATAATTCAATTTCTCGATAAAGCCCTGCATTCCGTTCACTGACTGCTGTGAAATCTGGATGATGCCGGACATGTATGTGCCGTTCACAATCTGACCTTGCACGTGCGCTTCGTGGGTAAAGATCGGCCGCACCGTATCCGATAGAGCGAGCCCGGACTCGCCCGCTACCGGAGCCGTATAGCTGCAAACTCCAGGACCTGAGCACATGACGGCGCCCGGATTGTTCTCAAAAATCTCTTCCCATGTCAGGAAGGTGTTGGGGAACGTGACAACCGTGTTCGCGGGAACGCGAATAATGTCGTTGTTGATCTGCAGCCATCCACCGGACGTCTTGCAGCCCGGCGGTGTCGGCGCCGCTGGCGGAGGCACAGCGGCAACCACCGCTCCTGGTGTTGTATCCAGTGGCGGAGTGGCCGGTGCGGGATCGCACATCTTGTCCACTGACGCGTACTGGATGAAGCCGAGATCGTCGAAACCCGGCGCGACCGTTTGGGCAGCAGGCAATGTTGCTGGCGTGGGGGGGACCGACGGCTTGGGAAGCGATTGTGCTCCCATTCCGACAGCCAGGCCGAGAATCAGCAGCAGACCTGTGACTGCGCTCCGGAATAATTCTTTGGCTTGTTGATAAGACCTCATGTTGTAAAACTCCTTCCGTCAATCTGCTACTGCTGGCTTTGAAATTGTTTGCTCTCGACTAATTCCTGAATGTCCGCTCGTTCGCTAGTTGGGCCTGGCTGTCTTCACACCCAGCAGGTTGTCCAGGAACGTTGGTAAAGGCTTGCCGCCTGTTGCTCCTACCGCGGGAATCTCCATCAACTGGTCTTTAGCCTGTCCTGGATGGCCCGGGTCTCTTGCCACAGGGTACCCATTGGGTCCCTGTGGATGTCCGTTGGGCGTGAGCAACTGAGGGTGGTCAAACGGCGCTGACTGCTTCACCGTGCGCGGATCGGTCAGCCCCTTGCGCAGGAAATCAACCAGATCCTGCTTTTCCTGAAGCGTCAATCCCAGACCGAGCGGTTCGATATCGGGATCCATGATGGCGAGTTCTGAAACCACGTTGAAATCTGCTCCGCGGTTATAGAATTCGACCACCTGTTCGAGCGTCAGTTGGCTGCCGTTGTGAAAGTAAGGCGCTGTCAGCGCGACGTTGCGCAGTTGCGGAGTCTTGAAGAATCCGGTGCGTGCAATGTCATCGCGACAGCTCAGAGGAGCCTGCGTGATTCCGTCTCCGGGCCGGCCTGCGATCATGATTGAAACTGATGGATCGTCGCAAACGCGCTGCCTCAACTCCTCGCCCAGTGAGAGCGGCTTGGAAGCCACCGGATCAGCTCCGGCCAGGCCTGCGTCTTCCGCGCCCGGACGAACGCCGATGTGGTAGAAGCCTGTGTCATATACACGGACATTGAGGTCGGCCATCACCATGCGCTCCAGCGGAACCGGGGCAACCGTGTCCACGGCCGCGTTGGAAAGTTCGGGGCCACCGTGGCACACAATGCAACGGCCTTTGGTTTCAAAGATCAGAAGTCCGCGCAGTTGTCCCGCCGTCATCGAGGTCGGTCCAACCGAATAACTGATTCGAATCGGCACGGTCGAGACCGGCGGCTCCTCGAAGTTGAGAACGAGTACGCCGCGGGCGTAGTCGATTGTTCCGTCCAGTCCGGTGCCGGTGAAGCGGCCATATCCGTTGTCGAAGGCGAACGTGTCCTGGTCACTCATGTCAAACTTCGGATTCAGCCCCACCACCGAGATGGTGAAGGGATCAATGCCCGGCTTCAGTTGAATGGTGTAGGAATTAGCCTGGTTGTCGCCCACCAGCGAATAGGTCTGCTGCTGCTCCAGGAATTTATCCAGCGGTGTCTGGTCCGCTACCAGGGTGCTTTCATACATCTGAATGGCAACTCCCCAGAAGAGAGAGAAGTTGTATTCCATCTGGCTGTAGTCCGTGGTTCCCGCCGGACAGGCTTCGTTTTTTGCCGGATCGATCGTTATTGTGGAGCTGCCATCGCCTGCCACGCACGCATGTTGCTTGAACTGCCACCACTCCGGGAGAAACGCTTTCTGAATCAGAGCGGCATAAGTTGTGTTCAGGCCTTTTTGCGGTGCATTGGAAAACGCGCCCAGAATACTGTCGGTTGCGTCAACGTCCTGCTTGCCGAGCGGTACGCGCATCAGCAATTTCTTTCCGACCTGACGCAAGTCGCGGCCGTCAGCAGACATTTCGGTACCGCTCAGGATTGGGCCTAGTGCCTGTGAGCACAACGCGGAGTTCTGCATGGCGACCACGGCCGGTCCAAGCTTGTTGTCCAGGCTGTCCCCAACCAGAAGATGAGACTGCTTATCGCGCGAACCAAATGGATTGCCGCCATTGCAAACGTTCTGCGCGCGGCCGTCCCAGAAATTCCGATAGTTGAAAACCGCGTCCACCACGCTCGGCGTGTTGCGGCCGGTAACTTTACGTGTGTTGAGCAGCTTGGCCGCGTCCGCGGGATCGGGATAAGAGAAAACCGGATCGGGCGTGGAGATATCGGTTTCCAGACTGGTGATCTGGCCCTGCGCCGTTCCCACCACCGGGTTTGAATTTGTGTGCGGCGACTTTTGGCGATTGCTATTCGTGTTGCTGCTAACCTTTGGGTTGGGGTTCCTCGCGCTGTGACCATCGCGCGTGATGCCCGCGTCGCCGTCATCATCTGCCTGGCGATGATCATCCACGGGCTCAGTCACGATTCCGCCCTGGCCGTTTGATGGCCCGACAATAATCTGTCCCATCTTGGCGGCAAACACACCCTGAGATCCGGAGACGTCATTCACGTCTGAGATCACATTGCTGTGGCTGTTGTTTACATCGGAAAGCTTGTGGAAGGGGAAATCACCATCGTGAAATCCGCCGAAACCCGCGTCTGATGTGCCTGGGTTGTAATGATGATTGGGGCCGATTTTGCCGTCAAAAGGTGTGCCGATTTGAAAAGTGTTGTCGCCGCCAGCCTGCCCGGGATTGACTTCGTTATTGGGGCGGCTATCTGCGCCGGCGTTGAAATGGCAACTGGCACAAGCCTGAATATCGTCGCTGCCTGCCTGCATGTCCCAGAAAAGTGCTTTGCCCAGCTGGACCGCGGCGGCTTTGTCCGCAACAATTCCTTCAAGACCAAATACAGGTGGGATTGGAACGCTGGAAAGGGAAGCAAGAGGTCGAAGCGGAATCACTACGGTTCCCGTTGACGCGCCACCCTGGGCTCTGACGTGGCCGTAATATCCCAGGGCCACCATGACTACAGTTACGCATGCACACAAACGTACAATTACTGCCATCCCGGAAGACCGTCTCATTGTTCTCTCCTAAAGTCGCGCTGTTCCTACCAATTGCGCCCGCCGGTGACTCGACCTGTCTGACTCCGGCTTGAGCAAGAACTACCAATTCAGGGACATGGGGCCCAAAGTGCCGCGGTACCGTGCATCAACCGTCTAAAGAATCTGCCCGATACCGCAGTGCGAGAAGTTGTTACCGTCGAGCTTTCTGTCCCGGAAGCTCCAGCGCGAACTTGCTGCGCTGGATTGTTCCTCAGCCCTATTCGCGCCTGATTCCGTGGCTGGCGCGTACAAGGCTGAAGAACCGGTGCTTCCCTATGCATGCAGAATGAGGCACATTCGAAAAAGTTGAAATCCGGATGGTTGGGTATTCTTTGAGGGGAGAAACCCTGATCGTAAGAAGTTCAGATTGGATTAGAAATTTTAAGAAGGAAGGAAATCACGGCAGGAAGCTTGTAGCGCAATAACGTATTGCCCTATGTAATAAGAGTGTTAAGACTGGATGATACCGGTGCGAATCGCATAGCGAACCAACCCGGCAACGTCATGAATGTCGAGTTTGTCCATGATGTTTGAACGGTGAGACTCCGCGGTCTTGGCGCTGATGCCGAGAATGCTTGCGAGCTCTTTAGTGGTCTTACCTTCGGCCACTAGCTGTAAGACCTGGCGTTCACGATCGCTGAGGAAGCGATCCGGCACCTCGTCCTTGTTGAGAAACGCCTGCACAATTGTCCGGGAGATGCTCTGCGTAAGAAACATCTCGCCCTTGCTCACCGCGCGAATCGCCTGGACCAATTCATTGGATGCCCTGGTCTTCAGAACATAACCGGTCACGCCGGCACGAAGGCTTTCCAGAACAAGGTGGTCTTCTGTGTGCATGGTGAGAAGAATGACTTTGATTTTTGAATTGGTCTTAATGATCTCCCGTGCCGCGTCAATTCCGTTGAGGAGGGGCATGGCGAGATCAAGGACCGCGATATCAGGTTTATTTTTCTCGCAGAGCAGAATGGCCTCACGGCCATCCGATGCTTCGCCGCTGAAGAGAAATCCTTCACGCTCGAGCAGCACTCGCAATCCTTCCCGGACCACGGCATGGTCATCCGCAAGTAATATTTTCAGAGCCATCGTTTCGCATTCAGGTTTAGCAGGATTAAACCACACTTTCTCAAAGACTTACAGTGTTCAGATAAGGCTAAACAGGGTTCAGATCTGGCCGGAAGGCCTGCTACTCACGTGTCTGGCCAGCTGCCAGCCAGGGAATTAAGCTAGAAGGTGGCAAACCGCGTGTATTAAGCCCCCCAGAAAGATATATGCACACGGAAACATTAAAGATTTTAATGTTTTTTTAATCTCATCGCTGGTGCTAAGGGAACAGTGTTAATGAACATCGAAATGACTTCCGTGGCAAATGAAGTTAACCAGCTTCCCAGCCCACGAATGAAAAAGGTACACCGGCGGCGACGTACCTAGCGCTACCAGAAAGAGACCTGATGATCATTCCGCGCAACATTGTTAATCCTGAAGCAGTGTGAAGTTCAGGGTGGGGGCAGGCATGAAGGAACACCGGAGCACCACATGGGCCAGATCATTCTGGCCGGCAATCATCGTGCTCATTGGCAGCCTCGCCGGTACGGCCATTGCCTGGCTCCTGGTTTCTCAACTGGAGCGCAACCACATCTATAAAGCTACCGCTTTGGCCATGTCAGCAGTGCACGTGGACCTTGCCGCCGATATGGATGCACTCATTCAAGACGAAACGAATGCAGCCAAAATCTGGCAATTCGAAGATCCATCCCGTAAGAAATGGGACATGCTGGCAGCGATCTATATTGAACGTCATTCTGGTTGCCAGGCCATGGCGTGGCTTACACCAGACTACAAGCAACGTTGGGTGAGTGGCCCCAGGGGCCAGATCGCTGCAAGCATTCCAATGAACATGTCTTTTGTTGGACCGCTCTTACAGCGTACTCTGCTGAACAGGCAGGCCACCATCTCAAAAGTTTTTTTAGGCTCCAATGGTGAGCGGCAATGGCTTATCGCGGTCCCTGTCTTTCGCGAACAGTCGTTGCACGGATTTGCGCTTGGAGCCTTTAACGTTGATCAGTCTTTAGAAGAAATGCTGACTGACATTAAAGGATTGCATTTCTCTGTTGCCATTGAAGAAGATGGACGCAGGATTTTCCGGCTGGATGGAAGCAATGATCAGCTCCGCCATTTGAACCAGAGTGCGGCACTTAATCTTCCCGGCGCAACCTGGGATCTGCGGGTTTGGTCTTCGCCTGAAGCAATGGCGGAAATGCATTCCAACCTGCCTCGCTACACACTCATGAGCGGTTTCCTCTTCAGCCTGGTGCTAGCATGGCTAACGTATACGTTCTTCAGGTTGCGCAGCGAAATTGCAGAAAGACGCCTGGCAGAGGACGCCATGCGAGCGTCACAGGCACGTTTCGCCGGCATTCTGGAGATATCACCGGCTGCTGTTATTTCCACTGATCAAGCACAACGTATCACGCTGCTCAACCAGACGGCTGAGAAGATGTTCGGCTATACCATGGATGAAGTTCTGGGACAGCCGCTCAATCTTCTTATTCCTGAAGATTACCGCGAAGTCCATTGCCACCATCCCAAGAACTCAGTTGATGTGGTAGAAAACAACTGCCTGCTGGCGGAACACTGGCTGGTATTTGGACGGCGCAAAGACGGTTCTGAGTTCCCCATGGGCACTGCATCATCGAAACTGGAACTGGGCGGGGAGGAAACTTTTACCATCCTCTGCACGGACGTTACCCGGCAGGTGCGGGCTGAAGAAGCGCTGCTCGCTGCGCACGATCAATTGGAAATGCGAGTCATGGAGCGGACGGAGGAACTTCGTGCCGCCAATCGCGCGCTGGAGCAGGAGATAGATGAGCGCAAGACTGCTCAGGAAGAAGTCCTGCAACTTTCCAGCAAACTCATGCGAGTGGAAGACGAGGAGCGCAGGCGGCTGGCGCGTGAGTTGCATGACGGAGCCGCGCAGAACCTGGTGCCAATGGCGTTGAACCTGCACCGGATTCGCATCGCCCTTGCCGGTAATGAAGAAGAAATTGCTCGCGTGGACGAATCATTGCGATTTGTTGAGCAATGCACCAGTGAATTGCGGACGATTTCTTATCTCCTCCATCCACCCATGCTGGAAGAGCTTGGTTTGGGACGGGCTTTGCGCGGATATGTTGAAGGCTTCAGGAAACGCAGCGGTATTGACGCCGTTCTGAAAGCGCCACTGGATCTCGGCGGGTTGGACTTCGAAGTGCAGCTGACTGTCTTCCGCATCGTCCAGGAGGCGCTGTCAAATGTCCTGAAGCACTCCGGCAGCCGCACCGCGCTGGTGATGGTGGCCCGTGATAAAGATGAACTAACGGTGGAGATTGCCGACCAGGGCCGGGGAATCGCCCAAGGGCAGGATCCTCAAGGCGTAGGATTGGGCGGGATGCTGGAGCGGGTCAGGCTTCTTCAGGGAAAACTGACTATTCACAGTAACGAGGAAGGGACCATCATACGTGCTCAATTGCCCCTTTACTCAACAAAGCTGCCACCTTTAAACGCGGAAACCAAGAGCCTGGCGGCCAGAATGGTGAACTGAAACTCCAGCCATAGAGTTCCAGATTCCGAAATCACTTCTTCGCAAACCTGCCAGTCTCTGGGTGGAGACTCGCCATGGTCAAACACCCTGGTCGTCCACGTTAAAATTTCGCTAACCACAACCTCTAGAAAATACTCGATTTCTGCTCCAGCCTGGGCTGGTAAAGCCCTGGTCGGGCTCCAGAAGTATTGGGGCTAATCCTGCTGTTTTAAGATACTTGCAGGTTTCTTTGCGATCGTTTTCGTGAATAACTGGAGCGGAGTGGTAGCGCTCTCGTTTTCCTTCTACTTTTGCCTGCGACTCGTGAATCGAACTGCTCTCCCCTGTCATCTGTAGTACTCGTATCGTCTATATCATCTATATAAGGATGGATAACTTGAGGAAGCCGGTTTTTTTATTAGGGCTGTTAGCCTTTGTCATTCCCATAATTTCGGCGTGCAATAACACGCAAGCTAATCCACCAGCGCCCAGGCCCATGCCGGTGAAGACAAGCACAGTGAATCTGTCCAACGTGCCTCGTGTGGATGAATATGTGGCGACAGTGAAGTCTCGCCGCTCTGCCACCATTCAGCCGCAGGTGGATGGCACACTCACGCGAATACTGGTGAAATCAGGCGATCACGTGAAGGCCGGCCAGGTTCTGATGACGATTGATCCTTTGAAGCAGCAGGCAACCGTGGACCAGCAGCAGAGCACGGAAGCGCAGAAGAAAGCGGTCCTGGATTTCAATCAACGCGAGGTGGAAAGGCAGCGAGCGCTTTACCAGTCTGGCGTGACCAGCAAGCATGATTTCGATGCAGCCGAGCAGGCTTATGAGAACGCCAAGGCCGATTTTCAGGCGTCCACTGCTGCCCGCGTTACCCAGCAACGCCAGTTAGCGTATTACAACCTGACGGCTCCGTTCGCGGGTGTAGTGGAAGATATCCCGGTGCGTATAGGTGATTACGTTTCTCCCACCACGTTGTTGACCACGGTGGACGAGAACGCCGAACTCGAGGCCTACGTTTACATCCCCACGGAAAAAGCCGGCGACATCAAGATGGGTCTTCCCATTCAGATCGTAAACAGCCAGGGCGAGTTGATCGAAAGCACCCGGATTAACTTTGTCTCCCGCCAGGTGGATAACGCGCTACAGGGAATTCTGGTGAAAGCGCCGATCAAGAGCTCGCTGGATAGATTCCGCAACGCACAACTGGTCAAAGCGCGCGTGGTCTGGAGCACCGCGCCTGCGCCCACCGTCCCGGTGCTGGCTGTAAGCCGCATTGGCGGCCAATCATTTGTTTATGTTGTGTCCCAGGGTGAGCAGGGCAGCGTAGCCAAACAGCGCGCCATTACCCTTGGCGATACCATTGGGAATGATTACGCCGTACTCGGCGGTCTTCAGCCGGGTGACAAGGTAATTGTTTCAGGCATTCAGTTTCTGGTTGACGGGGTCCCCGTCCAGCCCATCACTTAACCTGCCGGATTGAAGCAGATAGAGCCGCCATTGTCGCGACTAGAAGAGGAAGTGCCAGGTTGGTAAATTTTTTCATTAAGCGCCCTATTTTCGCCACGGTTTGTGCTTTGTTGATCATTCTCGCCGGAGCAGTCAGCATTCCAGGTTTGCCGATCTCGCTTTATCCGACGCTGGCGCCGCCCCAGGTCACCGTAAGCAGCAATTATGTGGGCGCAAACGCGCAAGTGGTGGAGTCAGCCGTAACGATTCCGCTGGAGCAACAAATCAACGGTGTTGAGGGCATGCACTATATCTCTTCCACCAGCTCCAACGACGGCACCAGCAGCATCAATGTTACTTTCCGCACCGGATATGACTTGAACATCGCTGCCGTGGATGTGCAGAACCGCGTGGCGACTGCTCAGGGCCGTCTGCCGCAGGAGATTAAAAACACCGGCGTCACCATCACCAAGGCGAATCCAAATTTCGTCTTCGCTGCTGGCTTCTTCTCTCCCGATAACAGCCTTTCCAACCAGTACATCTCCAATTATCTGGATGTATACGTTAAGGATGCCTTAAAGCGCATTCCGGGTGTGGGTGACGTCATCATTTTCGGAGAGCGCAAGTACGCGATGCGTATCTGGCTGGATCCGGCCAAGCTGGCAGCACGCCAGTTGACGGCTGCGGACGTGGTGTCCGCGCTCCAGGAACAGAACGTTGAAATCCCAGCCGGACAACTGGGCCGCCCCCCGTCAGACCAGAAGCAGAATTTCCAGATTGCGCTGCGCGTGGTTGGCAGACTTAGCGACCCGAAGGAATTCGAAGGCATCATCCTGAAAAATACCGCCAATGGAATTGTGCAGGTGAAGGATGTGGGCCGGGCTGAGGTCGGCGCTGAAAACTACGACACCAATCTTCTTTATAGCGGCCATCAGGCCGTCGGCGTAGGTGTACAGCAGCTTTCAAACGCCAACGCGTTGCAGGTGGATAAGCTGGCCAAAGCCGCGCTGATCGAGCTCTCGAAATCATTTCCACCGGGCATGAAATACGTAGTCGCCTTTGACACCACAACTGTAGTCGGCGACTCAGTGAAAGAGGTGGTGACGACGCTTGAAGAAGCCATCATCATTGTCATCCTCGTCATCTTTCTCTTCCTGCTGGACTGGCGCGCCACCATCATTCCCGCGGTGACGATCCCGGTCTCATTGATCGGCACGTTCGCATTCATCAACATGTTTGGGTTTTCCATCAACTCACTCACGCTTTTCGGAATTACGCTGGCGACGGGCCTGGTTGTGGATGATGCCATTGTGGTCATTGAAAATGCCCAGCGCCATATCAATCAAGACGGAACTGATCCGCACCGGGCCACTTCAAAGGCGATGGCCGAAGTATCGAGCGCCGTGGTGGCCACGTCTCTGGTTTTGATCTCGGTCTTTGTGCCCGTCTCGTTCTTCCCTGGCACCACAGGGATTCTTTACCGGCAATTCTCGTTGACGATCGCGTTTGCCATCGCCATCTCCTTGTTTAACGCGCTCACGCTTTCGCCGGCCCTGGCGGCGATCCTGCTTCGCAGCGAGGAACATAAATACACAGTTCTGGATTGGACGCGCGTTCAATGGCTTTCCCATGGCTACGCAAAAGCCGCCCACGGCATAGACCGGGCGATCCATGCACTGGGCAATGTTTACGGAAAAGCGGTCGGCAAGGCGCTGAAATTCCGTTACGCCATGATTGTTCTATTCCTGGCAGCTCTGGCGGCGACAGCGTTCATGTATCAGCGTGTTCCCACCGGATTCGTGCCCCAGGAAGACCAGAATTATTTCATCGTCATCGTCCAGGCTCCTCAAGGCGCTTCGCTGGCGTATACCACCGACATCGCCAGACAGGCGGAGGAGATTTTGCGGGCTGATCCCGACGTTTTCGGCACCTTTGCGGTGCCAGGATTTTCCTTGAACGGCGGCAGTTCGTCGAACTCAGGCGTGGTTTTCGCGCCGCTCAAGCCCATTGACGATCGCAGAGGCAAAGGACATGGCGCCAGCGACATTGTGGCCCGCGTGGGACCAAAGCTGTTTGGCATTCCTGGTGCGATTGTGGTGCCGTTTGAGCCGCCTGCCATCAACGGTATTGGCAGCTTTGGAGGATTTCAGTTCATACTCCAGGACCAGGGGCGCAACACGCTCGCGGACCTCGACACCGTAGCGCATAAGATCGTGGCCGCCAGCCGCCAGGGAAACGACCTGACCGGGCTGTTTACCAGTTTCACCGCCAACGATCCGCAGAAGCTGGTGCAGATTGACCGGCAAAAAGCCAAGGCCATCGGTGTACCCATCAGCCAGATTACATCCGCTCTCGGCGTTTACATGGGCTCGCAGTACGTGAATGACTTTGACTTCAACAATCGTTCGTATCGCGTTTACGTCCAGGCAGACGAGCGCTTCCGTAAGAACGCGCAGGACCTGCGGCAATATTACGTGCGCTCTGCGAACAACCAACTACTGCCGCTGGGAAATATCGTTTCGCTCGAAGACACCTCCGGCCCGCAGGTCATCAACCATTACAATCTCTTCCGTTCGGCGGAAATTGATGGCGCGGCAGCGCCTGGCCACAGCTCGTCTGAGGGGCTGAGGGACATGGAAAACCTGGCAAAGAAGAACATGCTGCAAGGCATGGCATTCCAATGGACGGGGCTGGCGCTGGAACAAGTGGAGTCGGGCGGTAAAGCGATTCTTATCTTTGCCCTTGGAATTTTTGTGGTGTATCTCACTTTGTCCGCGCAGTATGAGAGTTTCGCGCTGCCATTCATCATCCTGCTGGCAGTCCCAACCGCCGTGCTGGGTGCGCTGCTTTTCATCTTTATGCGCGGATTAGCGAACGATGTTTACGTCCAGATAGGCCTGGTGATGCTGATTGGACTTTCGGCCAAAAACTCGATTTTGATCGTGGAATTTGCCGAGCAGTTGATGGAACAGGGCCGTTCAATTATGGACGCGGCCATTGAGGCGGCTGAGCTGCGCTTGCGGCCCATCCTCATGACGTCGTTTGCATTCATCCTGGGTGTTCTGCCGCTTTACTTCGCCAGCGGCGCCGGCAAACTCGGTCGCCATTCGGTGGGCACGGCGATTGTAGGCGGTATGTTGTTTTCGACGGTGCTCAATTTGTTCTTTATCCCGGTTCTTTATGTGGTTGTGAAAACGCTGTTGTCTAAATTCACAAATGAACCCAGGATGGAGGTAACGGACGAAGTTGCCAGAGTGGCCTAAGAAGGGCTTTGGGCCCGGCGTGGGCGGGATGCCCACGTCGGAAAAGCTGAAGGATCAGTCAAGCCTTAAATGTTTAGCTGGTAATCTACATATCGAGTGGATACAGCACAGATCAGCGAATTGGTGGAACAGGAACGATGGCCCGAAATCGTCTCTGCTTTGCGCCGGTTGGCGCGCGCCGATGCCGCCAAGAGCATAGAGGGTCTCGGATACGAAATGCAGCGCGCCCTGTTCGCCAACTTACCAATCGATATTGCTGCCAAACTGCTTGGTCATTTCCCCTACTACCATCAATATGTGCTGTTGCATAACCGGACCCTGGCTGACATGCGTGCCATTCTCGACCAGATGCCGCCCGACGATCGCATGCAGCTTCTGGACGAGTTGCCGGACGAAGCGTGGGCGCGATTGGAAGAGGAAATTGGCGAGCTGAAGCGTCCGTCGGCTGAATCATCGCGGATCGCGAAGGCTGATCTGCGAACGGCCCAAAGCGCGACAGTCAGCAAGCCATCTTGGCCAAAATCCAAGCCAATCGCCGTGCCCGGACGCGAGTTGTCGGTGACGGAATCTTCCCCGACTGAGGCCATCATTGAGGCCCGCGGACTGGAAAAATCCTTTCTTCAGGCCGACGGCCACAATGTTCAAATCATCGCTCCACTGGATTTGTTCATTTATCCAGGTACCGTGGTTGCGTTACTGGGCGCGTCAGGATCGGGGAAGTCAACCCTGCTGCGAATGCTTTCCGGGCTCAGTCAGCCTACGTCGGGGCAAACTCTATGGCATGGCAAAGATCTTTCCCAGACGGTGCCAGATGTTGCCATCGTATTTCAGAGCTTTGCCTTGTTTCCCTGGCTCACGGTCCTGGAAAACGTGGAATCGCCACTGTTAGCACGCGCCGTACCTGCGGCTGAACGCCGCAAACGTGCGCTACGTGCAATCAACACAGTGGGACTGAAGGGCTTCGAGAACGCCTATCCCAAGGAATTATCAGGCGGCATGAAACAGCGGGTGGGCATAGCTCGAGCTCTCGCCGTGCGACCGGAAGTCCTATTCATGGATGAACCTTTTTCCGCTCTTGACGTGCTTACCGCGGAAAATCTACGTAGCGAACTTTTGGACCTCTGGCTGGACAAAAAAATGGATGGCCATTGGGACCCATCCCCGACTGGCAAAGATTGCTCAGCCTCTGGCGCAGATTGCTGCCTCAGTTCCTGCCACAGCATTGTTTCCAGTACTTGTCCTGGCCCTGGTGCGGCTGGGCGGCGGGTTGGGCATTGCATCTATCCTTTTGCTTCTGCTGGGCACGCAATGGTATCTGCTGTTTAACGTAATCGCGGGCGCCTCTGCTATTCCGACGGAACTTGACGAGGCTTGCCGTACTTACCGCTTTGGCCGGTGGCTGCGTTGGCGGAAGCTGGTTTTGCCTGCCATTTTTCCTTACCTGATTACCGCTCTCATCACTGCTTCCGGAGGTGCCTGGAATGCCAGTATTGTGGCGGAATATTTCCACCTGCAAGGCCGCACTCTTTCTACCACCGGGTTGGGCGCGGTGATCAGCCACGCATCGGACGACGGCAATTTCCGTCTGCTCTTTGCCGCTACGATTTTTATGGCCGGCGCGGTTGTCATGGTGAACCGGCTTGTCTGGAGAAGGCTTTACCAGATAGCTTCCGCGAAATTCAAATTTGAAATGTAGCGTTTCCATATCCCCGCAGTTCGCAATTGTCTGAACGATCTCTCACCTCACGCCGGGCTCGATCCGGGCAGCCTGGCGACGCTACCTACCCTAATTCTTTGGCTTCCGAAAATAAGCGTGATCCTAATCACATCTTCCGTGTCCACAAAACGTTAGCATCGGCCGTTGTTTGCAGAAATTTGTCACGTGCCGGTGTGATGAAGCACCGGATGTTGTTGATAACTCGCAACCTCGGGGTTGCTAAGCAAGGAGTACCTAATGAAAATATTTGCGAATAAGCTGCAAAGTCCCCCAACAGCAGCACGTTTGTTCCTTCGCCCACGGGCTTTGCTTCTGACTCTGGCTGCGCCGCTGGTTGA
>Ga0137391_10002208_pt1 | contig 14541 bp, 9 predicted proteins | sample 15con2h24BmetaG_FD_101399 | JGI IMG/M metagenome (GOLD analysis project Ga0137391, IMG submission 101399) | Vadose zone soil microbial communities from Angelo Coast Range Reserve, California, USA - 15con2h2.4B metaG | ecosystem: Environmental > Terrestrial > Soil > Vadose zone > Saprolite...
CCACTCGCGCCCGAAGCGGGAGGAGATCCATTTCATTCGGGCGGCAGGCAATTTGAATCTCAGAACGACCCGGACTGGCTCGCTATGGCGGAATGGGCGCGCGGTCGCGATGCAACGGTTACTTCGAAGTCGCCGTCTGGGCCCGGCGCGCCCTCAGTCCAGATCTACGTTACCAACAGTGCGTCCGATACGATCGACGTGGTTGACCCGGCAACAAACAAGGTTGTGCAGGTAATCCACGGCATTGAATTACCACATGGCATTGTGTTTTCCCCCGATGGGACACGAATCTACTTCAGCAACGAAGCTGAGAGCGTGCTCGATGTGGTGGATCGAAAGAGTGGAGACATTCTGCAGAAAGTACCACTCAGCGGCCACCCGAATAACCTCACCATCACCAAAGACGGAAGCCGCGTCCTGGTGGGCATCCGCGTACAGCCGGGATTCGTCGATGTCATCGATACAAACTCGTTCAAGCGGCTGAAAGCTATTCCCGTCGACGGGGCCGTGCACAACGTGTATGTCACGCCCGACGGCAGGTACGCAGTCAGTGGCTCCATCGAAAACAAAACTGCCACCATCATCGATCTTCGCACCGACCAGGCAGTGTGGACGGTCAAATTTCAAAGTGGAGTCCGGCCGATGGCCTTTGAGACAAATGCCGACGGATCAACTCGTCGCATCTTCGTCCAGCTCTCGGGATTCCACGGATTCGCGGTTATCGACTTCGCCCGGCGCGAGCAGGTGGCGCAGATCAAGTTGCCTGATGAGCCCGGGGGGTTCGGAATCGCGGAGGGGCGATTAGGGGTTCCCTCTCATGGCATCGGAGTAGCGCCCGATGGCAAATCATTGTGGATCAACAGCACACTCGCCAATGCCGTCTTCGAATACTCGTTGCCGGATCTGCAGTTGATCGGACATGCGCAATTGCCGGAGGTTTACCCGCTCGGGCGTGCACGAAGCGGGGCAGTGCCGGAGTGGATCACGTTCACACCCGACAGCAAGCGAGTTTATGTTTCGGATTCCGCAGCTCAGTGTATCTCCGTCATTGACACGGGAACTTTGAAAGAAGTCGCCATCATCCCGGTAGGCGAAGTGCCGAAGCGCATGAATACATTGGTTCTCCACTGACACTGACAAAGAGTGGCGGTAGTCGCATTCAAAGCCACGGAGGGTGTTTGCAAAATCCCGTCGAACAAGATTCCGTCAAACAAGGTCCCGAACAGGCCGCTGGTGGCGCGTCAACGGAAGGCAGGCTTTCGACCGGCGCTCCTGACGTCGCCCTGCGGGCCCGGCGCCGTATCGGCAGGCGGCTTCTACCGTTTCTGTTTCTGCTTTACGTGATTGCTTTTCTTGATCGAATGAACGTGGGGGCCGCGGCGCTCCAAATGCCGCATGACCTCGGTTTCAGCGAGGGTGTGATCGGCATGGGGGCAGGAATTTTCTTTCTCGGCTACTTCCTGCTGGAAATCCCCGGCGCGCTGATCGTGGAACGGTGGAGCGCTCGTAAGTGGATCGCGCGCATTATGATTTCCTGGGGAGTGATGACCGTCTTCATGGCGTTCATTCACACATCCCGGCAATTCTATGTCGTCCGTTTCCTGGTGGGCGCCGCAGAAGCGGGCTTTTTGCCTGGTGTAATCGTGTACCTGACGCATTGGTTCCGGTATCAGGATCGGGCCAAAGCCGTGGCATTTTTTTACGCCGCCAATCCTCTTTCCTATGTGATCGGGTCGCCGCTGGCCGGCTTGCTGCTGGGCCTTTCGTGGCTCGGAATGAGAGGCTGGCGATGGTTGTTCATTATTGAAGGGATTCCGGCAGTGGTGGTGGGAGTGATCACCATCTGGTATCTGACAGACTGGCCGGCGCAAGCTCATTGGCTTCCCGCCGACGAGAAATCGTGGATTACCGCCGAACTGCAGAGGGAGAAGGAAGCCAAGAACCGCCGTCGCACCTACAGGGTGTGGGAGGCGCTGCGCCATCGCGATGTGATCCTGCTGACGGGATGCTATTTCTGCGCCATGACCGGGAGTTACGGGATAGCGTTCTGGCTGCCGACTATCCTGAAGCGCCTCTCGGGTAAGAGCGATCTCAAAGTAACGCTGCTGGCTGCCCTGCCATACGTCGCGGCCTTCGTCACGCAGCAAGTGAATGGCTGGCACTCTGACCGCACGCAGGAGCGGCGCTGGCACGCAGCGATTCCGGTTTTTGTGTGTGGGCTGGCCCTTGCCCTGGCGGTTGTTTATCGTACGAACCTGATCGTATCCGTCGCGTGTTTTGTCCTGGCTGGCGGATCCTTCTATGGCTTTCAACCGGTCTTCTGGGCGGTGCCCACGCTATTTTTGAGCGAGTCTGCTGCCGCTGCGTCGATCGGGCTGATCAACGCGGTGGGCAATCTGGGGGGCTTTGTCGGACCCATGGTGATCGGCTATCTCGCCAGCCGTACGCATTCCTTCTCTCCAGGCCTGTTGTACCTGGTGGCAAGTTTGTTTGTGTCAGGCGTGCTGATGCTCGCGGTGGGAAGGCAAACCCCGGTGGCTGGGGAAGGAGTCAGTAACAGCGAAGTTCCGACGTAAGCCACGTGGGTTAGCCGCTTGAGTAAGAAGAGCACTACGGCGTTTTCAGGAGATGTTCAGAATATTTTGTAATGATTGGGTAACTCTGGAGAAGTGTGATGACAAGCCAGAAGTTGTGGGGACTGTTCTGGGTGGTGTCGCTGTCGGTATTGGTGTGGAGCGCGGATAAATCCGCGGTCCCGAACTTAAATCTCTACGTCGGCAACAGCCGGGGTGACGACATCAGCATTATCGATATGTCCTCATTGAAGGTGACTGGAGAACTCAAAGCCGGGGAGCGCGTGCACGGAGTATGCCTTCAGGCCGACGGCAAGCGTCTATTCGCCACTGTAGAGATCGATCAGAGTCTGAGGATCATCGATACGGCGACCCAGCAGACCATCGCTACCGTAAAGGTCTCAGGGCGTCCCAACCAGTGTGCCGCAACTCCGGATGGAAAATATGTAGCGGTTCCCATTCGCGATAAAGACAGCGTCGACATTGTCGACGTGAAACAGGAAAAAATTGTGAAGAGCCTGCCAATCAAGGAACCGCACAACGCCTTGAACACGGGCAGCAACCGTTACATCTACGTGAGCTCGATGGCCGGGCACGAAATCGACATTATTGATTTGGAGAAGATGGATTACTCCGCTCACATACCCGTCGGTGGCAGGCCTCGGCCCTATGTGGTTTCCCAGGATGGAAACACGATGTATGTCGCGGTGGCCGATCTGCACGGATTTGTGATTGTGGATGTTCCAGAGAAAAAAGTTCTTGAGCGGGTGGAAATACCCTCCGAACACGCAACTCTGCGAAAGTTACAATACGAAACCCAGGACACCCTCACCCACGGATTGGCGCTTACTCCGGATGGAAGCGAGCTCTGGGTTTCGAGCCTGTTGGATGATGCCATGTACATCTACGACGTCAAGGCAAAGAAAGTCACCGGAAAAGTAAGCACGGGCGTGGGGCCGAACTGGATAGTGTTTACTCCGGACGGTAAGTACGCATGTGTGAGCAACACCGATACGGACGATGTTTCCATTTTTGATGTGAAAGCCCGTCGCGAGGTAACGCGGGTGAAGGTGGGGAAAGTGCCGAAACGGCTGGCGATAGCGACTGCTCCCACCGCCCGTCGTGGCAAAATGCGCTGAAGTGTTTTTAATGTCCCTTTAATGAGCGATTCAGGTTCGTCTGAGATCGTAAAAACTGGAGGATCCACTTGAATTTATCGAAAGTAACGCTCTTCCCGGTCGTACTTTTGGCCTTTGCCATCGGCGTCTCGGCGCAGGATAAAGCTCCCTTGAAACTCTTGCACTCGACGCCGCTACCAGAACTTCACGACGGTGATTTCGACCACTTGACCCCGGACGTTGCGGGCAACCGACTGTTCGTCACCGCAGAGGAAAACTCGAAAGTCCTGGTTTTTGATCTGAAGACGAACAAGGTTATCCATACCTTCGCCGATCTCAAGGCGCCGCACTCGATGCTCTATCGGGCAGACCTGAAGAAGCTTTTCGTGGTCGATAGCGATCTTGGCGAGGTGAAGATCTATGACACCGAATCCTACAAGCCTGCCGGAAGCATCAAGGTGCGGGAAGGCGCGGACGCCAGCGGCTACGATCCTTCGACGAAATACCTGTACGTAGTGAACGGCGGCAAAGACGCCAAGCTACCCAATTGCTACATCAGTGTTATCGACGTGGCCGCTGGCAAGGCGGTGGGCGAGATCAAGGTCGACTCCAACGATGTCGAGGGCGTGGTCTTTGAGAAATCCGGGCCACGGATGTTTGTCAATGTCCGCGGGAACAACGCCGTGGAAGTATACGACCGGAAGAATCGCACTTTGATCTCGACATGGTCAATTGCGCAGACGGGAAAGAATCCTACGTCCATTGCCTTCGACGAGGATGCACATCGCCTGTTCTTGGGTACTCGCGTTCCCGGAAAGCTGGTAGTTGTGGATTCTGATTCGGGCAAGGTGGTGACCAGTTACCCGGCCGCAGCCATGGTCGATGACATGGCATACGACAGCCAGAGCAAGCGTATCTACTTTGCCGGAACCGAATTCCTCGATATTTTCCATCAGAGCGATGCCGACCACTACGACCGCATCGGTCACGTCGCAACCGCGTTCCGGGCGAAGACGGGTGTCCTGGTCCCTGAATTGAACCGCTACTACCTGGCAGTGCCGCATCACGAAAAGCAGACTGCGGAATTACGTGTGTACGAGGTTTCGCCGTAGCGGCAGGTTCTGCGGAGATCGAGATGGGTCAAGGGAGAGGTCTCAGCGTACCGCTGCCAGTGCTGAAACCTCGGCAGCGATGACCTCTCCCACGTCGCGCGTGCTGGCTTGGCCGCCAATGTCGCGAGTGCGAATATCGGAGTGGGCCAGCACTTTGAAGATGGCCTGCTCAACGGCGTGAGCAGCCTGCTTCTCGCCCAGATGTTCCAGCATCATGGCGCCCGACCAAATTTGCGCCACCGGGTTTGCGATCCCTTTCCCCGCGATATCGGGAGCAGAACCATGAACTGGCTCAAACAGTGAGGGACATTCCCGTTCCGGGTTCAGATTAGCCGATGGGGCAAGCCCCATGGATCCCACGACCGCTGCGCCAAGATCGGAAAGAATATCGCCGAAAAGATTCGATCCGACCACCACGTCGAACCAGTCGGGATGTGCTACGAAATGGGCAGTTAGAATGTCGATGTGATACTGGTCGGCTTTGACATCGGGATATTTCCTGGAGATCGCGGCAAAGCGCTCATCCCAGAAAGGCATGGCATAAACAATACCGTTGGATTTTGTGGCCGAGGTTACATGCTTCTTGCGGGTCCGAGCCAGTTCGAAGGCGTAGGTGATGATGCGATCGCACGCCCGCCGGGTGAAGATGGTTTCCTGCACCGCCATGTCGAACTCGGTATCTCGATTGAGCCGTCCGCCCACTTCGGAGTACTCGCCTTCACTATTTTCCCGGACGATGATGAAGTCGATGTCACCGGCCTTGCGGCCGCTGAGCGGACTCGTGATTCCCTCCAGCAGGCGCGCCGGACGACGGTTCACATATTGCTTAAATCCCCGGCGGATAGGAATCAGCAGACCCCACAGCGAGACGTGGTCGGCTACTCCGGGGTAACCCACCGCTCCCAAGTAGATGGCGTCAAATGGACGCAATTGCTCGAGACCATTTTCCGGCATCATGCGGCCGGTGTTGAGATAGGTCTGGCAACTCCAGTCGAAGTGCTGCCACGAAAACGACAAATCGAAGCGCCGACCCGCTGCCTCGAGCACACGAATTCCCTCGGGAACGACCTCACGTCCAATGCCATCTCCCTCGATCACTGCTATCCGAAAGTTCTTCAATTTTCCTCGCAGGCACAAAGATTCTTGCTGAATCGGCAACTACAGGCTGCAAAGCGCCGTCAGCGTCCGGACGTCCGATACATTTTCGAGCGTGCGCACCAGTTCAATAACTTGATTCGTCTTTGAGTTCGGCCACTCCGCGAATGCGGCGCAGCCCCGGAACTTTTCCGCAACCTCGTCGCAGCTCATGGGGTCGCTTGGGCTCCCCTTGCCGAAATCCGCCCGGCCGGAGATGGTACGCCCATCCTTCAACGTGATCTTAAGGATGGTCGTCATCTTATCGTAACCCGCTTTCTCCGCCTCCGGGTCGACATAAAAGCGAACGCGCTCGATCATCTTCTTCACATCGTCGCGGTTGACGACCGAATCCGTGTATTTTGTCTGATCGGCTTTCCCGTCGAGCAAAAGAATCGCCATGCAAAATTCCATGCTGAACTTTGCCTGCAATCCGGTCGTTGGACGGTGATGAATCAGAGCGTTGGGCATGTTGTGATTGGTGCCGACCTCCACGCGTTCAACATCGGCGGCCCGGATGGAGTTGGCATGAATCAGGCGCAGGAGTTCGGTCATGCCGGGATGAGTTAACGACCCGGAGGGGAAAGGCTTGATTGAGACGCCCGGCTTCTGCAATGTCCAGGGATTGCCTAATCGATCCACAATCGCGGCGGGATCGTAAGTGCCGCCGTAGGCGTGGAAGAAGCCGCGTTGGGCTTCCAAAATCTGTTCGGCGGCCGTCCAGCCGATAGCGGCGAAGTCGGCGGCAACCACGCCGGATTCGGTGGCATGGCCCGCCTGAAATGGTTTCATCATAGTGCCAAAGTTTTCTCGCAGGCCCGCAGCGTGACTGGCGGCGATTCCAAAGGCGCGTGCGGTGTGGATCACGTCCAACCCTTTGAGTTTGGCGCAGGCGGCTGTCCCGCCGAAAACTCCGCATGTCCCCGTAGAGTGAAATCCATCTTCATAGTGGCGGGGAGAGATTGCCTCTGCGATCTTGCACTCGACTTCGACCCCGCTGTGGTAGGCGACCAGCAAATCTTTTCCACTCTTGCCTTCGACCTCGGCTGTCGCCAAGGCTGCGGGAAGCACACAGACCGTGGGGTGAACCAACAAACCGTACACCCGGTCCTTGCCCGCGGCGAGTTGAGTGTCGTCGTAGTCGTCGACGTGGATGGCCACTCCGTTGGCAAAAGCGGCGAAGCGGGCCGGAAGCCGAACCGCGGATCCCAGCACCGCCGCGCCGCCGCGTGGGGGAAAACCAAAAGGTTTCAGATACTCCTGAATCAGTTTCCAGGTCTCGGCTTTGGACCCGCTGAGAGCGAGTCCAAGACCATCCAAAATTGACTTCTTGCCGAGTTCGAGCGCTTCCGCAGGGATGTCCGTGAGCTTGAGGCTCACAACAAACTCAGCCGTATGCGAAGTCAACTTTTGAACCTGCGGAAAGCTCGTTTCCGCCGACGCCTGAGCCGAGGACGCCTGCGCGGTCTGGGCGCCGCCAAACTTTGACCCAGAGGCTCCCAGGAGTCCTAACGAGGCTCCAGCCCCGGCTGCATTTCTCAAGAACGCGCGCCTTTTCATTCCACTGCTCATAATGGTGTCACCATTCATTTCAGTTCGTTCTTGAATACGTGGCCGTCTTTCATCACGAACTGCACGCGTTCGAGCTCCGTGATGTCGGCGATAGGATCACCTGCGACTGCGACCAGATCCGCGAACTTGCCCGCTTGCACGGAGCCCACCCGGTCCTGCCATCCCATCAACTGTGCGGCTTCCGAAGTTGCTGCTCGGATCGCCTGCGGCGGGGTCATGCCAAACTTCACGAGGTATTCGAATTCCTTGGTCTGCGTTCCGTGGGGGAAAGGTCCGACGCCGGAACCAAATGCAACTTTGACGCCCGCTGCCAGGGCCTTGCGAAAGCTGCGTTCGGAAACCTCCGCGACACTGTGCCCTCCATACTTCTTCATGTCGCGCTCGCGATCAAGCTGGTAATGGTAAAGAGTGGGCACAAGATAAATTCCCTTTTGCACCATCAGCTTGATGTCACCATCATCGAGATCGGCGCCGTGCTCAAGCGATTCGACTCCTGCGTTTAAGCAGTTGCGGACGCCTTCTCCCGCGAAGGCATGGCAGGAGACTTTGCGTCCCTTCTTGTGAGCCTCGTCCACGATGGCGTTGACTTCTTCCGCGGTGAAGGTCGGAGGACTTACGATTTTGCCATCACTGGAGAAATGAAAGTCGTAGGCGGCGTATAGCTTGATCAGGTCGGCATCATGCGCGACTTGATCCCGCACCGCCTCGCGGGCCGCCCAGGGCGAGTCCACCACCTGCAGGGCGCTGGGCAGCGGCACCTCGGGGGAATAGCCGCGCATGATGAAGCCGCCCGTGGTTTGAATGCCCCTGGTCGCCACTTGCATGCGAGGCCCGGCGACAATGCCGCGGTCAATCGCATTGCGCAGGTCCACGTCGCTGTACATCGCGCCCAGCGTCTTGAGGTCGCGCAGCGTAGTGAAGCCGACCATCAGGTCTTTCTGGGCGTTGGCGAGCGCAGTCAGCGTGCGGTACTGATAAGAGTCGCGCAGGATTTGGTTATCGAAATCGGGGCCGTTGCCGAAAACGTGAGTGTGGGCGTCGATCAGCCCGGGAAGGACAGTAGCATGACTCAGGTCCACTACTTCAGCGTCTGCGGGCACCTGCACTTGCTCTGCGGGGCCAACCCTGGCAATGCGATTCCCTTTGATCAATATCACCTGATTGGTGGCGAGCTTCTCGGTTCCGTCGAACAGTCGGCCGGCGTGGACCGCAATCCAGTGATCTGTAGGGGGGGTCGATTGAGCGGGAGCAAGCGCGCACACCAATAGCAGGAACCCGGCACCGTATTTCTTTAGCATGGCGGGATGTCAATCGTGGCGGGTCCACATTAACACTCAATGAAGGCCAGATGAAACGTTATTCATAATCGTGAGATACGGCACGGCAACGATGGGCGGAAGGCGAATTAACGGTTTCTGAATAAGTTTTCATGTGACTTCCCTAACGGTTTCGATACGAACCGCAATATACTTGCTGGGCGAGTAATCGGATGCGTATTCTGCTGGTCGAGGACGAGACCAAGGTATCGAGTTTTGTAGCGCGCGGATTGACCGAGGAGAGATTTGCGGTGGATGTTGCCGCAGACGGCAAGTCGGGACTCGATCTGGCGACAACCTACCACTACGATCTGGTGATTCTCGATCTGATGTTGCCCATACTGGATGGCAGCCAGGTTCTTCGCCGGCTTCGAACAGAAAATGCTGAGGTCCCCGTTCTGATCCTGACAGCCCGCGATGCAGTTACCGACAAAGTCGGTAATTTTGAGGCTGGTGCGGATGACTATTTGACCAAGCCATTCGCCTTTGCCGAACTGCTGGTCCGGGTGAAGGCCTTGCTCCGGCGCGGGCCCGTCACTCGCAGCAGTGTGGTGCGCGTGGCCGATCTCGAACTCGATCGTCTCTCCCAGCAGGTCAAGCGTGCCGGGAAACGGATCGACTTAACAGCAAAAGAATATTCCCTGCTGGAATATTTCATGTCGAATGCCGGCAGAGTTCTCTCTCGAACCATGATTATCGAACACGTGTGGGATCACAGTTTCGACGGCATCACCAATATTGTCGACGTGTACATTCGGCACCTGCGCAGCAAAGTGGACGATCCTTTTGAACAGAAGTTAATTGGCACGGTTCGAGGCGTGGGTTATACCCTCCGTCAGGGAGCGCAGTCATGAATACCCGGTCTCTGCGCTTCCGCATCACCGCATGGTATGCCGGGCTGCTGGCCGGGACCCTGGTAGTGTTCGGAGCCTCCGTCTATCTGGGCCTAGAACGATATCTCGACTGGACGCTCCAGCGAACCCTGACCTCGGAGTGCCGAACCATAGGCACGCAGTTGCTTTCACAATTACCAGCCAAGGACACTGCGTGGCTGGCGTTCGAGATCGGCGAGGATTACACCCCCGAGGTGAATGGCCGCTTTATACGCGTGAGCCGCGAAGGCGGGGGAATTGTGTACATGTCGGGCGCGCCCAAGGATGGCACCTTCGACCCGTTCCGAATTCCTTTTCCGGGCAACAAAGAGAAGGATAGCTCGCGAAAGCTTCAATTCGAAGCTGGCAATCGCCTGCTTATCCGCGCGATGACATTTACCACGCCCCGCGGAAACCGCTTTCTGGTGGAGAGTGGGGCCCCCTACAATCAAATCGAAGTTGTCCTGCATGGGCTTTTGCTGACGCTTGCGATCTATATGCCATTCGTGGTGTCCCTCGCAGTGGCAGGTGGTTACTGGCTAATGAGGCGGTCTCTGCAACCCGTGGACGAGATCACTCGAAGAGCCGAGGGGATTACTTCCACCAACTTGAGCGAACGCCTGCCTGTGATCCGGACTGGCGATGAGTTAGAGCGGCTCTCTACATCTCTGAATCGCATGATTGAAAGGCTCGACGGCGCCTTCCAGCACATTAACCGCTTTTCCGCCGATGCCTCTCACGAACTGCGAACCCCTTTGACGATCCTGCAGTTGGAACTTGAAAGCATCGCCCAGAACTATCGCCGGGATGCGTCTTTGGGCGACCAGATCGGCAGCGCCCTGGAGGAAACCCATCGGATGTCCAGAATCGTGGAAAGCCTTCTGGCCATCTCGCGTCTAGACGGAGGCGAAGTGAAAATGGATAAGACCCGTCTGGATCTGGGTGAATTGGTGACATCCACGGCGGACGAAATGAAGCTGCTGGCAGAAGACAAATCGATCCGGCTGCGAATCCAAGCGGTAACTGGAATTCACGTAGAAGGGGACCGGACCCGCTTGCAGCAGGTCATCGTGAACCTTATCGACAACGCCATCAAATATACCCAAGGAGGCGGAAGGGTTGAGGTCAGAGTCGGCCGAGCGGGGAACGCGGCAGTCCTGGAAGTCTCTGACGATGGTCCCGGAATTCCAGCCCACGCTGTGCCCCATGTGTTCGAGCGCTTCTACCGCGCCGACAAGGCGCGGTCGCGCGCCAGTGGCGGAGCGGGACTTGGGCTCTCTATTGTGAAGTCCATCTGTGCCGCGCATAGTGCCGAAGTCAGAGTCTCCAGCCAGGAAGGGCGGGGGGCCTGCTTCCGCGTTGAACTTCCCTTGCTCGCTGTCTCTGCCGGCGATGGAAGCAGCGTTGCACTTCGGGAACTTTGAATCGCAACATCCGTTCTCGTCGCAGGCGTTCCGAGCCGAAAGAAACCCTATGGGCGGACCACCACTTCAGCCAGCTACTTTGAACGAACCAAAAAGGAGCGCTCGCCCGACCTCCGCGCGCTGGCAAATGATGGGGCTGGTCACAGCTACTGCCATCCTTACTTATCTCGACCGTTTGAACCTTAGTATTGCCGGCAAGTTCATCCAGGATGAGTTCTCGATCCCGCTAAAGACCATGGGATGGATCCTGAGCGCATTTCTGCTCGGCTATGCCCTCTCTCAGATCCCAGGGGGATACCTGTCGGACCGCTATGGCCCGCGAAGAGTGCTGATTGCAGCGATCTCGTGGTGGTCGCTTCTGACCGCGACGACTGCCTTGGCACCTCGGCTTCCCGTGGCTCGGTGGTTCGGGGTGGCATGGTCGTTCGCCGCGGTAAGATTTTTGGTGGGGATCGGCGAGGCGCCGAGCGCGCCCGCTTACACCAAGGTCGTGGCGAACTGGATGGGAAGCCGTCGCCGCGGTCTAGGCAGCAGCTTCAACTTGTTGGGCATAGGGCTCGGCGGAGCTCTCACGCCCATGCTGATCACATTCATCATGCAGCGTTGGGGCTGGCGGGCGGCCTTCTATAGCTGTGGGCTTCTGGGATTTGTGGTCGCTCTTGTCTGGCACATTTTTGCCACAGACCGACCCGAGCAGAATCCCCGCGTCAATCGAGAAGAAATCGAACTAATTGCTGATGGACAGTCCCGCCACATCGAGGTCGATTCCAAGAGCGTGCCGTGGAGACGGATTATCACCAACCGCTCCATCATCGCTCTGGTACTGGGGTATTTCTGTCAGGGTTTCCCGATTTATTTCTTCCACACCTGGTTATTCATCTATCTGGTGAGAGTGCGAGGCTTTTCGTTGATGCAAGGGGGACTCTACGGGGCGACCCCCTACCTGGCGATTGCGTTGGCTTCCCCGCTGGGCGGCCTGTTCTCGGATTTCGCAGTTCGCAGATTCGGGAAGCGCCGGGGCCAGCGCATCGCGGTCTGGCTAGGAATGTTTTCCTCGGCCATCCTGTTGTGGGAAGGAGCTCACGCCGGGAACAAAGTGACTGCCATTTTGCTTCTCGCCGCGGCTGCCGGATGCAATATGTTCGCTGCGGTTACCTTCTGGGCGGCGTGCATCGACCTTGGTCAAGAACACTCCGGCTCGGTGTCCGGCCTGATGAACACCTTCGGGAATCTGGGTGGATGGCTGTCTCCAATCGTCACCGCCTACATCGCTTCAGAATTCGGTTGGACCTCCGCGTTGACCTTAGCGGCGCTCGTCACTGTGGGCAGTGGACTTTGTTGGGTGGTCGTGGACACCACACAGAGCATCGTGGATCACGGCAACCCGCCGCCATTGGAACTTCTCAAAATCAGAAGGTGAATTGAACGACCTCCTGTGTTTGTCGCCTTTGCGGCACTGTCGCCTTTGCGGCACTGTCGCCTTTGCGGCACTGTCGCCTTTGCGGCACTGTCTAAGGAGCCGCTAATCCCCGCTAAGCAATTCCCTGCCCGCTGGGGTGAAAGCAGCTCTCCGCGTACATCCGAAGGGGCATAGTCAGGCGTACACCTGTGTTCTTCCGGGATGCGACGCCGACCCGTTTTTCACCTAAAGATAGCCCGGACAGCGCCGATAACCTAATTGACGAGCTGCGTCGCGTCGCGGTATCGCAGCTTCTCGCTCATCTCTATTCTGAGAAAAAAAGGTTGGAGGAGTCGGCGTGCCCGTAAAGCGTGCCAAGGCATCTCGCGTCGTCAAGGCAGGGATCGCGATCCCCCTGACTACCGCTTCGCTATGGCTTGCCGGCAAAGCGATCGGCGGCTCCGTAACCCAATCGGCAGATTTCATGCCGCACGGATACTGCTATCTGTGGAATCCGTGGATTGTCTGGCTGCACGTAATCTCTGACGGTCTGATCACGCTCTCCTACTACTGCATTCCGTTGGCTTTGGTCTACCTGGTTCGCCGCCGGCGGGATTTGCCCTTCAACTGGATATTCGGCATGTTCGGCCTATTCATTTTGGGATGCGGTACCACTCACCTAATGGAAATCTGGACGGTCTGGCACGCCGCCTATCTGCTTGCGGGCGTCGTCAAGGGGATCACAGCGGCGGTTTCAGTGCTTACCGCAGTGATGCTTATTCCGTTGATCCCCAAAGCCATTGCCCTGCCCAGTACAGAGCAATTGCAGGGAATGAATTACGAGCTGCGCTTGCGGGTCGTCGAGCGCGAGCGGACCGAACAGCAGCTACAAGAAACTCTGGCGGCGCGGGAGCGGATGCTCGCCGAGTTGGCCGATAACAAGTCCGCCGTAGAAGATCTGCAGCAGGCTCAAGCAGCGGTGCGGGAAGGCCAGGATCGGCTGAATGCCATCATCCAGTCGGCGATGGACGCGATCCTCACCGTCGACGAGGAGCGTCGCATCGTGTTGTTCAACGCGGCTGCGGAGAAAATGTTTGGCTGCGCTGCAAATCAAGCGCTCGGCGGCCCGGTCGAGCGCTTCATCCCGGAACGCTTCCGCGCCGCCCATACCTCCCACATACGCCGCTTCAGTGAAACCGGCACCACCAGCCGCGGCATGGGCACGCTGGGTGCGATCTGGGGCAGGCGGGCGAATGGGGAAGAGTTCCCGCTGGAAGCCTCCATCTCGCAGGTCGCAAGCGGCGGAAAGAAACTGTTCACCGTCATTCTGCGTGACATCACCGAGCGCAAGCGGGCCGAGGAAGCGCTCAACGAAAGCCTGGCGGCCCGGGAGCAGGCGCTCAAGGAAGTGGCCGACCAGAAGTTTGCCCTGGACCAGCACGCCATCGTCGCCACCACCGACGTTCAGGGAACCATCACCTATGTGAACGACAAGTTCTGCGCCATCAGCAAGTACTCGCGCGACGAACTACTAGGGCAAAACCATCGCATCCTCAACTCCGGCTACCATTCGAAGGAATTCTTCCAGCAGATGTATCGCACCATCGCGAACGGGCAAGTGTGGCGCGGCGAGATCTGCAACCGCGCCAAGGACGGTTGGATTTACTGGGTGGATACGACCATCGTCCCGTTCGCCAGGGAGGATGGCAAACCGCGCCAATACGTCGCCATCCGCGCCGACATCACCGAGCGCAAGCGGGCCGAGGAAGCGCTGAGGGAGAGTCTGGCCACCAGCAAGGTCGCGCTGAAGGAGCTGGCCGATCAAAAGTTTGCCCTGGACCAGCACGCCATCGTCGCCACCACGGACGTTCAGGGAACCATCACGTATGTGAACGACAAGTTCTGCGCCATCAGCAAATACTCGCGCGACGAACTACTAGGGCAAAACCATCGCATCCTCAACTCCGGCTACCATTCGAAGGAATTCTTCCAGCAGATGTATCGCACCATCGCGAACGGGC
>Ga0137391_10002209_pt1 | contig 14541 bp, 12 predicted proteins | sample 15con2h24BmetaG_FD_101399 | JGI IMG/M metagenome (GOLD analysis project Ga0137391, IMG submission 101399) | Vadose zone soil microbial communities from Angelo Coast Range Reserve, California, USA - 15con2h2.4B metaG | ecosystem: Environmental > Terrestrial > Soil > Vadose zone > Saprolite...
ATGGCAGATGTGTTACACTTTTACCATCCCACTTCATTCTCTTTTCATATTTTATCATTGATTAATAGCTACCTCTTTTCCTTAACTAATCCTTTTCTTATTTAATCACTTGTTATTGCACAGCCTCCCAGCCATCACTGATTGATAGAAGCTTACTTTTCTTACTTTTCTTATTTTTCTGTTTTATAAAAGCCCCTTTCAAGACTGGCAGGGGGATGTTGTTCAGACTGTCTAGGATACTTAACTAAGTCTATAAAAGACCTAGTAGTTGAGCAACCAAGCCTTAAGCTTGGCTTGATTAAAATCACAGCCTTTATTTCCTATTTTCTAAATCTGCATTGGCCCTTAGTGTAGCACCTCTGGATAATTCCACTATCCTTCAAGACCTATCCTCTAAGGTCCTAATATATCTAGAACATATATTAGCCTCCATATCCTCATTGAAATATCTGTCCACTCTAGTAGTGCTTCAATCCTTACTGAATCTTCGAGCACAACAAGATTACCTAAGGCAGAGTTTCCTATTTAGAAAACACCTAGCCCAGAGCAACTGAGAATTCAATGCAAATGGATGTCGGCCCACTGTAACTGAGACACCAGGGCTCCTAGAACTACTCAAACACCCTAATCGACACTACCTTCCCACGCTTTGCGATGCACACATGGTTGCTGTCCTAGGCATTAGAGGCAGAGCAGAAGGAATCCCAAAACAGCATTAGCAAAGTTGTGAGGACATCTTAAATGGAGCTTGCACTATGCAGCACAAAGGTAATATGTGCCATCTCTATTGGACAGTAGCAGTGGGAATGTGAAAAGCCCCACAATAGTTGTGAGGGACCATACTGTCAGTTATGACAGGACCACACAAACTTCAACAAACACACCTGTGATTTCCCTAAATGGCAAGTAGGGCAGCAAGGCCTGGGTAAATGTAAGAGAGAGAGAGTGAAGAGAAACTGTCATGCAAATGTTGGAAAGGTGAAGCTATCAATATCAACATGGTCAGTGACAAAGACACTAGTTTAAACAACTACAAACAACTTTGATAGAACAAAGTGACTAAAAGGGGGGTGGTGTCACATTCTATTACTGCAACTGTCATATGTTAATTATCTCCACTTTTATCTTATCTTAATTGATGGGCTCTCATTTTCTGCACAGCCTCTATTGATTGATGGCTACCTATTATTCTCATTTTCTACACAGCTTTACTAATTGATAGCTACTCATTATTCTCATTTAAAAGCACCTTTCAAGGGTAACAGGGGGGCATTAGTAAAAGTGACTGGGGTCTTTCGTTAGTACTATAAAAACACCTGTATTTGTAGGAGCCAGGCTCTAAGCTTAACTTAATCTTTAAAATTATAGCCCTATTACTTATGCTTGGAACTAAGTCTGGAAGTCCCTCAATCCATTCTTAATCTCTTGCAACAAATTTCTCTAGGAGTCACACTATATAGTAAAGATATTGTGGGACCAATATCTTTACTCAAATATCTATCCACTCTAGTTGCCTTGCAAGCTCTCTTGAATTCTTGAGCAGAGCAGGATTACCTAAGGTTCTCCTTCCCTTTTTGGAAATGCCCAGGCTAAAGCCTCTAGCATAAGGCACTGTCTATGTGGAAAGGCATGCTATGGCCTTGACATTAAGGAGCCACCCTCTTATAGTCAATGGGCAATTGTGGGGGCAAGGGATCAATGACATCACTGTCCCTGCCAGGGTAGGATAAGTTGTAGAGGTTAGCAAGAATGGAGGTGTCCAATATCTGGGAGTAGGTCTTGGGGACCAGAAGGGTTAAGGTGCCAGATGTATCCTTCTACATTGTGCAGATATTGAGGCAAGTTTTATACCTTTTGTAGCAGTTGGGTAATGTTTATGAAATTGCCTTAGCAATCACAGCATCGGTAAGTTTTCCACCAGTTTCTAGAAATTGTATGACTCAGGGTACCCCACCCACTGAATAAGGTACTATAGCTGATTATGCCTTTTATGGTGCCAAGAGGCTAGAATCTTATCAACCTTTCACTCACATTCTCCCTTAATCAATTCCAGGGCTGGGGCAAGATAATTAGTCCCATGTTCTTGAGTCTTATGGTATGGAGACAAGAGTGCCACATAGAACATGTTATGGAGCTTCCAGGTGCATTAGCAAATCAAGGCAGTAGGTCACTACACCTAGTTTTTCCATTACTACAAATAGTCCAAACCACTTCGGGTGAAGTTTATGCATTAGATGAGATGTATGTAGATTAGTCCCATCCAACCACACTCTTTCACCCAGCTGATAGGGGTGATATTTGGATGGCTTGCTCCAAAGGGATTGGGCATGTGCCATAAACTTTGCTGCCTATGCCTAGTTGATAAGGTCAGATAATAGCCTTGAGTAGCTTTTGCTATATTCTTTTGTTTCAATGTATGGGGTGAGAAGCAAGGTGTGGAATACTGAGTGTATGTTCCATTGTGCTGGGAGGTATAATTGATACACCACAAAGAAGAGGACATTTTTGATCAGAAAGGGTCCATGTCTCCTTGGAGCTAGTTTGATTGTTCTATAGGGTAGTGATAGGTTCTTTACTTCTAGCCATACTTCTTGCCCCTTTTTCCATCTTGCTTCTGTCAGTTTCTAATGGTTGGCCACTCAATTGAGTGCTTGGGTGGCAAGTATTCACCTTTCCCTTAATTGGCATACCCTTTGTTCGGCTAGAGGGTTATTGGTCCCTTTGGCTTGGCTCAGCATTGCTGGGGGTTCTCTTCTAATGAGTAGTTGGTTTAGAGAGGTTCTGATAGTGGCATTTTCAGAGTTATTGTAGACTAATGTGGCTAGAGGGAGCACTGTGCTCCAGTCTTCTTGATTGCTCACCACCAGCCTGAGAAACTGTTCAACCCATTGGTTCTTTCATTCTGATAGTCCATCTGTTTGAGGGTAATAAGCAGTTGATAGGTTTCAGATGATGCCTAGTTCCTTGGCTAAGGACTTTCCAAAGTGGGATGTACTGTAAAGTGAGAGTCTCAGTCAGATATGATTGATCCATGTGGGGAGTCTAAACCAAGGGTATATGAATCAGTAGTACAATTGTGCAATTTGGGGTCCTGTGATCATTGACTGACAGGGTAGGAAGATTGTGCCTCTAGAGCACCCATGGTCTACAATGGTTAGGATGCTGTTAAAGCCTTAACTTTTTGGTAATCCTGTAATGAGATCTATCACTATCTAGGTGAAGAGGGGCATGTTTTCAGGGACTGTGATTTTATAAAGTAGGGTGTGTGCTTTATGCATGAGGTTCTTATTTTTCTGGCAGATGGTGCATCCTTTTATATATTGTTGGATCCAGGGTCTTGCTCATGGCCAGAAATAGTGGTAGTTAATCTGTCTAAACATCTTATCTCTCCCCCAATGTCCTCCTTCTTTATGATCATGCTATACTTTCAGGATTTTAAATGTGATGTGTTCATCTGGTGGTATTACGAGTCTGTCTTCTAGGTCATCCTTCCACATTCTTCCATCTAGTTCTTAGATGGGTAAGGTCTTTGCCCACTCTTTGAGGGTTCTTCAATATTACATTTAACTCTCTACTATCCTAGATTCTAGGAAGCCATCTGAGTCAGCATCAAAGATGTTTAGGAACATTTCTAATAGTATCAGCAAGACTTTCTTGGTAGATTCTTAGATTTCTTGACCATTAGATCTAGATAGGGCATCTGCTGGTGTGTTTGTTTTCCCTGAGATGTGTATGATTTTGAAGTTATAGTCTTGCAGCTTCTCATACCATTATACTATCCTGCCTGTTAGCTTCTTCGAAGATTTCCAATATGTCAAGTTTTTGTGGTCTGTTTTAATAATGAAGGGTTTCTCTGTCCAAATGAGGTATGGTCACCAATATACTAGTGCTTTCACCACTCCTAAGAATTCTCTTTTATATATGTTATAGTTTTGCTCAGTAAGGGTGAAGGTGTTACAGTAGTAAGCAATAGGGTGCCATTTAGGTTTTGAGTGAGGTGAGGTCAATGTTTCTCCCTCTTATGAGAGTACAGCTCCCACACCATATGCTGATGCATCTGTTTGAAGATAAAACATTTTGGTAAAGTCTGGTTGTTGCAATACTGGTTTCTCGCACATCTTGGCTTTGAGTGTTTTAAACACTTGTTGTTGTAGCTTGTCCTAATGCTAAGGGGTTGACTGTTTGGTGAGGTCTAGTAGAGGTCTAGCAAGTGCAGAGTATCCTTTGATGAAGTATTGGTAGTAAGTAGCCTATAAACCTAAGGAATCTTTAGACTTCTTTGAGGTTTCTTGGTGGCATCCAGTCTCTTACTTCCTTGATTTTTGCATCTTTCATCTTGAGTTGATTGTTTTTAACATGTACTTCTAGAAAGTTGATATGTAGTTGTTCGAACTCACACTTGTTAAATGTTTAGGTATAGGTCATTGTATTTGATTCATCTAAGCATGGGCAACATTCAATTTTACAGATTATAATGTCACCAACTATAATGAAATAGACAAACACACATTGTACTATAATTGGTTGGCTAACAGTGTGACTACCTCTCACATTGTCAATTGGCATGATGTTTTCAAAACATACAAGTTCATCAAGGATACTCCAATCACTGGTGTCAGAGGCCTGCATGTCCATACTCAAGGATGTGGCAATGTTGACATCTATACAATACACAATGGAGTGACACACACCATACATTTACACAACATTCTATATGTGCCTAGCAATCATAACAACCTTTTCTTGCTTGGGCATTGGCTTACAAATGGTGGTGATTTCTCCAGCCATGATCTCACACTTATCTCAAAGGTAGGCAAATCTATTACAAAAGGAATGTTGACAGCCAATAATCTAATCAAACTACATTTCTGCTATGCTAAGGATAATGATGTCAATGACACCATCATTAGTACCAACACCATCCACACTACCTTATTGTCCACAACCCAACAGTTGAAAGGGTGGGACACATAGCACCATCATTTCAGCCATATTGGCTACTTAGGACTCTACAAACTATTTGGCCAAGAGTTAGTCACAGGTTTTCTTATTAATCATGCTTCTTCCATATCTGACTGTGTGGCCTGTACAGAAGCCAAACAGTCAGTCATCCCATTTAACAAGAAGGGAGAGCACAACACAGAACCTCTGTATACAAAATGTAACAGTGATGTTCTAAATGGCATTGCCCCAGTTTACTGCACTGACAATAAGCAGCTCTGGGTGAAATTTGGCCAAGACTTCTGCCACACCTTTGCCAATACCACTTCTAAACAGTGGGTGTATAGGAAGCTGGCCAACTGTGTCATAGGCACTCATACAATCAACAAGTACATCACTTGTTTTGAACATCTGTTGCAAAAGGCTAGATGGGATAGGATGTCCTAGGGCTCTTTATTTCAGTTCAAGAAGGGGCTGGATTAGTCTAAGACTGTGCAAGCAGAAATAAGTTTGATGGCTGAGACTGTCACTACCCCTGGGCCTTAAATAGTACTTCTGTATCTGTAGGAGATTCAAAATGTAAACATGGCACATGGCAATTTATATATCTTTTGTGGGAGATGTAAGGAAAATTAGACAAAGCCTACATGGCTTCTGGACTCAGGTGCATCATCACACTTTTGTTTTGATTTAAATAACTTCATTGAGTACTGAAAGTATAAATCTATGAAGGGACTCTAGGTGCAGTGCTTCTAAAGCACAATGTCAACAGTAAAACCATTAGAACATGCCTTGAGTAGGGTATGTGCAAGTATTTTTTTCTTCTTGTTTATAACCTCCCTTCACAGTTTACCACACTCTTTAAGTTTGAGGCTTGAGGCTCGATGACAGACTCACAGCTGCCCACCCATGGTCTGACCACAACCATGATGCAATGATAACATGATGACCATAACAGTGATGGTAATGACAACAGCAGTGACTGCAGCAACAATAACAACAACAACAACAGCAGCAATAACAACAACCACAATAGTGGCAATAATAACAACCATAACAGCAGCAACAACAACAACCACGACGGTGGCAATGATGACAATATGACAACATGATAATGATGACAACACAACAACAACTATATGATGATATGATGACATGATAATAATGACAACATAATAATAACAACAACAATAACAACAATAATAATAACAACAATAACAATAATGATAATGATATGACAATGGTAGTGGCAATGGTGGTGGCCATGATGTAATGATTGTGGTGGTGGCAGCTGTGATGATGTGGTGGTGGTGGCAGTGGCAGTGGTGGCAGTGAGGGTGGTGAGGGTAGCAGTAGCAATATGATGTATTCTTAATGTATCTTATATTATACTTAGATGTTAATTAAGGTCTATTGAGCAAGATTTATGCACATATTAAGCAACTGATGGGTGCTTAGTGTGAGTATGTATCAACACTTAGATGACTACTAAGCATCAGTTTAATGCAGTACTACACCTAAGTTGAGAATAAGTTTGCAGTAAGATGGAGTCTAAGCTGTAGCTCAGACTTGCACTTGGCTTAGGGTGCTTAGACCTAAAATTGCTTAGCAACCACTTAGGTCACTATAAGTTGATCCTAAGTATTATCTAAGATGATGCTTAAGTTTTTTTGATTTTTCTAATGTATCCTTTTATAGTTCTTCATATAATTAGATTATTTATAACAATATATTAATGATTGATTGTTTTCTGCTTCCTGCTCCTTACCCACTGCCAGTGTGTGTGTGCATTATATCACCACCCACCCTCTCCATCATTATATGGTGGCTTGACATTCTGCTATTATGTGGTTGCATTCTCAGCACACAGAGTTTTGCCATGCAATTGGAAGCTAGGATTAGACTCAGATAATCAAAATAAGATAATTAGCACTATTTCTGTGCCCCAGGCACTAAATCTGAGTTTGGGATGATTTTCAAAGGTTTAATTTTTGTAAAACCCTTTTTCTGGGCTTTCTAAATAAAGATACACATTAAATAAAATTTGTTGTTTTTGTGTGTCTAGCACTGAAGTACCATCAGATAAACCACTCAAATATGAGATTCTAAAGGTATGGCATGACCACAAAGGAGAAGGGCACCAAGGAAGAGACAAGATGACTAGATAGATTAACTGCCACTATTTCTGGCCATAGGCAAGACCCTGGATGAAATAATATATAAAGGGATGTGCCATCTGTCAACAAAACAAGAACCTTATACATAAAACACACACCCTACTTTACAAAATCACAGTTTCAGAGAATGTGCCCCTCTTCACCCAAATCATGATAAATATGATCACTAAGTTGCCTAAGAGTTGAGGCTTTGATAGCATTCTAACTATTATAGACCACAGATGCTCTAAGAGTGCTATCTTTCTACCCTGCAAGTTAATAATCACTAGACCCCAGATTGTGCAATTGTATTACCAATATGTGTACCTATAGTTTGGACTCCCCTCCCAGATCATATCCAATAAGGGCCCCTACTTCACATCCTACTTTGGGAAATCTCTAGCCAAAGAACTGAGTTACTTAAAATCTGTTAACCACTTATCACCCTTAGACAGATGGACTCTCAGAACAGAAGAATCAATGGGTTAAACAATTCCTTAGACTGGTGGCAAGTAATCAAGAAGACTTGAGCACTGTGCTCTCTATAGCTACATTGCTCTATAACAACTCTAAAAACACCACCACCAGAACCTTTGCAAACCAGCTGCTTATTGAAAGGGAACCTCTAGCAATACTGAGGCAAGTGGAAGGAACTAATAACCCCTAGTGGAACAAAGGGTATGCCAACTAAGGGAACAGTGAATACTAGCTACCTAGGCACTCAATTGAGTGGCCAACCATCAGAAACCAACAGAAGCAAAATGGAAAAAGGGATAAGAAGTATAGCTGAAAGCAAAGAACTTATCAATGCCATATGGAACAATTAAGCTAGCCCCAAGGAGACATCAACCCTTTCTGATCAAAAAAGCCCTCTCTCCTATGGCATATCAACTGTGCCTCCCCTCACAATAGAATATACACCTAGTGTTCCATGCCTCACTTCTAACTCCTTATGTTAAAACAAAAGAATGTGGAGAAAACTGCTTAAGACCCTCACCTAACCTTATCAACAATAAAGAACAATACAAGGTTAAGGCTATTCAAAGCCACTGACATTATGGAAGGTGAAAACAAGTATAGTATCTCATCAAATGGGAAGGCTACCCTGTATATAATAATATCTAGAAACCAGCTGACCATGTTTAAGCTCTGCAGCTAGTGAAACAATATGAAAGGTGCCAAAGGGAACATATAAGAGCAAATCAAGTATAACCACTCCAACAGCAGTCAAACTGGGTGGCCAATGCAGACATCCCTGCTTCTGCCCTAAACTAAAAGGGCTCCCCATCCCTCATCTTAATCTTGCATTGCTCTTACAATCATATCCTTACACCACTCATAAATTTGTCATTTTTCAACTGCACCACCTCTCTTATTAAGAACCAGAATGATTGTATTATATGCTTGGATGCCATATCACCCACAGCCACTCTCTGGGGCACTCCCACTTCTATAAAGACCCATACTATACCACTCATTGCTAGATTATGTCCATAGATAACTCAGTTAACCCTTCAGTTAAATCTCCCATATCTACTTGTCACTCCTCTGTTGATAACAATGAGCCACTGCCCCCCTTCACCAATACACCATTGCTGACACTTGTCAATAGGGACCAGCCACTACTATCCTTCCCCCTTAGTGTTACCCTCAATGAAGCATGCTAGGAATACCTACTAGTCTCTCTGGGGACCACCTTCTGAGTGCTTCAAAGTGTCTAGACCTACAGCTTATACAGCTAGCCCCTATCCCCTGTAGAAGCCAAGGACCTACTTCTCAAAAACAAAGACCTTAGTAACATAGTTCATGCCACCACCTATAGCTTGGTCTCCACTATCCATTGATGCACTAACTAGTTCCACTAGCAACTTCAAATGGCTGATTAGTGAGTTCTAGACTAGACAGAACTTGTAGCCTAATGTGATGAAGAAATCCACCATCTTCATGCATAGCTGGAGAATGTCAAAATCCCCCTAGGCTTTATGGTGGATGTTAGCTACATCTACTGTATAACCCCCATCAGCATAGGAGAGCAAGTTATCCTACAATACACTAGGAGGTTGGAAACTAGAGAGGTTAAAATGGTTGCAGAGAGAGAAGCACAGGAATTGGTCTACATTGCAGAACTCTATCTCACACCTGATTACTCACAAGTGGCCATTGAACCCATGGCCCCATGGTTCCTCCAGCTCCTCTCTAGCCCTGGGACCAGATTCAATGTTCTTGCCAGTGCTATAGAAGAACTACAGTTCAAAGTGGGATTTTCTGACATCTGAGCTAGCCAGAATTTGGACCTCCAACTGCTCCCTCAAAATTTGGTTAAATCTAATGAAATATAGTGCATTGTAATCACATTTTAAAGTAGAACAAATATCTATATATTACTTTTTAAAAAAAAATAAGTGTCTGAGTTTCTGACCAAAAATTGAAACAAATTTCAAAAAACCCACTTTCCCATGCTCCAAAACACTGTGCAGACTCAAAACCAGTCTAAAATGAATATTTGCAATGATCTTACATGTTAGAATGTTATTTATTGAGGTTTAAAGTGGGCGCAGGGCAGATGTGCAGGTATATGCTATGTGTGCATACTGAGGTTTACCACCTTCCTTATTTGTACATACTGGGCCATAACCTATTATCTATGCAGCTACCTGCATTACACATAGCACATATAACCCTTGTGCCTCTGTTCTACATTCCATATATTTATTAAAACATCTAAGTTAGATCTATTTCATTTATTAAATCACAATTTCCAGTTCTACATGAGCACTTAAGTACTAAAATTGGCCCTAAGAATTGAAATAAGTGCCCAAAATACCAAAATCTCAGAATTAGCATATTTCCCCCACTTTCTCACCTAGATTTCAGCTGTTTAGCCAGGTGCTTAATAGTTCTGCTCCTATGCATGTGATGAAAAATCCCACTTTGAACTGTAGACAACTGGGAAGCCCACACTGAAGTTCTGTGCTTTAGATGCCTTAATGAAGAGCATTGTGTTATTAAGGCAGAAATTGCCTTGCTCACAGGGCAGGCAAACCTTTATCAAGAGTGCTTAGACAACTGTAGGTTCTGCCTTAAAGCTACAGGAGTCCCTAGGATGGTGTATAACCTTGAAGGGCAAGCAGACATGCCCTATGCCTCATAAGAACAGAGAGCATAATAAGGGTGCACTTGCTTCAATGGCCTAGGGGTGCTAATCTGATGGAGGGGTGATGTTACAGCCTAGGCAAGTAGACAAACTACCCATGTATTAATTGCAGTAGTTGTATGATTAATATATTGAGTTTGTGTCTTATCTTGATTATTATTCCCATTTCCCACTCTCTTGCTTTAGGTTAAAGGTAAAGCCCCATGTGTTTGTTATGCCTTACTATCACTCTTATCTCTCATCTATATAGTTATTGTCTCTAGATGACAATTGATAGCTGAGTACTTACCCAGTCTATTGTTAGATGACAGTTATTGTTTATACCTAGTGTAGGATAGCAAAAATCAACAAATTTTATCAAGTGTTTACTTTTATTAGAAAAGCAAAATAAACATACTTTATAAAAAGTGGAATCTCAAAAATTGTCTAAACCCAAATTTAGGGCATGTGACCTAGAAAGACCTTAAATCAACTTGTTTTAAGCTTCTGTCCTTGATTCTGGGCTCTGATTAGGCTGAAATGATCTGATAGAGATAGTAGAAACCATGTGACAATGGGTTGGCAAAGTTACCATATGATAAAGAGAAGATAAGGAGCATGAGGACACAAAGTGTATAGGCAGACTTGGATACTTAGACTTTATTCAGGTGTTCAATGGCAAAAAATAAATGTTTATTAAAATTATGTAGGGTATAGAGGCATGTCTCATTAAAAAAAATTCATATGGGCCCAGTCCATATAGAGCAATGTATGGTACACTAGCATATGTACCTCCTTGTAGAGGACTGGGCCTGCCCTTTGCTAATGTAATGGCTTTGATGATAAAGGGGATCATGGCTACACCATTGCATATATGGCACCACTAATAACAGTCTTAAAAAGGAAAAGGCTATAAGATTAGTGAAAAACAAGATAAGTTAGCTGCTAGCATAATACTAAACCTAATGTTTTCCTATTACATTGATACAAACCACCATCTCACATGTAGCTAAAACAGTAAACTCAAAGCTGCCTATGGAAAAGGTGAAGGGTAGCACAACAGAATAAGCAGAAGTGATTATGCACTCTATATTTAGGTTCATCTAAGTTAAATGATATTGGTGCTGACTCTAAGTCTTACCCACCTGGTACTTAGAACCTAGATGTGGGCTTAAGGCTATCAGAATTGAACAATGATAATGCTGATGTTGAGATGGAGGCAGACCTTCCCCCTGGAGCAGATGAGAAGCTGAGCATTGATATGGATAATATGATGTTCAACCTGGAAGGCTGCAATGAGTGAGATATGGAGTGGCTTCCCCTAAAGGAGCAAAGGAAGAAGAAAGCTAGACAAATAGGCATAATCAGTTCCTCTTTGATGTAGAAATTCTGAGACAACCTACTGGCTTTTAGGGAAATGAAAGACTCATTGGCATAGGCCTAATGTTGCTGCAAACTCAGCACAATTGCAATGAAGCCTGCAACATGTTTGAGCAATAAGGAATTAAATGAAACTTACTAATTTTTTGGTCTCAGTATCCTCACCCCACTCATTCTAACCATCCTTAGTCTTGAGATCTGGGTCTGCATCCATATTGCCAGCCATATCTAAGCCTATGTTGAGGGAACTATCTATGGCATCATCTTGTGTACCATCAATTGCCCTATCACTAGATGCCTCTCATTCACCTTCTTTATATTGTCCATTATATGTAGAATTAAGTGAAAATAGAGATAAGTTAGATGGAAATGAGAATATAGCTGTTTCAGATTGCAAGCCAGATGGTAGGGAGCATAACAGCATGATTGGCTTAGATAATAAAGACAATATTGACAATATAATAGGGGTGAGTGAATCATAACTGAGGGCTAAGGAGGAAATCCATGGGCAGAAGGAGCTGTGAGAATAGATTAAGTTAGACTTGCAGAAGGCATATAGGTGACATAAGAAACTTACCTATATAAATATGCTATTGATCCTTAGGAATTTTGCTATGCTCTGCATCAAAGGCACTAAATGAATCAATGTGAGCAAAGAGATAGCATGGCAGTGGCATAAAGGCACAGGCATCTACTTCACCCACCAGATTCAGTTCCTCACATAACACTATCAGCTCTTTAAGCAGGTGACAGAAGAGAAGCAAGGTTCAGAGGATGGCTGTTCCTTGCTGAATGATGAGTGAGTGCAGGCAGCAGTGAGGGCACACCTATTAACTATGCCTATAGGTGAAGTCACCTCTAAGGAATTTTGTTGCACTCTTAATGAGTGGATTCTCCCATTGCTCAGGTTTGCACTCAAGGATGGGCTATCAGAGTGCATGGCACAGTGATGGCTTGTTTTGCTGGGATGGAGGCACATAAGGGTAAAGAAAGGAGTGTACATGGACAGCCATGAGAGACCTGATGTTGTCAAATACTAGAACAATGTCTTTCTCCCCTTGATGGCCTCATTTGAACAAAGGATGGTGCAGTAGACTTAGAGACTGAAGTGCACAGAACTTGTGCATATTGAACCAGAGTTGAGGCTAGATAAAAAGCAGATTATTGCCATTTTTCAAGACAAAAGGTGCTTCCATGTGAATGACCACAAGTAGGCGATGTGGTATACACTGCACTCGTTCCTTAAAATATCAATTTCACACTCACAAAAACTTGCAGAAATGATGGAGGGGTGAAGCTTATAAAGAAAGGGCACAGGTGGCTAATACATGTTTTAGACTTTATTAAAGAAGAAAACAGCTATCTTATCATTTGCAATGAGAAGGGCATCATGGTGAAAGATGCAAGGTGCATTACATATCCTAGATTAGGTGGTGATGCATGGTGGGTTCATGCACAGCTCCTTGCACAAGTTGACTAGGCAATCTCAATCTTTAAGGAGGCACATCCGAAGTGTGTTAGGCTCTTTTTGTTTAACCACTCATCTGCACATGCCATGCTTAGACTCAATGCACTTCATGCATTCAATATAAATAAATCAAATGGGGGGTTATAAGAAAGCAAAAGGATATAATAATACCTATGAATAATCCTTATGTTAAGCACCATAGGAAGGCCTAGAAAATGATAGCTAAGGTTAGTGAGGCAAAGGGTCTGCAACAAACCCTTAAGAAACGTGGATTCAAAAACATTTGTAGAATGCATGTGAAATGTTTCCCAGTTTGCCCCCTTGAAAACAATGACTGCTGCACAGCTTAACTCCTCAGCAAGCAGGACAACTTTAGACTCCAGTGTCTTAGCCACAGCAGGCCAATACATATTTATGTTAAATTCTCAGTTACTCTAGGCTAGGTGTTTCCTAACTAGAAAATACTGCCTTAGGTAATCTTGTTTTGCTTAGAGATTCAGCAAAGACTGTAATACCACCAAAGTGGATAGATATTTGAGAAAAGATACTAGTTCCACTATATTCTCACTATATATGGCAGTACCAGGAGAGATACTTTAAAGAGTGGTTAGGACTGATTGGGGAATACCTAGAGGCTCAATATCTAAAGCCACCCTTTTTGAGAGAGGAAATAAATGAGCTATGTTTTAATAATTAAGCTAAGCTTAGGGCTTGACTGTTTCAACTACAGGCCTTTTATAGACTTAGTTAAGTACCTCTGATAGTTATGAAAGGGGCTTTTATAAAACAAAAAAAATGAGAAAAATAAGTTCCCATTAATCAGTGATGACTGGGGGGCTGTGTGATTAGTAATAAATGATTAGTTAAGAAAAATAAGCAACCATCAATTATAGAAAAAGGATTAGTGATTAGTTAAGAACATCCTTCTCTTCCACTAACCATCACCATCCCCTAGTGGGATCTCCCTGGTGGTCCCTTTGTAGCCCCCTCTTCCACTGGCCACTATGGCTACACCAACCTACATGGCAAATGCCAACTTATACTCTACAACACTCAAGGAGGGTCATAAGGATCCCCTCTCCTTAGCACCATCCACCATTAATAAGCTAGTTAACACCCTCTACATTCTTGCAAGCACTACTACAGCTCTTGCCCACTCTTTCACTATAACTCCCTCCCCACAGTGTGCCCTTATGCTACCACCACCCCTCGCAGTCTCTAATAGGCTTGACCTAGTGTTACCCCAGTGCAGCAACTGCCACAACAAACCTCTAAGTGCCAGTAAAGTATACTGCAAGGTCCTTAAAGGCTATATTGCAGCCATCTCTACCTAAGCTGCTTCTATACCTACTGCTCTGTGGGCTCCAACACACCTGACACCCACCACTCCCACTGCTCGATGATCCACACCCACTACCACCCTAAATCCCTCTACCTCTCTAATCTTCAAACATAAGGTCCAA
>Ga0137391_10002212_pt1 | contig 14533 bp, 8 predicted proteins | sample 15con2h24BmetaG_FD_101399 | JGI IMG/M metagenome (GOLD analysis project Ga0137391, IMG submission 101399) | Vadose zone soil microbial communities from Angelo Coast Range Reserve, California, USA - 15con2h2.4B metaG | ecosystem: Environmental > Terrestrial > Soil > Vadose zone > Saprolite...
CCGCTGTGAGGTTGAGCTGCGGGAAGAAAGCGGCCTTCGCCACTCCGATGCGGGCATTGGAGGCAATTAACTGCTGCTCGGCCTGGCGGATATCGGGCCGGCGCTCCAGGAGCGCGGAGGCCAGTCCCGCGGGGACTTCCGGAGCGTGCGGCTGCTCAATCAGTTTTCGCCCGCGCGTCACCGCTCCCGGGTTCTTTCCCAGCAGAACGCTGATGAGATTCTCCTGCTGTTCGATTCGGCGTTCAAGATCGGGGACCTGCTCGGCGGCGGTAAAGACCAACTGCTCCGCCTGGCGCACGTCGAGCATGGAGGTCGCTCCGTGGTCCGCCAGAAGCTGGGTGAGCTTGAGCGAATCCCGGCGCGAGCCCAGGGTGCTTTGAGAAATTTCGAGTTCCAGATCGAGTTCGCGGAGCTGGAAATAGGCGGTGGCGAGGTCACTGACCAGGGTACTGATGACCTGCTGCCGCGCCCATTCACTCGTCAGTAAATCGGCCCGCGCGGCCTCGGTCGAGCGCCGGTATCTTCCCCAGAAATCCAGCTCCCATGCAAACGCAATCGACACCTGGCTGGCATTCGATTCGAATGCCGGGGCAATCTTCGACTTCGACGCACGCTGATCGCTCGCGGAGGCTCCCGCGGCGATGGAAGGAAGCTGATCGGCCCGGGTAATTCCGAACCGGGCCTGGGCCTGCAGAATGCGCGCCGCCGCGATCTGCACATCGTAGTTCTGCTGCAGCGCGGTGCGAATCAGGCCCTGAAGTTCTTCATCCGGAAATACTTCCGACCACTTCTGATCGCCCAGAGAAGAATCGTTCGTCTGGTCGGCGGCAGAGCCGCGATAGACCGCGGGAACATCGACTTTAGGACGCTTGTAATTCGGCCCCATGGTGCAGCCGGCGATCAATAATGCTGCGAGCAGCGACAGAAGCGCGCGATTCTTCATTTCAGTCGTCTCCATGAGCGGGGTTCAGACCCGGCGCATCGGCGGCGGGCACGACAGGCTTGCCGACCTTCGCGGCCAGGCGTTCCACCAGGACGAAGAGCACAGGAATGATGAAGACCGCGATACAGGTGGCCGCCATCATTCCGCCAATCACCGTGGTGCCCATGATCTGACGGGCCACCGAGCCGGCGCCGCTCGCGGTCCACAGCGGCACGCAGCCCAGCACGAAGGCGAATGACGTCATCAGAATGGGCCGCAGCCGGAGCCGCGCCGCTTCCATGGCGGCATCCGCCAGGGGTGTGCCGTTTTCATATCGTTCTTTTGCGAATTCGACGATCAGAATGGCATTCTTGGCCGCCAGGCCAATCAGCATCACCAGGCCGATCTGCGAGTACACATCGGTTTCGATCTGCACCATGTAGGGCGGCACAAAGAAGCCTAAAAGGACGCGCCGCAGCCACAGCACCGCGAACGCTCCAAACACAGCCACCGGCGTGCTCAGCAGCACACTGAACGGCAGCCACCAGCTTTCATAGAGCGCGGCGAGAATCAGAAAGACCACCAGCAGCGAGAAGCCAAAAATCGCCGCCGGGGGCACCCCCTGCTGCGCCTTCTTCTCCTGGAATGAAATACCCAGATAGTCGAAGCCCATTTCACGCGGCATGGTCTGGGCGAACACCTCTTCCAGCGCGGCCATGGCCTGGCCGGAGCTATAGCCCGCGGCGGCGCTGCCATTGATCTGCGCGGAGCGATACAGGTTGAAGCGCATAGTAAATTCGGGGCCGTTTCGGGACTCAAACTTCGTCAGCGCCGACAACGGGACCATCTCGCCCTTGTTGTTGCGCACATAGAACTGCCCCACGTTCTCCGCCCGGTTTCGGAATTCGCCTTCGGCTTCCACGTAGACCTGCCACTGACGTCCGAAGCGGTTGAAAAAATTCACAAACGAACCGCCCATGAAGGCCTGTATCGTCCGGTAAACGTCTTTGATATCGACTCCCTGCTTGAGCGCCTTGTCGCGGTCCACGGCGATAAACTGCTGGGGGACGCTGGGCAGAAACGTCGTACTGACTCCGGCAATCTCAGGACGCTTGCGCGCTGCCGCCATAAACTTATTGAGATTGTCGGCCAGAAACCTGATATCACCGCCGGAGCGGTCTTCAAGGACGAAGGTAAATCCGCCCGCGGTGCCGACACCCGGAATCGCCGGAGGCGAAAAAGAAAACGCGATGCCCTGCGGCATTGCGCCGAGCTTGCGGTTGAGGCTCTGGCGGATGAACTGATACTGCTCTTCCCTCTTCGTGCGGTCTTTCCACTCCTTCAGCGTCACAAAGAAGAACGCGTTGTAACTGGAACGCGTGAGGCTCAGCAGGCTGAAGCCGATCACGCTGGTGGTCGACTCCACGCCAGGCATGCGGGAGAGCATCGCCTCGATTTCTCGCGATGTGGCCTCGGTGCGCTGCAATGAGGCCGCGTTCGGAAGCTGGAGATTGAGGTACAGATAGCCCTGATCTTCATCGGGCAGAAAGCTTGAGGGGAGTTTCGCGCCGAAAAAGCCGGCGGCCAGCCCGCAGCCGGCGAGAATCAGCAATGCAATCGCGCTCTTGCGAATGAGCGCGGCGGAAACGCGGACATAGCCATCCGTGGCGCGCCCGAAGACGCGGTTAAACCAGCCGAAGAACCGGGCGAGCAGCCCGCTGCTCTTTTCTTTGGGGCGCAGCAGCAGGGACGCCAGCGCCGGGCTCAGGGTCAGCGCGTTAAAGGCCGAGAGCGCGACCGAAATCGCGATGGTCACCGCAAACTGCTGATAAAGCCGGCCGGTAATACCCGGAATGAAGGCCGTCGGAATAAACACCGCCGACAGCACCAGGGCGATTCCGACCACCGGGCCGGAGATTTCCTTCATCGCCTGAAAGGTCGCGTCCTTCGGCGACATGCCTTCTTCTATATGGTGTTCCACGGCTTCCACCACGACAATCGCATCGTCCACGACCAGGCCGATGGCCAGCACCAGCCCGAACAAGGAAAGCGTGTTGATGGAAAAGCCGAAGAGCGGGAAGAAAACAAACGTCCCCACCAGAGAAACGGGAACGGCCAGCAGCGGGATCAGCGTGGCGCGCCAGCCCTGCAGAAATATATAGACGACAATAATCACCAGGACGATGGCGATCACCAGGGTCTGGACGATCTCTTTGATTCCTTCCGATACCGCGCGTGTGGTGTCGAGGGAGATAGCATAGTCGATGTCCTCGGGAAGCCGTTGCTTCACCTCGGCCATCAGCTTTTTGACGCCATCCGCCGCCTGCACCGCGTTGGAGCCAGGCAGTTGGTAAACGGCGATAATGGCGCTCGGCTTGCCGTTCAACCGTCCGATGATGGTGTAGTCCTGGGCCCCCAGTTCCACGCGCGCCACGTCCTTAATACGAACGATGCCCCCGTCGGGAGTGGCGCGGACCACAACGTTCTCGAACTCTTCGGGGGAAGTCAGCCGGCCCTGCGCCTGGACGCTGTAGGTAAACTCCTGCCCCGGAGGAGATGGCTCGCTCCCGATCTGCCCGGCGGGATTGACCGTATTCTGCGACTGGATACTGGCGATGATCTCGGGGACCGTGATGCCCAGCTTGGCCAGTTGGTCGGGGCGGACCCAGAGCCGCATTGCGTATCTGCCGGCCCCGAATACCTGGACGCTGCCGATTCCGGGCACCCGCGTAAGCTGATCGTTGAGATTGATGTAAGCGTAGTTCGAAAGAAACTTCGCGTCGTAGGTCGAGTTCGGCGAATACAGACTGATCAGCATCAGCGGGGCAGTGAGCGTCTTCTGCACGGTGACGCCGAAGTTCGTAACCTCCGCCGGCAGTTGCGAAGCGGCCTGGGACTCACGCAGGTCAGCGAGGATCAGGTCGGTATTGGGGTCTGTTTTGACGTCGAAATCGATGATCTGCCGCATCTCGCCGGTCGAGGAGTTGAGCGAATACATGTAGTTCATGTTGTCGACGCCGCTCATCTGCTGCTCGATGGGCGTGGCCACCGACTGCTCGACTGTCTGCGCGTCCGCGCCGACGAAGGTCGTCTGTATCTGGACTTCCGGCGGGGCGATGGCGGGAAACTGCGAAACCGGCAGTGTCGCCAGGGTGATCGCGCCCACGATCACCGTCAGAATGGAAATCACCATCGCCACGATGGGCCGATTGATAAAGAATTTTGTCATGGCTGGTTACCACCCTGCGAAGAACCGGCCGGCTTCGGATTGACCGCTGCGCCTTCTCTTACCTTTTGCAGTCCTTCGACGATCACCCGGTCGCCCGCCTTCACATTGCCGCTGATGATCCACTGGCTGCCGACCTTTTCACTCGCGGTGATCGGACGGATGCTGACTTTGTTGTCTTTGCCCACCACGGCGACCTGCCGGCTGCCCTGAAGTTCGCTGACCGCCCGCTGCGGCACCAGCAGCGCGCCTTCCCGCGTGTTCACGGAACCCATGACCCTTCCATACCCTCCGGGGCGAAGAAGGTTGTTGGGGTTGGGAAAGACGGCGGCAATCCGTATCGTGCCGGTGGAGGCGTTGACCTCGCGATCGGCAAAATAGATGGTGCCGATTTGTTCATAGGTCGTTCCATCGGAGAGCACCAGCTTCAGCGGAATGCGCTTTCGCTGCTCCTCCACACTCTGCTGCGTGGGAAACCGGCGATGGAAATCCGTAAACTGCTGCTCGCTGACCGTGAAATAGGCTTTGATCGGGTCCACCTGCGAGACCGATGTCAGAATGGAGTTCGGTCCGACCAGATTGCCGATCTGGACCTGCGCGATGCCGGCAACCCCGCCGACCAGAGATGTGACTTTGGTGAACTCCATGTTGAGTTCGGCCTGCTCGACATTCGCCTTCGCGGCCTGCACCTGGGCCTGCGCGCCGAGCTTCGCCTGGATCTCTGTATCAAGCTGGGCTTTGGCGATGGCCCGGGCCTCGGCCAGGGGCGTGTCCCGCTCGACATCGAGGGTGGCCTTGCCAAGCTGGGCTTCGGCCTGCGAAAGCTGGGCCTTCGCCTGGTCGAGAGCAGCCTTGAAAGGGCGCGGATCGATCTCGAACAGCACCTGCCCCTGTTTCACCACCGAGCCTTCTTTGTAATCCTGCCGGATGACGTATCCCGAAACGCGCGGCTGAATCTGGGCATTCACGAACCCATCGAGGACCGCCACCCATTCGCTGACAATCGGAACATCTTTTTGAACGATCTCCGTGACTTCCACGTCGGGAGCGGGGGGCGAGGGATTCGCCTTTGTGTTGGTACAGGACGTAACCGACAGCAGCAATATCGCACCCGAAAGGGCCGATAAGACCGGGTGTCTTTTGAAAGCTTCCATGGAATGGGTCGTCATGGGTGTTGTTCCTCCCGCAAGCTGAACCAATTAGATACAGTTCGGCAAAGAACGCTGCATCAAATTCGATGAAAAACCGAATCAGGGGTCAAAATATGTCTGCAAACCCGCAAATGTGGCAGCCGTCTTCACACAGGGGAGTGATTTTCCCCGACCCGGCGTTCCGGCGTCAAAGTCTGAATCCAGCGATCTGGAATCTTTTCCTTATTACTTTCTAATCCTGCGAAAAACGCAGACCCTGGTTTTCCCTAAAGTTGCGGCCTTCGGATATCATGGCCTTCCGTGGCCCTGACGAGCGAATCCGCTTCAAGTTCGCGCCGCCGCGCGGTGCGCGACATCCTGCTCTGCGGCATAGGCGGGGGCGTGCTCATCGCGGTGCTGAAAGTGACGGAATACCGATTCCTCGTCATCGAGCATTCGGTGGAAATCTACGGCGGACTGGTCGCCGCACTTTTTGCCGGACTCGGCATCTGGCTGGGGCTGACACTCACCGGAAAAAAAACGAAGACCATCATCCGGGAAGTCCCGGCCGGGACGGTCGGACCGTTCGTCGCCAATGAGGCCCGCATCCGCGAGCTGGGAATTACGGCGCGCGAACTGGAGATTCTGGGGCTGATCGCCGGCGGATTGAGCAATCGGGAGATCGCCGCCCGGCTGTTCGTCAGCGAAAACACGGTGAAGACCCATTCCAGCCGGCTGTTCGACAAGCTCGGCGCAAAGCGGCGTACCCAGGCCGTGCAGATCGGCAAGTCCTCAGGGCTGATTGCGTAAGAAATTGCCACCCAAAAGGGTGATTTTCCGCTCTCCGGAACAGAATCACTCAAAAGTATGACGACAACACGCGCGCTGCCCGGTACATTCGGCTCACGTCAACGCAGATTTCACGACAAGGAGACTTAAATTCCATGAAAAAGATCGTTCTGACCTTTGGGCTGATATCCGGCGCGATGGCCGCCGCAATGATGCTGGGCACGCTGCCGTTCGTCGAAAAAATCGGGTTTGAAAAAGGGTATATCCTCGGCTACACCACGATCGTGCTCTCGGCGCTGATGGTGTTCTTCGGGGTGCGTTCGTATCGCGAGAACGTCGGGGGCGGACGCCTGACATTCGGCCGCGGCGTCGCCGTCGGCATCCTGATTACGCTGATCTCCAACGCCTGCTATGTGGGGACCTGGGAAGTCATCAATTACACAATGATGCCCGACTTTGCCGAGAAATATACCGCTCATATGGTAGAGCGCGCGAAGGCATCCGGGGCCGATCCGCAGAAGATAGAAGCGATGGTACGGGAGGCAAACGACTTCAAGCAGATGTACAAGAATCCGGCGATCAATGTGGCCTTGACTTTCGCCGAGCCCTTTCCGATCTTCCTTGGGGTCACGCTGATCTCGGCGGGGATTTTGCGGAGGAAGGTGCGCGATCCCGGGAACGGAGTGAGCAGACAGCCTGTTGGTACTACGGCCTGAGACCGTTATTATTCAGGACGATTTTTAAAACCAAAACCTTGAAACGCACCTCGGCAGAGCCGCAACCAAAACCAAAACTTCACCGCAGAGGTCGCAGGGGGCGCAGAGGACGCAGGAAAAACAAAAACGAGGGGATATCTTCTCGGTGCGAAAATCGTCGCAAGCTGCGAGGACTTTCGTACTGGAAGATATCCCCCTGCCTTTGCTTTTCCTGCGTCCTCTGCGCCCCCTGCGACCTCTGCGGTGAAGTTTTGGTTGCGGCTTCGTCGCGCTGTGTTTTCAGGTTTTTTTGTAAATCAGAGGCAACCCCGCGGCTGCACATCATAAAGTGCAAAACGATTTCTCCGATTTCTTCAGACTCCGTCATTTCAATCGGACGTATAATTTTAATGTCGCGTTAGGAGCGGGCACTCTTTATGGATCCCAAGCCTGTAGCCCTGATCAGTATGCCTTCGCAGTCGGCGGGCATTCCTTCCATCCAACTGGCACTCCTGAAGCCCACGCTGGAGAGAGCGGGCATTCCTGTCCAGCCGTTTTCATTTTTTATGTACCTCGGAACCCAGATTGGGTGGCGGCTCAGTGAAAGTCTGGCCGAAGTGTGGCCCAGCCTTGTCGGCGAGTGGGTCTGGTCGAAGGCGGCCTTCGGCGAGGAGGCCAATCCCGACGTCGAGGAATATTTCCTCACGCATCACGAGACATTCAGCGCCATGTGCGCGTCCGCGGGCTGCACGCTGGAAGACCTGCGCCAGTTTCGCAACCATGGAGCACAATCGTTTATCGACTTCTGCGTGGAGAGCACCGACTGGAGCCGCTTTGGACTGATCGGGTTTACCGTCGTCTATCAGCAGCTGCTGGCCAGCCTGGCGCTGGCGCGCGCGCTCAAGAAGAAATATCCGCAGATTCCGATCGTCATGGGCGGCGGCTCCATGGAAGACGACATTGCGGGCGAGATCATGAAGGGCTGTCCGCAGGTTGACTTCATTCACTGCGGCGACGCCGACGTGGGCTTCCCCGAAATGGTCCACCGTCTGTACGCCGGCCAGAGCATGGAAGCCAGGGCGGGAATCATGTGGCGCGATGCCCACGGGCAGGTACAGTATGCCGGACGCTCCGCGAATTTCCATGCGATGAATGAAACACCGATTCCCGATTATGACGAGTTCTTCTATGCGCGTCAGGCCGGCGGCTACGAATCGTACCACCGGGCGCGGCCCGTGCAGCTTCCCTTTGAGACTTCGCGCGGCTGCTGGTGGGGGGAAAAAAACCACTGCACCTTCTGCGGACTGAACCGCTCGGGCATGGAATTTCGGGCCAAGAGCGTCGATAACGTAGTGGAGCAACTGGAGGCCCTCTCAAGTCGCTACCGCTGCTTCGACTTCTTCGCCATCGACAACATCATGGCCCCTGAATATACGGAAAAACTTTTCAGCCGCCTGCGCGCCGCCAACAGCGACATCTCCATGCACTATGAGATACGGCCCAACTTTACCCGCACGCAACTGGCACGGATGAGACGCGGCGGACTGCACTCGGTGCTGCCCGGCGTGGAGAGCTTCTCCACGAACATCCTGAAGAGCATGAGGAAATTCACCACCGGAATGCGCAACATCGAACTGGTCAAATGGTGCACGCACTACCGCATCAACGTCACCTACAACATCCTGTGCCGGTTCCCGGGCGAGACCGAGCAGGACTACCGCACCCAGTGCGAGGTCATGGCGAAGATTCCGCACCTGCAGCCGCCTTACGCGGCGGTCATGGCGCGCGCCGACCGCGGATCCCCGATGTTTACCGACCCGGCCTCTCAGTCGATCTCGAAGCTTGTGCCCTTCAAGTGCTACCAATATATCTTTCCCCGCGGAAAGTTCGATCTGCCCCGCATCTCCTACTTCTTCGACCAGGAGATGACCAATATCGCGGGCGAACCGAGTTACCTGGCCACCTTCGACTCCGTGGACAACTGGCGCGCAAAATGGGACCAGCCCGAAAAGCCCTATCTGAAATACCGCAAATCGTGGTCCACGATCTATATTTTCGACGGACGAAAGCCGGAAACGCGGACCTACCGGTACCATGAACAGGAAGCGGCGCTCTACGAATACTGCGGCGATGCCCGCACACCCCGGGACATCTCGGCGAATTTCGGAGATGACCCGTGGGTTGAAGGCGCACTGAAAGACTTTGTGGAAAAGGACCTGATGCTTTTTTTGGATGGCCGGTATCTGAGCCTGGCGCTTCCTGAAAACCGCAATTTTGAAATGGAGGCGGGACTCAGCACCCGGCCGGCGGCAGTGCCCGAACAGCCGTTCGCGCCTTAACCGCCGCTTTTCTTTGTGTTACTTCGTGACCTTTGTGGTGAAATAAAGTTTGCGCATAATGCGGTATCCGGTACGGAGCAAGAATGGGACCCATTGAGAGGGCTCAGCAAAATTCCAGGGTGCGCCCAGGCGCGTGGCTGACTGCAATCTGGCAGGATGTCCGCTTCGGCTCGCGCATGATGATCAGAAATCCAGGGTTCAGCATTGCGGCCATCATCACCCTGGCGCTGGGCATCGGCGGCAATACAGCCATCTTCACCATCTTCAATGCAGTGCTTCTGCGGCCCCTGCCCTACTCTGACCCGCAAAAGCTGGTCACCCTGGCGGTGGCTCGGGCGGATGAAATGGAAAACGTCAATCCGTTTTCTCTGGTCCGCTTCGAGATGCTTCGCGACAGCAGCCATTCGTTTTCCGGAGTTGCGGCTTACTGCGTGGAGTTTTTCAACCTGACCGGTCGCGGAGAGCCGATGCAGGTCCATGCGGCGCGGGTCTCGCCCAATTTCTTTGAGGTGCTGGGCGTGAATCCCCGGATGGGCCGCTCTTTTACCGCCGAAGAGGGTTCGCCAGGCGGCAAGCCGGTGGTAATCATCAGCGACTCGCTGTGGAAGAACCAGTTCGGCGCGCGTTCCGATGTGGTGGGTCAGAACATAACCCTTGATTCCGCCGACTACACCATTGTCGGAGTTCTGCCGCCCGAGTTCCGCTTCGCCCTGCTGGGAACGATCGACGTCTGGAGTCCGCGGTTCTTCGAAATCAACCTTGCGACCGGCGCGCAGGTCCGCGCGGCCGGCACCGGATATCTGACCGCGGTGGCCCGCCTTAAGCCCAATACCACACTCGGCCAGGCCGAAGCTGAAATGAATGTCCTGAACCAGCAGTATCGGCAGGAATATCCAAGGTTCCCGGACGCCGGTCCCAGGATCACCCTGGTGGTCAAAAACCTGCGGGACCGGCTGGTAGCGAACATTCGGACGAACATACTGTTTCTCTTTCTCGCGGTCGCGCTGGTGCTGCTGATCGCCTGTGCCAACGTGGCCGGGCTGCTGTTATCGCGCGGCCTGGCCCGCACGAAGGAAATCGCAGTCCGGGCGGCTCTGGGAGCGGTCCGCTCGACGCTCTTGCGTCAACTCCTGACGGAAAGCCTGTTGCTGGCCGCAGTCAGCGGAGTCCTCGGGCTGCTTCTGGGTTCGATCGGCACGCGAATCGTTGCCCAGATCGGTCCGAAAGCGACTCTCCCCGATTCGGCCCTGGTGATGGATGGATGGGTGGTTGTCTTTGTCGCCGGCATCTCTCTGCTGACCGGTCTGGTCTTCGGCATTTTCCCGGCCTTGCAGTTGTCGCGCACCAACGTGAACCAGGCGCTGCGCGATGAAGGCCGGGGCGGCATCGGAGGCCGGCGGCGATCGCTGTTCGGAAATCTTCTGGTCGTCGCTCAGATCTGCATTGCCATGCTTCTGCTGGTCTGCGCCGGATCGCTGGTCCGCAGCTTCGACCGGCTGCAGAGAATCGACCTGGGATTCGACTCACATTCGCTTCTCACACTGAATGTCTCGCTGCCGTCGATCAAATACTCAAGTCGCGAAAAACAGATTGAATTTTACGAGGAATCCCTGAGACGGATTCAGGCTTTGCCAGGGGTGCAAGCCGCATCGATTTCATCGGCATTGCCTCTGCATCCGGAGCGTTTTACTCCGGCGCTGCCTGAGGGCCAGCCCGAGGTGCCGCTGAGCCGGCGACCGTTGTTTGTCATTGAAACCGTGAGCCCCGATTATTTTCGGACCATGGGTATTGCGCTCAAAGCCGGTCGGGAATTCACCGAACACGATAATGCCACAGCGCCCAAAGTTGTGATTGCCAACGAAGTTCTGGCGCGCCGTTACTGGCCCGGTGAAAATGCGGTGGGTAAGCACGTGCTGGTCGGCCTCGGTCCCGGGCTTTCGGAAGTGGTGGGCGTCACCGGGAACGTGAAGAACATGAGTCTGGCCGATGAGACGCAGCCGCAACTCTATATTCCCTTTCCCCAGCTACCCTGGGCAAGCCTCAACCTGGAAACGCGCACCGCCACCGACTCGTATCAACTTGTGGCGTCCGAGCGCAACCAGATTCTGGCTATCGATCCGGGCCAGCCCATCACCAATGTGCAAACCATGGAAGACCTGTTGAACGCCGACCGTTCCCAGCCCCGCTTCAACATGCTGGTCATGGGACTGTTCGCAGGCATCGCTCTGGTCCTGGTGATCGTCGGCGTTTATGGAGTGATCGCTTATTCAGTCACGCAGCGACGTTCGGAACTCGGCATCCGGCTGGCTTTGGGCGCGGATAAAAGCGACATCCTGCGGCTGGTGATTGGGCAGGGACTGAACCTGACGCTGATCGGAATCGGTCTCGGAATCGTTGCGGCCCTCATTGTGACCAGGGTGGGCAGCCTTCTCACGGACCTGTTGTACCAGGTGAACGCGCGCGACTGGCTGACGTTTGCAACCTGCGGCGTGGCCGTGGCGTTCATGGCTCTGGCCGCCACTTATCTGCCGGCCCGACGAGCGATGCGCGTCGATCCCACCGAGGCGCTGCGGAATTGATTGATAACCCTGGCTCCCAGAGATTACTACTGAGTTCGCAGCCCCCCAAAAAAACCTGTGCTTCCTCTGCTACCTCTGCGTTTCAAGGTTTGTGGTTTTGACTTTGTTTTGGTTGCGGCACCGTCGCGCCGTGTTTCCGGTTTATGGTTTTGACTTTAGGAATCGTCACCGGGGCCGGCCCCGTCGCAGGCCCCACAGTCCTTGCACCGAGAGGATGAAGGTGAAGCCCCCGAGCGCGCCGAGCGCCCAGAGTGTCCAGACGAAGAAGAAGCCGCCGGGGGACCTGGCAATCTCGGGGTAATGCACCCCCCTCATGTGGATGACAGGCATGCCCGCCGCAAAGAGCCCCACGAGCAGCATGATGACGTGCCCCAATCGCCCTTCCGAAAGCACCAGCGTCCCATACAGCAGCACGACTAACACGGCCAGCGCAATGTTTGAGGGCTCAGCCTTCGAAATCCCGCGGACGATGTCGTCCGTTACGTGAAGCGTCAGCAAGAGGATCGAGAGCAGAGACGCGATGGTCAACATGTCGTTGTTCTTCATTGGATGTTCTCCTTGCTGCCTGCGCCGTGTTGCCTTTTCCAGCGCTTCGATGAATTCCGGCGTGCCGAGCGGCCTGCCGGTGTGAGTGCTGCGCCGATTTGCAGCGTGCTCATCCGCGGAGCATTGCGTGGCGAGATACGTCCGCCGGGTGGTATCGGTTCCAATGCTCTTGCCGGATACTCATCTCCGGCATGGCGCCCGGTATCGGGATAGGCGAGCCGTTCAGCGCCGGAGGTCAGAATGAATTGCCGGGCGATTCCGCTCTGCGTAACGTGGTGCGGTATGCCGACAGCAATGGACTCGAGCCAGACGTGCCACGCGGAATAAAGTATCAGAAAACGGCCCGTCTGTCCCCGATCTCCCTAATGAATTCCTCCGTTCCCTCAGATTCTCGTCCTCCGTTTCCTCCGTGTTTCCGGTTTATGGTTTTGACTTTAGGAATCGTCGCACGCCACGAAGGTTTTGAGGATTAGCACTAACAGAGGAGAAAGCCGGAGACAGTCGGGTCGTTTCCCGTCATTTTCTCTGCCTTGGCCGGTCTTGCTCGTGCGATTGCCGTCAGCGTGCGCAACACCCGGAAATGGCCCGCAATTCCTCCGGTCTTCCGATGCCGAACGGCCTCCCCAAAAACCAAGCCCGCCCCGAAACGCGCTCTCTTTTGTCATTCCGATCCGCGCAGCGGAGAGGAACCTGTTTTCTCTCACCTACGCGGCTCTCGTGATTCCGGCGTTGCCCGCTCATGTCTGCCGCTTCAGGATTGTGAAAGCCTCGGTTCAATTGACCCTCAGGCCATGGAATTCACTTAAAGGGCTGGGGATAGCTTGGGGTAATATGTGGAGTCGAGGCTGAGGAAGAAATAAGGGGAACGTCCCGTCTATCATGGTTTATCAGATGCTGGAGTTAGGATTGCCCTGTGATAGGAACGATCGCCATAACTGATGAAGGCTGGTACAGCTTTGCTACGGAACACCCGGAGGTGATGGAGCTCAACTTCTGGACTCCTTCAGCGCGGCGTTCGTTCCGCGCCCCACCATTCTCCCCTTTTCTGTTCAAGCTCCGGGCGCCTTACAACGCCATTTGCGGTTTCGCTTATTTTGCTCAGTTCTCAAAACTCCCAGATTGGCTCGCGTGGGAATCATTTGGCCTTGGAAACGGCTGTTCCTCTTTCGAAGAAATGCGGTCTCGCATCGCTAGTATCCGAACGCGTATTCGTTACGACGAAAGCACCGGCTCGGATGAAATTGGTTGTATTCAGCTCGTCTCGCCCATTTTCTTCCCCCCTGAAGCATGGATTCCGCAGCCCACGGATTGGAAACCGCGAACACAGACTCCGGTGAAGTTTGACCTGGCAGTCGGTGAGGGCCGGCGCGTTTGGGAAGCTTGTCTTGCGAAGGCAGTGGTCAGCTCCAAGTCAACGCAGTTAGCAGTTTCATCGTCTGTCGAACGTGGCCCACGCTATGGGAGCCCACTCCTAATGCAGCCGCGACTCGGCCAAGCCACGTTTCGTATTGCAGTTCTCGACGCTTATGGTCGCGCCTGCGCCGTCACAGGCGAACACTCACTTCCGGCCATCGAAGCCGCTCATATCCGCTCTTATGCCCATGACGGGCCAAATGAAATCCGAAACGGACTGTTGCTCCGCGCTGATCTTCACAGGTTGTTTGACACAGGTTATGTTACGGTTACTCCGGACTTGCTTCTGGAAGTGAGCTCGCGATTACGCGAAGACTACAAGAACGGCAGAAGCTACTACCCCCTTCAAGGCGTGCGTCTCGGAGTTCCCCCGACCGAAGCGCATCAGCCCGAGAAACAGTTTTTAGAGTGGCACAATCGGCATGTTTTTCGTGGTTAGCGTGCGCTGCCTGAGGGCCATGGGGACTCGTCGGCCTCATCGGCAGGGACGATAGGCGACCGATAACAGAATTGTGGGAGGCCTGCCGTGGTAGGAAAGGCCTCCAGATCGAAATGGCTGGGCCATCATGGCCAGCGCCTGGTATGCCAGCGTTTGATTAACGAATCTGATCAACCCAGACGACCTATGAGGCTAAACATTCCCACAACGATGAAGAGAAAGCTGGAACCGCTACTCTCCCAACTTCCGGGAGAATTTACGCATCTTCCGAGCCGGGTCAGCGGGCTGGATCAGTTGCGTCGTTTTAAGAAGTACCGCATTCCTTGTCCAGACTTCAGCACTGATATTGAAGTGGCAACAAGTTGGGTGGAATCTGGGAACAATGTTTTTGGGCGGAGCAAGAATCATGAAAAAGGCCGCGACATCGTTGGTCAAGACTCGCCGGCCTGGGCTGC
>Ga0137391_10002217_pt1 | contig 14511 bp, 11 predicted proteins | sample 15con2h24BmetaG_FD_101399 | JGI IMG/M metagenome (GOLD analysis project Ga0137391, IMG submission 101399) | Vadose zone soil microbial communities from Angelo Coast Range Reserve, California, USA - 15con2h2.4B metaG | ecosystem: Environmental > Terrestrial > Soil > Vadose zone > Saprolite...
GGTACCTCCTCTCCGCGGGCCAGGGCTGTTATTCCCCGGCCAACGGCCTCCACCACGCCAGCGACGTCGCTGCCCCGGACCGGGCGCCTCGGCCGGCGCAGCCCGGAGCCCAGGCGCAGGATGTACGGCACCCCGGTGACGGTGGCCCAGTCCGGGGTGTTGACACTGGTGGCCCGCATCCGGACCAGGACGTCGTCCGCGCCGATCGACGGCACGTGGATCTCTTCGAGCCGGAGCACCCGCTCCGGCGCCCCGTAACCGTCCTGGATGATGGCCCGCATGGTCGGCGGATTGACAGGCACGGTCGTCCTTCTCCCTCCTCGTGGAGCCCGCCGGGAGGCAGCCCCCGCATCTTGATCGCTATCGACTCCGCGCGGTGGCAGAGTGCCTTTCCTGCTGTCCGTCCTGCTGTCCGCCATGGCCTGCCCTTCCCTTGTCCGGAACGTGACGTGCTACGCTGGGCCGTCCTTACAAAGTAAGGGCGATACGTACACCGTAAGGCTATGCCTTACGGTGTACGGAAGTCAAGGGAGGTCTCTTGGGCGACACGAGCCGACGTCGTGAGGGAGGGCTGGTCACGTGAAGATCTCCGCGCTGGGCAAGACGGGCGCTGAACGCCGCACCCAGCTGACGAGAGAGCGGGTGATGGCAGCTGCCATCGAGCTCGCCGACCGGGACGGCATCGAGTCAATCAGCATGCGTAAGCTCGCGCAGGAGCTGGGTGTCGAGGCGATGTCCCTCTACACGCACGTACGCAGCAAGAACGACCTTCTGGACGGCATGGCCGATGCCGTGATCAGCCAGATCCCGATGAGTGCCGATGGTGCCGGCTGGAAGGCGTCGCTGCGTCAGCTGGTGCTCGCCGCGCGCAGCGTCATGCTGCGTCATCCGTGGGCACCCCGCACGGTCGAGACGCAGACCGCGCCCGGGCCCGCTGTGCTGCGATACGCCAACGCGGTGATCGGCATCCTCCGCGAAGGTGGCTTCTCGATCGCACAGGCGCATCACGCCCTGCACATCCTCGGCAGCCGCGTTCTCGGGTTCACGCAGGATCTCTTCGACGATTCCGGGGACCTCGAGCCGGAGGCCGCCGCCGGCCTCGCGCGCGAACTCGGCGCCAGCCATCCCTACGCCGTGGAGATGGCCCTCGCGGTCACCCACGGAGGCGCCCTCGGCCGGTGCGACGACGACGCCGAGTTCGAGTTCGCGCTCGATTTCATCCTCGACGGCCTCGCCCGGATCCAGGGCAGCTGACCTCACACGACACCGGTTCCGGCTAAGCCGTAGCCTGCAGCCGCGCCTGATACAACCGCGGCCACACGAACGCATCCGGGCAGGCGGGCAGCGGCTGCAGCGACCGCGTCCCCTTACGGATCACGGTAAAAGGCCCGTCAGTGGTGGTGGCCGTGCCGGCCGAGGGACTCCACGGGGGTCGCGCCGGGGCGGGTCCACTGCGGTACGGGGCGGCTGGCCGGACCCCAGGTGGCGTTCCCGCCCGCGTCCGAGCGCCAGAACCAGCACGGGTTCCGTCCCTCGGGCCAGCCCTCGGGGTTGTCCTCCCACGCCTCGCCGCGGCCGTAGGGCGTCATGTCGAGCAGGCCCAGGGACCCGTTGATCGGCTCGTTGCCACGGCCCGTCGTGGAGTAGGCGAGGAACACGCGGTCGCCGTCGCGCAGGAAGCAGGTGGTATAGCCCATGCTGTCGCCGACCGGTGCCTCCACGTCGCGCACCGAGTACCAGGGCTGGGTGTAGCCCATGAACTCGACGTAGGAGGCCATCTCGTCCCACCGGCCCGCGGTCAGGATGGCGAACGAGACGCCGCGGGCGTTGAGGTAGACGGCGTCCTTCAGGTGCCAGGCCGCGGTGGTGCAGCCCTCGCACTGCCCCTGGTGCGGCGCGCCGTCGTACCACATGTGCTTGTAGACCACGAGCTCGTCGCGGCCCTGGAACAGGTCAAGGAACGGGACCGGGCCGTCGGGTCCGACGACCTCGACCGTCCCGTCGAGTTCCACCATCGGCAGCCGGCGGCGGGCCGCGGCGATGGCATCGCCCTCGCGGGTATGGGCCTTCTCGCGGACCAGAAGCTCGTCACGGGCGGCCTGCCAGGTGGCCAGGTCGACCAAGGGCGGGCGGCCGGGCAGCGCGGTGGTCGGGTCGTCCGGCGTGGTCGTCATGGTGTCCTCCGTGGTGTCTCGTGCCGGGCAGCGTCGCACGACGTCCTACGACGGTCACCAGAATAGACGCGCGACCCGGCCGGAACTCATCGCGCCGGGGACGCCCTCGGCCGGGCCTGCACGGACCACGTCGGGCCGGCAAGCTACCGCGACGAGGGATCTGTGCGGAGGTATCGGCTGGTCGTCCGCCGGGTGGGTGCGGTGGATCCAGTGCTGCGAGGCAACATCGGTTGGCTCGCGGGTTACCGGCGCCACTCCATAAAGCGTCCCCGCAGGACCGGATCGAAGGGGCTTACATCGTGATCATCCGGCGAGGTGCCGACCCGCTCGAAGTCGCGGCCCGGCACGGGATCGACCCTTCCTCCGTATATCGCGCCGCCCTCAGCGGCTTCGCCGCCGAGATGACCGATACGCAGGTCGACGCCCTCCGGAACGACGTCGATGTCGGGCCTGACCTGGTCTGTCTGCCTCTGTACGGGCCGGGCCTATGCGGCGGTCAGTGCTCGGTCGGCGGCGTCGAAATGCGCGCAGAACTCTTCGTCGCCAGCGCTCTCGGCAGCCATGCGGACTGGCCGCAGTGCGCTGACCGGGCGGGCCGAGGTCATCCGCGCGGCGGCGAACGACGAAAGCGCCCTCCTGCCCTCGGCGATCGCCAGCGTCACGTCTCCCTCATCCAGCAGCGCGGCGGCGAGGTACGAGTGGGTACAGATACGGTTGCGTGCCAGGTCGCTCTCGTCACCAAGCTCGGCACGGTAGAGCGCCACTGCTCGCGCGGGCGCGCCGAGCCGCTCCCAGCCCATCGCCTCGTGTGTGGTGATCCCCCCGTGGCGAAACATAGAAGCGGTATACCGCGCCCATGACGGGTCATCGGGATGATCTCCGCGGTCCGCCGAGCGGCGGGCGCGGGCGATGGCCGAGCGGAACGCGACCTCGTCGCCAAGCTGCGCGTACGCGACGGCCTGCCGCATCGCGGCCACCGTGTGCAGCGCGGGCGATGGCTCATGCCGGGCCGCATCCGCCGCCTTGTCGGCAAACCGCAGCGCTTCCCGCGCGAGCCCGCGGCGGTGATGGACCCTGGCCAGGTGGGCGGACTGCCGGGACATAAGCCCATACACGTAGACGGTCAGCTCGTTATCGCCGGTATCACTAGCGAGCATTTCCGCCTCGCTATAGAGACGCCTCGCGAGCTGCTGAGCCCCATGATCGTAGGCGAGCCAGCCGCACTGGCCACCGAGCCCAGCGGTGACAACCAGCAACTGGCGGCCGATGGTCTCGCTGTAGTCACTCTCATCCAGCATCTGCCGGGCACGGCTGAAATGACCTAGCGCCTCGCTGAGGACGGCACCCCCGCCGACGGTCCAGTCACGATTACGCATCCGCCCCGCGCTCGCGCGCAGAAAGCGGATGTGCGCGGCATCTACCCGTTCAGGGACCTGAGCCCCCGGCAAGGCGGCCGAGGCCAGCATGCCCGCCGCTACCCCTCCGAAGGTCCGCCGGTCCACGTCCGTACCCGTTCCCTCCGGGATGCCGATATCCGCCAACGTAACATCCTCGCGGCCCAGCAAGAAGGGCAGCAGCGCCACCCGCGGCATCCCGATCGCATCGGTGAACCGCAGGAACTTGCGGGTCACATCGAGCGGTCGGCGCCTGCGGGTCTCGATACAGCTGATCGTGCTCTGCGACAGCCCCGTGATCCTGGCCAGGTCATGCTGGGACATCCCGGACGCCGCCCGGAAGACCACCGAGAACAGCGGGATATCGTCCCGGGCCAGCGCCCGGCGCATCGGCGGCGAGTCATACAGCCACGACGGCGTGCCGGAACCCGGCTCCCGGGCGGCCCGGGTGCACGCCGCGCAGAGCGGCTCGTTGTTGTAACGGGACAGCCGCGTCTTCCGGCACTGCGGGCACAGCTCAGCCTTGCCCATACGATCCCCCACCTCCCGGTCACGCCACCAGGCCAGTCAACCGGGAGCCTAAGCACGCGGCCCAGCCCCGCGCAATACCAATGTGTCATCACCCCGTCACCCCGCGCCGATCACATCCCGGCATTGTCATGGCGAGAGGGTCTGCGCTGATCCGCTGGAGAGCTTGATGATGGGGATGGTCTGGCCGGACTTCTGGCCGGTGGGGTCGATCGAGAAGGCTCCGGTCGCGCCCTGCACCCCATGCTGCCCGTTCATCAGCGGGATGGTGTTCAAGACCAGCGACGGCTGGGGAAGTGCCGAGAAGCCGGCGGTCGCGAGGCTGATGGCCTTCGCGGCGGCGGCCATCGAGTCATAGGCCGAGAGCGTCCAGGTGTCGCTGAGGCCCGCGAGGTCAGGGCTGCTGGCGGCCATGAAGTTCTGCCTGAACTGCGCGCTGATCTCCGCGAGGTGGGCCGTCGCGGTGTGAACCACCGACACCTGGGCGGGATCGGGCTGGCTGGCCGGGCCGTGCTGGGCAACGGTGATGCCGGCAGGCAGCCCGTCGGCGTCGCCGCCTGTCAGCACGGTTATCTGCTTGCCGTCACAGTTGGGCGCCCCTTGCAGCCGGCGGATGAAATCCGGCAGCACGACCTCCCGCCCCGCATAGATCACCACGGGCGGCGGCGAGGACCCGCACACGTTGTCGGCGATCAAGCCGAACTCGTTGCCCACCTCCGGCCCCGACCCGTACGGCTCGTTGCCGATGATGCTCTTGGCGAACTGTGCCTGGAAGTCGCGCGTGAGCTTCCCGGTGTACAGGTCGCTCGTATTGCTGTCGGAGACCAGGAAGCTGCTGCGGATCCCGCCGTGTGCTCTCAGGTAGGACGCCAGCGCCCCGGCCTGCTGGCTGGTGCTCGGCGCGATCCTGGCAAGCCCGGGGATGCCGGACCAGTCGAGGCTGTCGGCCGTGGTGACCGCCCCGATCATCGGGATCCCTGCCTTGCTCAGGGCCCGCGCGCCGTCGACGGTCTGCGCGACGCTGATGCCCATGCCGATGACGGCGACCAGGTGATCGGAGGATCCCGTCATCGCCTCGAGCTGGCCGGTCACCTGATGCCATGCCTGTTCCTGGCTGCCCTCGTTGGCGAGGACCAGGCGGATCCGCGGGTAGACATCCTCGCCTTGCGCGGCATCGGCGTAGTGCAGGGCAGCGTAGGTGCCGTTCACCAGGTCAGCGATCCTGGCCGGCGACACGTCGCTCGTCGCGGTAGAGGTCAGCGGCATGAGGAGCGCGACGGTGACGTAATGTCCCTGCCTGACGACGTTCGCGTTCTCCTTCGCGATGTCATGCTCGATGCTCGCGATGCCGGGGGCGAAGATGTAGGAGCCGTCGGTCACCCCGACGCACTCGGTGCCGTCCCTGATCACCTGGAGAGGCGGCGCGGACGGGGCGCACAGGGCCGGCTGGCCGCTTGGGCCCGTGACGGACAGCCCGACGCCGACGCCTAAGCCGCTGACGGTCAGGAGGCCGAGGCCCAGCCACAGGGCCCCCATCCACCTGGCACGGTGGGCCCCGGCCGCCGACTTCCCTGGCCGGAAGTCCGGGGCGCCGCTGTCACCGCGGGGAGCCTTGGGGGATCGTATGCTCCGCATCGCTCAGCCCTCGTCGTCATCGTCGTCGTTGCGGTACCTGCCTGCCTCGTCCCGCAGGGTGCCGAGGCCATCCTTCGAGTAGGGCGCGATCAGGTCCAGCTCCGCGGCCATCTCGTTCCGCAGGGTCCGGCGCCTGCCCGCGCTCAGCGGGTCGGCGTAGATCCACTTCGCGGCGATGAGCCGGCCGAGCGGCGCGAGCGGCAGGTCGCGCCGCTCGGCCCAGCCGGTAAGCGCCCCTATCTGCTGGTCGGGCGGCTGCCGGTGGTCGAGCCGGTTCGGCGCGACCGTGACGGACCTCAGCATGCCCAGCCACTCCCCCGTGCCGGCCTCTTCCAGCGACCTGGCGAACCACCGGGCCACGTGCTCGACCTCGCCGAGGGCGAGCGCGTGATACAGCTCGCCGGGCTCGTCGCTGGCATCCTGGCTGCTCTTCCGCAGCCAGCCGTACGTGGCCGTCCAGCTCGCCAGGGCATCGGGCTCACGCGCACCCAGGCGCCGGAGCAGCAGGCGGCGCAGCACCGGGTGCAGCGTGGCGGGCCGGTCCGGGGCGTGCGCGCGCCACAGCTCGGCGCCGAAGATCACCGATTGCTCTCCCCTGGTCTGCGTCAGCAGCCCGCTCTCCGCGGCCAACCGCAGCGCGGCCTCCTTGTGCCTGGCGGCGGCGCAGGTCACCAGGTCTGCGGCTGCGTCGTCGGGAACGCCCTCGAGGAAGCGGCGCAGCAGGCCCTCCTCCGCAGTGCGTCGTCCCCCCGCCCGGACCACGGGCTCCGGGTCGTCCAGGGTGGCCAGCAGGTCAGCCGGGCCGTCCGGGTGCTCGGCGATGGCGTCGAGCAGCACCCTGGTGGAACCGGGGTGCCCGCCGGCGAACCGGTGCACCACGAGAGTGACCTCGCGGCGGGTCCCGCCGGGCAGTTCCAGCGCCGAGACCATGTTGCCGACCTCCTCCCTGGTCAGGTCGCGCAGCGTCACGGGATACCACCAGGTCCCGACCTGGGTGCGACCGCGCCGGAGGTAGTCGGGGTAGCCAGCGGCCGCCAGGTCCGTGACCGCCTCGCCGCGCGGGAGGACCCGCTCGGCCAGGCTGCCGCGGCTGGTGGCCACCACGGTGAGCGGGTCGTGCTCGCCCGCCGCGTGGGCGGCCCGCTGCTTGCGGGCCTCGACGAGCTCGTTGAGGAAATCGTGACCGACCTCGGTGTCGGCGTTGTCGAGCAGGACGACGCAGTTGAGGGTCCAGTTGATCGTCCGCCGGGAAGGCAGGAAGCTGGCCCGCAGGTCCGCGAGGAACGCCGCCCAGAGCAGCTCGGCGACCTCGCGCCTGTTTCCCTCCGCGTCCTCATGGGCGGCCATCCGGTTGAGGTCGACGAGCACGTCGAGGGGGTCGCGGCCGAGGCCCCTGTCCTGATGGCCGTACCAGTCCTGCCCCTCGCCCAGGATGAGGCGGCGCCCGCGTCTCGACGTGACCAGCCTGCCGAGCACGAAATCCGGGCCGAGCTTGCCGGCCAGATCCATGGCCGTCGTGCCGACGACCGGAACGCCGTGGGCGCTGCCCAGGGCATCGAGCCCGCCTTGCAGGATGTCGCCGACGGCATCCTTGAGCAGCCCGCCGGTCCGCTGGTGCTCCTCGAGCACCCGCTGGACCTGGTCCCGCGCTCGCTCCCTGTTGGTCACGTCCAGGCTGGTCACGTCCAGCTGCGCGGCCATGGCGATCCGGCCGGTGATCAGCCGGGGAAACGCCAGCGTCCCGTAGCGCCCGCAGCGGCGGTTCAGCTCGAAGGCCAGCAGGGACAGCAGCTCACGCGCGCCGCCGACGAATTCTTCGCAGTCGATGCGCGCGTAGGGAACCTGCTGATCGAGCCGCGTGGCGAGGTCGGCGAGCAGCGCCGTCTTGCCCATGCCGCGCGTCCCGGTGAACACCAGGACCGGATACCGGCGGCTGCGAAGCACTCCGTGCCGCTCGTCACGGATCAGGAATTCCCTGACGAGCCCTAACGCAGCGTCCCTGCCGTAAAGACGAACGACTTCGCTGGCCATGCGGCATGCACCCCGCTATGAACATCCACAGGCCAAGGACGGCGGCGCTATCCCATTCCTGCCGATCTGTACCGACTTATAAGACAGCCTATAATCCGAAGATCGTAGCAAGCTCCCTGCGCGGGTAAACAGCCTCGGCACACAGCCGTCGATTCGTAACGCGTCCGTTAGGTACCTATCGATGCGCCACCGCGCCGACCGTCGGCCTGGGCCTCGCTTCACGTGCTCCGCAGCGCCTCGGTCGGGGATAGCCGCGCGGCCCGGACGGCCGGGTAGAAGCCGGCCACCGCGCCCACGATCACGGCCACGGCGAGGCCGCCCCACACGGTGAGCGCCGGAACCTGCGGCGACCAGCCGTGCAGCCGCGCGACCCCGAACGTGACCGTGGCGCCTATGACGACGCCGCACAGGCCGCCGAACGCGGAAAGCACGAGCGCCTCGACAAGGAACTGGCCGCCGACATGGCCGCGGGTCGCGCCGAGAGCACGCCGCAGGCCGATCTCCGGGCGCCGCTCGAGCACGGAGATCACCATGACGTTGGCGATGCCGAGGCCGCCGGCCAGCACGGCGATGGCGCCGAGGCCGAGGAACAGCGCGGTCCCGGAGCCCTGCACGGCGACCCGCGCGGTGAGGGCGTCAGAAGGCCGGCTGACCTGTACCTGTTCCGGGTGGTCGGGCCAGGCGGTGCGGGCGAGCAGGCCGGCGACCTGAGCCGTCTGGGCTGTTACCGTGCGCACGTAGATACGGCTGGGATGGCCGTCATAGCCGAAAAGCTGCCGCGCGACCGGGAAGCCCACGAGGACGGAGCTGTCGATCTCGGAAGCGAGCGGGAACGCGTTGAGTATCCCGACGACGGTCAGCCAGTGGCCGGTGCCGCCGCCGGATGCCGCGACCCAGATCCTGGTCGGCTGGCCGAGCCTGGCGATGCCGAGTGCCCTGGCCGCCTGGTAGCCGAGCACCGCCACCGGGTAGCGGCTAGTCGCCGCGTTGAGGAACGTCCCCTGGCGCGTGCTGCCGCCAAGCGTGGCGAGCAGCGCGGCGTCGCAGGCCCGCAGGTCGATGGCGTTGGTGGCATAACCCGGCATCTTGTTCGTGCGGAACACGGCGAACGACGAGAACCCGGCGGTGGGCGCGACGTGCTGGACTCCGGCGACGCGGCCGATCATGCCGCCGGCCTGGCCGGGGAGCTCCGTTTCCTGGCCGGAGATGCTCTGCCCGTTGACCACGGTGAGCAGGTTGGTGCCGAGCTGGTCGATCTCGGTGAGCAGCGCCGACTCGCTGGACCGGGTGATGCCGAGCACGCTCACCACGGCGGCGATGCCCACGGCGATGGCGAGCGCCGACAGGACGGCGCGCAGCTTGCGGGCGCGCAGCCCGATGGTCGCGGTCGGCAGCAGGTCACCGGCGCGCAGCCGCGCGGACGCTGTGCTCGCCTGGGGGGACGACGCTTCGCGCCCCCCAGAGCCCTCCGCTGTCTGGTCATCGCTCATGAGCGGGCACCCGCCTGTTCGTGATCGGCAACGACGCGGCCGTCGCGGACTTCGATGCGGCGGCGCGCCACGGCGGCCACCTCTGCGTCGTGCGTGACGATGACCAGCGTCGTGCCTTCCACGTTGAGCTGGCAGAGCAGGGCCATGATGCCGTCGCTCGCGGCGGAGTCGAGATTGCCGGTGGGCTCGTCCGCGAGCACGATCGCGGGCTCGCCGACGACGGCGCGTGCGATCGCTACCCGCTGACGCTCGCCGCCGGAAAGCTGCCGTGCCCTGTGCCGGAGCCGGCTGGAGAGCCCGACCCGGTCCAGCGCCGCCGATGCGCGGCGGCGGCGCTGCGCCGCTGGCACGCCGCGGTAGAGCAGCCCGGCGGCCACGTTGTCCAGGGCGGTCTGGCTGTCGATGAGGAAGAACTGCTGGAAGACCACGCCGATCCGGTGCGCCCGCAGGCCGGACAGCCGCCGGTCCGACAGCCGCGCGATCTCCTGGCCCGCTACCCGGACAGATCCCTCGGTCGGGCGGTCGAGCGCCGCCATCAGGTGCAGCAGGGTGGTCTTGCCGGAGCCGGACGCCCCGACGACCGCGACGAGCTCACCGGCCCGGATGGTCAGGCTGACTCCGCTGACCGCCTCGACCGGCGGCATGCCAGGGTATGCCTTGCGGACACCGGACAGCTCGAGCACGGGCGCGCCACAGGTCCCGGCCCGGCCGGCCATCGGCTGGGCCGACATGGGCTGGGCCGTCATGAGCTCGGCACCTCTACCGTCGTCCCGTCGGTGATGCCGGGCCCGCTGATCGCGACCGTGCCGTCGATCTCGTCGAACACGCCGGTCTGCACCGTCACGTTCCGGCTCGTCCGGCCCCGCACCACGGTGACCGCGAAGCCGCCCCCCGGCCTGGCGAGCAGCGCGCTGATCGGGGCTGTCAGCACGTCCGTCGCGGTCTGCGTGGCGATCGCGACCTGGACAGACGCCTGGTCAAGGCCGGCCGCGAGTGACGGGTGGATCAGGCCGACCACGACGGTGACCGTCGACGACGCCTGCGCCCCCGACGAGCCCGATCCCCCGGACCCGGAGCCGCCCTGCCCCTGCCCGGCGCCCGACCCGGTCCCGGCACCGGTCCCGGCACCGGCGCCGCCCTGGTCGATGCGAAGCACCCTGCCAGCGGTGGCAATGCCGTCAGGCAAGGTGACGGTGACCCGCTGGCCGACGGTTACCAGCGACTCGCTGCTGGCCGGAAGCGCGACGTCCACCACCGGCCTCGTCGACGTGGCGGTGAGCACCTGCGTCCCGGGGGCGGCCGCGGCGCCGGCCCCCGTGCCCAGCGCCGCGACCCGCAGCGGCCCGGACAGGAAGACGATCTGGCCAAGCGGAATCTGGCCGTCCTGCTGCGCCGCGGGCACGCCACTCGCCGCCTGCCACCGCTGGATCGCGGCCCTGGTAGCCCAGTCGTAGTGATCGTCAATGGTGATCGAGCCGTCCGGGTCATAGCCGAGCGCGACGAGGTTGCTCTCCAGCTGACGCACGTCAGGGCCGTCGCTCATGCCGGGCGCGAACGCGCGCCAGGCCGGTTCCTGCCCGGTGAACAGCACGGCGTCCTGGCCGTCCACGGCGAACAGCCGGCCACCACGGCGGATCACCGCGCCGACGGACGGCAGCCAGGTGACGGTGCCTTGCAGGCTGTTATAGACGGTGAAGCTCCCGTCGTAGCTCAGCGTGCCGGAGTCCTCCTCGCTGGCCGTGATCGTGCCGCGGGTCACGGTGGCGGTGGACGTCGGGATCGCCCCGGCCGGGCTGGCCGGCCGGGCCGCGTGCGCGAAGGGCCCGTAGCCGAACGCCCACCCGCCCGCCGCCGCTCCTGCCGCGACAGCGACAGCGACAGCGGTGACAGCGATCACGCCGCCGCGCGGCCGGCGATCGGTTCCCGCGCCGGGAGCGCGGGGAGCGCCGGCGGGCACCGCCCGTCCGCGGCGGGTCATGACACGGCTCATGATCATGACCCCTTGATCGAACCGGAGCTGTCGTACTGCCTGCACGCTTGCATCCCGGCCAGGACGGGCCCGGTCTTGCCCTCGGCCGCGTACGGCGTGCCGGACAGCGGGAACGTGCCGTCAGGCTTCGGGTCGGGCCACTGCGCCAGCCCGTGCTGACGCATGCACTGGGCGAACAGCACTTCCTGATGCAACTCGGCGGCGGTGACGGGCGCTGCGCCCCGCGCCGACGCGGGCAGCCGGCTGAGGATCGAGCCGCAGGCGCCCTGTGCCTGGCTGGCCTCGGACTTGATCTGTGTGGAGCTGCCAAAATTGGCCTTGCCGTCGCTGCTGACCTGCGGATCGGGGAAGCTGGGTGCCCCGTGCGCGCGGACGCAGCGCGCGTAGTCCAGCCAGACGGCCTGCGCCTGCTGCCGCACCGACGGGGTCTGGCTGGTGCCCGCCGCGGCGCCGGAGCCGGCCGCCGTGCAGCCGGTCAGGGCGAAGAAGAGCAGCACTCCGGTCAGGAGCCCGGCGATCCCGACCGTGATGCCGAGGGCGACTCGCTCGGGCGGCACGGCGGCTCTGTGGTGGCGTGAAAGCACGGTTCCTCCTCGGGAACGTGGGCAGCGGTCAGCACCCCCTGAGGCTGCCGTGCCTGCCGCGCTCCCCGCGTCTGCCGCCCGGCGTGACTTCCATGCGCCTGTCGGCCCGCAGACTGCCGCGCATCGGCCGCCGGGATACATCCCTGGTCGCACCCGGCATCCGCCGCTCGACAGATTCCGCGCCGCGCGGCCCGCGTCTACGCTGGTCGTGCGATGAACCGTCAGCTACGCGCGCTACGGGACCGGCCGGTCGTCCTTGATCTCGGCCTGGCCGTGCTGCTTGCCGCACTGTCACTGATCCTCATCTGGAAAGTGATCTTCCCGGACGTCCCCAGCACGAGCACGAGCACGAGCACGAGCACGAAGCTGGCCTACGAGTTCGGGTCACTGGCCGCCTGGCACTGGCATGTGGCCGCCTGGCTGCTTGCCGCGGGCGCGGGACTCGGGGTGCTGCCGTTGCGGCACCGCTTCCCGTTGACCGTGTTCCTCGTGACCATGGCCATGGCCACCGTGCACTCCATCGTCCTGACCTTCAGCCCGCTGCCCGCCGACCTCGCCGCGGCGGTCGCGGTCTACACGCTTGCCACCGACACGCCCCGCTGGCGTTCGCTGGCCGGCCTTGCCTCGGGTGTGCTGCTGGCGGTGACGGCCGACAGGCTCGTGCTGGCCTGGGCCGGCTCCAGCGCCGCGCTCGCGAAATCGCTCGCGGGCGGCTGGCTCGGCAAGCCACCGGAGACCATCCTGCTTGTCGTCGTCCTGGCGGCTTCCTGGCTCGCGGGTGACGGCGCCCGTATCCGCGGGAAGTACCTCGCCGAGGTCGAGCGCCGCGCCCTTGACGCAGAACGCGACCGCGACAGGCAGGCCGAGCTTGCCGCCGCGGCGGAGCGGGCGCGGATCACCCGCGAGCTGCATGACGTCATCGCGCACGCGCTCAGCGTCATCGTGATCCAGGCCCAGGGTGCCGGGTCCGCGCTACGCCGCCGCCACCCGGAGGACACCGACGAGGCCCTGCAGGCCATCGTGACGACCGGGCGCCGCGCCCTCGCCGAGACCAGGCGGCTGCTCGGCGTGGTCAGGCGGCCGGCCGAAGAGGACCCTGAGCTGGCCCCGCAGCCGGGCATCGCGGACCTGCCGGCCCTGATCGCGCGGGTACGCCAGGCAGGCACCCCGGTGGAGCTGTGCGTCGAGGGCGTCCCGCGCCCCCTGGCCGCCGGCCTCGAGCTGTCCGCCTACCGGATCATCCAGGAGGGACTGACCAATACGATCAAGCACGCCGGTCCCGGCGCGACAGCGACCGTCCGGGTCCGCTACGGCGATGCCGGGATTTCCGTCGAGGTCGCAGACGACGGCACCGGCACAAGCGACCGTCAGCACGCGGATTCCGCAGATCCCGATGATGCCGAACGGAAGCGCGATGGCGGCTCCCCGCGCGACGGACATGGCCTGCCGGGGATGCGCGCACGGGTCGCCATGCTGGGCGGGGAGCTCACCGCCGGCCCGGCCGGCCCCAACGGGTTCCGCGTGCACGCCCGGCTGCCACTGCATGCTCCCGAAGCCGCCGCAGTGCTTGCCCGGGGGGACGACCCCCCCAGACCCCCCCGCGAGGGCATTGCCCGGGGGGACGACCCCCCCAGACCCCCCCGCGAGGGCATTGCCCGGGGGGACGACGCTTCGCGCCCCCCCAGACCCCCCCGCGAGGGCATCCCGTTCGGTATAAATGAGCATGTCCCGGCGGCAGGCGGCGGAACGATATGAGCACCCGCTCAGCCTCGGACCGCCTCTCGCAGTTCCTTCTCGCGCGCCTCCGGCACGACAAAGGGAGGCCCCCCGGGGCCGAGCGCCCGCGAGAGAGGCAATGACACTGACCATCCGCGTCGTACTCGTCGACGATCAGGCCCTCGTCCGCACCGGCTTCCGGATGATCCTCGCCGAGGCTGACGACATCGAGGTAGCCGGCGAGGCCGGGGACGGAGACGAGGCGGCACAGGTCGCGGCGGCGGTCGCGCCCGACGTGGTGCTGATGGACATCCGGATGCCAGGCACTGACGGGATAGCCGCCACCCGCCGCATCCGCTCGGAGGCGGGCGACGCCGCGACGCCGCGCGTGCTGATCCTCACCACGTTCGACCTGGATGAGTATGTCTTCGCCGGGCTGCGCGCGGGGGCGAGCGGGTTCCTGCTCAAGGACGCGCTCGCGCCGGACCTGCTGTCGGCGGTCCGTGTCGTCGCCTCCGGCGAGGCGGTCGTGGCCCCCACCGTGACGCGCAGGCTCATCGAGCGGTTCGTCGGCGACGAGCCGTCAGGTGAGCGCCCGTCGATGGACGTGTTCGACGTCCTGACCGACCGGGAACGCGAGGTTCTCACGCTGATCGCGCGCGGCCTCGCCAACGCGGAGATCGCCCGCCGCCTCTACCTCAGCGAGGGGACCGTCAAAACCCACGTCAGCCGCGTACTAGCCAAGCTAGCCCTCCGCGACCGCATCCAGGCGGTAATCCTCGCCTACGAGGCCGGCCTGATCCGCATCGGCGACGGCACGGACTTAGCGGTTCGATTTTTACGTGCCATACGGGCTGTTTCAAAATTGCGGCCTACCCGGCAGTAATGGAGGGGGCGACCCGCAGAAGCGGAGATTTTTGCCATGGAGTGGGGTGATCTTGATCTCCAGGCCACCGTTCGACCATCGGA
>Ga0137391_10002218_pt1 | contig 14509 bp, 12 predicted proteins | sample 15con2h24BmetaG_FD_101399 | JGI IMG/M metagenome (GOLD analysis project Ga0137391, IMG submission 101399) | Vadose zone soil microbial communities from Angelo Coast Range Reserve, California, USA - 15con2h2.4B metaG | ecosystem: Environmental > Terrestrial > Soil > Vadose zone > Saprolite...
ACATAGCGTTTACCATCCTTTCGGATGTCTGGTACTCTTCGTCAATGTTTCACAGGCTTGTCAAGCTAGCAGCACCGCCCCTACCCATCAGGGCTGTTAACCACCAGCGATAGCGCTTGCCACTAGAGCGGGCATAGCAAGGTATCCTGACCTGCGAAACGGAGCGCTTGCGCGCCAAGACTAGTCAATCAAGGCTTTCTCAAGCCTCCACCTTGAACTAGCTCAAGGTGGGGTAATTGACGTTATTTGTCCTCCTGCTTTGCTTGGGCCGCCTGTACTTTTAAGCGCATAAGTTTGCTGTAGGCTCTGAAGGCCCGCCAGTTTTCAAGTGCCACTTTTGCGGCCCAGTGCCGTTCTAAAGACGCCGAGAGGATAATAGTGCTGACCGCGTACAAGGACAGGGTATAGCCGAGTTGCATCAGGGGGTCGTTCGTAAGCAAGTTAATGAATGTGAAGTCGCCCACGGTGTCTGCCGCGAAAGAAATCACCGACCAGGCGAGCAAAAGCCGGTGATGGGAGACCATCTGCACGGCTGTTGACTTCACTGCCTGCATGTTGTCGCCGACCTTGACCTTTTGTTCTTTGAACTCCTGATGCACGCGGAAGACAAAAAACATGACACCCAGTTGAAAGGCGATCGACATGCCGATACTGACGGCGAGTGCGCCCGCTGTTGCGTTTCCCTGCGAGTGCGTGTCCATGTTTTTATACACCGATCCCTGCACGAACATGTTGAAGAAGGCAATAACGGAGGTGAATACTTGCCAGAGATTCGCCACGATGCCGCACAGGACACCGAAGCCTGCTAAGCTATAGCTGAACCAGGGGGGATGATGGATCGATTCTGAATCTGCCTGAAAGGCCTTGAATCCTTTTGACTCTTTTGATGTTGTTTGTGTTGCCATAAAGTTAGCTTGCCTTTCTGAATGTAATGAAACATCGTTGAATGCGGGGAAAACATCGGCACACCGCACGGAGATCCGCTCCGTGTGTGGCCCTAGCCGGGCAAAGAACCGCTTGAGGATGTTGATCGCGCTGTTTTCGTCGCGGTCCATCACTAAGCCGCAGTTCGGACAGCGATACGTCCTTTGCCAGAGCGGCAATGTTCTACTGCCTTTCCTGTTTAAACTGCTCTTGAAGAGAGATGAGCAGTCGGTATGTCTCATCACTGTCCAAGCTGAGCCCGTTGTCTGCGAGATAGGGTGTCTGGTGATCATTGGCAAGGAGATCGATGCTGCCATCACTCATCATGAAAAGGGTGTGTCTTCCTAAATCCAGTTCATGAAGGATGGACACGGCTTCGTGCGAGCACTGTTGTTCCATTGCGTTCCCTTTCTCGTGTGACACTTTAGTGAGGTCGTATCTGCCAAGCTACGATGGATGTGTACGAGTTAACTTCTCTACTAGGGCATCAATTGTCATGGCTTCTAGCGAGGTCAGAGAACCGAAGGTGCAATTATGAAAGTAGCTATAGACAGTGTATCAGACAGAACCGGCGAATAAGATACATAACTGGCGTATTCACGCCAGTTTCTCCTATACATTTCTCAGTTTGTCAGGTATACTTTCAAAAGTGGATGATGCAATCGATGGTTGATCAAGGATAATTTTAGGGGTGAGGTGATGGGAGGCGATCTAGTTGCAGAAGAAGGGACACCTGCGATGCAGTTACCAAGAACTCCTTATGACTTCACAGCATACACATCGCCCGATCAATTTGGAGTACTCCTCAAGTGGCTTCGCGACCGGCATAGCCTTGCACAGGCCCTCGTCGTCGCGCACTTACCAGGCACAATTGATCAGCAGCGCTACTCCAGTTTTGAACTCAATAAGCGATCTCCCACGTTTGATGAGCTATCAGTGATTTATGAGGCCCTCAGAGACGCGGGAGTGCGCCTCTCCCTCCGTGACCGGAATCTCTTCCTTGATCTCGCCCGTCAGCAACTAGAAACCAAGCGGACCCACAAAGTGCATAAATCGCCGCAGGAATGGGATGAATTGCGCGGAAAGCTAGCTGCGATTGACAAACTCCTTGATACTTCGACTTTCCCCAGGCAGGCCAGCGCTCCCCGTAGCGCTCCTGCATCCAGGATGGAGATTAGCCACCTGGTTGGTCGAGAAGACTGGCTGGGTTCGCTCTATGGGGCTATCGCAGGGCAGCCGTCCATCAAATGGCTGATCCTTCAGGGTCCCCCTGGGATTGGCAAAACCTCTGAACTGCATAGGATTGCCACGTACTTTCAGCAGTACATTCCGCGTTACTTTGTTGTCCTCTGTCAGCTTCCTGAACGCGAACAAGAAGCGATCGGTGGCGATGTGGCCCTAGAATTACTCTTGAGTGATATTTTAGAGGCCATTGGACTGTCAAACACCTCTATGCCGGCGGAAAGTCTTCAGGTACGGATGAAGTATGCATTAGATTGCATGGCTCGCGCTGATCGACCTGTGCTCATCCTACTTGACAACGCTGAGCATCTCCTCGATGAACAGGGCTATCTTGTTGCACCATGGAGGCAGTTCTACGAGAAATTTGTTCATACGCGCCATCATGCGTCCTTGATCTTAGCGACGAAAGAGTGGCCGAGCCGGATCACGATTGAATCACAATGGGCCAGGCAATATATGGTTCCTGCACTCTCACCAGATGAGGGAATTATCCTGCTCCAGCACTTAGGGCTCCGTGATCTCCCAGAGGAGCAATTAGGCCAGGTTGTAGAAGCAGTGGGAGGTATACCGGTATGTTTGGAGTGGATTACAAAACTCATGAAAGAACCGCTCTTGCGAGGGGATTGGTCAGCGTTCGAGGATGAAGAGGAGGACACCGCGGCATCATCAGGAAAAGCCAGGATCCAACGTCTGGAGCATTTGCTAGAGGATCCTTCGTTATTTGGCGGTCCAGTCGCGACGCGGATCACTCCCCTCTTCAATCGCGTGATTCGCCGCCTTTCGTCAGAAGCGGTGGCCGCATTGAATGATCTCTCACTTGCACCACTTCCCCTGGCAAGCCCAGCCTTAAAGAAACTCTATCGCGATCCAGCACCATTGCGGGAGCTACGCGATGCCTCCTTGCTTGCCGCCTATCGCAAACGGGTGCAGTTGCTGCCGATGGTAGCCGCACAGGTCAGGCAGCAACTCTCTCCGAACCAGATACATCAATCTGAAAACCGTTTGATTGAGGCGCTCAAGCACTGGCTTGAAAGAGATATCGCGAATAAACAAGAGAAAGGTCTTGTCTTAACTGAACTCGCCTGCTTACTCCTTCGCCATCACCGCCTTCTGGCAACCGCCGAGCTAGTCCTTTATCATGGCTGGCTCAGTTACCATGCAGGTCAGATTCTACGTCTTGCTCGTCGCGTTCAACAGGTGATTGCGGAACGTCCGTGGACCTCACTTGAGACCGACATCGAAGCGGAAAGTGGCGCGCTCTTATTGCACTATTACCTTGCTCCCTATCTTGGTGAGACCATTGATGCGAAGAAAAGGGGAGAAGACTACGAGCGCATCTATACGTGGGCCACGACCGGGCAATTGAAAGTTGAGCCGCTCATGGAGGTTCACCTGATCGATCATCTCATGATCAATCGCATGAATGCAGATCGCTATGAGGAAGCGCAGCGTATTTTGGAGGGCTGCTTCACCCGTTTGACGTCACTGCTGCCAGATGATGCGGAGTTGCATGCGACGCTGCTCTCCAAGCGGGCTTCGCTCCACAGTGAGTGGAGCGGGTACGCGGAATCCCAGGGGCAGGTGGAGGAGATGAAGCGGAAGCGCTCACAGACCATTGAAGCGTATCAAGAGAGCCTCGCCCTCTTGCAACGTGCAAAGCAGCAGGAGGGTTTACACCCTCTCCAGCAAGATACGATCAAGAAAAAGCAGGCCTCCGTTCTCAATAATCTCGCATACCAATTGAATAGGGCTGGACGCTTTGCGGAAGCTCTCTCAAGCATCAATCACTGTATTGATCTCAAACTGGAAAAATACGCTGATCTTGACTCCCTGGCTGCCTCCTACGGCGAAAAATCGCAAATTCTGGCAGCGCTGGGTGATTTCGAGGAAGCGCTGCGGTTTGACGAACTTGCCCGAGAGGAGATTGGATGCAGCGCCGACGCCGGGGACACCAGGTCTCAGGCCGATTGCTGGATTTATCAGGTGAACCAGGGCCGCTTGTATTTACTGATCGGTCGTGCCGAAGAAGCGGAGCGTCTGTTACGAGAAACGCTCCCCATCAAAACGCAGCGAAGGAGAATCTATAAAATATTAGCGAAAGAGGCTCTCCAGGAAATCGAAAACGCGCGAGCGGCGTCTCCAGATGGCCGGTTTCAATTGGACTGGCGCTGGGTTCGTCGGTACCGCGAGCTGAGTGCCTACGATGCCTACTGGTGGTGGGCGCCAGCTGGTCTCTTCACTGACGAAGAGCAACACCAATGGGAGAAGCTCTTTGCTCCAAAGGTTGATGAAGCGACGAAGGATCAGCTCCGGGAAATCCTTATGCAATCGAGAGATAGAGAACTAAGCGCAGCACGCGCTTCGCATCGTGAGCCGCTGCTTTCTTATCCAGCCCTTGATATCGCTGAAGTGCGGCAGCGGATTGCTGACTTCCTCCAGCTCGCTGCGGAAATCATCGAGAACGAGCCAAATGTGGTAGTACGTCGCCTCTACCAGGGAGCGATAGAGGATGAGGTATGTTTTCTTCGCTTGATCGAAGCGACTTACGAGGAGAATGGCGAGCGCTTCTGGGAACTCACGCAGCAACTGTATCCTCAACCTACCAGCGCAGAAATGCAGTATGCACTTGAGCAGGTGAAGCAGGTCCTGCTGCAGGGATTGAAGCTGCCAGAGATCGAAGCCACCGGCGAGATCCAGCAAGGGAGGCGCCACGCAAGGCAAGAAGCCTGCCAGCAGGTAATCGAGGTCTTGCGCGACCAGTTCCATCTCTCTTTCGATCTTTCAGAAGAACCGAACGGGGGCTTCAGAGACGTGTTCTCTCCTCCTGCCGATATACCGATGCTCTCAGCCCAGGGCGCGAAACGGTTTTTCGAGGCCGTGCTGGAATCGCATGGGTATGCCGGGTGGCAGGTCATCCTTGATCCCAATGTGGCAGGCCCTCGGGTCGAAGCCGGCCTGCGGCAGGTCTTTCTACCCGCGGAGTCAATCCCCCTCGATGAGCTGAGAGAGTACGTCTCCCATGAACTGGCGGGCCACGTTGCACGGAGTATCGCAGGTGAGAGCTCGCTGCTTGGCCTGCTCGGAATGGGCACCAAAGGGTATATGGTCACAGAAGAAGGAATCGCCGACTATTACGAACGGCAAGTAGCAGCGGTGCATGGAGATCCGACGGATGATTCTGGGATCTGGTTGGGAACGCTGTCAATCGGATTGGCCAGTGGCGTAGCTGGCCCTCCGCAAACCTTCTCTTCGCTTCTGGCTTTCTTTGAGCCATTTTTATTACTGTATCGTCTCCTCTGGCGTGATGATGAAGATCAGCAAGTGGCGGAGCGACGGGCACAAAGGAATGCCCTTACCCGCTGTCTCCGGACGTTCCGGGGTGTGCCCGATCTCGAGAAAGCAGGCATCTGTAATACGAAAGATGTGGTGTACTTACGTGGGCGATGGTTGATTGATCAGGAGGTTGCACGAGATGAAAAGGTTCTTGATCGTCTAGCTGTGGGCAAAGTCGCCCTTGAACTCCTACCTGAACTGGGGAGACTAGGAATCACGGCCTCTTCGCAATCATTCCGCACACTGGCCTTGGATCCTAATCTTGATGCCTACATCTTGTCTTTTGAGGGTGAAAGTAGAGAGTAGCATGGCCGTTGTAGAGTCGTTTTCGTAGTGTGTGTTCTATTGGAAACTAGTTCTGGCGTCTGACAACCATTGTGGCCTCTTAATAAAGGGCTGCAGATTGAAAATGAACGGAAAGGAGCCTCCATGGCCATCTATTGGGAAAGTGAGTCTATGCCCGAAGAAGATAAGGACAAAGGCGGCAAAGGCGGCAGTAAGTAGGACGTGTGTAGGTGCTTGAGGCCAGAAAGCGCGAGTTACTGCGTTTTTCTGGCCTCTTATTGTAAATTGTTTCATTCGATGAGGTACTTTTTTGATAATTATGTGACGCATATCACGATATGTCTCCCCAAAGTGAAAGGCTTTAAATCGGCCTGCGAGGCTCTTTCCGTAGTTGCTGAAACAGAAACGCAATGCTGCCATTACGTCACATAATTATCCAGCCTGTTGAAAAAGTGGATGCCATCCCGAAAGTTGTGTAAAGAGGACCTCCCCAAAAAGGCAGTAGAGAGCAGATAATACAGGCATAAGTTGTCCCTTTCACTCAAAACCTTCAATTTCAACAAGGAGGGAACTATGCCTGTACCCAAGAAAAAGCGTACCACATCGACCCCTGAACCTTCAACGTCAGACCCATCGTCGCCCGTTTTACCAGAACAGCAAGTCTTCCATCACTACTTGCGTATGCTCGCCCAGAGCGCTGTGCGGGTCGTGATCGAAACCGTGATGCGTGAAGAGCTAGACCAGTTTATTGGAGCGGCCTGGGGCGAGTGTAGCCCCAAGCGCAAAGGGTACCGCAACGGCCACTACACCCGCGATCTGGTGACCTCCACGGGTCGGCTCGAGGAGATCAACGTGCCCAGAGACCGCGCCGGTCAGTTCCACACGCAGGCCTTTGAACGCTACAGCCGCTATGAACCGCACATTGCCCAAGGACTCACCCAGATGTTTGTCGCTGGGACGAGTACCCACAAAGTGGGAGAAGTGGCCCAAACGTTGCTGGGAGTCGCTCCCAGTGCCAGCACGATCAGTCGCTTGAACCAAACGCTCACCCAGCAATTTGACACCTGGCGCCAGCGTCCTCTTCAGGAACACTGGCGCATCCTGTACCTGGACGGCGTGCATTTTAGCATTCGTCATGGGGAGAAGGCCGATTCCACCATCATTTTAACCGCCTCAGGCGTCGATCTGGCGGGAAACAAAGAGGTGGTAGCACTGCGAGCCTGTGCCGAGGAGGACAAAGATGGATGGGCTTGGAGGCTCGCAAGACCTGCGTTCACGAGGCGCAACCCATATAGATCTGATCGTGACAGATGGGCATGATGGGCTGCTCGCTGCTGTCTCGCAACTGTTTTCGGCTACGCCTCGTCAACGCTGTCTGGTGCATAAGCAACGCAACATCTTGAACGCCATCTCTCGACGAGAACGCAGCGACGTGCAGGTCGAACTGGTCGGCATTTGGGAACAACCGACAAAACAGGAGGCCTTGATCCACCTGGCAGCCTTCAAAGCCAAGTACGCTGTGCGCTACCCAGAAGCGGTCCGCAGTCTGGCTGAGGATGAAGAGCACCTGTTGACGTTTTACGAGTTCCCTGTGAGCATGCACCGACATATTCAGACGCCCAATGCTATCGAAAGCCTCTTCAGCAACGTGAGACAGCGCACCGATCAGATTGATGTGTTCACGACGGAGACCAGTTGCCTGGCCATTGGATGCCGCGACCATCCAGGACATCCGTTTGCACAAAAGCTCGCTAGCATGAAGCTCGCGGACTGATCACTGCTCGTAAGAAAGCAACCAGCCGAAATGGGGGGTTCGGGAAGAGGTGTTTTTTGCTCGAGCAGCACCGCAAGGACGCTCTTTTCCTGCTTTCACGGCCTGTTCTGGAGACGACTTTGGCAAGCTTGGAGTGCATCTGGAGGTTCTGTCAGTGTATGTACACAAGTTGCCCACGTCTCACCTTCCCATCTCCTTGCTTACTGCACACCTTTACACAACACTCGTTATGGTATCAAAAAGTGTGCGGCCCCTCCTTCTCATTCTGTTGAATACGGAATATAATTTCAGCCAGGTTGAGAACTGATAGTTCAGGAGGAAATAGGTGCTAGCTATAGAAATCTCTAAGCAAAGAGATTCAAAGGTGTACTGGCCTGGTCTCCTATTCTACGATACTGTGTTGAAACGAAAATGAGTTGAACCGTTGAGTTTTTCTTTCGGCGGCATTCTGAAGAGGTAGTCATCTCGCAATCGCGCCTTATTGAGAGGAGAAGTATGAATATAGCTCTGCTAGTTGCCATACTTGGAGCCGTAGTTACTGCCATTGGTTGGTTGATTACATATATTCTCTCAAGTTCTACGGAAAGACGCCAACAGAGATTGATTGCTCAGGTAGAATTTACCAAGCAGCAACTTGAGGAACTCTATGGCCCACTGGCTTTTCTCGTTTGGGAAGGTGAACAATCAAACCGAGAGTTGGAGGAAATTCTTGGAAGCGACTTAAGGGAAATTTTAAACGATGAAGACAAGCGCAAGACCTGGTTATTCTGGGTTGAAAATGATATCTTTCCACGCCATCAAAAAATCGTGGATCTTCTCTCGAGGAAAACCTACCTGATTGAAGGTGAGAGATTGTCCGAAAGTTTTCTTGCGTTCATGATCCATAGCCATTCTTGGAAGATCAACCACGAACGGTGGCAAAAGCAGGGCATTGATTATTCATGGCACTCCAAACCAAGGTATCCCCTTGAATTTAACAAAGAGGTACTTTCTACATTTGAATACCTCAAGAAACATCACTCAATACTCATCGGGAAGATTTCAAGGGGTGAAAATCTCTTCCACTCTTTCCGAAGAAACAGAACATAAAACTGCCTTAGCTATTTATTACTTTTTTATGTCCCGAAACAAACAGTTGGATGAGAATGAAGAAAAAAATGGTAGTAGAGAAGAGGATATGTTCAGTCGTCTGAAGGAGGCTACCAACATGATGGGAATCAAGCAGCAGCACTTCGCGCCGCACATCCATGTGTCATTGGAAGAGTTGGTGCCACAGGATCATTTCTATCGCCATCTCGAACGATCCCTCGACCTGTCGTTTGTGCGTGAATTCGTGCAGCAGACGTATGTAGGTGGTGGGCGTCCCTCCATTGACCCCATCGTCTTCTTCAAGTTGCAACTGGTGATGTTCTTTGAGGACATCCGCTCCGAACGACTCCTGATGCGTCATGCAGCTGATCGACTCAGCGTCCGCTGGTACATTGGCTATGATTTGGGAGAGCCGCTGCCTGATCATTCGAGTCTCACTCGTATCCGCACGCGCTATGGCGTCGATATCTTCCGGCGCTTTTTTGAAAAGATCGTGGAGCAATGCCAACAGGCAGGGCTGGTGTGGGGAAAGGAGTTGTACTTCGACGGCACCAAGGTGGCAGCCAATGCGGGAAAAGAGTCGCTCAAGCCTCGCTTTTTTATCGATGCGCATCTGGAGAGCTTGTTTGGCGAAGCTGGCGAGGACCCAGCCGAGAGCACTGAGCAGGAGCCTCTTCAAGAGGAAAGAGCGAGCAGTGATGCCGGTGAGCAGGAGGAAGGGCAAGCTCCGGTACCACTGCCGACCTCGCTCTCACCGCAGAGCGTGAGGAACTGAGCCAGCAGAATGAAGCGCGCCACAACTGGATTGAGGAACTGGGAGCACAAGACCGTCAACACACCAGCCGCGGGTATCAGCGGGTGGCTGATCTGCAAGTGAGCACCACCGACCCAGACGCGACGCTCATGCTGACGAAAAATGGAGCGGATCTGGGCTATCATACGCACTATGTCGTCGATGGAGGTAAATCGCGCATCATCTTGAACGTTCTGGTGACGCCCTCCGAAGTGATGGATAATCAACCGATGCTCGACCTGCTCTGGCGCACCCGCTTTCGCTGGAAGCTCTGGCCGCGGCAGGTCACAGGCGACAAGAAGTACGGAACTGAAGACAATCTGGTTGCCATCGAAGACCAAGGCATACGTGCGTGCATTCCCTCACCCGACTTTGACCACCGGACGCAGTTTTTTAGTGCGGACCAGTTCCGCTATGAGGCTGAGCGCGATGTCTACGTCTGTCCGGCAGGCAAAGAACTGTGCTTTGATCGGCCTCATTCCACTGAGCGTTCCCGTCGCTATCGAGCCCGTGCGAAGGACTGCAATCATTGCCCTCTCAAAGCCAAGTGTACCACGAGCAACCAGGGACGTAGTCTCTGTCGCAGCGTGGATGAGGCCTGCTTGGATCGCGTCCGCGCCTACCAGCTCACCAACGCGTACAAGAAGGCCTTGCGCAAGCGCAGTGTCTGGGTCGAACCGTTGTTCGCCGAAGCCAAAGACTGGCACGGCATGCGGCGCTTCCGTTTACGATGGCTCTGGCGCGTCAACTGTGAGGCTTTACGGATTGCGGCTGGGCAAAATCTAAAGCGCCTTCTCAAGAAGCGAGGCTGGGGACGGCGTCCATTCCCAGCAGAGGCGCCGTCTGCCTTCTTTTTGGCTGCTTTTTGGCGCTGGAATCGCCCTTCTTTGGGTACCTGTCTGTTTCCTGCTGATGAGCATCGCTTCTCCTTTGAGCAAAAAGGGTATATCCTCTCTCATTGATGAGTTTTGTGAAGGACTTTTTCAACACCCTGTATCAAAATTTGCCGCCATTGAATCAAACGATTTACAATAGTGCCTTCGGCAAACAAGCGCTTGCCCATGCCGAGCGTGATCGGGCAGATGTACAACCACAGCTCGTCAACCAGGTCGTGCTTCAACAGCGTTTGGAGGAAGATAGCGCTGCCGTTGACTCGTATTCCGGCCCGTCTTGCTGCTTGAGCTTGGTAATCTCCTGGACCACATCGCCCTGGAGGAGCGTTGAATTGCTCCAGTCGAGCGTGTGGAGTGTTGTTGAGGCAACGTATTTCTTGGCGTGATGATTCTGGCCGCCATGGGGTCTCCCTCGGTGTTCTGGTACGGGAAGTCACGCTGCGAATTGCTCATACGTCTTTCTGCCAAGCACGAAGTCAAACGGCCTGCTCTGTTGCTCGGCCATGGTCTGGTCCAGGAAGTCGTCAAAGTATGGACTAGACCACCCGCCATACGTGAAGCCGCCACTTGGGTCCACCTCGGGTCCGTCGTCTCCCTGCATGACGCCGTCTAGCGTGATGAAAGACAGGACGATGAGTTTTCTCATGGGTTCACCACCTCCTCGGTAATGTCGCGTGACTTCTCGAGCCGGAAGTCAGAACTGGTGACGTGTGTGGCTGAAGTGGCCCTTGGCGAACGCGAAGACTTTGGTGGGCGTGACCGAGAACACGAGAATCGCATCTGGGAGGACCTCGTGTTCATCATGGTGGTAAAAGCAGCCGTCGCGCACCAGGTATTGCCATCGTCCATCCCACGTGGTGGCCCACACCTTGGCGAGGCGTTCGAGCATGTCCTGGTCGGTGATCCGGACGGCGTCGCCCTCGACCACAACGTCGAGCCCTTCCTCCCAGCGGTTGCAGCCGGTCGTCAGAATCACATACGGGTTTCCACGCAGGTTGACGGCCTTCTGTTCGGTGTCGGCAGTGCTGAAGTGGATGGCCTCGTCGTGCCACACGGCAACGACCGGCGTGACATGAGGGCGACCATCGGCCCGGACCGTCGAGAGCCAGAACAGCTCGGCCGTTTCGAGCACGCGACGCGTCTCATCCCATGGCGTGACCACTCCGTCCGGTTCGCTGTATCGCGTGTCCATTGTCGTGACTGGCTCGTTCATCAAAAGAACTCCTTTCGATCGTGAAGTAGATAGTGGAAAGGTGGTACCGCCAGGTCTTTCCCATGGGTCTCGTGCTTCATTCGTGAGAACACAGCTCGGCGCGTTTCAGGCAAGGCTCGTCGGCGAACGAGAGGCCACATCTACCGAGCGCGCGGCGAAGCTGCGGTCGTCGCCTTTGGCCCAACCCAGTCTGCGCTGCTTGAGCCTTCTCCTCGCTCAGGCTCCGTGACCGGTTCCGCGTCTCCTGGAGGGCACCCCGACCAGCGCCCGGCGTGCTTGCTTTCGCCAACTCCATCGGCAGATCGCCTTCCCCTGGATCATCCTGCTTCCTCTGTCTGATGCTCCTCTCTCAGCATCAGGGATGTGGCTCTGGTCATCTGGTCTGTGAGAAGTCGAGCAGCGCCTCTTGAGAGGCATAGCATGCGGACCCGAAAAAAACTTCTTCGATCTTGCTCTTCTTGCCACGCAGAGCTACCGTAGCGCATTGCCAAACACGCTCTAACGGGGGACTATTCAGAATGGGCTCTCAGCACTTGTTTTGAGTAGCCTCCCATCCCTTCAGATCGCAAAAGTATGATTTTTCTCCCTCGCGGCTCGTTCCTTAACAGAAATGAGCGACTCTAGCTCAATATAGCTCAGTCCAACAAACCGTCGTTATTGCTACTCAGCCATTCGCTGAAATGCCTGTTCTACGACATCGAATGGTCAAAACTACGACACGCAATTTTGTAATTTACACCCATGTCTGTACAAACAGACAAAAAGATGAAGAAGCGTTTCTTGTTCCAGGAACACAAACAGTCATAGGCGATCGGTGACCTGTTGGATCCTCTCCTGCCATCGTACCACGTATTGCCCTACCAGAGCCCGTTCTTCAGCGTTCATCGTAGGGAGGTCGCCCAGAAGTCGGTCCACTGTCTTTGCTAACTGCGCTTCGTCCTTCTGCAACTTTCGTTCCAGCAGCGCAAATGCCAGCGCCGGCGATGGCGGTACGACTCTTCGCTCATGCATGATCACGGTGGTCGTCTCCGGCGGTTTCTCTCCCTGCACAGGAACCAGACCCCCGGTGCTTTCATCTTGGGGACGATCCTCATGCGCAAGGGCATGTCCGGACGTAGCCCCAGGAATCCTATGTGCTGCGCTTTTCTGCTGCCTTTTTTTTCTCTGCTGTAAAATAGCGATGATATCTGCCGTCTTGAGGTTGCGCGCTCGCACTTCATCAATCAAATACGCGCGGTCAGCGAGATCTTCAACCGTTCCCAGTTCACGAATCACCCGTAGGGGGATATCCGGATCTTCCTCAATCAGCTGTCTTGTGTCCTCAGGAACCCGCAACAGTGCCAGGTGGTCATCGACATGGCTTTTGTCCTTTTTGAGCATGTCGGCCAGGCTACGCACGGTGTAGGTCGGTTTGCCGCTGTCGTCTCGATCGTGGAGTAACGCATCGTAGGTCAGCGCCAGTTCCATCGGTGCCAGCTCCTCCCGCTGCAGGTTTTCCAACAGCGCAATGCGTTTCATGCGGGCATCGGGGCATGAAGCCATGATCTCAGCAGGGCAGTGCATCCATTCAGCGAGGATCGCCGCTCGCCAGCGCCGCTCGCCAGCGGCTATTTCGTACATCCCCGGCTGGGTTGGAGACACGCGCACCAGGATAGGTTCCAGCATGCCCTCCTCACTCAGAGAATCCGCGAGCTCTTGCAGCTTCTGCTGATCAAATTTCTTGCGCGGCTGAAACGGGTTTGGCACGATTTTCTCAATGGGAATGTTTCCATAGGTACGGCCGATATCCCCTACGACTGCTTTGAGGGTCGCCTCCTCGGGATAGCCCTGAAACGCCTGGGAGAGCGCGGTATCCGTCGTCGTACTCTCGAGAGAAAACATCGTATCTAAACCGAGGTTCTTTTTACTTCCTTTCGCCATGTCACTCTTCCTTTCCTGCTACCGCTGAGCGTGTCTGCTTCCTGGCTTGTTTTCGTTCTGCATCTTCCTGGTGCAGTGCCAGGAGGCGTTGGTGTGCTGTGGTTGCTGCTTGCACTCCACTTCCATTCACTCTAGTGAGTAGTTCGATATAATACCTCCAGTGTTCCAGGGCAAAACTGCTGAAGGGGGCCGCGAGAATAATATTGGTCCGGCTGTTGGCAGCCTCGCCATATACAGCGCCCTCGTGAATCACCGTCTCGAAGCAGGACACCTTGAGATCGGCGTATTGCCCGTTAATGGCAGGGAGCAGTTTCTCACGCACATGCTGCATGACCTCCTGGTGGGTTGCATACCTGACACGGGTGAACAGAATACCGGCAACTCGCAGCGATGTGTTTGCTTTCTGCGCCTGGACGACTGACTTCGCCAGCAGCATCATCCCTTGCATCGACCAGGCCTCGGGGGTCATGGGAATTACCACATCCGTTCCGCTATACAAGGCATTCACCGTCAGCTTCCCCAAGCTTGGATTGGTGTCCACATACATGTCATCATAGTATCCGTCCAGTGCTGAGAGGATCTCGCGCAACAAAATACCCCAGGTGGGATTCTCCTGCAGTTCACTATCAGCACTGCCAGCCAGAATATTGTTCGGCAACACATCCGGACCGCGCCTTGCCTCTTCCAGTGTCCCGATGCCGAGCGCCTCCATTGTCCTTGCATCGCTGGGATTGAAAAAAATCCCGCTCTTCGGGTCAAAATATGTTTTTCGGAGGGCCTGCGTAATGGTCGATTGCCCCTGCATGACGGTATAGACGGTATGGTCAAGCTGATCGGGACCGTATCCAAAGGCGTAGGTGGTATTGCCCTGCCCATCCATATCGACCACGAGCGTTCGTTTGCCACAGAGGGTTGACATCACGGCGCTATTAATGGTGCTGGTGGTTTTCGTGACGCCGCCTTTCTGGTTGGCAAAGATGTATCGTCTGGCCATTGATTCCTCCAACTGCTTCGTGGACATCGTGTCTGTATAAACAGACAAA
>Ga0137391_10002221_pt1 | contig 14499 bp, 13 predicted proteins | sample 15con2h24BmetaG_FD_101399 | JGI IMG/M metagenome (GOLD analysis project Ga0137391, IMG submission 101399) | Vadose zone soil microbial communities from Angelo Coast Range Reserve, California, USA - 15con2h2.4B metaG | ecosystem: Environmental > Terrestrial > Soil > Vadose zone > Saprolite...
AACCGATCATCCAGCGCGTAGCCGGCGCCGCGCACGGTGCGGATCGGATCCTGCTCGCGGCCGGGGTTGAGCAATTTGCGCAAGCGGCCGATATGCACGTCCACCGTGCGCTCATCGATATAGATGTCGCGGCCCCAGACACTGTCGAGCAATTGCTCGCGGCTGAACACCCGGCCCGGGTGCTCCAGGAAGAACTCCAGCAGCCGGTATTCGGTCGGGCCGAGATCGATCGGACGACCGGAGCGGGCAACGCGGCGCTTCTCGCGATCGAGCTCGATGTCGCCATAGGCCAGCACCGTCGCGAGCCGCTCGGGGCTCGCGCGGCGCAACAGCCCTTTCACCCGCGCCAACAGCTCAGGCACCGAGAACGGCTTGACGATGTAATCGTCGGCGCCGGTGGCAAGCCCCCGGACGCGCTCGCTTTCCTCGCCGCGCGCGGTCAGCATGATGATCGGCAGCTGCTTGGTCTCGGGCCGGGCGCGCAGGCGCCGGCACAGCTCGATGCCGGACAGGCCCGGCAGCATCCAGTCGAGCACGATGAGATCGGGAACACGCTCCTTCAGCCGCGTGTCGGCGTCATCGCCACGGGCGACCGTTTCGACATCGTAGCCTTCGGCATCGAGGTTGTAACGTAAAAGCGTCGTCAACGCTTCCTCGTCTTCCACCACCAGAATGCGCGCGCTCATGGCGTAGCCTTCTCCATTGACTTCAATATGCTCCGATTAAAAAACCGGACCCCACCGACTATTCCCGCGCGAAGGCGCTCCGTCTCGGCTTCTGGCGTCAATTTCCCGGAACCGTCGTCGCAAAAGTCGTCATGTCGCCCTTCGGACGCTTGTCGAGAATCTGCTGGCCTTCGATCATGTAGAACACCGTTTCGGCAATATTGGTGGCGTGATCGCCGATCCGCTCGATATTCTTGGCGCAGAACATCAGGTGAATGCAAAAAGAGATGTTGCGCGGATCTTCCATCATATAGGTGAGGAGTTCGCGGAACAACGAGGTGCAGATGGCGTCGACCTCCTCGTCGCCTTTCCAGACCGTCATCGCGGCCGGCAGGTCGTGCGCCGCATAGGCGTCGAGCACGGTCTTGACCTGCGACTGCACCAGGTCGGTCATGTGCTCCAATCCGCGGATCAGCTTCAACGGGTGGAAATCGCTCTCCAGCGCCGCGACGCGCTTGCCCATGTTCTTGGCGAGATCGCCGATCCGCTCGAGATCGGTGGCGACCCGCATGGCGCCGACGATCTCGCGCAGATCGACCGCCATCGGCTGGCGGCGCGCGATGGTCAAAACCGCGCGTTCCTCGATGGTGCGCTGCAGAGTATCGATCTCGGTATCGGCGGCGACCACGCGCTGGCCGAGCGCGACGTCGCGGCGCACCAGCGCGTCGACGGAATCGACGATCATGCGTTCGGCAAGTCCACCCATCTCGGCGACCAGCCGGGTGAGCTCCTGGAGATCGCTGTCGAAGGCCTTGGCGGTATGTTCGGAAGCCATGATTGTCTCCTCAGCCAAATCGGCCGGTGATGTAGTCCTGCGTGCGTCGATCGCTCGGCGAGGTGAAGATCTTGCTGGTCTCGTCGAACTCGATCAGCTCGCCGAGATACATGAAGGCGGTCTTGTCGGAGACGCGCGCGGCCTGCTGCATGTTGTGGGTGACGATGGCGATCGTGTAATCCTCGGCTAGTTCCTGGATCAGTTCTTCGATCTTGGCGGTCGAAATCGGATCGAGCGCCGAGCACGGCTCGTCGAACAGGATCACTTCAGGCCGCACGGCGACGGTGCGGGCGATGCAGAGCCGCTGCTGCTGGCCGCCCGACAGGCTCAGGCCCGAGGCGTTGAGCTTGTCCTTGACCTCGTTCCACAGCGCGCCGCCGCGCAGCGCCTTTTCGACGCGGCCGTCCATCTCGGACTTGGAAATCTTCTCGTAGAGGCGGATGCCGAAGGCGATGTTCTCGTAGATCGTCATCGGAAACGGCGTCGGCTTCTGGAACACCATGCCGACCCGCGCCCGCAGCAGGTTGAGGTCGAGACCCGGATCGAGGACGTTGGTCTGGTCCAGCATCAACTGGCCTATGGCGCGCTGTCCCGGATAGAGATCGTACATCCGGTTGAAGATGCGCAACAGGGTCGACTTGCCGCAGCCCGACGGGCCGATGAAGGCCGTGACGCGATGGGTGCCGAGCGACAGGTTGATATTCTTCAGCGCGTGGTGTTCGCCATAATAGAAGTTCAGGTTGCGCGCGGTCACCTTCGCCGGCGCCTCGGGCAGCGTCGCCGAAGGCACTCCCCCGCTAGCGGAACTCACGGAAACAGAAAGCTCGGTCATTTTGCGGTCCTCTCGGCGCCGAGAATACGCGCGCCAATATTCAGGGCGAGCACGGTCAGGGTAATCAGCAACGCCCCGCTCCAGGCGAGCTGCTTCCAATAGGCGTAGGGGCTTTGCACGAAATTGTTGATGGTCACCGGCAGGTTGGCCATCGTACTGGTCAGCTTGAGGCTGAAGAACTGGTTCGACAGCGCGGTGAACAGCAGCGGCGCGGTTTCGCCGGCGACGCGGGCGGTGGCCAGCAGCACGCCGGTGATCAGGCCGCTTCGCGCGGCGCGGTAGGCGATCCTCTTGATCACCAGCGAGCGCGGCAGGCCGAGCGCGGATGCCGCCTCGCGCAACGGACCGGGCACCAACAGCAGCATGTCTTCGGTGGTGCGAACCACAACGGGAATCACGATCACCGCCAGCGCCAGGGAGCCGGCGAGTGCGGAGAAGCTGCCCATCGGCAAAACGACTGCGCCATAGATGAAAAGACCGATGATGATCGAGGGCGCGCTCAACAGGATGTCGTTGATGAAGCGGATCACCGAGGTCAGGCGGTCATGCCTGCCGTATTCGGCGAGATAGGTGCCCGCGAACAGCCCGAGCGGCGCGCCGATGCCGACGCCGATCACGGTCATGATGACCGAGCCGACGATCGCGTTCAGCAGGCCGCCATCGGTGGAACCGGCCGGCGGCGTGTTCTTGGTAAAGACGTCAAGGCTAAGGCCGGCGATGCCGTTGAAGAACAGCGTGAACAGGATCAGCGCCAGCCAGGTGACGCCGAACAGCGCGGCGCCGAAGCAAAGCCCGCGAATGATGATGTCGTTGCGGCGGCGGGATGCGTAGATCGGATTCATGGCTCAGTTCCCCGCCTTCTGTTCCAGCCGCATCAGCATCAACCGTGCTGCGGCGAGAACGAAGAAAGTCAAAACGAACAACAACAGTCCGAGCAGGATCAGGCCCGACTGATGCAGGCCGTCGCTTTCGGCGAATTCGGAGGCGATCGCGGCCGAGATCGTCGTGCCGGGCGCGAAGATCGAGGACGAGATGCGGAAGGAATTGCCGATGATAAAGGTGACCGCCATGGTTTCGCCGAGCGCGCGGCCGAGCGCCAGCATGATGCCGCCGATGACGCCGACGCGGGTGTAGGGGATCACCACGTTGCGGACCACCTCCCAGGTGGTGCAACCGACGCCATAGGCCGCCTCCTTCAGGACCGGCGGCACCGTCTTGAACACGTCGACGGAAATCGCGGTGATGAACGGCAGCACCATGATCGCGAGGATCAGCGCGGCGTTGAACAGGCTGAGATAGGACGGCGGACCTGCGAACACCGCGTTGAGCACCGGAATGTTGCCGAACAGGCTGATCATGAACGGCTGGAACGTGTAGGCCAGGAACGGGCCGAGCACGAAGAAGCCCCACATGCCGTAAATGATCGACGGAATGCCGGCCAGCAGTTCGATCGCAATGCCGATCGGCCGGCGCAGCCATTGCGGGCACAGCTCAGTCAGGAAGATCGCAATTCCAAGCCCGACCGGAATTGCAATCAGCATGGCGATGAAAGAGGTGACCAGCGTGCCGTAGATCGGGGCCAGCGCACCCAACACCGGCGGATCGGCCGAAGGTGCCCAGCGCTGCGTCCACAGGAACGCGAAGCCGTATTCTTTCATGGCTGGCCAGGCACCGATGATCAGCGAGACGATGATGCCGCCGAGAATCAGCAGCACCGAGATCGCGCAGATGCGGGTGATCCAGTAGAAGGTGACGTCGCCAAGCTTGAACGCGCTCAGCGCCTTGGCGCGATCATGGGGTCCGGCGGCCTCGATTACATCGCTCGTATCGCTTTGAACGGCCATGTCTGCCACGCCAATCCCCTGTCTTTAAATACTCTAAGCTACGTCCCGGCCGCGTTCGGGTGGGTCCGTCGAACAATGATCGGCGTCCACCTCGCGAGGAGGCCCCGGCCAGTCCCCGCCGGCAGCTGCCGCGGGAGACCGAGAGCAGGGGCAAAAAACTCCGATCGGGGAGATCCCACCCTCGCTCCTCCCCCTTCGCAGGGGGAGGAGAATTTCTTGCAGGCAAAGCTCAGCTCTTGGAGCTCAGCTCTTGATATCGGACGACCAGGTCTTTTCGATCAGCTTGACGACCGCTTCCGGCATCGGAATGTAGTCGAGTTCTTCGGCCATCTTGTCGCCCTTGGCGAACGCCCATTTGAAGAACTTGATGGCTTCGGCGGAGGCCGCCTTGTCGGCCGGTTCCTTGTGCATCAGGATGAAGGTCGACGCGGCGATCGGCCAGGACTTCTCGCCGGGCTGATCGGTGAGGATCACGTAATAGCCCGGAGCGTTGGCCCAGTCGGCGTTCGAAGCGGCAGCCTGGAATGCCTCGACAGTCGGCTGCACGGTCTTGCCGGCCTTGTTGACCATGGCGGCATAGGTCAGCTTATTCTGCTTGGCGTAGGCATATTCGACGTAGCCGACCGCGTTCTTGGTCTGGCCGATATTGCCGGCAACGCCTTCATTGCCCTTGGCGCCGACGCCAGTCGGCCATTCCACGGCCGTGCCGGAGCCGACCTTGGTCTTCCATTCGGCGTTCGTCTTGGACAAATAGTCGGTGAAGTTGAAGGTGGTGCCCGAGCCGTCGGAGCGGCGCACAACGGTGATGGCGTCGGACGGCAGCTTCAGGCTCGGATTGAGCTTGGCGATCGCCGGATCGTTCCAGGTCTTGATCTTGCCGAGATAGATCTCGCCGAGCAATTCGCCCGAGAGCACCAGTTCGCCCGGCTTGACGCCTTCAAGGTTCACGACCGGCACGATTGCGCCCATCACCATGGGCCATTGCACCAGACCGTCCTTCTCAAGCTGCTCGGCCTTGAGCGGGGCGTCGGTGGCGCCGAAGGTCACGGTCTTAGCCTGGATCTGCTTGATGCCGGCGCCCGACCCGATCGACTGATAGTTCAGACCGTTGCCTGTCTCCTTCTTGTAGGCATCGGCCCACTTCGAATAGATCGGAAACGGAAACGTCGCGCCTGCACCGGTGATGTCGGCGGCAAACGCCGACGTCGATGCGGCGACCAGGCCGGCAGCGACGATGGCTTTAGCGAAATTCATAGCTGGTCTCCATTTGGGGAGCGAAGCGCCGAATGCGCCCGATTGCGCTCCCGCCGCCCCCCTTTACGGCCGGTCGTTACCGCTTTTACGAAGGTTTGATGACAGTCGGATGACATGACAAGCCGTTGAAACAACAGCTATTTATGCCGCGAACTGGGTTTTTGGCTGCGGAAAACAGGCCGTGAAGGTCGCCCCGTTTCTGGGCACGCTTTCGATCAAAAGCCGGCCGCGATGCCGGTTAAGAATATGTTTCACCAGCGATAAACCGAGCCCGGTTCCACCCTGGGAGCGGCTGTCGCCGACGTCCACCCGGTAGAACCGCTCGGTCAGCCGCGGCAGGTGTTCCGGCGCGATCCCCGGACCGAAATCGCGCACCATGACGCGTATTTCCGGCGTGCCCTCGCCGGACACCGCCGCACTCAGGGAGACGATGACCTTGCCGCCGGACGCGCCGTATTTCAGCGCGTTCTCGATCAGGTTCTCGAACAGCCGCAGCAGCTCCTCGCGATCGCCGGCGATCAGGATCGCCCTGTCCGGCAGCGCGATATCGACCGCCACCTGGCGCTCGCGCGCCAACGGCTCGAGCCCGTCGGCGACCTGGCGGATGATCGGCACGATGTCCACCAGCGTGTCGGGGCGGACATGGGCCGATAATTCGACCCGCGACAGCGACAGCAGATCGTCGATCAGCCGCGCCATCCGCGTGGCCTGCGCGTGCATGATGGTGAGAAAGCGCTCGCGGGCCTTGGCATCGTCCTTGGCGGGTCCCTGCAGCGTATCGATGAAGCCGGACAGCGCGGCAAGCGGCGTGCGCAATTCGTGGCTGGCATTGGCGACGAAGTCGGCGCGCATTTCCTCGACCCGCCTGAGCGGCGTCTGATCGTGGAAGGTCATCAGCATGCATTTGTCGACGCCGCCGAACAGGGTCGGCACCGGGACGGGCGTGATGGTCAATTCCATCCAGCGGTCGACCGGCACGTGATCGAGGTAGCTGGCGCGGCGCGGCTCCGTGGTGGCGATCGCCTCGCGCAGCGCGGTGATGATTTCGGGCGAGCGCAGTGCGAACTGGGCGAGCTCGTTCTTGCGCAGCGCCGGTGCCATCTGGGCAGCGGCGGCATTGAGGTGAATGACCCGGCCGGCACGGTCGAGCAGCACCGCGGGGTCGGGCATGCCCGCCACGACCGCGCTGACGGCCGCGGTTTCCACCGGATTGACCCCGCGCACGTCCTCGCGCGAGGCGGCCGCGTGATGCAACCGCCAGGGAACCAAGGCGGCGGCGGCAATGCAGGCAAACACCATGGCGGCGCGAAGCGGCGAGAGCTCGTCGACGACGACGAGCGTGGAGAGCGCGAGGCCCGCGACCAGCAGCACGACGGCCGAATGCCGCAACCGCTCCGGCCACGGCGAAAAGAACGAAGGAGAGGAAGGAGGTGCTTCTATCGCCATCTGGCCGGCTTCTCCACGTTTGTCCTCTTCAGATGCCGGTATCTCCACGCTCGCTCACATAAGCGGCTTCGGGCGGAGGCCGGGCGTCGAGTGCAAGCGCCGCCTGACGCAGGCGCTTGGACCGGGCGCTGATGATAACCTCGCGAAACGTCAGCAGGATTACAGATATGACGAACGGCGCGATATAATAGAGCAAACGGAATAACAACATACCGGCGAGCAGATCCTCGCGGTCCATCTGCCAGAGCCCGACCAGCATGGCGGCGTCGAACACCCCCAAACCCCCGGGGGAATGGCTCGCAAACCCCAACAGCGTCGCCGAGACGAAAATGACCGCGACCACCACGAAGCCGAGATTGGGTTCGTCAGGAACCAGCACGTACATCGCGAGCGCGCAAAAGCCGAGATCGACGATCCCGATCACGATCTGCAGCAATGTCAGCGGGCCGGCCGGCAGCACCACGGTCCAGGGCCCGCGGCCAACCAGGCGCGGCTGGGTCCACACCCACAGCACATAGGCCCCGAGCGCCAGGATGATGCCGAACGCGGCCAGGCGATTGAGCCATGGCGGCATCTGGTCGATCGCGGCGGCGGCTTCGGGGTGATAGGCGATCCCCAGTCCGAGCACCGCGGCGTTGCCGAGCCAGAACGTCAGGCCGGCCAGAAAGCAGATCTTGGCGACGTCGATGGCGTTCAGCCCCCAGGCGGAATAGATGCGGTAGCGCACCGCGCCGCCGGTGAAGACGCTGGCGCCGACATTGTGACCGATCGAATAGCTGGCAAATGCCGCAAGCGCATTGATGCGGTAGGGGATATCGGTGCGGCCGATCGCGCGCACCGCGAACAGGTCGTAGAAGGTCAGCGTGAAATAGCCGGCGGTGACGAACACGGCCGCCAATGCGATCTGGCGCGGCTCGGTGCCCTTGATGGCCTCGATGACCTCCTCGACATCGATGCCGCGGAGCAGGTGATAGAGCACGTAGCAAGCGATCCCGATGACCGTGACGCTGATCGCAACCCCGACCTTATGCAGGACCTGCTTCTGGCGAAGAAACGAGACCGCCCCGCGTATGGCTTGCAGCATCTACACCTCTAACGATGATCCCGCGGCGACAGAAGGACGAGTTTCGGGCCGCCGCCAACGCTACGCTTGCCCGCTGACCCGACGTGGTAGCGTGTTTCGGGCCCAAGTGGAATTCGCCCACAGTGAATAAAAAACACGCGCATTCAAATCATACGATTCAGAGCACCGAAATGCACAGTTTTGCTGCACACCTTCGGCCGGGTCCCCCGCCAGCCTGCCCGGGAAGCCATGAAGCTTTCATGAATTTTCAGGCGCCGGGCTTTGCGGGCACGCTGCGAGAGAGCACCCAGTCGCGCAGCCACGAACCGACCGCGCAGCCCACAAGATAGGGCGCCAGCATGATCAGGCCAAGCTCGAGCCAATAGCCCGGACGGCCGGGAATGACGTTCGCGACGCTGGCCGCGACCAGCGCCGCCACCAGCAACGACAGCCAGCGGGCAATCGCCCTGGATACGCCCGGACCGCGGTGCACGACCGCGATCCAGCCCATCGCGAACCCGAGCAGGAGCGAGGCCAGCAGCCAGCCCCAGTGAAAAGCCGCCAGATATGCCATCGCGCTCACCTCACCAAGAACTCGATGCGCCGGTTCTGCGCCTTGCCCTCGTCGGTGTCGTTGCCGGCCACCGGCTGGGTGCTGCCGTAGCCGACCGCCGTGAACCGGTCGGGCGGCAATCCCGCCTTGACCAGATAATCGGCAACCGCCTGGGCGCGCTTTTCGGACAGCGCCTGGTTGGAGGCGTCATCGCCGTCGGTATCGGTATGGCCGGCGATTTCGATCATGGCGGCCGGGCAGCGCAGCGCGGTCTCGATCAGGCGGTCGAGCAGGCCGGCCGAATCCGGATCGATGACGGCGCGCGCCGGCTCGAACCGGATGCTGCCCTTCGACAGCAATTCCGAGAACAATTGCTGGCACACGGTGCCGTCGACCGGCGCCGCGGCGGGCTTGACCGAAATCTCGGCCTTGTACTGAAAGCCTTGCGGAAAATCCTTGCCCGGTCCGGCGCGGACCTGCGTCGCCGCCGTGTCATAGAGCGCATCGCCGGACAGCTTCACCTCGCGGTCGGACACCACCAGCGTGCCCGTCGACAGCCGCGACAGTGCGCCCAGCGCCGGCACGACGGCGGCGGCAAATCCCGAGGGGGCGCCGACGCTCGCCTTGAGGTTGTCGACCACTTTCTCGTTGAAGAACTTGCGTCCGGCGGCCGCCACCAGCGCGGCGTGGGCATTGTTGTCGGGCACATAGCCCGACAAGGTCAGCGTCACCGCGACCGGATCCTTGTAGGCCTGGAACACGTAGGGCGGCGCCTTGATGTCGTTGGCGACCTTGAAGCCTTCCGGCAAATTCTTCAGCGCGGCCGCGATCGCTTCGCGTCCGCCGAGGTCGCGCGCCATGCCGGACAATGTCACGTTGGAGTCGGAGATCGTGATCTTGCCGTCCTTCAGCTTGGCGATCTGTTCGATCAGAAGCTGCGCGGCATTGTCGAAACGCGGCGGCGCGCCGCGCGCGAGCGACATCTGGTCGACGACCTCGACGCCGCCGAGGCTGGCGCGGGCCGCCTCCAGCATGCGGCCCTTGGTGGCAGGCAGCGGCGCGCTGCCGCCGAGCGTGACCCTGACGACGTCCCGCTCGGCCGACCACACGAACGGCTTGGCTTCCGGCACCAGGCGGGTTTCGTCATTGACCAGCCGCACGCCGGGCACCGCTTCGACCAGAGCCACCGCACCGCGGCGGCCGTCTTCCGAGAAGGCGTCCGCGGCCAGCGTGACGTCACGGCCTTCGACCGCGACCCTGGTCTTGTCGAGAACGGTGTCCTTGAGCGCGGTGCCGCTGCGGGCGGCGAGGTCGGATTCCAGGGCAACAGTGTTGGTCCAGGCCGCGATGAGCCAAAAGACCAGAAGAGGGATCAAACCCGGCCACCATTTGCTGCTCCACCTGAAAAGTCCGTGCATTCGACATCCCGTGGGCCTTGGTGCCCATTTCTAACGACATTCGCGAGCCGGCGCGGCGTCCCCCTGCGAACCCCCGAACACGAAGGCCCTGGCAACTCTCTGATTCCAATAGCGCTTTCGGCTTGACCTTGTCGCAGCGCGTGCGCGCCGGGGGCAAGGGAACCTTAGATCGGGCGATCCCTGAGAAAGACAGAGAAAACAAACCCTTCGGGGGCTGTCAAACCGGAAATGTCCCAAGCGCTGCGGGTTTTCGGATAATCCTGGGCTAACAGTTTCTTCAGCGGTTTTTCGCTAACGTCCTGAACGACATCCTAACCGGCCGACAGTTCCGATGAAGCAGTTCCGCAACGCCGTCATTCGCGCCGGATTGGGCGCGCTGTATTTCAGCGGCGCGCATGTTCTGCTGCGGCCGATCTTCGCGGGCATCGGCGCGATCTTCATGCTGCACCATGTGCGGCCGCGCAAGGACGGCGAATTCCAGCCCAATCGGCATCTCGAAGTCACGCCCGCCTTCCTGCGCGACATGCTCACGCATCTGCGCTCGCGCGACATCGACATCATCAGCATGGACGAGGTGCACCGGCGGCTGATCGAGCGGAACTTTTCCCGCCGCTTTGCCAGCTTCACCCTCGACGACGGCTACCGCGACAACAGGGATTTCGCCCTGCCCGTGATGTGTGAATTCGACGCGCCCCTCACCCTCTATGTCACCAGCGATTTCGCCGAGGGCACCGGCCGGCAGTGGTGGATCGCGCTCGAACTGGCGATCGCGAAAGCGGCTTCGATCGAGGTCGCGATCACCGGCGCGCCGTGCCGCCTCGACACCGCGACGGCGGCCGACAAGCAGGCCGCTTTCGACCGGCTGCACGACTGGCTGCGCGGACTGCCCGAGCACGACCTGAGGCGCGAGATCAGCGCATTATGCGCGCAGGTCGGCGTCGATGACGCGGCGATTTGCCGCGACCTCTGCATGTCGTGGGATGAACTGAAGGCGTTCGCCGCCGATCCCCTGGTCACCATCGGCGCGCATTCCATCACCCATTGCAATCTTGCTGCGCAGAGCGAGGCGGTCGCACACGAGGAGTTGACCGTCAGCCGCGCGCGGATCGAGCAGGTGCTGCAGCGGCCCGTCACGCATCTCGCCTATCCCTATGGCGACAGGGCCGCAGCAGGCGCCCGCGAGTTCGCGCTTGCCGCTGCCGCCCGATACAAGACCGCGGTCACGACGCGCCCCGGCATGGTGTTTCCGGAAAACGCCGGCCATCTCACCGCGCTGCCACGGGTCTCGCTCAACGGCAACTACCAGGACACCCGGATTCTGCCGGTGCTGACCTCGGGCGCCGCCACCGCGATGTGGAACGGCTTTCGCCGCGTCGACGCGGCCTGATCGATCCGAGCGATCGGCGGCCGCGAAGCCGCGATTCGATATGCATACGCAATTACTCCCCTGCTCGACCGGAACGGGCGGCACCAAACAGGTCCGATGAAAAATTTGGGCTAGTCGTAGGATGAGGCGCTCGCCGCCTGTGGGGCGACGGGCGCAGTGGAGGGAGCAAGCAGGATCGCGCCTGCCAGGATGTGCAGGACCAGGAACGCGATCGCGATCGTCACGAGCAGCGCCTTTTCGCTTGGTGCGCCAAATCCAACGGCCGATCTGGCGCGGGACGGTTCTTCATTCGCGGACATCGGCGCCGCTCTCGATTCCGGATTTCAATTCACGCGCTTCGCGTGCCTCGGCGCGCGCGATCAGATGCTGGTATTGCCGGAGAACGCGCTGGGTCTGCAATTGCCGCGACCGATGCAGCGCGGCGAGCAATGCGGCGAAAAGCCGTCGTCGTTTCGATGCGCGCTTGATGAGGACGGACGGAGAGGAAAAGAGCCTGGTACCAAGATAAGAAGCGTGTCTCACCGATGAAACTCCGCGATTCATGTCACTGATCCGGAAGATGCCTCGACTTCGCCGAGGCATCTGTGTCTTGCCTCACATCCAAGGAAAAATGTCGGCGCGAGAGCCCATCGCAACAGACGGGAACCGATCACGGACACAATCGGACATCGTCCCGCGCTTACCGCTTTCCTTGACTTGCCCGCGCATCGCGCAGAGAACGAAAGGCAAGAAAAGAGGGAGGCTGCATGTTCAAGAATCTGTTTTCACTGCAGGGCAGGATCGCGCTGGTGAGCGGCGGATCGCGCGGTATCGGCAAGATGATCGCGGCCGGATTTCTCGCGCAAGGTGCATCGCGGGTCTACATCACCGCGCGCAAGGCGGCGCCTTGCGAGGCGACCGCGAAAGAGCTCGGCGCCGAATATGGCGGCGAATGCGTCGCGCTGCCGATCGATATTTCCAATCTTGCCGGCATCGACATGCTGGCGGCCGAGATCAGGAAACGCGAACCCAAGCTCGACATTCTCGTCAACAACGCCGGCTCCGCCTGGGGCGCCGATTTCGACGAATTTCCGGAGAGCGGCTGGGACAAGGTGATGAACCTCAACCTCAAGTCGCCGTTCTTCCTGACCAAGGCGCTGGCAGCGCCGCTGCGCGCGGCGGCATCAGCCGAACGCCCCGCCAAGGTCATCAACATCGCCTCGATCGACGGCATCTTCGTCAATCCGATGGAGACCTATTCCTACGCCGCGAGCAAGGCCGGGCTCATTCATCTGACGCGGCGGATGGCGGTCAAATTGATCAAGGACCATATCGTCGTCACGGCGATCGCGCCGGGACCGTTCGCCTCCGACATGAACCGCGCGGCGCGCGACCACGCCGACGAAGTCGCGACGCGGGTGCCCTCGGGGCGCATCGGAAACGAAGAAGATATGGCGGGAGCCGCGATCTTTCTCGCCTCACGCGCCGGCGACTATGTGGTCGGCGCCACGCTGCCGGTCGATGGCGGCATCGTCTATGCGAATGCGGGCATCAAGGGCGAGGGCTGGGATTGAGGGCCGTTTCTGCGGCTTTGCCGATGGCCTGACGACGGAGAAATGATCGGCTATCGTCCGAATGGGAGAAAGCGCCATGTTCGATCGTGTCGCGCATTGGGAAGGCGTTTATTCGACCAAGGGTGAGAAGGAGGTGAGCTGGTTTCAAGAGGATCCAGCCGTCTCCATCGAGATGGTCAAGCAGACGGACGCAACACCGGATTCCGCGATCATCGACATTGGCGGCGGAGCATCGCGGCTGGTCGATGCCTTTCTAGGTGACGGATACCGCGACATCACCGTGCTCGATCTTTCTGCCGCGGCGCTTGAAATGGCCAAAGCTCGCATCGGTCCCGCCAGTGCGCAAGTCGCATGGATCGTGGCCGACGTGACGACATGGAAGCCTGCGCGGCAATACCAGGTGTGGCACGACCGCGCGGCGTTTCATTTCCTCACCGAGGCGGACGACAGGCGCGCCTATTTGACCTGTCTTCGATCCGCCACGGCGCCGGGAGCACAGATCATCATCGGGACGTTCGCGCTGGACGGACCGGAAAAATGCAGCGGACTGCCGGTGCAGAGATACGACAGCAAGACCCTCGCCGACGAACTCGGCTCGTCATTCGAACTCGCGGACACGCGAGGCGAAAATCACAGGACACCTTGGAATTCCAATCAGTCTTTTCAATTCAGCCGCTTCCGGCGGTGTTAGAGCGCGATGACTTCAAGAGGGCGCGTCTTCGCGCTCTAGCCGTCATACCCCGCGAAAGCAGGGGGTATCCAGTACGCAGCGGCTTCGATTGGTTCGCCGCCGTGTTTCTACAATTGACTGCGGTGTCTACTGGATCACCCGCGGGTGATGACGACTTTTAATGCAACGTCGCGCCTGGCTTCGCAGTAACCGCCTCACGTCTCGATCTTCACATATTCGAAATCGCCGGGCTTGTTGTCGATGCCGACCTTGGGCGGCGCGATCCAGGGCGCGAAGCCGCCGACCTCCGTGACCGGCGTCATCAGCGACGCGATGAAGTCGCCGTCAGCCGTCGACGGCAGCCAGTCGTCCTTGCGCTTGCTCCAGGTCGCGTCGTCGATCAGGATGCCATCCGGCGTGGCATGAATGTCCTTGAATTCGCCGATCGCGCGATGGAAGGCGACGTTCGGCAGGCTCAGCTTGAACTCATAGCCGGCGGTCGAAATGATCTTGTTCCAGCGCAGCAGGCCCTTGACGCAATCCTGCGTGTAGTCGTCGCGCAGCCGCATGTTGAGCGCGGTGAGCGCGGGCTCGTCGACCCGCCTGATCTCGCCGTCCACGAGCTTCAGCACCGGATAGGTGCTGTTCTGCAGCCGGTGGTCGTCCCTGATCTGGGTCTCGTGATAGCGGCCCTTGATGCCGGCGTTGAAGGCGTTCGCCGCGTTGGTCGAGACCTCCGAGCCGAACAGATCGAGCGAGAGCGTGTAATGCAGGTTCAACTTCTTCTGGATGGTCGGCAGGTCGATCACGCCGAGCGCGCGGACTTTCGCGATATCGCTGGGGTCGCTGATGCCGGCGGCCTTCATGGCCTCGCAGGTCCGCTGCACCACGCGGCTGATGCCGGTCTCGCCGACGAACATGTGATGCGCCTCTTCGGTCAGCATGAAGCGGCAGGTGCGCGACAACGGATCGAAGCCGG
>Ga0137391_10002222_pt1 | contig 14498 bp, 17 predicted proteins | sample 15con2h24BmetaG_FD_101399 | JGI IMG/M metagenome (GOLD analysis project Ga0137391, IMG submission 101399) | Vadose zone soil microbial communities from Angelo Coast Range Reserve, California, USA - 15con2h2.4B metaG | ecosystem: Environmental > Terrestrial > Soil > Vadose zone > Saprolite...
CGTGCCGAGCAGGAGATCTTGCAGCCAGAATTCGGCGAGGTCGGGAGTTAGCGGGCGAGCCATGTTGGTCCTCCTTATTAGAGGCTCTGAGTATACATTCTTCGGTGGCGTGCAGTCGTTTAAGCTCATGAATCGGTAGCGGGGCGATTTGACAATCTGCGCTCCGGCCAAATGAGCAACACGGCGCTGGGCAAATAAAAAAGGCCAATGGAAAAACCCGCAATCACCACGAAAGCCGACATCGCAATGGCGGCCGCAATCTTCAAGCGGTCAAACGCCAAGGAGCTGAGCGCAATCCCCATTGGAATGGCGAGAGCACCAAACCCTCTGTTTCCGTTGACACTAAACAATGTCTGACCGTTGTTGTAGACAGGTAAAACCAAAAGCAGGATTGACGCGGCAGTGGTAACAAGAAAACCGATCAGTCGTCCGTGCGGAAGCATCAGCCGCGCTGGTAAAGGCATGCGTGTGCTCTCGGAGCCGGATTATCCGACCTTTCCAGAGCGAGCGCAACCGCGACATCCAGCGCGAGCAAGGTAAGGTAGCTGGAGGAGGTAGTAAGAGAGCAAGGCGGTCAGAGGGTGCGGAAGAAGAAGTGCCAGGTGAGGTCGACGCCGGCGTGGACCAGCGCGGAGGCGAAGATGGAGTTGGTGCGGCGCCAGGTCCAGCCGTAGAAGAGGCCGGCGATGGAGGCGAGGATGACGTAACGCCAGTTTGGGAAACCGAGGTTGGTAATGTGGGAGAAGCCGAAGAGGACGGAAGCGGTCCACCAGCCGGCGAGATCGCTTTTGCTGGAACGCGAGAGCATATTTTGGAGCAGGCCGCGGAAGAGAAATTCTTCGGGCCACGCGGTGAAGAAAAGGATGGCGATGGAGAGGAACGGGAGCCAGAGCCAGGCGTGCCACTGCGGCGCGAAGTAGATGAAATGCATGCCGGTGCCGAGCGGGATGGCGATGGCGCCAAAAACCAGGAAGCTGGCGAGTATGAAGAAGCTCCAGCGGTGGCCCCAACCGATGTTGTAGCCGATGCCGGGAATTTTGCGCACGAGGACGAAGGCGGCGAGAGCGACATTGAGGCAGAGGAGCACGGTGAAGACGTAGGCGAGGCGCTCGTTCGGGTAAGCCCAGAACCAGTGCGACGGTGAAAATTTCACGGTGACCCAAATTCCGGCCAGGGTGAGGTAGTCCTGCCAAGCGCCGGGGGGCTGGTGTTGCGCAGAGGCGGCGAGCGCGAGCGGAATAAAGACGATCGCGGCGACGGCTGCGGCGCGCGGGAATGCGAAAGTGTTTGTTCCTACGGCGTAAATCAGATATGCAAGCAGCGTGGTGGCGCCAAGTAGGTAGCCCGCGCCTGCGCCGAAACGGGCGGACAAGAATTCGGGGACACCGCGAGCGGCGAACAGAAGCATCACGCCGAAGTAAAAAGAGAAAACGGTGAGCGTTGCGGCAAAGGCGCGGCCGCCGTAGCCTTGCCAGGAGGCGTAGAGGCCGCCGCCGAAACAGAGAGCGGCCCACAGGCCGAGGGTGGGCAAAGAGCCGAGTTGGCGCGTGGCGGGCAAGTCGGTTGCGTGTTCAGTGGAAAAAACGCACTCCAAGAAATGAAGGAAGATTGTAGCGCATCGAGATGGGAGACCAAATTCACCTTGCGAGAGCGGGCGGGGCGGCAGAGAAGCTCGGGCGACTCGCCTATATCGACTGGATGCGCGGGCTGGCTTGCGTGCTGATGTTTCAGACGCATTGCTACAGCGCGTGGCTTACTCCAGAGGCGCGGAAGACGGAATTTTACCGGTGGTCGCAAGCGGCAGGGACGTTTCCGGCGCCGCTATTTGTTCTTCTGGCGGGAATTTCGTCCGCGATGGTGACGCAGCGGCTGCGAGAGAAGGGAGTTGTGCGCAACGCGATCGCGCGAACTACGATTTTGCGCGGGGCGGAGATTTTTGGGCTGGGACTGCTATTTCGAGTGCAGGAATTTATTTTGGGCTATCCGAAGTCGCCATGGACGGATTTGCTGCGCGTGGATGTGCTGAACATTCTGGGGATGTCGATGATGTTGATGGGGGTACTGTGCTGGCTGACGGCTTCCGACACGTTGGAGAAATCGCGGAGAACCGGCATTGCCGCAGGCCTGGTGGCGGCCACCTTGGTTGTGCTGGCGACGCCGTGGCTGTGGACTACGTATCGGCCACGGTGGCTGCCTTGGCCTCTGGAGTCTTACATTAACGGCGTACACACGTATGGGCAGCCGCAGACTTGGTTGTTCCCGATTTTTCCATGGGCGGCGTTTGCGTTCGTCGGGTTAGCGCTGGGCTTCCTGCTATTTTCTGATTTCGCGAAGAAGAACGAGGCGTGGTTTTTTGCCGCAGTCGGCGGGGCGGGCGTGATTGCTTGCGGGCTCTCGCTGGCGCTGGATGCAGCGCCGGCTCGGTTGTACTCCGCGGAAATTTACGATTACTGGCACACGAGCCCGGAATTTTTTCTGGTGCGCTGCGGAGTTTTGCTGATTCTGCTCTTTTTGGTGTACGCCTGGTGCCGGTGGGGATGGGCGCAGAAGGGATTTAGCCCGATCGTTCAACTCGGGAATACGTCGCTGCTGGTGTATTGGGTGCACATCGAATTTGTGTATGGACGATTTTCGATTTTGCCGAAAGGGCGGTGCAGCATTTTGAAAGCGACGGCTGGATTGCTGGTGATCTTCCTGGCGATGGTTGCGCTTTCGGTTCTGCGCACGCGATGGAAGAAGCGGAAGGCTAAGGTTTTGCGTGCGGGTCCGGCGCCGGCGGCTGCGACGGCGGAATCCGGATGATGATTTCGCCGGGCTTGGCGCGCTGGAGGTCTTCGCGGGCGATTTTTTCGATCAGGCGGGGATCGGTCTTGAGCGCGCGGACCTGGTCGCCTAGTTCGAGGTTCTCCTTATTCAGGCGGTCCAAATCCTTTTTGACTCTGTCGATTTCGTTTTGCGTGTGGCGCATGGCGATAAAGCCATGCGGGCCGAAGACGTCGTGAACAACGAGGGCGAGAACGAAGAGAGCGAGGATTGTGCGGCCATGGCGCGCAAGAAATGCGCCGAATTCAGACTTCGGTTCGGGCCTCTTCAATTTTTTAGTACCCACTCGGTAGCCTCGCGAGCCAGGCGTGCGGATGCGCCAGCGCTGTCGGCTTCGACGTAGAGGCGCAGCAGCGGCTCCGTTCCGGAAAGGCGCATCAGCATCCAGGTGCCGTCATCGAAGACAAATTTTGCGCCGTCGGTGCGGTCGATGGAAACGACTTTTCGTCCGAGGAGTGTCGAAGCATCCACGGCAACTTTCCTGACGGCGTTTGCTTTCTGTTCGTCGCTGAGGTGCAGGTTTTCGCGGAGGGGCCAGAACTCGCGGCCGATTTTCTTGAAGAGCTGCCGAATTTGTTCTTTGATGGAGGCGCCGCGGGCCGCGATCGCTTCCGCGACCAGGAGGCAGGCGAGGATGCCGTCTTTTTCAGGCACGTGGCCGCGAATGGTGAGGCCCGCGCTCTCTTCGCCGCCCAGCGCGATTTTGTCCGCGCGAATAAGCTGGCCAATGTATTTGAAGCCCACGGGGGTCTGAAACGTGGATTGGCCGCGGACCTTGGCGACGGCGTCAATCATCTGCGAAGTGGCGACGCTGCGGGCGGCGGGCATGCTCCAGTTACGTGTTTCGACGAGATAATCGTAGACAAGCGCGAGGATTTGGTTGGGAGAAATCCAGGTGCCATCGCTATCGATGATGCCGAAACGGTCGGCGTCACCGTCGGTGGCAAGGCCGGCGGCGGCGGCGGAGTCTGTGACAGCTTTGCGAAGCGGGGCGAGATTCTCTTCGGAGACGTCCGGTCCGGTGCCGTCAAAGAGACAATCGCGGTTGGTGCGCAGAGCTTGCACGTGAACGCCGTGATCGGACAGGGCGCGGTCGAGATAGCCGGCGCCGCAGCCGTGCAGCGCGTCGACGACGAATTTGGATTTGGCTTTGCGCAGGACATCGAAGCGAACCAATTCTTCGATGCGATTGAGGTAGGCTTCGCGCAAATTAACCGTTTCGCCACGGCCGTCCTTGCCGAAGTGGGAGGGCGCTGCGTGCGCGAAGGGTTGCGGATGCTCCCTTTCGATTATTTTAGCGACGCGCGCTTCAATGTCTTTAGTGATTTCGGGAAGAGCGGGGCCGGCGTCGGAGGAAGAAAATTTTAGGCCGTGATATTGCGCGGGGTTGTGGCTGGCGGTGAAATTGACGGCGCCGTCGAGCTTGCGCCGAATGATTTCGTAGGCGATGGCGGGCGTGGGAGTGAACGTCTCGCAGAGCAAGGTGCGGATTTTTTGTTGCTGTAGAATTTCAACGGCGAGCTGCGAGAATTCTTCAGAGTAAAAGCGCGTGTCGTAGCCGACCAATACCGTGGGATTCTTGGTTTTGGCGTTGAGGTGGTCGGCGATGGCGGTTACCGCGAGGCGAACGGTGGCGAAGGTGAAGTCGTCGGCGATCAGGCCGCGCCAGCCGGAGGTGCCGAACTTGATGGGAGAGGCGGCTGTTTTTGGAGAGGCGCTCATGGGTGGGTATTCTACTCGCGCAGGCAGCGTACTTAAAGAGGTCACGGAGAAGGGCCATGATTAGGACAAACGGGCGATATCGCATTGTGTTAGTCACGTGTGCTTCGATTGCGGAGGCACGGAGGATTGGGCGGAGTGTGGTGGAGAAGAAGTTGGCGGCTTGCGCGAATATCGTGGCCGGAGTCGATTCGATTTATCGATGGAAGGGGAAAGTGGAGCGGGCGCGGGAGGTTTTGGTGGTGATGAAAACTACGGTGGGACGTTTGCGAGAACTGGAAAGGGAAGTGAAGCGCATGCACAGCTACGATGTACCGGAATTCATCGTGCTTCCAATTGTGGCGGGGTCGCGCGAATATTTGAAATGGATTGCGGAGAACACACAGCAAGTCGTCGCTAAAATGAAAAGTTGAGGTCCCTCCGCTACATTCGTCGGGCAGCCTCAGGATCACACCACGTACTTATGCTCCGAGTTTGGACTAGACGTAGAGGAGGGCTTGATCGAGGTCGGCGATGATGTCTTCGACGTCTTCGATGCCGACGGACAGGCGAACTAAACCCTCGGTGATGCCGACGCGCTCGCGCACTTCGACGGGCATGGAGGCGTGCGTCATCAATGCAGGAAGCGAGATTAGTGTTTCGACGCCGCCGAGGCTTTCGGCGAGCGAACAGAGTTTGACCTTGTTGAGGAAGCGGCGGGCGGCATCAAGCGAGCCGAGATCGAAAGCCAGCATGGCGCCGGGGCCGCGCTGTTGTTTGCGGGCGATGTCGTGCTGCGGGTGCGTCGGAAGGCCCGGGTAATACACTTTGCGGATTTTCGGATGGGCGTCGAGATGACGGGCCACGGCAATTCCATTGGCGTTGTGCTGGAGCATGCGGATCGCGAGCGTTTTCAGGCCGCGCGAGACGAGGAAACAGTCCATCGGAGCGAGTCCGCTGCCTGCCGAGCGCTGGATAAAATAGACTTTCTCGGCGTCTTCGGGACGCGTCAAGATGGCAGCGCCGCCGGTGGAGTCGCTGTGGCCGTTGAGATATTTGGTCATGGAGTGGACGACGATATGCGCGCCGAGCTCGATGGGGCGCTGGAGGTAAGGGCTAAGGAATGTGTTATCCACGACGAGGGTGATCCTTCGGTCGGCGGCAAGCTTGCCAAGCGCGGCGAGGTCAGCGACCCGCAGGGTGGGGTTCGTCGGAGTCTCCACATAAAGCATTTTGGTGTTCGGGCGGAGCGCGCCGAGCACCGCCTCCTGCGACGAGGTGTCGACAAAGGTGAATTCCAGGCCAAAATGCACCAGGAGCTGCGTGGAGAGGCGGAAGACTCCGCCGTAAACGGCTTCGGATATTACAGCGTGATCACCGGGACGCAGAAGACGAAAGACAGCGTCAATAGCAGCCATGCCGGAAGAGAATACATACGCGCTTTGGCCGCCTTCCAGTTTAGCGACGGTGCGCTCGAGAGCTTTGCGATTAGGATGATTGGTTCGCGCGTAGTCGTAACCTTTGTCTTTGCCGAGCTCGGTCTGGACATAGGTGGAAGTCTGGTAGATCGGCGCGACGATGGCGCCGGTAGCGGGATCAGGTTCCTGTCCCACATGAATCGCGTTGGTGGCGAAACCCATTATCCTCTCCTGCTTGCTGCGGAGCGGTGAAATGCCGCGCGGTGCTGAGACTCTCGCGCGCTTGCTGCTCCGGATTGAATGTACGGAATCTCGGGGAAGCGGCTGCAAATGAAGCGGCGACCGCGATTGCCTGCCGAGTAGATTCTTGAAACGGTACAGGAGCAAAGAGAGACAGTCAATGCAGGGCGCCGGGAAATGTTCTCGAGAAGCCCGGCAGGCAGAGGACCGACCGGCATCGCGTGGAGAAAAATTAGCATCAAAAAAATGCACACAGACACTTGACCTGCGGTTGCACTGCGTAGAGGATAGACTGTTCCGAAATGAAACCAAGAGTCGAAGCAGCTTTGCAGATCCTTGTCGTAGCGCTCGCCCTTTGCGGAAGCGCCTGGGCGCAGAGTGTTCAGGAGCCGGACGCCAAGGCGCGCACAGGAAAGTCGGACCCGACGTCCCGTGTGACGATAGAAGTGTTCGGCGGCGAGAAAGACAGTCCCGTGGAGAACGCCAGCGTATATTTGAAATACGTGGAAGAACACAAGTTGAAGAAAGATAAGAAGGTAGAGCTGAACGTGAAGACCAACCGTGAGGGGGCGGCGCACATCCCGGAAGCACCGACGGGAAGAGTGCTGATTCAAGTCGTCGCCGACGGCTGGAAGACCTATGGGCGGTGGTACGACATCACAGAAGCGAAGCAGACCATCAAGGTGCACTTGGAAAAACCGCCGCGATGGTACTAAGAAGAAGAGTTCAAGAGTGTAAGAGTTTATGAGTTAAAGAGTTCCGTGAGATTTTCGGGGCCAGTGTGACAAAGCCGCGAGTTCGTTCCGGACAAATTTTGTGGCTGGCAATTTGGAAATCGCGGTGCGACATCTGAGTTGCACAGAAATAGTGCAAACCGCAGCAGAGTACTGAGAACCGTGCAGTTAGCGTTAGGATCGCCGCGCTTTTCCACAAGCTTATCAACACTTGTGTTGAAAACTTCATGCGCCAGAAATATTTTCCTGCAAATTCGGCACGACTGTTGCTGCGCGAAAAACTCTCTCAGCGTTTGACCTGTGAGATGGCGGTGATAGAGTTAAATCTCGGAACAAAATGAACGAGACCTTCGATGGGCCTTTCTCCCTGATGCAAATGTTTTGGGGCAATATCGCGGCGCGGCGGCTGCGATCCTTCCTCAGCGTGATTGCCATCGCTATCCAAGTGATTTTGGTTCTGATGATTGTAGGCCTCACCTCGGGAGTGATTTCCGAATGGGGCAAGCGCGTGGAAGGAGTCGGTGCGGATATTCTCGTGCAGCCGCCGAACTCGCCTATTTTCTTTGCGTTCTCGAGCGCGGTGATGCAAGAAAATCTGGGCGACCAGTTGGAAGCGCTGCCCGACGTAGATGTTGTCGCACCAACCGTAATTCTCACCGAGCCCAAGAATTTAATTATGATCTACGGCATCGACTATAAGCGCTTCAACGCGCTCAGCCGGGGATTTTTGTACCGTTCCGGGCGGGCACCCCAGGGGCCCGACGAAGCGCTGGCCGACGATATCATCGCGCAATCAAAGCACTTAAAGGTGGGCGATCACATCACCCTGCTGAACCACGGATTCGTGATCAGCGGCATCGTCGCGCACGGAAAAGGCGCGCGGTTTTTTGTTCCGCTGCGAACGGCACAGGAGATTGCAGGAGTTGAGAATCGTGTTTCGATGTTCTACGTGCGCAGCAAGGGAGATACGGAGAAGGCGCGCGCGGAGATCTTGGAGCTGAATCCGAAAAACCGGGTGAGGTCCACCTCCGAGTACGTGACCCTGATGAGTTCGTCGAACCTGCCGGAATTGAGGCCGTTCATTCGTTCCATGGTGGGGCTGGGAGTGGTGATCAGTTTTCTGGTCGTGCTGCTGAACATGCACACTATGGTGCTAGAGCGGACGCGTGAAGTGGGAATTCTGAAAGCGCTCGGATTTTCGCGGCTCGACATTGTGCGAATGCTGCTCGGCGAAATGTTGGTACTCACATTACTGGGTAGCGGGCTGGGGATCGCGCTGACCTTTCTGACCCAGGCGATTCTTAAGGAGACCAGCCCCAGCTTGATGATTCTGATCACCGGACGATGGATTTTCTCGTCGATCCTGCTGGCTTTGGTTGGGGCGGCGCTCGGCGCTGCGTATCCGGCATTTCGCGCGGCGAGTTACGATCCGGTGGTGGCGCTTGCGTATGAGTAGCCATTGAGGGCGCGGATGGAACTGACTGCGCAGAAACCAATTACCGAGAAGCACTTCATCGCGCGTATTTTGGAGCGCAAGGATTTGTCGGAAGACCTCTGGGTCATCAAAGTGGACCCAGGCGGTCCATTTACCTTCAAGGCGGGCCAGTACGCGACCTTGGGAGTGGAGCACGAAGGAAAGCGGATCGAGCGGGCGTATTCCATTGTGTCGTCGCCCTACGAGGAAGTGCTGGAATTTTTTCTGGAGCTGGTGCCGCAAGGCGGGCTGACGCCCAAGCTGTACAAGTTGCAGACCGGCGATACGATGCTGTGCCGCAAGATCGCCAAGGGGCGATTTACTCTCGATTTGCGGAGCGGGCGGACGTATCACCTTCTGCTGGCGACAGTTACGGGGATCGCGCCGTTTGTGAGCTACGTCCGCACGCTGTACCGCGACTGGAAGGCGGGCGACAGCCCCATGCCAGGCGACCACAAGTTATACTGCATACAGGGCGGAAGCCGGTCGTGGGAATTCGGCTATCGCGAGGAGTTGGAACGAGTTGCAGGGGAAGTGCCGTGGCTGAAGTATGTGCCGACCATCAGCCGGCCCTGGGAGGACGCTGCGTGGACGGGCGAGACAGGCCGCGTGGAAGATCTGGTCCGGAAATACGTTTCGGAGTGGAGATTAAAGCCGGCGGAGACGACCGGGTACTTGTGCGGGCATCCCAACATGATTGAAAACGGGCGCGGAATTTTGCAGCGAGCAGGATGGCAGAAGGGTTCGACGTTCGAGGAAGTCTATTTCATTCCGGGCAAAGAAGTTACCGCGGAATAGGCCTAAGCTCCCGAGTGATAGGCCTCGAACTTTGGTCGTCCCCAATCGTTTTCGTCGTCTGGCGTCAAGAGAAAAGCGCGGGTTTGACCGTTGATCGTGCCAACGCCAGCGATTTGCCCTGCCTTGTTGATGGCGGTTGCCTCAACCAGAATCCAGCCGGAGCCCGCTGGGATCAGGTTATTGAGGTCGGTCATCACGCCATCCTCCCAAAGGAAGGCGTGGAGTTCTCCGCTGGCAATTCTCGATAAGCCGACTGCCTGCCCGTGATTGTTGATCTGGTTGGCGAGGCTGTAGGTGCCACCGAGCGTGCCGAGGTCGGCCATCATGCCGTCACGAAAAAGGAAGGCATGTTCTTCGCCATTGGCAAGAGTCGCAGAGCCCACTATCCTGTCGTGGTCGTTGATGCCTTTCGCGATGCTGAATATCCCGCCCAACGTGCCGAGGTCGGTTACTGTGCCATTCTCCCAGAGAGCAGCGTGCTGTGGCTTGACTGGCACGGGCACTGTCGGGCAGTCGCCGAAGAATGATCCGGTGTCGAGCGTTGGTGCTGAATTGCCGCTACCTGACCGCGTTTATTTATGGCCCGAGCGACGCTGGCCGACTCGCCGGGCAGAGCGCCCAGGTCATTCATCCCGCCGTTCTCCCACACGAAAGCGTGAAGTTGAAAACTGGCAGTTCTGGCACCGCCAACCACCTGACCGCCTTGGTTGATGGCAACCGCGAAGGCGAACGGACCTCCTAGCGTCCCCAAGTCCGTTATCGTCCCGTTCTCCCAAAAAAAGGCTCGGTTAGGAAAGTACGCTCTGCCCACCACTTGCCCATGCTTGTTAATGTCTCGGCCTTCGCTGAAGGGAAAGCCGGGAAGCGTGCCCAAATCGGTCATCTCGCCATCGCTCCACCGGAAAGCGTGGGTCTGCCCGGTGACGATGGAAGAGAAGCCGACCACTTCGCCGCGACTGTTGAGACCGCAGCCCACGCTGCTCGTCCCGCCGAGCGTGCCAAGGTCGGTGATCGTGTAGGTTACGTTCTGGTCCTGCGCCAAGGACTGTCCCTGGGTAAAAACAAGAGCGCAGAGTGCAACGAACAGCCATCTTCCTTTCATGTCCTTCTCCTCGCTTAGTGTCTCTTCTGCGTTGCCCTTCCAATCAACTCATCCACAGCTTGTCGGATTACTCGACTCGTTCTACCTTGATTCTTCGAGCTTTGATCGTTTCTTGAAGGTTTGGGCTGCAATCGTCCCGTCATCTGTTCGGGTGCCCACTCCCTCGCTCCCGTCTGCTGCGACGTATATGTCCCAGGGTCTGCCACGAATCGTCATCGTGCCGATGCAGTCGGAGTCCAATGTATAGGTCCCCGTGGCGGCTATCCGCTGCGTGATGACGCCGCCCATGCTATCGCTTGCCACTTGGGATAGATTCCCCGCTCCGTCAAAGGTACGCACACCAGCTACTACGCCGGGGAGCTTGGGATCAGGTAAGTCACTGCGATTATCCAGTCTGACGGTAAACAGATACGTGCCTTGCAGAGTAGTTAGTGTGCATCCTTCTTGCGCCTGCACGCTGCGCACGATGCCAGCATTGCCATTTCGGAAGACTGACCCTCCAACCAGCACGCCGGCAACAGCTACGAGAATGAACAACAGCGTCGTTCGTTTCATGGAAGCCTCCTTGAACGGTTTCATGTGCTACTTAGTCTTCACCGCTTGCTTGCCCTCCTTGATCCACTGCCTCCTTGATTCGCAGTGGGCTACTCGCCACGCTGATGCAAGGGCCAGAAGATGCAGCACTTCTGGTCCGAAGAATGCCCCGCAAGTTCGGCTGTTTCACTTCTTGTCGTCACCGTCTCTATCCTTCTCGTCACCATCGCTATCCTTGTCCCCGTCGCGGAGCCTGTGGCGCGTGGTCACGTACAGATCGTTGTTTCCGAACCCCCCAGGGCGGTTCGAGTAGAAGTAGAGAGTCGTGGCGTCGCAGGACAGTGCTGGAGCTCCCTCCGCAAACGTGGTATTGACTGTGGATCCCAAGTTCACCGGCGCAGACCATGGGTCAATAGTGCTTGCTCTGTCGCGAGATGGGAACCGTTACAACAGAAAGGGAACCAGTCGTTGGGGACACCGACAAAACACTATGGGTGAGCGCGATTCTCTGCCCGGCTCATCTGGGTGTCAAGCCAAAAGATTTTTTGGCCAACGTTATCGAACCCCGCGGCGTGGTTTCCGTCGCGGTTCGCGTCACGCCGTTATACGTACCCGTGATGATCACTGCGATCGAATCCGTAGCCTTGGTCAGACGATCCGCCGTGTCGTACTCGTAGATGATCGTGCTGTCCTAGATTGGACCCGGCAGCAGTTCGGCGATATCCCGTTCCGGGCTGTCGCGGAATAGGCCTAAGCTGCCGGAGACTTGGCTTCCAGCTCTCGGGCGATATCTTCCATCATAACCAGAGGGCAGGCCACGTGAACGGTTTCGCCGGGGTCCGTGACATCGATGAGCAGCTTGCCTTGATGGGTGCGGATGTGAACGTGCTGACGGCTGTCATGAACCTCTACGAATTCCGCCTCGGGATATCGCTTTAGTTCTTTCGTCAATTCGCGCAACGTGGGCAGCCAAGGACCGGCGTGCTCGAGCGCGTGCTCAAGATGGCGGCTGGGCACCACGTGCAGAGCCATGGGCACGATAGCGGCTGGGACCCAGACATGGACGTGGCGGCCGTCATAGTGATCTTCATCGACGCGCATCACGCCTTCGTGGAAGGTGTAGGCGCCGGCTACTGCCACCGTGCCGCAGAAACCTAAAGCGAGCTTGGCCAATAACATGTGATTAGCTCCTCGTACTGGTTATAGTCGAGCACCGGTGCTTTGTATCGCCAACTTTGAGCGGGCCGATTAATCCGTGACGTTCTTGGAGTCCAGCCAGACGCGCACAGTGTTCTCTTCATCCTTGACCGAGACGAGCTCCGTATCTCCCTGAGAAGAAAGGGCATGTAGCGCGGCGACGAGGTCCAATTCGTCCTTGCCGGCGGAGAACAGCGCGTCGACGACTTTCATGGGAACTTTGACTTCGACTTGGGACTTCTTGGGACGATTCTTCTCGAAAACATGCACGAACAGATAGCCGTTCTGCTTGGCTACGCGGACATCGGAGTCTTTATTCTGGACGGTGACGAATTCGCCGTCTTTGGAGGTGCGCACGGCCTCAACAAGAGCCCGCACATCAACGCCATGGCAGTCGACATCATCGAATCGCACCTTGCCGCTGTGCAGGCGATTCTTATTAATGGTGGGGAGGACCTTTTCGGCAAGCTCCAGTGGAACGTTTACGCGAACGGTTTCTTCGCCTTTGCCGGGATTGCTGACGCGGACGTGCAACCAGCGATCGTGGCTGGACGCGGAAACATTCTGGCTTGAGCCGCTGGCGGGCGAGGCTTGGGCGGCGGCGACGGGCGCGAGAAGCACGACGGCAGCCAGCAGCGAGGCGCCGAGCGTAAGCGCCATCTTTTCAATAAGTCGGGGGGCTGGAGCGTTCATAGTGGAATTTTCTCCTTCCCTGACCGGGCCTTCGAGGAGGCAAGGCTTGCAGTGTTCCCGGCGGGTACTTGTGTTGATATACGAGGGAGGCCTTAGAAATGTTTCCTAAAGGGTCCCCACCAGTGGTCGGAATCAGTCGTACAGTGACTTTGACATGCTAGTTCTTGCGCCCATCGTGGCCCGTCAAGCTGATCAGGGACCCGGACGCGTCTGCGCGATGTACCGAATCAGGGTCATCGTCGTGGGCATGTCAACTTGCACATTCATCTGCTTGCCCACAAGAGTTTTCCAAGTGAAGTGAATCGTCTCGATCAGTATTCGCGGATCCTCGACCGTTATTTGAGCTAGACTCAGGTGGCTGATGTTCTCCGGCGAAGTCTTAAAGGCCATGTACTTCTTTGCGGATCCCGTCTTCCGATCTTGGAGAAATTGAAAGGCATCCTTGCCAAGGGTCAACGTGCCAAGGAATCGTTGCCGAAAGCCATCGTCCACGACCTTTACGTGTACGTCGATGGGCGTTGAGAAGTTCAGGGCACCGCTGGAATCTTGGGCGGCCAGTGCAGACAGCGTCTCGAGGAGGTCCTTATCGTGGACGCGGGAGACTTTTTGGACTATGCCTCTCTCATCAAAATCAACGAGCAAATTATGAACTGACCAGCGGCGATTCCAAGGATCGCCTTCCGCCCAACCCGACGAAGCCCAGCGGCCCAGAAAAAACCTGTCGCCCTTCACCCCCGCGTCGATCCAACCGAGCTTCTGTTCCACCTCTTCCCGTGTAGTGACGCCAACCTGGATAAAATCCAAGTCGAACTTCTTTCCGACCTCGCCTGAAACACCCCTTGTTTTTGTCGGAACTCGAAGCGGGACGCCGCATCCAGGGGAGAATAGACAAAGGACAGCTGCCAGCGTTAACGACACGACGCGGATTTGCAGGGTTATCTTGAACATTGCAGCTCCGCCTGACACCATCGGCGGCATCAAAGTCTCTGTCTGATCTCCTGGATCAGTGCCTCCACCAGACCAACCTTTACGTGCGTCATCTGCTCTTCTTTTGTGGCCAGCCCACCGCTCATCGTGGCTTGGAACTTAGCTTCCTTTTGGAAACGAAAAACCTCCTGTTTACTTTCGGCATCACGGAACACGAAGCGGGCCTTGGCTTTGCTAACGCCCACCGGCAGAGGCCAAGTCATAACGCGCGCGCCGCTGTTCCCTTTGCTGAAGCCAATGACTGAGCCAGAGAGAATCACTCTGCGTTCCCCCTCTTTTGGAGAGGAGGAAGGCGATCCTTCGGCGGGCTTGGTGCTCCCGTCAATCACTTTTTCAAAAAGCGCGCTCGCTTGCAGACCGGCTATCGTGCTGAGCTGCAAGTTGGCTTCTTCCCCCGCGGGGAAATCTTTTGTGGCTTGGCTGTTCTCAACGATGAACGGTTCGACGACGATTACGCTGTAGCCCGCCAACGGTTTACTGGTCTTCTGCTTTTCCGGGGCGGGAGGCGTTGTTTGTGCCTTCCTGCCGTCAACTTGGAAGGCGAGCGTCGCGGCAGCAAGAACCAACCCAGCTATAGAACGGAGAATCGCTGTTCTCATTTGGTGTCGGGCGTTCATTTCTTCACGCGCAGCCGCAATCGTTCGTAGGCGGCGTGGCAGTCCTTATCGCCCCCGTGTGCCCGGATGGCGGTGTGATATTGGCGCAGGGCTGCTTTGGGGTCGCCTTTTAGTTCAAATGCGCGCCCAAGCTCGCAATTCGCCGGCGAAAAGCGATTCTTTTCCTTCTTCAAAGCCCATTGC
>Ga0137391_10002227_pt1 | contig 14485 bp, 10 predicted proteins | sample 15con2h24BmetaG_FD_101399 | JGI IMG/M metagenome (GOLD analysis project Ga0137391, IMG submission 101399) | Vadose zone soil microbial communities from Angelo Coast Range Reserve, California, USA - 15con2h2.4B metaG | ecosystem: Environmental > Terrestrial > Soil > Vadose zone > Saprolite...
AGGTGCTGCCCCGGGCGCACCGTCCTGGGAATGGTGATCTGAAATGGGACGATCTGGCTCTGACCAGGATCAAGCGTCAATTGCTGCACGCCAAGGGTGATCCACGCCCCTACATCGTTGCGTGGGTCATCGCGGTTGAGATAGACCGCTCCACTGGTCTGACCCGTGGTCGCATCGACTGCATAGAGGCTCACGCTGCCTCGCGCCGTGCCACTGTTGATCACCCGCACGCGACTCGTTACAACGATGCCTGGCTTGTCATCGAAGATGAAGTACGATTTGGTGAGCAGGTTGGAAGGGTCGTACAGCACCGGCTGCAGGCCAAAGCGGGGCTCACTGCCACCAGAGGCATGAGCGATTGAGGCACTGAAAGGCGCTCCCAACATCATCGTCACTACAGCAACAAGCAGTAAAAACGTCCCCTTTGCCAATCTGCACATTCCTGCGGGGTCTCGCAGCGAAAACGCATGTTGCATCGCACTGCTCCTTTTCTTTTTCCTTCGAACTAGTCCTTACCTTAATCTACACTAGAACATCGAAATGTTAAGGGCCATCGGTGGCCATGGTCACAGTGATCGTACTGCTATACGTACCTGCATAGGCATTCCCAGGAACCACGACTTGTATCGTTGCTGTGACAATAAAGGTGCCGGTCCCTGTATTGTTTCCTGCCGAATTATAGAAGGTGACCGGCGATGGCGCGGGATTCCCTGCTGGCACAACCACGGGGTATGTAATCTGATTCTGGGGAGCATTGCAGCTTCCCGACTGGCAAACAGCGGTCACGTCCGTCACAGATGAGGCTGTCGTGGGCAGGGTATAGTAGGGAGCGCTCCCCGTCGTCAACTGAGTCGAGGTGATGACCACGTGCCAGCCCTGGGTGGTCGCGTTATTGAGGGTAAAAGTAAACGTGTAGCTTACAATCTGATCGCTCCCGTTCAGCGTCACTGCGCCTGTCGGCTGGCTGGTAAAAGAGAGACTATCCCTGTTGGCGAGAGAGAGACTATTCCCGTTGGTGAGAGAGGCACTGCTCCCGCTGCAACTCCAGGCGACCCTCTCCAGCATTGTTCCCTCCACCCCGGCGAAAGTGAAGCTCCCGCTCTGACAGGGGATCGAAGCAATAGTCACCGTCACAGAACCGCCGGGCGACAACCTCCCGCTGGCCGGGCTAAAAGTGACTCCACTGAGGCTACTGCTGGCCGTCCAGTTGGCGCTGCTCTGCGAACTGGAGGTCTCTGCCAGTGTTATCTGGCATTGGTGAGTACGTGCCGTAGATGTACACTGCCCACTGCTGGCGTCTAAGCTGCTGGGGCTGACCTTCAATGTAGGCGCCGTTGGCACAGGCAGCGATGGCTTGCAACTCCATAGCACGCTCACCGGACTGGCACCGCCCGACCAGGCGAAGGTGAATGTACCCTGCTGGCAGGGAATTCCGGTGATGATCTCCCGCGTCGAGTTGCCTGGGGAGAGTTCTCCACTTGCCAGGGAGAAGTTCACGCCGTTCAAATTACTACTGGCGGTCCAGTTGGCATTCCCTTGCGAACTGGAGGTCTCTGCCAGGAGTACAGTACACTGGTAGGTACTTCCCGTTGAGCTACACCTCGCACTCGTTGGATCCAGGCTTCCCGGCTTGACGGTCAGTACCGGCGGTTGAGAAGGTGGAAGCTGAGATGGTGTACAACTCCACCAGACCGTGACCGGACTGGCTCCCCCTGAGCCGGCAAAGGTGAATGTGCCATTCTGGCAGGGAATACCGGCGATGATTACCCGCGTCGTACTCCCCGGAGAGAGTTGCCCGTTTACCTGGGAAAAGCTCACGCCGTTCAGACTGCTGCTGGCCGTCCAGTTCACATCCTGCTGGGATGTCGCTGTTTCTCTTACAGCGACCGCGCACTGATAAGTGTCCCCGGTGCGGGAACAACGCGCACTTGTTGGATCTAAGCTCCCTGGGCTGACTCTCAGCTTCGGCTGTGATAGCTGTGGAGGTGGTAATGGCGCTGCCTGACAACTCCACACCCTATGAACCGTATTCGTCTGGCCCGTAAAAGTGAAGATCCCATAGCTACAGTCACTGCTCGGGACAAAGATGGTCACCATGCTTGACTCGCCCGGCGACAGCGTTCCACCTGACGGGGTGAAGCTCACTCCTCCCAGGCTGCTGCTGGCAGACCAGTTCAGACTGTCTTGCGAACTCCCCGTTTCCCTGACCGTCGCCATACAGGTCCAGCCACCGCCTCCTCCTGTGCAGTTTCCCCCGGCCCAGAAACCTGTTGGGCTGACTCTGAGGATGGCTGATGTCGAGGCAAAGACAACTTCACTCCCAGGCAGAAGCGCTGCTCCTATAAAGATGAGGCAGGCAAGGCCCAGCAGCCACCTGAGAGGCCAACCGTATCGACGGACAGGCGACATTCTCTCGCAGAGTAGGCGAAGCTGTACGAAAGGCGACGAACTTTCTCTATAAACAAATGCATGATCGCACGATTCCATGCCACACAATCTGCAACGCTGCATATTGACCTCCCCTGTTTAAAAGTAGCTTCGAATTCTTTCAAAGAACAACATCACCGCATGCGAAATACCCTATCTCTCCCCCTTGAAGCTCTCATGGGTAGGTTTTTCGCAAGCATGATCGTCGTTCCGTAGGGGCGGGAGTGGTGCGGAGTGGAGTGGGGACCCTTGTGGACGCAGTCTGGGGGACTGTGTGGCCCGCCGTACCCCAATCCCGTGCCCCCTTGCATGCGGTCTCACAAAAACCTACCCCTGAAAATCCCTTTGAAAGGGGCGTAGCCGCGACATTCATGGCGCTGGAGTGGAGCGACGGGCCCGGCCCATCATACCTGCCCCACTCCTGCGCCCTGATACTACGGCCCACTCACGACAGCCAGCGTGATGGTGCTCGTATAGGCCCCGGCAAAGGCGTTGCCAGGAGCAGTGACCTGGACGACTGACTGGACATTGATCACGCCCATGCCCGAGTTCGGGGCGACAGAGAAAAATCTGTTTAGCGTATTCCCAATTTGTACAAAAGTTGTAAAGTTATTGGGAGGCGGAGGAGTGCAAGTGCTCCCTGGTGCACATCCCGCCACCGTAAAAGGAACAATGACTGACTGGGCCAGCGTCGGGTGCCCATTAACGCCATCCGTAAGCGGTGTCCCTGAAATTTGCAGGTTCCACCCGTTTCCAGAACCGGTCGCGTCCGTCACTTGTATCCCCAACGGATAGGCAAAGTTAATATCTAAACCGACCAAGGTCACGTTAGCTTTAGCGTGAGAGAAGTCACCTATCTCCGTCAAGGCACCCGCGTTGAGAGAAACTGTTGCCGTACCTGAGTCAGCTAAGGCTGTGGTGGGCAAACTCCAAAGCGCTATCGTGAGGATCAAGAAAATCCCCAGGTACAAACGCTTCTTAAGAAAACTCATGAGAAAACTCATGGATGAACCTCCTTGTTGCTTGTAGTTACTACCAACCTGGTGAATTTGTGTTGCATGAAAGACCTCTCTTCCAGGCAACAGGTAAATGAACTAACTTGTCTGGGGCGTCGCATGGCCGTCGCGGCTCCACGAGACGCCGCATGCTCACCTCCTTCCTGTTTCTCGCAAAGCTGCCAGGACTCTTAAGCACAGATTCCCCGCGACTACCCCATCGGCGGGATCACACCGAGTTGTTGCAACATGCCCAGATCGTCAAAGTTGGCCCAGCCTTCCATCGCCTTGCCGTTTTCGTAGCGGATAATGCTGATCCCTGTCGCCGTTACGTGCTTCCCCGTGGGTGCTATACCCAAGAGATCGCCCTGGTGGGTGCCTGTAGCTGTGAAGCGAACTGCGACTTTATCCCCTTCCGCGATGATGTCCTCAATCGTGAAATGGGTATCGGGGAAGGCAGTCCGGTACATCGTAACGAAGTGTTTGAGGTCCTCAAGACCGTGAACCGGCGGTTGGAGGCTTTCATCCACAAAGTTGATGGCGTTGAGCTCATCTGCGACAGCCAGGTTCCCCTGGTTCCAGACTTCCTCATAGAATCGACGGGCGTTTGCCTTGTTCTGTTCTGTTGACATGAGCTATAGAATCCTTCCTGCAACTCATTGCTTAAGTGTGAACTCTTCACTACTCACAGTGTAGATGCGTGAAGGTGATAGCACACCTGTAGAATTACCTGTTCGATTACTGGTCTTTATGAAGCTGAAGAGGCGATGAATACCAGGAGTCCAGGTAGAATTACCGGGGTGAGAACGTCTCCCAGTCATATCTCATGTCCCCCATCTATCCAACGACGTGATTTTCTGTTACTATACTCTTGCAGAAAAGCATAAGACTCTTTTGCAGGAAGCATATCTACTGATGAGATTTCCACTGTCCCTCGTAGCATGTTTCTGCTCAGATCGGTGCACCTGTGAGGTCACGCATGGGAGATCATGTCGGAGAGCAACTGGGCAACTACCACCTGCTTCGTCTGCTGGGACGAGGTGGCTTTGCCGAGGTGTATCTCGGGGAACACCTGTACCTCCAGAACCGGGCGGCGGTCAAAGTCCTGCACACCCGGCTCAGTGAGGAGGAGGCAGCGCGCTTCGTGACCGAGGCGCGGACCCTGGCCCGCCTTTCTCACCCCCATATTGTGCGCGTGCTGGACTTCGCGCTGCACGAGGGCATCCCCTTTCTCGTGATGGAGTATGCCCCCGGCGGCTCCTTGCGCACGCGCCATCCTGCAGGCACCCGCCTGCCGCTTGATACCATTGTGAGCTATGTCAGCCAGGTAGCTTCCGCCTTGCAATACGCCCATGACCAGCGCCTCATGCACCGCGACGTCAAGCCAGAGAATATGCTGCTGGACGCTCACGAGCAGGTCCTGCTGGCCGATTTTGGGCTGGCGTTGCTCACGTCGACACACCCGGCCAGCACGCAGGCGATGGACTCGGCGCTGGCGGGGACCGCTCCGTATCTGGCCCCCGAACAGGTGCAAGGCACCCCGCGAGCGGCCAGTGACCAGTACGCGTTGGGGGTGGTCGTCTACGAGTGGCTCTCTGGCCAGCGCCCGTTCAGGGGGACGCCCATCGAGGTGGCGCTGCAGCATGTCTCGGCCCCACCGCCTGCCTTCCATGAGCAGGTGCCTGATCTCTCGCCGGCCGTCGAGGAGGTGGTCCTGCGGGCGTTGGCCAAAGAGCCCGAACAGCGTTTCCCCTCCGTGCAGGACTTTGCGACCGCTCTGCAGCATGCTGCTCATCCCACCAGGCATCGCTCCGTCGCACCTGCCATGCCCGCGGCCTCCACAGTAGATACGCCTTCTGCTGTCCTTGTCCAGCAACAGGCTCAGGCGCAGACGGTGACGACTCCAGGTGCAGCAGATGCCCCTCCAGGCGAGCGTGAGCAGCAGGATACGTCTGGTGACAGGTCGGCAGCAGAACCACTCTGGAAGGTCCCGGCGACCTTGACGCCCCTGGTCGGCCGAGCGCAGGACGTGGCTGCCATCTGTACCCTGCTCTCGCGTCCAGCAATGCGTCTGCTGACCCTGCTGGGGGTGGGTGGCATTGGCAAGACGCGCCTGGTCATCGAGGTTGCCAGCCATCTGCGCGATCGCTTCGCCGCTGGCGTCTGCTTTGTAGGCCTGGCTTCCATACGCGATCCCAGCCTTCTGCTCTCCTCTATTGCACACGAATTAGGTCTGCAAGAGGGAGGAGAGCAGCCCCTTTTGGAGACCGTGAAAACCTGGCTGCGAGACAAGCAGTTCTTCTTGCTGCTCGATAACTTCGAGCAGATCGTCAGTGCCGCTCCACTGCTGGTGGACCTGCTGGCAGCGTGCCCAGGGCTGGTCATCCTGGTGACCAGCCGTGAGGTGCTGCGTCTGTCGCCAGAACAGCTCTTCCCTGTGCCGCCGCTGGCCTTACCCGACCTGGCAAAGCTACCCGAGCAGGAGGAGTTGGCGCAGTATGCGGCGGTCTCCCTTTTCGTTCAGCGTACCCGGGCGATCAAACCGGACTTCAGGCTGACGCAGGCCAATGGGCGAGTGATTGCAGAGCTCTGTGTGCGGCTGGACGGCTTGCCCCTGGCGCTCGAACTGGCTGCCGCCCGCATCCGCCTGTTGCCGCCGCAGGCGCTGCTCGCGCGGCTCGGCCACCGGCTGCAGGTATTGACAGGCGGCGTACAGGATGCGCCAACCAGGCAGCAGACGCTGCGCAACACCATCCAGTGGAGCTACGACTTGTTGGCCGCCCAGGAGCAGCGGCTCTTCCGCTGCCTCTCGGTCTTCGCCGGTGGCTGCACACTGGAAGCAGCCGAGGCGGTCTGTGGCGACGGAAGCGATGCTGCTCCTGACCTGGGAGGCTCGGTGCTGGATGGGGTCGTTTCGCTCATCGACAAGAGCCTGCTGCAGCAAACGGAGCAGGAAGGGGAAGAGCCACGGCTGGCTATGTTGGAGACGATCTGCGAGTATGGACGAGAGTGCCTGGAGGCCCTCGGAGAGGCGGAGGGTATGCAGCACACTCACGCCGCCTATTACCTGGCGCTGGCAGAGGAGACGGAGCAGCGGGTGCCCGGTCCAGAGAGGGGGAGCTGGATCGAACGGTTGCAGCGGGAACACGAGAACCTGCGTGCGGCGCTGGCGTGGTTGATGGAGCACCACGAGTGGGAGGCGGCCTTGCGGCTCGGCGGCGCCCTGTTGCAATTCTGGTGGATGCGTGGGTATCTGAGCGAGGGGCGGGTCGAGCTGGCGCGGGCACTGGCTGGGAGCCGGGAGGGTGTGGCGGCACCCGTGCGTGCGAAGGCGCTGTTCGCAGCGGGGACACTTGCTGCCCTGCAGGGAGACTATGCGCAAGCCGAAGCTTTGTGCAGGGAGAGCCTGGCGCTCTTCCGAGAGCTGAGCGACCGCCGGAACAGTGCGCACTCTCTGATAACGCTGGGGCATGACGCCTTGCACCAGAGCGACTACGCGGCGGCACGCTCTCTGTTAGAGGAGGCGGAGAGCCTCTACCGGGAGGTGGAGGACAAGGATGGCATCGCCCTGGCGCTCGTCCACCTGGCGACCATGTTTCTGTTGCAAGGGGAGTATGACCGGGCACACGCCCTGCTAGAGGAGGCCGTGGCGCTCTCCAGAGAGGGAGGGGATAGCTGGAGCATCGCGAACGCGCTCTTGATTTTAGCGATAGTGAGGTTCTGCCAGGGTGATCTCGCGCGAGCGCGTGCTCCCCTCGAGGAGTGTCTCGCCTTAGCCAGGCAGGAGGGCTACAAGGAATATATCGCCTACGCGTTATGGATCTCGGGGCAGGTGGCCCTGCTCCAAGGTGACCAGGCCTCGGCGCGTTCGCTGTTTGAGGAAAGCCTGGCGCTCTTCAAAGAAATGGGCAAGCGGCAATATATCGCTCAAGCGCTCAGCGGCCTGGCAGTGGTTTCACTCGTGCAAGGCGACTATGCGGCGGCACGTGCGTTACTCGAAGAGAGTTTCGCCCTCTTCAAGGTGGGGGGCAACCAATGGTCCATCGCCGGATGCTTGGTGGTATTTGCGGCCCTGGCTGCCGCACAGGGCGAATGGACACGGGCGGCGCGCGTATCGGGTGCAGCAGAGGCCTTGTGCAAAGCGATCAATGGAGTGCTCTCACCTGGTGAGCGTGTCATGCAGCAGTTCACCAGCGCTGCGGCCCGCGCTCAACTGGGAGAGGACGTCTTCACAGCAGCGTTGGCAGAGGGGCGCACGATGACCCCTGAGCAGGCCCTGGCTGCACAAGGACCCGTGACAATGCCTACCGCGGCTCCAGCAGGACCACCCTCCGTTCCACACGCGGTGCACGCCCCGACCTATCCAGCTGGCTTGACCGCCCGCGAAGTAGAGGTGCTCCGTCTCGTGGCCCAGGGGCTCACCGACGCCCAGGTGGCCGAACAGCTCATCGTCAGCCCGCGCACCATTAACTTCCACCTGACCTCCATTTATAGCAAGCTCGGGGTCTCCTCTCGAGCCGCTGCAACTCGCTACGCCGTAGAGCAGCACCTGGTCTAACGCTTCCTGCTCCTGTTTGCTCCGCCGCTGACCTGCTCACACCTCATGGCCTGTTGAGCTTCGTCACGCTCCCCTGGAACCCCACCCTCTCCCCCTGACACATGTGGCGGATGGCGTTCCCATGGGCCTCCTTTCTGGCGTAGAGGCGACATTTATGGCGCGAGTCCGGCCCCAGCCGTGAGCGCATGAGGCCTCTCCCACCCCAGGCGCCATAAATGTCGCGGCTACGCACGCACTGGATGGGTCAAATGTGTCGGGGAGAGAGGGAACCCCACCCGGTAATTCTACCAGGATGCCTGCGAAATCATAGTCTCCTGACTATGTAAAGACTGGTAATGAAACAGGTAATTCTACAGATGTGCCAGCGCCTTCAGCACAGTAGACTAGAAGTAATGGTTCTTATGAAAATGAAGCACGGGAGAGATGTCCATGAGGACGATCAAACTGATTGTGAGTGATCTACACGTTGCCAGCGGTGATCCGCTGCTGGATGGCTTTGGGGAGCGACAGCAGGCTGCGCTGGAAGGCCTCCTCGCGGCGGCTGGCGGGAGCGGAGGGAGTCCATTGGGCGCGGCGGATGAGGTGGAGTTGATTCTCAACGGGGATTGCCTTGACTTTCTGATAGTGGAGCCCCACGACACGGGCGGAGTGATGCATGCAGGCCTGGCGGTGGAGAAGCTGAGGAGGGTGATTGCGGCGCACGGCCCTTTCTTCGAGACGTTACACAGGTTTCTGAGGCAGCCTGGGCGGCGCATAACCTTCATGACGGGCAATCACGATATGGAGTTGTGTTTTGCGGAGGTACGCGCAGGGATCAGGGAGGCGATGGGTATGCCGCCAGACGATGGGCGGATCTATTTCTGTCCCACGCCCAGCTATCGACCGCTGCCGGATGTGTACCTCGAGCATGGCCATGCGTACCATTTCTGGTGTTGTGATAGGAGCGGCTTCTGGGATGCGTCGGGCCATGGAAGGACAGCCAATCCGCAGGTGATGACGTTACCGCTTGAGGCGCAGTATATGCAACATGTGGGCTATCCCGTCCTGGCACACTACCCGTACCTGACTGGCTTTGAGCCGTCGCTGAGCATTACGCGGCAGACAGCGTTATTGTGCCTGCTGAACCCGGCGGTGATGGTAGAGGCGGTACAGCACGTGCTGGAATTAGTGGACGCGGTTGCACATGGCCAGCCGCGCCCAGGATTGCTCCACCTGGCAAGAGGCGAGGAATGTTCCCCTGTCGCCTTGTTTGAGCAGACGATGATGGCCCTGCTGGCGTTTCAACAGCAGGTAGTGGCACGCTCACCGGGATGGAAGGAGCCGTTGGGAGAAGAGGCTGCACTCCAGGCGCAGGCGCAGGCGATGATGGAGCTTGCGATGCTGCGGGAGACATTGAGCAGGGCACCCTGTCTGGGGGACAGGTTGGGCAAAGATGAGGGTGTGAGAGAGGCGATCGCGACGGTCTGTACGCCGACCACGGCTGTGTTGGGGGACAGTGTGGCCGCAGGAATACATCCTGTGCTGAAATGCGACCCCTCGCTGCGCTATGCGCTTGCGGGGCATACGCACAAGCCGCGTATTGATCCGATCAAGGGTGGGACAGCGGAGCAACAGGTGTACCTGAATACGGGGAGCTGGCTGTCGCGGCTGGCGTTGCCCACACCAGGAGAGGTGACGCCGGAGCTGGTGGCATGGCTCTGTGAGCCGGATCGGGTACATATCCCGCTGCGGGAGGTGCCGCCGCAATGTGTGTTTGCCCTGGTGAACGCTACGACCGGGGGGCCTTCTCGCGCGAGTTTGTGTCTCTGGGAAGGTGGCAGCACTGGGCAGTATCGCGTCCTGGCATCAGGATGATGGAGGAGGAACAGGAGATGACGGCACAGCAGACCGGCCAGCCATCACAGCGCACGCAGCAGACGGATGAAGCTATGCAAGAACAGGATACCGCTCCTCCCGGATTCATCACGCCACGCCGTCCGGCCATGCATCTCCCTAAACTGCGCTGGCAGCTCATCCTGGCGATCAGCGTGTTTTACTTTGGACTCAGCTTTCAAGGCACCGCCCTGGGTCTGATCATCCTTCCCAGCCAGGTGCTCAAGATGGTAGGGGACGTGCAGAAAGGTGAGGCGTTAGCATTTGTGCTGATCCCCGGCGCGTTCGCCTCGCTGCTCGCTAACCCGTTCTTTGGGATGCTCAGTGATCAAATGCGAGGCAGACTAGCTGCCTGGGGACGCCGCCGTCCCTACATCCTGGCTGGCACGCTGGTCAGCGCCGGTGGACTGATCTGGATGGCGATGGCACGAGATATTGCCTCCCTGGCAGTCGCCAATGTCCTGGTCCAGCTGGCTAGCAACGCAGCCCAGGCACCCTTTCATGCGCTGCTGCCGGACCTGGTACCCCAGGAGCAGCGCGGCCTGGTCTCGGGTGTGATGGGCTTGCTCACTGTGAGCGGTACCATTGGGGGAGCCATCATCGCCGGCCTCTTTCTTGATGCCACACAACCACCTGCGATGTATCAGCGGGGACTCTGGCTGGCATATGGGATCAGCATCGCTGTCCTGGTGGCATGCATGCTCATCACCATCGTCTCCGTCCGTGAACGCATGACTGCTTCGGCGCGTATCGCTGCACCAGAGGCCGAGCGGGCCGTGGCCATCCCCTCCTTGACCGTACAACGTAGAAGCCGCCCATGGCTGACACGCTCCACTCTCCTTAACATCGTCGGGACGCTTGCCATCGCGGGTGTTGCCTGGGCTGCTATGACGGTATGGAATGGACTGCATCTCACCGGCCTGCAGATCAGTGGTGATGGGAAGCAGGTGATATTAGAAGTTATCGCGACGATTGGCATCCTACGCCTGTTCGACTTCCATCCCCGGCGCGACCCTGACTTCGCCTGGGTGCTGCTGACACGGCTGGTGATGATGCTGGGTATCTCCACGATCCAGACGTTTCTGTTCTTTTACATGCGTGACGCTGTTGGTACGCCGCATCCCGAACAGCAGACGACCAATTTTGTCATCATTATCTCTCTCACCAGCCTGATCAGCGCGCTCGGGGCAGGATGGCTCTCAGACCACTATGGCCGCAAGCGCATGGTCTACATTTCGGGCGGCTTGATGGCCATGGTGAGCCTCATCTTCATCGTGACGCACGCACTGCCCATGGTATTGGCGGCAGGAGGCCTCTTCGGCCTGGGCTATGGTGCGTACCTCTGTGTTGACTGGGCCCTGGTGGCCGATGTCTTGCCATCACAGCAGGACTTTGCGCGGGACATGGGCGTCTGGAATATCGCGAATGCGCTCCCCAGGGTCATCGCGCCTGTCGTCGCTGGCCCACTCATCGACACCTTCGCCCGCCTGCATCAGCCGGTCCTTGGCTTCTAACTCCTTTTCGCCGTGGCTATGGTCTACTGCCTGCTTGGGACGGTGACGGTGCGCTATATTCGCGGGGTGAAGCGCTGACTTGCCTGAAAATGACATCGGCGGCTTCTGGCGCGTATCGTTCGACGATCTCCTCGGTAATCGCGTTGGCACGGCAGATCTCACCAAACAGACTGGCGCTCCGGCGCGGTGTGCGCCGCTGGGTGAGCGGATCCAGCTCGATCAGGCCCATGCGCACTGCCCAGCCTTCGACCCACTCGAAGTTGTCTACTAATGTCCAGTGCAGGTAGCCAAGGACAGGAATGCCTTCGCTGATGGCGCGATGGACCATCGCAAGATGCTCCAGGATAGCTCCTGGACGGCGATCGTCCAGTGCATCACTAACGCCATTCTCAGTAATATACAAGGGCTTGTTGTCTCGCGTGCGACGATGGATGGTTTTCAGGACGCGGTACAGGCCCTCTGCATAAATTTCGCTGAAGTTGTTGTCCATCCCTGGATCACCATGCAGCGCATCGGGCCTGGTGAAGCGCCGCCCAAAGAGTTCGCCAGCATTGGTGGGATCAAAGCGTACCAGGTTACGGCTATAGTAGTTGACGCCGTGATAATCTCGCGACCCTGGCGCGTGCGCGAGGGGAGCCAGGAGCGCATTGAAGGGAAAGGGGAAACGGCCCGTCTCCCCCGCCTGGAGCGCTGCCCAGTTAAAGCAGGTCTCGTGTAACCCGGCAACGGCCCGATCCAGGGGCGAGCGCGGATGCGCCGGGTCGAAGAGACGATAGTGCAGGCAGTAGCCGATTTGCCCTTCGGGCTGCAGGCGGCGAATGGCATAGAACGCCTCGACATGCGCCTGCATCAGGTTACGCAAAACATGCAGGGCATGCACTATATCATGTTCGCCAGGAGGATAGAAGCCAAGCAGGTACCCCATGAAGGCATAACTGTTTGGTTCATTGATGGTCAACCAAAAATCGCAGAGATCGCCCAGCGACTGCACGATATGCGTCACGTAGCGCACAAAGAAACGTCTATTGGTCTCGTCTGCCAGGCCGCCCCGGTCTACTAACCACAACGGTTCCGTGAAGTGATGTAAGGTCACGACTGGTTTGAGGTGACGCCGGTGCAAATCTGTGAGCATGGCCCGGTACCGATCCACAGCGGCGCTGTCCCAGTGCCCCTCCACCGGCTCAATACGACTCCATTCGATGCTCAGTCGCAGCGCGTTATTGCCCATCTGCTCTGCCAGTGCAAAATCGTCTTCTGCCATCTGCCACCAGTTGGCCGCCTCGCCGCACTGCACACCCGGCGGGAACTGCCCTTGCTGTTCCCAGCGAGCCATTTGCGTATTGGTATTGCCACCTTCATTTTGATATGCCGCAGACGCGGTTCCCCATAAAAATCCCTTAGGAAACGCTAGGATACGCTGCTTTGCCATGCTAAACTTCCTTTCCCAGCTGAACATCAGTAATATCAAATCCTGATGATCACTTTACATTGTCATGCTGAGCGCATGAGCCGAAGCCCTGAGCGTAGCGAAGGGGAAGTATCTCTGTACCCATTGAGACAGACTCTTCGCTGTGCTCAGCGTGACACTCGAGTGTCGGACACAACTGCCTTCACCTCACAGGAGTTTTTCGGAGGCTGTGCCATCTAATCTCTGTGGATGACCGAGCACAAAGTAACTCGCAAAGAGCGTTAGCCCGGGAGCGATCCGCAGGTATGCCTTGCCCAGCAGCAGGGAATGATCACCTGCATTGGGGAGTCCGACATAATCGCGAATACTGCGCATGGGGACGTTCCAGCGTGGATTCAGGTCAATATTGTAGTTAAGGTAGGCCAGGTGCGCGTAGGCTGCCCAGACCTCGCGGGCGGGCTCATCTTTGGCGAACGTGACGCGGTAAAAACCCTGCACAGCTGGTTTGCCCTGTTTCATCCGGACACGCCACTCCCCTGTGAAATGCTGCCCATCTTGCATGACCATTTGATTGTAGCCATGCAGCAGGCGCTCTTGCTGGTAGAAGGCTTTTCTGAATTTTTGTGCGACGAGCTGGGCGAGCGGTTCGTGGTTATACCCGTCGTACACGTAGCCTGCGAGCTGCGCCGGGTCCGGTGCTGGCGCAGCCAGTAAGACCTTTTCCAGGGTCTTGCGGTCAGCCTGCGCCAGCGTTTCAAATGTCCAGTGAGGCATGGGTATCGTCCCTCCTGCTGTAAGTCTTCCTTCCAACTGCTGATCCTGCATGGTTGCTCCTCTGTCACATGATGTTGAACGCCGTTCCCCTATAAACTTCTGCTGTACGCAGCTAGTGGTACCTCAACCGGCTCGTGCAATCCCTGCAAGTTTAGTTTGCCCTTTATTTTGGGCAGCGGACGGCGCATCAGCATGTAATACACTCCGCTCGCTAATCCGGTCAATCCTGCCACGCTGGCTGTCGTCGCTGCCAGCGTTTTTTGCCACCAGGATGCCATAGTACATCTCCTTTTGTTCGCAAGGAAAATCCTGCGCCAGCGGAACGGTTGTTACTCTCTACTTATCACATCCGCCGCTTTCTCGGCAATCATGATGGTGGGCGCGTTCGTATTGCCACTCACGATCGTTGGCATAATAGAGGCATCCACCACACGCAGCCCCTCGAGCCCATGGACCCGCAGCTCGGCGTCCACCACGGCCAGTGGGTCACTGCCCATCTTGCAGGTGCCAACAGAGTGGTCGGCCGTGAGAGCCACCGCACGGATATAGTCGCTCATCGCTGCGTCGCCCTGCACCTCTGGTCCGGGGTAGAGTTCCCTCCCCCGGAAGGGATCGAAGGCTTGCGCCTGCGCTACTTTCCGGCACAGGCTGATTCCCTCTACCAACGCCTGCAAGTCGGACGCGCTGGTAAGGTACCGGGGCTGAATGGCCGGAGGCTCCAGCGGGTCGGGCGAGCGCAGGGCGATGAACCCGCGACTTTGTGGACGGAGCTGGGCGAGTCCGATCGTGAAGCTATGGCCTGCCAGGCGAGCAAGTCCGTGGTCGATGGCATCCACGGGCACGAAGGCGACCTGGATGTCAGGCGCGGGCAGCTCTCGCCTCGTCTTGAGAAAGGCTCCCGCCTCGGCGACATTGGAGGTGAGCGAGCCCCGTTTGA
>Ga0137391_10002228_pt1 | contig 14482 bp, 13 predicted proteins | sample 15con2h24BmetaG_FD_101399 | JGI IMG/M metagenome (GOLD analysis project Ga0137391, IMG submission 101399) | Vadose zone soil microbial communities from Angelo Coast Range Reserve, California, USA - 15con2h2.4B metaG | ecosystem: Environmental > Terrestrial > Soil > Vadose zone > Saprolite...
AACGAGACGCCCGGGATCCGTGCCCGTGAAATGCCGCTGGGTACCAGACTTATCTGATTCACAGTCTGGGTTGCGCTGGCGGTCACGTGCGGCAGCAGACCGCTCAAAGCGATTAGCCTTTGCCCGCGAGCATTGCGAGCATTCTCTCCGGTCTCGATCACACCCAGGTTGTAACGCACGGCCCGTGCAATGGCGTCTCGCAGCGTAAGCCCCAAGACTTCGCTGGTCGCAGTACCACTCGGCACACTTCCTAAGTTCTGCGACGTCGCGGTTTGGTTTGTGGATAGGCTCGCGGCGGGAACAGTACGGGAGCTACCCGCTACCGTCTGGGCCTGGGCCGAGAGTGCCGAAGCGGCCATGATGAGCAACAGTAGCTGTGAGATGCCAAGTATTGTTCTCGGAATGACTTTCACAGGGTCCACGCCCTCCCTCTGCTCGTTGTATGGATTGCCGTTTGCAGCTAGATGCTTCGAAATTTGTGAGAAGCATGGCTGTGGCCAAAAAGCGGCCGGGGGAAAAGCTGCGTCAAGTACTTGATTTGGAAAAAGATAAGCAGAACAAAGTCGAACCCAGCCTGACGCCTGTGCGAGATCGCGCCATGTGTGTCGGCTAATTGACAGCGTCCCGCCGCAGCCCCGCCGACTTGCAGCATGATCCTCCCCTACTGTTCAAGAGCCTACATGCGTAACACAGTTCACGCCCCAGGCATTACCACTGCGACGTTCGCGACCGAGGCCGAAACATCCAAGCAGCCACTCAAAAGCTTTACGCATTTGAACTTCATGTCTCGGGATGAGCTGCTAAGCTGGGCGGAGAAGCGAGAAAATACGTGTGATGCGTTCTGAGAAATACTGGGTATCTCGGCCCGGATGCTTGGTGGCAATTTCCTTGCACATCTCAAATCGAACGAAGCGGTTATGCCGCCTTCTCCAGTCCAGCATTCTGAAACGAAATTCGAGCAATGGCGCTCCAGTCGCTATCCCCCAAGCCTTGCGCCATGGCAGCCACAAATCGGTCGTGAACCAGACTGGCCATTGGCATGGGTACAGCGGCTTCTTCCGCAGCAGCTAGCACCAGCCGGTTGTCCTTGAATCCGAGCGGCAATTTGAAACCTACCGGTTCGAAGTGATTGGCGGCGATCATGCCTCCGTAGTTGATGACCACTGGCGCCGAGAACAGCGAGCCGGTGAGAACTTCCAGAAACTTGTTTGGATCTACCCCGGACTTTCGGACGAGGGAAAATGCTTCGGCCAAGCTCTCAATCGTGGTGGAAATCAGGAAATTTCCCGCCAGTTTGGTTACGTTCGCTGATGATGGTTCCTGGTCAAGCACAAACGTCTTCTGTCCCATGGCATCGAACAGCACCTGACAGCGCTCAATTTGTTTGACTGGCCCAGCTGCGACGATGAAGAGTTTCCCTGCGGCAGCAGCCTCGGGACGGCCAAAGACCGGAGCAGCAATGTAGTGCTGCTGCCTTTCCCGGTGTGCTGCCGCCAGTCTTCGGGAAAGGGCGACACTGATCGTGCTCATACCAATATGAACAGCGCCGGCAGGGAGCAACTGAAGAGCTTGCCCGGGGCCGAGCAGGGCATCTTCAACGGCACGATCATCGGCGAGCATGGTGATCAATACCTCTACTCCGGAGGCGGCCTCCCCTGGAGTTCCGGCAGCTTCTGCGCCCAGCGGCCGCAACTCCTCCGCACGGCTTCGAGTCCGGTTGTAGAGCACGAGTTTGTGCCCCGCTTTGATCAGGTTGCGAGCCATAGCCGATCCCATTTTTCCTAGCCCAATGAACCCTACTTTCATTTTCTTGTCCTCCTTCTTTTGTTCATGCTTCTGACTATTCCCATAATTCGCCTCACCATCTTACTTATAGGAATGCCCACAGTCACCGTGGGACTTTTGGCATGGGATGCGGCATGGTGGCCGGTCTCTCGAGAAGGACTGGAGCTCGGTGCGGCGGAAATTCTCTGTCTTGCATCGGGGCCACCCGCCTTCCTGACCGCAAAGCTTCGATCTGTTGCGGCTCGAGAGGTCGTCCTGGATGTTCGGACATTGCGGCACGCATTAGTCGGAACCGGTATAGTCGGTGGAGGGGCGTCGCTCTGGTAATTAACCTCGGAGGACTCATCCGTGTCGAAGGCTGCGGTTTTCCTCTCACCTCGGGAGGAGGCGTTCTCGCCGAGTTTCCCGCTGGCCTCTTCTGCGGATTCTGAGCATGGGCCGGCCGACCGGCCACTTCGGCGTTTTTGTTAGCAGCAACTAATCGCTGTGTACGAAACCGGGGGCGGAGATACAGGCTTTCCCGGCGTAAGAGCACTCCTCGTCGGATTAGCGGGCGGATGTGGGATAATCTCCGCCTTTTCGAGTTGTTCTGGGGGGACACGCACAACGTGATGGGCCACGGGCTGTCCACTGCTGAAGACACTTGTCGGCACCGCAGTGGTTGCGATCGTTTTGTACGCGTAATGAATATTATTGATGTTCGTTATGTTCGTAATATTGGTTACGTTCCTCATGTTAGTTACCTTGACGATATTCAGATAAATACCGCTGTAGTGGTACCAGGGAAAAAAGGCTCTCGCGGCCCCAGGGGGAACCAACCCACCAAGCCGGCGCCAATGCCAATGCCAACTGAGAAGTGCGGACCTCCCAGAAACGCCACCAGGGCCGGCACATAAACCGGCACTACGACCAGGGGTGGCGGTATCCAACCCCAAGCCGTTCCGATATAATCCACCGGCCGTAGTGGAAGGGACAAAATCCCCATTCTTCATCTTCAATCCAGGACCAGCCCCAAGGATCAATCCATACCCAATGACCGAAGCGATAAGGCACCCAACCCGCAGGAACAATCGGATACCAAACCGCGCCGTAGTCGATGACGTCCACCCAGTGCCCGTATGCGTCCAAATCGTCACAACCAGGAGTGAAAGGGCTCGCATACTTCGAGGAGCCTGAGGATGCGAGTCGTCGGTCGCGCTCCTCACTCCACGAATCGAAACCATTAGAAGAAGGCATAGGAAGGGATTCAAGTTGTATTGAATCCTGACCTGTCAACCTGACAGCCTGACCGGCCTCCACGGTTTGAGAGACCCCCGGCCCAGTTATTTCCAGACTGCCTTCGTTAACCCGTACCGTCGTACGGTCGCCACTCGGATCAACGTCAACGCGGTACTTGCCGGGCCGTTGAATGGTGAGGGCTCCGTTGGGTGTGTCAATCTCAACTGTCTCACCCGAAGGCAATTGATAGACACTTAGCCGGAGCGTCCCTTGCTCCAGTCCAAGTTGCATGATTTGATCGTTGAGGTTCGTAATTGTCAGGTCGGTTGCATCCGACAGGCGGACAGCATAGGGACCGACTTCCAGTTCTGCCCTGGCGCCGTGATCCGTATAAATGCGATCACCGGTTGTAGCGGGAAAATTAAGAGCGGCTTCGCTCCACTGATCCAGACCCGCCCGCAAGAAAGAAAGAAACCTTGCCTTTCAAGTAGCTGATTCGGGCGACTCGGGAAGGCGGATTGTCGGTTGCGGTGTTCTCCTGGGCGGCACATGGCCGTGGCAACGACGATGACACTAGCAGTGCCAGAATCCAGATGGAGAGTCTTCGAACTTTAGTGTGCGCTGCAAAGTGTTTGGCGAAGTGGTCAATCTTGCAATCCGCCGTTTCTTCACACGCCCGACGTGTATGTTAGCGACCGCATGTCCCAACCACAATTCGTCTTGAGCATCAAATTCGAGTGCGAACTCGCGGTTACTGTCACATATTGCCAGATCGGAGATGTTCGTATGACCTTGGTGTTAGAGAAACCACGCACGTTGCGAACACCCACTGGTTCGAGAATTGGAGAACGGAGCAAACGAGTGCAGGGGTGTATACTCGCCCGCGTTCAATCACTGAATGATTTGAACATCTCAAAACGGAGGAAAACACAATGCATTGGCTAGGAGTAGTGCTGATTGGTCTTGTTATCGGGGCAATAGCAAAGCTTCTGATGCCGGGCAAAGATCCCGGTGGGTTCATTGTGACGATACTCCTAGGCATCGCCGGTTCAGTAGTAGGAACCTGGATCGGGCGAGCCGTCGGCCTCTATCACGAAGGTCAAGCCGCTGGCTTCATTATGTCGGTAGCGGGAGCGTTATTGATCCTCGCCATTTATCACATAATCCGAAGAAAACGTCCGGCGTGACAAGTGGGTAGTGGCTAGTGATTAGCGGCTAGAGCGTCCTGGTGCAACTACGCGCTGGTTTACTTGCCACTACTAATCTACGCTTGCGTAATATGTCCGAGCGATTTGCCTTTCGGGATCTCCGGGAATTATTTGCCAAGGCGAACGAGGAGAAGTCTGGTGACCAGTTGGCAGGGCTGGCGGCGCGATCAGAGCGTGAACGCGTGGCGGCCAAGTGCAGGCTGGCGGATCTGTCACTGGCAGAAATAGTCCAACAGCCCCTGATCGATCCTTCCGCGGACGACGTCAGTCGCCTCATCCTTCAAACCTTCGACGAAGAAGCTTTCCAGCCTGTCAGAAGCATGACGGTGGGCGAATTCCGTGAGTACATCCTGGGGGATGCGACTGGCGAAGCAGAGCTGCGGCAAGTTCAGCGCGGCATCACGCCAGAAATCGCGGCCGCCGTGGCCAAGATCATGAGCAACAAAGATCTGGTGCTGGCCGCGGCCAAGATCCGCAACATCACGAAGTGCCGAAACACCATGGGCCAGCCTGGGGTGTTAGGAATTCGCGTGCAACCTAACCATCCGGCTGATGACGTTGGCGGAATTTTGCTTTCCACGTTTGAAGGCCTGCTTTATGGGTGTGGCGATGCAGTGATCGGCGTGAATCCTGCCACCGATTCAGTGGAAACGGTTAGCTCCATACTGCGCGGACTCGAACGTCTGGTCGATGTGTATAAGATCCCGACTCAAACCTGTTGTCTGGCGCACATTACCACTCAACTTGCCGCATTGCGTGGCGGAGCTCCCGTGGACCTTCTTTTTCAATCCATCGCCGGCACAGAAACAGCGAATCGAAGTTTTGGAGTTACTCTCGCCATGCTGCAGGAGGGACGAGAAGAGGTAATCGAACATCACGAGCGACGTGATGTTGCTTGGGTAGGCGATAATCTGATGTACTTTGAAACGGGGCAGGGAAGCGCATTATCGGCGGAAGCTCATCATGGCGTCGACCAACTGACCTTGGAAGCGCGGGCGTATGGTGTTGCGCGAGCATTCGATCCATTTTTGGTGAACAGCGTAGTCGGCTTTATCGGCCCAGAATACTTGTATGATGAAAGGCAAATCATTCGCGCTGGGTTGGAAGATCACTTCATGGGAAAACTGCTGGGTCTGCCCATGGGTTGCGATGTCTGTTACACCAATCACGCGGCTGCGGACCAGAATTCGGCCGACAATCTCATGTTGTTGCTAGCGGCCGCAGGGTGCAACTACTTCATGGGTGTTCCCTGTGCCGATGATGTGATGCTGAACTATCAATCCACCAGCTACCACGATGCCCTCGCGGTAAGAAGAATCTTCAAACTTCAGCCTGCTCCAGAATTTCTGGCCTGGTTGCAATCCATGGGAATCTATCGAGATTCGGAACCAGCTTCGCTTGATGCCTCGGCGAGGCGTCAGTTGCTGCAAGGGCTGGAGTCGTCGCTAGAAAAGACCGTCTAATGTCTTCTGAGTCGGACGAATCGCTAGCTTGGCCCGAAATCGTTACCAAAATTCGAGCGCGTACTCCAGCGCGTTTGATCGTGGGCCGGTCGGGGGCTGCCTATCGAACCGGTACTCAATTGGAGCTGCGTGCAGCTCACGCTAATGCACGGGATGCTGTCCGCGCAGAACTGGATCTGGAAAAACACCTTGGCGCAAATTTCGTGAATCGGTGGGGCCTGTTCGAGGTTTGTACTCGTGCGAAATCTAAAGATGATTTTCTACTGCGTCCCCCCCTAGGGAGGAGTTTCAGCGAAGCATCTCGAACTGATTTGTTGAAACGTTGTCGCCCAACGAATAATGTGCAGATAGCCATTGGCGACGGGCTGTCGGTAGCCGCGATTTCTGCCCAGGTTCCAACCTTGCTTCCGCTTCTGTGCGAAGGAGCTAAGGCACGAGGCTTTACAGTGGGGCAGACATTTGTAATCCGTCATTGTCGGGTAGGCATCCTCAATGACATCGGGGAGGTACTTCATCCAACGGTTGCCATACTGCTGATCGGAGAACGACCGGGTTTAGCTACGGCGGTGAGTCTATCCGCGTACTTGTCATACTGCCCGCTCGCGAGTCATACCGACGCTGACCGAAATCTCATTTCCAACATTCACGATCGCGGCGTAAAGGCGCATGCTGCCGCCACTCGGATCCTGAATCTCGCAGCACAAATGATGAAAGCCAAAGGCAGCGGCTCGCAATTGAGAGAACAGTCGCCGGCACTTGAAACGTAAAAGCCGGTTTAGTTGAAAACGCCCCAAACCTCCTGCGCGCGGGGGCCTCGTCTCGTGGAAACGGCCACTGCCGCGGAATCCCTTTGATTGAAGGGCAACCCTTTGCCGTAAATTACCGTCCTAACTCAGCCTCTTCCTCTGCACTGCTCAGTCAACGTGAAGTCTCTGAAATCCTAAGTTGCAATTAGAAGGGCCCTTATGTTGAACAATTTTTGCAAAACTTTCCCCAAATCTGGTTTTGCTTTGCCAGCTCTCATTCTCTTCTCGCTCTTTGCGATTTCCCTGAATGCATCTGCTGTTTGCCAACCTGGACCCACCGACCCTTCCGTGACTGTGTGTACGCCTGCGCAAAACCTGATTGTGCCTAATCCTACTCACGTCCAGGCCAGTACCACGGATTCGCAACACAAAGTCACGGCGGTCCAAATCTATGTTGATAACGTGCTCACGACCAAAGTGAATGCCAATACGATCGACACGTATATCAACCTGGCGGTCGGAAATCACTTGGTCACAGTGCAAGCCTGGGACGACAGTGGAGCAACCTTCAAGAAAAATGTAAACGTAAGCATGAGTCCGCCGTGCAAATTGTCGGCAGTGAACCAATCCATTACTATTTGCACTCCAAGTGGCGGAGTCAAGGTAAGTTCTCCGGTTCACCTCGTGGCCGGAACGACAGACTCGAGTCCGGTACAGACCATTCAGATTCTTGAAAATGGAGCCTCGATCTATCAGACCAAATCCCAAACCTTGGATGTATATCTGACTAATCTGGCGGCCGGGACGCACAACCTGACAATCACTGCACAGGACCAGAACGGCGTTTCCTTCAGCAAACCATTGTCTCTCCGGGTAGTTTCGACCAGCGGGATGACAAAGTTGAAGCACATCATCTTTTACGTGCAGGAAAACCGTTCCTTCGATAATTATTTCGGCGTGCTGGGAAGATACCGAGCTTCCAAAAATTTGCCCAGTGCCATTGATGGTCTCCCGCTTGGTGCCACGCTGTATAACACGCAAGGCAAAGCGGTTCACCCCTTCCACTTTCAGACGGTGTGTCACGAAAACCTGAGTCCATATTGGAATGAAAGCCACCGCGATTGGAACGGCGGCAAAATGGACGGATTCATGAAGACCTCCACCTCGGTGCCTTCGAGCATTGATCCCACGGGCACGCGAGCGATGGGCTATTACGACGAAACCGACCTCCCGTACTATTACGAGTTGGCAACTCAATTCGCCACGAGTGACCGGTTTTTCTCGCCCGTGATGACAAATACCAACGCCAACCGGATGTACCTTTTTGCCGGCACATCATTTGGTCACATTTTCCCTGACACTCCGCCGAAGGGAGGATGGTTGCAACCTACGATCTTTGACAAGCTGGATGCGGCAAACGTTCCCTGGCGTTACTACTATCAGGACAACGGCAGCTACTTGCCGCAGTGGTCCACGTACCAGCGCGATGCCACGAAGATGTATCCCATTTCTTCTTGGTATAAAGATGTGCAGAATGAGGCGTCTCTGCCATGGGTAATCTTCATTGAGCGCGCCGGACCTTCCGGTCTGGATGAGCATCCTGGTAACAACATCCAGCTGGGCGAGGCGAATACAAAAAAGATCATCGATGGGCTGATGAATAGTCCCTCATGGGCGTCCTCGGTGTTTATCTTGTCGTATGACGAAGCGGGAGGTTTGTACGACCATGTGTTGCCTGCAAGCGCTGTTCCGCCTGACACCATTCCCCCCATGCTGAAAGCGGGAGATCAACCTGGCGATTTCGCGCACATCGGATTTCGCATACCTATCGTAGTTGTTTCTCCTTGGGTGCGGCCAAACTTTGTGTCTCATACCTGGCGCGATTTGACCTCCATCCTGCGACTGATCGAGGTCCGGTTCAACGTGCCCGCGCTCACCGCGCGCGATGCCGCCGCGGACAATATGCTGGAGTTTTTTGATTTCTCAACGCCGCACTGGTTGACTCCTCCACCGCTACCGGTCCAACCAGCCAACGGGGTATGCGACTTCAATAAGGAAAAGGCACCGGGGTTCTAAAGCGGCACTTAGCATTTAGCACTTAGCATTTAGCCATTACGGACAGGTGATGGTTCCTCAAGGTTGGTGAGGGGCTAAATGCTGAGTGCCTCTTGTCCGCACCTCAACCGCGAAGAGAACCACCCTGTCCTGTAATGGCTAAATGCTAAGTGCTAAATGCTAGGTGCTGCATTCTTTTCCCTCCGATATAATCCAGTGCCTCAATCGCAATGCAGGGCAAGCTTCACGTGCGAGGTGCGATGCAAATACGTCCGGGGATTGAACTAGCCGGCCTGAGCGATGTGGGATGTCAGCGGAAGAACAACGAGGATCGCTACTCCTATTGGGAGCCTGTAAGCGACGAAGAGTTCCGTCGCAAGGGCCGGCTGGCTATAGTCGCCGACGGTATGGGCGGATATGAAGGCGGCCAGGAAGCCAGCGGCATTGCTGTAGAGACTGTCGAGGAAGTTTATGCCGGCACTCTTAACGATGATCCCCGATCATTGCTGAACGCCGGATTTCGCGCCGCCCACCAGCGCATCCAAGAGCAGGCCAGCAAAAACCTAGTGTTGCATGGCATGGGGACCACCTGTACTGCCATCGCCCTGCTCGGAAACACTCTCCACTTTGCTCACGTCGGGGACAGTCGCCTGTATTTAGTTCGCGATGGTTCTATATCCGCTCTTACTCGGGACCACTCCTACGTAAACCGGTTGGTGGAAGATGGGATTCTCAGTGCGGAAGAAGCGGAATCCCATCCCCAGCGACATATTCTTACTGCCGCCCTGGGTTCGGGCGCCGAAGTATTTCCAGAGATGTCACCCGAGCCAATGTCGCTGGAAAAAGATGATGTCCTGGTCCTTTGCACCGACGGTCTATGGGGTGCGGTAGCCGAGAGTGAACTAAAAAGCGCGGTCGCAAGACCACCGCTACAGGCATGCAAGGATCTGGTCGCATTGGCAAAACAGCGGGGTGGGCCCGATAACATCACGGTGCAGGTGCTCAAACTGAGTACGTAGGGAAATAGCAAACGGGCATAACCGGCTAAGACTCATCACCCTTCGCTCGACCAAAACACTTCAGCCAAGTGGAAAACGGCTGCACATTTGAGGCTTCCCGCCTCATCCCATCTCCTCGCAAGTGGTTGAAACAACAATATCTGTTTTGAAATCGCTTGCCGTTCTGACTGGCATCGGGATTGCTAATGTCTTTTATGTCGATAAACTCTATTAAAAAAATAGGGTTTATGGCAGTATAGAAAACCATGAAGATCTCGCAAAAGGGGTTGTACGCGCTGCAAGCCATGATGATGCTGGCCCGCCACTACAACCAGGGCGCCATCCGCATTCGCGATGTCGCGTATGAAGAAGAACTGCCGGAAAAATTCCTCGAACTGATTTTGCTGGAATTGAAAAATGCACGCATCGTGGAAAGCGTGCGCGGCGCCAAGGGCGGATATCAGTTGCGCCGTCCTCCGTCGGAGATCTATCTCAGCGAAATTATCCGCCTGATTGATGGGCCGCTGGCGCCTTTTGGAGATGCCGAGCAACTTCGCAGTTTGATCGATCGCGACGCGGAGCATCGCGCTCTTTACCGCGTGTTCCTCGACGTTCGCGACGCGGCTGCCCGCATCCTCGAGCACACTTCGTTGGCCGATATTGTCAGCGGGCAACGTACAGAAGCATTGAAGGCGAGAAAGAGACGCAAGAAAAAGGAAGCCGAGAGTGGCATTTTGCCGATGGTAGTTCCGGGGAAGAAATGAATAAGGTCCTCATCATATTTGTTTTCATTCTTAGTTTTTCTATTTCAGGCTGGGGGCAAGGAACTGTCATTCGAGTAGGAGCGTTTCCGAATATCACGCACCCGCAAGCCATGGTGGGCAAGGCCAACGGATGGTTCGAAAAAGCGCTCGGCTCCAACGTAAAAATCGACTGGAAGAGTTTCAATGCTGGACCTTCTGCGATTGAAGCCCTGTTTTCCGGGGCCATCGATATGACCTACATCGGTCCCAATCCGGCCATCACTGGCTATGTCCGATCCCAAGGGGAAGCACTGCGAATCGTCGCAGGAGCAACCAGCGGAGGAGCATCGCTGGTTGTGCGCAACGACTCTGGGATCAACAAGCCGGAAGATTTCCACGGCAAGAAAGTGGCGTCGCCACAGATGGGAAACACCCAGGATGTCGCCTTACGAGCCTGGTTGAAGGCGCACGGAATGAAATCCGCCGACAAGGGCGGAGATGTGCAAGTAATCCCGCTGGCGAATCCTGACCAACTCACATTGTTTTTGAAAAAAGAACTGGATGCCGCTTGGGCGCCCGAGCCGTGGGCAACCCGGCTGATCCGCGAAGGCAACGGACGTTTGTTCCTGGATGAGCGTGATCTATGGCCCCAAGGTCAGTTCGTAACCGCACATCTCATCGTGAGCACTAAATTCTTGCGCGAGCATCCGGATTTGGTGAAGACATGGATTCGTGCACACGTAGAACTCACGGATTGGATCAATGATCATCTGCCCCAAGCCAAGAACATACTGAACCAACAGATTCAAAGGGAAACCAGCAAGGCTCTTTCCGCTAGCGTGCTTGATGAGGCCTTCGGCCGGCTGCAGGTTACTTACGATCCCGTGCGAAACGCTCTGCTGACTTCGGCTCGATCCGCCTACGACGCTGGCTTTCTCGGACGTCAAATGCCGGATCTATCAGGAATGTACGACTTGACCTTGTTAAATCAGGTTTTGGCGGAAAAAGGAAAGAAGGCGATCCAATGACAGCCAACCCAACTCCTCAGCCATCTTTTTCTGGCGAGCATAGAAGTCCAGCTCGTGCCGCATTGAACCGCTGGAAGGCCGGAGTGGGATTAGCCGTAATGCCCCATCCGTCGGCCGAAACGAAGGCCAGCGCCAAAGTCTCATTGCAGGGAATTTCGCTGAGCTACAAAGCGAACGGCGGAACACATCTACTCGCGCTTGAAGACATCAACCTGAAAGTGAATCCTGGGGAGTTCGTTTGCGTTGTCGGGCCCTCGGGCTGCGGCAAATCAACTCTTTTGCACTTGATCGCCGGGCTGCAGCAGCCGAGTTCGGGTAAGGTGCTGATCGACGACAAGGCGGTGGAGGGACCGGGGACAGATCGCATTCTCATTTTCCAGGAACTCGGTCTGTTTCCGTGGCTGACGGTCGGCGGGAACGTCGAATTCGGCATGAAGATGAAAGGGATCTCCAAGGCCGAGCGTCAGGAGAAAATCCAGTACTACCTGCGACTAGTCCACCTGGGAAAATTCAAAGATAGTTACATTCACCAATTGTCCGGCGGAATGCGGCAGAGGGTAGCACTGGCTCGCGCACTGGCTTCCGAGCCGGACGTCCTGCTGATGGACGAGCCATTCGCCGCACTGGATGCGCAAACCCGCGATCTGCTGCATGACGAACTGGAGCGCATCTGGGCGGAAACTGGACGTACCATTATCTTCGTGACGCATAACGTACGCGAAGCGGTGCGACTGGGAGATCGTGTGGTGCTGTTTACCTTCCGTCCGGGACGAGTAAAGCGGGAATTCCTGATTGGCCTGCCGCGGCCTCGTCATTTGGAAGATGTGGCGGTCGCAAAAACCGCGCGCGAGATTCTCGACGACCTGCGCGAGGAGATTAACAGGTCCCTGGAGGCGGAATACAGCCATGAAGCGGTTCGCTAGATACCTGGTGTTTTATTCGGCCTTGATCGGAATCTGGTTCTTACTGGCCAAGCTAAAGGTGTGGCCGCCGTACGTGTTCCCAACCCCGCAAGGCGTATTGGAGTCGCTTTGGGCCGGCTTCTCCGATCACAGCTTCTGGATTGCTATCGGCGTCAGCATGAAGCGCATGCTGCTGGGATATAGCCTCTCTGTGATATTGGGAATGGTCTTAGGTTTGGGCGTTGCGAGTAACAAGTTCCTGGAACAGACTGTGGGCGGCCTCTTGGTCAGCCTGCAAAGTTTGCCGAGTATCTGCTGGTTGCCCCTCGCGGTGCTCTGGTTCGGACTGACCGAGAAAGCCATCCTCTTTGTGGTGGTAATGGGCTCGCTGCTGTCGGTCACCATCGCCATGGAAACAGGACGGCAGCAGATGCCGAAGATTTATGGAATGGCGGGAAGGAATTTGGGTGCGCGAGGCTTCCCATTGTTTTGGTATGTCTTGCTTCCCGCGAGCCTGCCGTACATCGTTTCAGGACTGAAGCAGGGATGGGCATTTGCCTGGCGCTCGCTGATTTCCGGCGAAATGATTTTCGTAAGCCTGGGATTGGGCCAGATGCTGATGATGGGACGCGACCTGAATGATATGAGTCTGGTCATCGCGGTCATGATCCTGATCGTCGCCATCGGATACATCGTGGATGGTCTGGTGTTCAGGACAATCGAACGCAGGTTGCAGCAAAAGTGGGGATTGACGCCCGCCACGTAGGCCGATATTCCGCAGATTCCCAGGGTTCAGAGCTGACAACAACGAAGGACAGAACTTGCTTGTAATACAAGTTAGTTTATCGACTTAGTGTATGAAACCCAACACTCAACCAGATTGCGTGCGTGTGGTTTCCCAAGCCGAAAACCAATGAAGGAGCCGATTCGCATGCGAGCGAATTCAGGATGGTTTAAAGCCGCGTTGTTGATAGCCGCCATGACAACGACTGTTTTTGCCCAGTCAGCTTCGCCGACGAAGCCGAAAAGAGCACGCGTCGCACCTAGTGCTTCCCAACAAGACGTGAAAGATCTGCGCGAGCTCGTAGGCGCGCAACAGCAGCAACTGGAGGCGCAGCGCCAGCAGATGGACGCGATCAAGTCTCAGCTGCAGCAATTGCTGGACACAACTCAACAGGCCAATGCGGCCGCACAGAAGGTCCAGAGCAGCGCCGAGCAGGCTCAAAACCCAGCCACGCAGGCGCAACAATCAGCCACAGAAGCGCAGCGCCTTGCCGATCAGGCTTCAGCCAATGCGGTGGAAGCCAAGACGGCGCTTTCCATCGTGAATGGCAAGAGCCAGGATGAGAATAAAAAAATCATCGCGCTGCAGGAGGTACTGGGCCGGTTCCGGTTCAGCGGCGACATCCGATTGCGCGGCGAAAGCATCTTTCAGGATTGCGCTGCGTGCCTGGATCGCAACCGGGCCCGCCTCCGTGTGCGCTTCGGCGCGGAAAGCAAACTCGGTGAAGACTTTACTGCCGGGTTGTTTCTGGCGACCGGCTCTTTGGGCGACTCTAATTCGACCAACGAGACTGTGACCAACTTCTTCAACCGAAAAACCATTGGGCTGGATCGAGGGTACATCACGTACCAACCGGTAGCCCATCGGTGGCTGCAATTGACCGGTGGCAAATTTGCCTACACTTGGCAGCGCACCTCAGTCACTTTCGATCCGGATATCAATCCAGAGGGCTTCAGCGAGAAGCTTTCTTTCGACCTGAGCACCCCAGTGCTCAAGAATTTCACCGCTCAGGCAATACAAATGCTCTTCAGCGAGAACAACAGCTCCAAATTCTTAACTGGTCACGATTCATTCGCTGTCGGTGGTCAGGTCTCCGGGAAACTGGAAGTTGGGATTTTCAGCAGCACGCCTTCGTTCACTATCCTGAACTGGCGGAATGTGGATGCGATTCTGAATGCGTCTGCCTTCGCGGTTCAGGCCACGACCACCGTTCCGGGCGAAGGTCCGGGATGTGCGTCAGGCCTCGGTCTGCCCAGCGTTCCGCCGTGCGTATACGGTCCGCAGGGCTTTACCAACGCCACGTTTACCGACTCTAGTGGCAAGATTCATTTCCTTTCCCAATTCCTCTATGCTGACCTCATTCTCAACAACCAGCTGAAGACGGGAATCAGCCGGTTTCCCCTGAATTTGATGCTCGAGTACCAAAACAACCTGAATGCCGCAGATCATCCGCTCGATGCGACAGGAAACGCAACCAACCTGGGAAAGCAGTCCCACGGTTATTTCGCAGACCTTAGCTTGGGACAATTGAAGAACAGGAACGATGTGCAAT
>Ga0137391_10002229_pt1 | contig 14482 bp, 12 predicted proteins | sample 15con2h24BmetaG_FD_101399 | JGI IMG/M metagenome (GOLD analysis project Ga0137391, IMG submission 101399) | Vadose zone soil microbial communities from Angelo Coast Range Reserve, California, USA - 15con2h2.4B metaG | ecosystem: Environmental > Terrestrial > Soil > Vadose zone > Saprolite...
GGCCGGCCGAAGAAGTACTTGGGGTCGGTGAAATTCTGCCCGATCAGCTTCGAGCCGACGACCTGGCCGTTCTTGACGATCAGGCTGCCGTTCGCCTGGTCGTGGAAGACGACTTGCGAGATGCCCGTGATGACCAGTGGGTAAATCAGGCCAGTCACGACTGCGATCACCAGGGTCAGCCTGAGCGCGCGAAGCAGCTCGATCGGGAGCGAGCGAACGATGGATTGTGAGCCCGTCATGCCAGATGCACCGCTGTGATGATGATGTCGATCAACTTGATGCCGATGAAGGGCGCGATGATCCCGCCGACGCCCCAGACGAGCAGGTTGCGCCGAAGTAGCGCGGCGGCGCCGATCGGACGGTAACGCACACCCCGAAGCGCGAGCGGAATCAGCGCCACGATGATGAGCGCGTTGAAGATAACCGCTGACAGAACGGCGCTGCTCGGGTTCGTCAGGCGCATCACGTTGAGGGCGCCCAGTTCTGGCAGGGCCACGAAGAACATCGCCGGGATGATGGCGAAATACTTGGCCACGTCGTTCGCGATGCTGAATGTGGTCAGGGCGCCGCGTGTGATCAGCATCTGCTTGCCGGCCTCGACGATCTCGATCAGCTTCGTCGGGTCGCTATCGAGGTCGATCAGGTTTCCGGCCTCCTTGGCGGCCTGGGTGCCCGATTGCATCGCCACGGCTACATCGGCCTGGGCGAGCGCGGGCGCGTCGTTGGTGCCGTCGCCGGTCATCGCGACCATGCGGCCGTCGGCCTGTTCCTTGCGGATCAGCTCCAGCTTCCGCTCGGGGATCGCCTCGGCGAGGAAGTCATCGACCCCGGCCTCGCGGGCAATCGTGGCCGCCGTCAGCCGGTTGTCGCCAGTAATCATGACCGTACGCAGGCCCATCTTGCGGAGCTCGGCAAACCGTTCGGCAATCCCCGGCTTGACGATGTCTTTGAGATGGATCGTCCCCATTACCAGGTTGTCCTCGGCCACCATGAGAGGCGTCCCACCGGAGCGCGCTATCGTCTCGACCCGCTCCTGAACTGCTTCCGGGAGCTGCTTGGGGGTTGGGCAGCCGCACCAGGTCGAGATCGCGTCGACCGCGCCCTTGCGGATGCTGTGCGAGTCGAAGTCGACGCCGCTCATGCGGGTGTTCGCCGAGAAGGGAATGAATGTCATGCTGGCTTGTTGCTGTCCATCGGCACCGAAGCGGCGGGCCAGTGCGACGATCGAGCGGCCTTCTGGCGTCTCGTCCGAGAGGCTCGCCAGCTCCGCGGCCCGCACCAGGCGGTCCATCGTGATCCCCGGCGCCGGAACGAACTCGGTTGCCTGGCGGTTGCCGTAGGTGATGGTGCCGGTCTTGTCGAGCAGCAGGGTGTCGACGTCGCCCGCGGCTTCGACCGCGCGGCCGGAGAGGGCGATGACGTTGCGCTGCAGCAGCCGGTCGATACCCGCAATTCCGATCGCCGACAAGAGGGCGCCGATCGTGGTCGGGATCAGGCAGACGAGCAGCGCGATCAGCACCGTGATCGTCACGGATGTGCCCGCATAGATCGCGAAGGGCTGCAACGTGACGACCGCGATCATGAAGATGATGGTCAGCGCGGCGAGCAAAATATTCAGCGCGATCTCGTTGGGTGTCTTGCGCCGCGAGGCGCTCTCGACCAGGTGGATCATGCGATCGAGAAACGTCTCGCCCGGGTTGGCGGAAACCTCGACCACGATCCGGTCCGAAAGCACTCGGGTGCCACCCGTCACGGCGCTGCGATCGCCCCCGGCTTCGCGGATGACCGGAGCGGATTCACCGGTGATCGCGGACTCGTCGACCGATGCGATGCCTTCGATGATGGTTCCATCGCTGGGGATCAGTTCGCCGGCCTCGATGACGACGGTGTCGCCTTTGCGCAACTGCGACGAGGGCACCCGCTCTTCTTTTCCGCCGACCAGCCGCCGCGCGATGGTATCGGTGCGGGCCCGCCGCAAGGTGGCGGCCTGCGCCTTCCCGCGACCCTCCGCGAGTGCCTCGGCGAAGTTGGCGAAGACCAGCGTGAACCACAACCAGAGCGTGATCTGGCCGACGAAGAGCGAATCGGACGCGCCGCGAAACAGCCCGGCGATGAAGATGATCGTGGTGATCACCGAGCCGACCTCGACGACGAACATGACGGGGTTGCGCGCCTGCCAGCGCGGATCGAGCTTGGTGACGCTCTCGACCAGCGCAGGCAGCATGATGTTGCGGTCCAGCAGGCTGGAGCGACGGCGCCGGCGGTAGTTTTCCGAACGGGTTTTCTCTTCCATATCAGTGAGCCAGGTGATTGGCGGCCAGCTGGAAATGTTCCAGCAATGGCCCCAGGGATAGCGCGGGGAAGAAGGTGAGTGCGCCGACGATTAGGATCACGCCGATTAGGAGCCCGGCGAAGAGCGGCGTGTCGGTCGCCATCGTGCCCTTGCCGGAGGGAATGACTTTCTTGCCGGCCAGCGCGCCGGCGAGGGCAAGCGCCGGGATCACGAAGATGAACCGGCCCACCCACATGGCAATGCCAAGCGTCGTGTTGTAGTAGAGGGTATTTCCCGAGAGTCCGGCAAATGCGCTTCCGTTGTTGCCGTTGGTCGAGGTGAAGGCGTAGAGGATCTCCGAAAACCCGTGCGCGCCTGGGTTCAACGGACCAGCTTGGCCGGCGGGCACCAAGACCGATATGGCGGTGAAGATCAGGATGTTGAAAACGCCAACAAGGATGACCAGCATCGAGAGCCGGACCTCCTTCGACTCGATCTTCTTGCCCAGGTATTCGGGGGTGCGGCCAACCATGAGGCCGCCGATGAAGACTGCGATCACGACAAAGGCGAGCATGCCGTATAGCCCTGCGCCCACACCGCCCGGGGTAATCTCACCGAGCTGGATCAAGACCATTGGCACCATGCCGCCCAGCGGTGTGAAGCTATCGTGACTCGAATCGACTGACCCCGTGCTCGTGCCGGTGGTCGAGGCGGCGAAATTGCCGGAGTAAATCGGACCGAAGCGGACGGACTTCCCTTCCATGTTGCCGCCAGCCTGGGTTGCTCTGTTGGCCTGGTCGGCGCCAGCAGCCGTCAAAGCCGGATTGCCGATCTGCTCGGCGGCGGCGGCAAGTGCCGTTGCGGATACGAGCACGATCGCCATCGCCGCAGCGATCGCCACCCCCTGCCGGATGCTGCCCACCATCTTGCCGAACATGAGCACCAGGCCGAAGGGGATCACGAGCTCGAGAAAGATCTCGAATTGGTTCACGAACCCGTTCGGGTTTTCAAAGGGATGAGCCGAGTTGGCGTTGAAAGGGCCGCCGCCATTGTTCCCCAGGTCCTTGATCGCTTCCTGCGACGCGAAGGGCCCAACGGCGATCGACTGCGTCGCGCCCTGGAGCGTGTGCGCCTGAGGATAGCCACCGAGGGTTTGAACCACTCCCTGGGACACCAGGATGAACGCCGCAATGATCGAGATCGGCAACAGGACGTACAGAATGGAGCGAGTGACGTCGACGTAGAAGTTCCCGACTGTCTTCAGTTTTCGCGCACTGAAGGCACGGACAAGCGCGACGGCGAGCGCGATACCGGTTGCCGCGGACAGGAAGTTGTGCATGACGAGGGCCAGCATCTGGGACAGGTACGACATCGTCTGCTCGCCGGTGTAGTTCTGCCAATTAGTGTTCGTGGTGAAGCTGACAGCCGTGTTGAAAGCAAGATCAGGGGCCACCCCGGCGAACCCCTGCGGATTCAGCGGCAGATGATCTTGCACTCGCAGGATGACGTAGGTAACCAGGAGGCTCACCACGGTGACGCCCAGCATCGCTACCAGGTATCCAACCCAGCTCTGCTCCTGGTCCTCCTTGATACCGCTCAGCCGGTAAAAGCCGACCTCGATCGGCCGAAGGACCGGGTGCAGGAAGGTCCGTCCGCTCTGGAAGAGGTTGGTCAGGAAGGGAGCCAGGAACCAGGCGCCCACGCCAACTGCAGCAAACGTAATCCCCACGCCGATCACGTCGAGGATCATCAGAAGCGCTCCGGGAAGAGCATGGCGACGAACAGATACACGGTGAGGAGCGCCGCGACAACGCCGGCGAGGATGTAGCCAAGCATCACGGAAGCTTCCTCAACGCCGAGACGTAGAGATAGCTGATCAGCGTAAGGAACAGAATCAGGGCGACTATCCAAACGTCCAGGGGCATGACGTCAGCGTAGGACGGCCCGCGTCAACGATGCATCAACAACTCACATTGGTGCTCTAGTCGTTTATGGACCGTTGACGCCCCGCGGCATAGGCTGGGTGCATGTGGTCTCCCATTGTTGAACCGACGACGGGACCGATCCTGCTGGCGATCGAGGCGGTGCCTCAGTCGCAAGCCCTGGTCGCGGCGGCGGCCAAGCTGGCCCGGCAGTCACATGCCGAAGTGCTGGTGCTGTCCGTTCGCGAGCGCGATTTTGTCCGTGGCTACGGGTGGGACGTCCATCAGCCGGGCGAGATCGCGGAAACCGTGAGCCACGCGATCTACGAGCTGGGGCGGGCCGGCGTGCGCGCCCGGGGACTCATCCGCACGGCGCGGTCCGGGCGCGTCGGCGATGAGATCATCTACGCGGCCCACAAGCACCAGGCTGAGGAGATCATCATCGGCACGGCGAGGCGGCCATGACTGGTTGCGCTGATCAGGGGAAGCGTCGCGGCCCAGGTCCTGCGCCGCTCGGATCTCCCGGTGGTCGCGGTCCCGACTAACGGCTTGGCTCGCCACAAGCGCAGCGCGACACCGATCAGAGCTTGACCGCTGGACCGAGGCGATAGCCGCGGCCCGGCACCGTTTGGATCAGCTCAGGATGCGCCGGATCGTGTTCCAGCTTGCGGCGCAGCCGCTGGACGAAAACGCGCAGGTAGTGCCGTTCATCACCGTAGGCCGGACCCCAGACGCGGTGGAGGAGGGTGCGATAGTCCATCACTTCGTGCTCGTGCCGGGCGAGCTCGGCTAACAAGAGATACTCCGTCGCCGACAGCCGGACTTCCTGCTCGCCGCGTAGGACCGTGTGCTTCTGCAGGTCGACGGTAATATCCCCGCTGCGGACGATCAGCGACAGCTGGGCGGGGGCTGGGCCCGGCGCAGCACGGCGCGGACGCGGGCCAGCAGCTCGTCCGAGCCAAATGGCCTGGCCAGGTAATCATCCGCTCCCATGTCGAGGGCGCGGACCTTGTCCGCCTGGTCGCCGCGAGCGCTGATCACGATGACCGAGGGGATGCGGCGACCCTCGAGGCTCGATAGGACGTGCCAGCCATCGACGAACGGCAGTCCGATGTCGAGCAAGACCACGTCGAACGATTTCGCTTTCAGCGCCTGGACGCCGACTGACCCATCCGCCGCCTGCTCGACCTCGAAGCCACCCGATTGGAGCGCACCCACCAGAACCGTCCGCAATGCGCGGTCGTCCTCGACGACCAGGATGCGCCCGGCCACTCCGCTACCTCGAGGCCGCGACGTAGAAGGTGGGGCTATCGAGGACCTCGGCATCCGGCCGGGCGAACATTCGCTGCAGGCGCAAGCCCGCAGCCGCCAGCCAGTTCTCGATCTCTTCGGGCCAGACGATGGCGACGTCGGCGTGCTGCGTGATGGTCCGTCCGTCGGGCAGCCGGTAATCGACCTCGAGGCGCGCCCCATTTCCATCGAAGGCCCGCACACGGACCCCATCGCCGCCACCTGCCCGCAGCCAGTGTGGATTCGCGAGCTCGAAGGCGAGGACCCCCGAATCGGCGAGGTGATCGGCGGCTCGGCGCAGGCGCTCGACCAGGTAGAGGATGTTGGAGGGCGCGATGACGAGGTCGAAGCGCCGGCCGCGCTGGAGGTCTTCGATGCGCGATTGGATCAGCTCAGTTCGGGGGAGCCGTTCCCGAAGCCGGTCGAGCATGCCGGGGTGGCTGTCGACGCCGACCAGCTCGATACCCGCCGCGCTCAGCGGCACGGCGAGCCGTCCGCTGCCGATGCCGAGATAGAGAACCGGAGGCGTGGCCCCTTGAGCCAGCTCGAGCCAAGGCCACAGGTCGGTCGCGTCGGGCAGTTGCGCGTAGAGCTCGGCGAATCCGGCGTCGGGATTCGACGGGTCGTCGTGCACACTCGCCATCCTAGATTCCGTGGAAAGCCTAGATCCTACGGCGCGCGGCCGCGCGCCAGAGCGTCGGGCCGATCACGACGAGGACCGCCAGAGCTCCGAGTCCACCTACGATGAATGTCACTCGCGGCGAGGTCAGGTCGAGCAAGACTCCGGCCAGGATGTAGGCGAGGGCGCTGCCGGCGGAGGCGGCAGTTCCAAAGAGGCCGATTACACGGCCGAGCATCTCGCGTGGAACGCGCTCCTGGATGAGGGTCGCGGACGCCACGTTTTCGACGCCATTTGCCAGGCCTCCCAGGCTCTGCGCCCCCGCGGCGACTCCCGCATTGGGTGCCAGTCCCGAGGCCAGGGAACTGAGTCCACTCATGAACCACCCAACGAGGAGGAGCGGCGCGGAGCGCGGGGCCCGCGGGATCCATGCGAGGGCGACCGACCCCGCTAGCATCCCAACGCCAAAGGCGGCCGCCACGGCGCCGAAGCCGAAGGCGTTGAGACCCAGAACATCGCGAGTCAGGAAGACCAGCGCCACGTTGTCCACGGCGACGAACGCCACAACCAGGAATGTCCCCAGCATCAAGGACCGCATTGCGGGCTGCCTCCAGGCAAACCGAAGACCCTCCAGCCCATCCGAGAGGACGCCGGCGGTCGACCTGGTGGCGACGCGCATGGTTTGTGGGAGGCCGGCAAGCAGTGCTGCCGAGATCGCGAAGCTCAGGGCGTTCGCGGCCACGGCCCACCGTGGTCCGATACCAGCCGCCAGCGCGCCCCCGAGCAACGGCCCAATCGCCACCTGGAGATTCAACGAGGTGCCGAGCCAGGCATTGGCTTGCATCAGGTCTGATGACGCAACCAATGCGGGCACGGCACTGCCTGAGGCGGGGCTGAAGGTGGTGTCGAGCAGCGATGCCGCGACGACCAGTACGAGTAGCGCAATAAATGGAGGCTGCCATAGGGCGATGGCCGAGAAGATGATCGCCTGACTGAGCTCACAGGCCACCATCAGTCGTTTGAGATCGAGGCGGTCGACCAGCGTCCCCATCAGCGGACCAACCAGGTGGGGAACTGCCTGGGCCACGAGCAGGGCGCCAACTGCGAGACCACTATGCTCGATCCCCTTGACATAGAGGACAAGCGCAATGAGGGCGATCCCGTCTCCGATCGAGGAGATGCTTCGGCTCAGCCAGAGCCGTCGGAACTCGCGATTGCGAAGAAGGACGTTAGCTGGGGGCGGGGTTACGCGACTGCCTCGTCGGCGATGTCGAGTGCCTTGTCGATGATGGCGAAGCCTTCAGCGAGCTCGCTCTCGTTGATGCACAGGGGCGGGTTCGTCATGATCGTGTTCCAGCGCACGAACGTGTAAAGCCCCTGCTCGCGAAGCGCCCTCCCTACCGCCTTCATCGGCTCCGACGTTCCGTTGAAGGGCGCCAGCGGCTCCATCGACTTGCGCTCCTTGACCAGCTCGAGGATGCCGAACAGGCCGATCGCGCGCGTCAGGCCGACCGACGGGTGCTTCCGCTTGAGCTCCTGGTGGTGGCGCTTCATCACCTCACCCATTCGGCGCGCGTTGCCGATCATGTCGTCTTCCTCGTATGCCTGGATGGTGCCGAGCGCCGTGGCACACGCCAGCGGATGACTGTTGTAGGTAAGGCCGCCGTAGAAGACGTTCTTGTCGAAATACTCGGCGATCCTCGGCCGCATGCCGACCGCGCCCAGCGGGACATAGCTGCTCGTCAGTCCCTTCGCCATCGTCATGATGTCGGGCACCACGTTCCAATGGTTGACCGCGAACCACTCGCCGGTCCGGCCGAAGCCAGACATGATCTCATCGCAGACCATCAGGATGCCGTAGCGATCGCAGAGCTGACGGACGCCCTGGAGGTAGCCGTCCGGCGGGATCAGGATGCCGTTGGTGCCGGTGACGGTTTCCAGAAAGAATGCGGCGATCGTGTTCGGGCCCTCGAGCTGAATCGTCTCCTCGAGGTACTCGAGAGATTTTTCTGCGCTGTCCTCCTCACGCTGCGGGCCGTGGTAGGGGTCGAGGACGTGCACCACCGCCGAGGTTCCCAGGTCGTTGGCCCAGCGCCTCGGGTCGCCGGTCAACGCCATGGCGCCGGCGGTTGCCCCGTGGTAGGAACGGTAGCGGGCGATGATCTTGTGGCGCCCGGTCACCGTCCGGGCCAGCTTGATCGCGTTCTCGTTGGCCTCTGCGCCCCCGAGGGTGAAGAAGACCTTGTTGAGGTCGCCAGGCATCAGCTCCGCCAGCTTCTTGCCCAAAAGTGCCCGCGGCTCGTGCGCCATGAAGGGGTTGGCGTAGGGAAGCTTTTCCGCCTGGCGCTTGATCGCCTCGATGATGCGCCGGTCACCGTGACCGGCGTTGACGCTCATCAGCTGGCTGTTGAAGTCGATGTACCGCTTACCCTCGGGGGTATAGAAGTAGACGCCCTTGGCATGGTCAACCGCGATCGGGTCGACCGCCGATTGCGCCGTCCATTCGTAGAGCGTGTACTGGCGGCAGAGCGCGACGATCTCCTCGCCACTCAGGACGTGCGGGCGGGCGCTCGTCTCTAAAGCCAACGCGTGGTCACGACTTTGTGTCGAGTGTAGAAGCGAATGCTGTCCTGGCCGGTGGCGTGCAGGTCGCCGAAGAACGAATTCTTCCAGCCGGTGAAGGGAAAGAAGGCCATGGGTGCCGCGACGCCGATGTTGACGCCCAGCATCCCCGCCTGCGCCCGGCGCTTGAACTCCCGAGCGTACTTGCCCGAGCCGGTAAAGATCGAGGCCATGTTCCCGTAGGTGCTGGCGTTCAGCACCTTGAGGGCCTCATCGATATCCGTCGCGCGAACTACGGACAGCACCGGTCCGAAGAGCTCGTCCTTCCAGATCTTCATGCTGGGGGTCACGCGGTCGAAGATGGTCGGTCCGAGGAAGAAGCCATCCTTCTGATCGACCTCGCGACCATCGGAAACGAGCTGCGCGCCCTCCGCCTGAGCGCCGTCGATGTACTCGATCAGCTTTTTCTTGCGCTCGCCGCGGATCACCGGCCCGAGCGTCGTTTTCGGATCGGTGCCGGGACCGACCTTCAGCTTGGCGGCGTCATTGGCCAGCTCGCGAACCAGGGCATCGCCGATCTTGCCGACTCCGACGGCGACGCTGCCCGCCAGGCAACGCTGGCCGGCATTCCCGAACGCCGACGAGATGACATGCGGCGCGGAGAGCTCGAGGTCAGCGTCGTCCATGACCAGGATGTGGTTCTTGGCACCGCCGAGCGCCTGGACGCGCTTGCCATTGGCCGCCGCCGTCGCGTAGATGTACGCGGCCACCGTTGCCGAGCCGACGAACGAGATCGCCGAGATGTCGGGATGGGTCAGCAGTTGGTTGACCGCATCGTTGGCGCCATGGACGACGTTGAAGACGCCCTCGGGAAGCCCGGCCTCATCGAGCAGTTCCGCGATGCGCATCGCCGAAAGCGGCGTCAACTGCGAAGGCTTCAGAACGAAGGTGTTCCCGGTCACGATCGCGACCGGGATCATCCACATCGGCACCATGTTCGGGAAGTTGAAGGGCGTGATGCCGGCGACGACGCCGACCGGGAAGCGCGTCAGCTCCTCGTCGATTCCTTTGGCGACCTGGTCGAGGTTCTGGCCCATCATCAGGGTTGGGGCCCCGCAGGCAAAGTCGATCACCTCGATGGCGCGCTTGACCTCGCCTTTCGACTCGTCGAGGGTCTTGCCGTTCTCCTGGGTGACGATCGCGGAGAGCTCGTCGATGTGCCTGTCGAAGAGCGCCTTGAAGCGGAACATGACCTGCGCGCGTTCGGGCACGGGCGTTTCGCTCCAGGCGGGGAAGGCCTTCTTGGCGGCGGCGACGGCTTCATCGATCTCTTCGCGCGTCGAGTGCGGCAGGCTCGCGATCGTCTCGCCGGTCGCGGGATTGGGGATCGGGTCAACCTTCTGCGCACGCGAGTCGCGGAACTTGCCGCCGATAAAGCTCTGGACGTTCTTGGTAGCAATCATGATCTCGCTCCTACCGGGCTCGCCTCGCTGGCCTTCACCGTGTGGAATGGCGAGCGCCGCAGAAACTGGCCGGCGCCTTTCGTCCCCTGGAACTTTCCGTCTTTGACCAGCACGTTGCCGCGTTGCATCACGACCTCCGGCAGGCCTTTGACCGTCATGCCCTCATAGCAACTGTAGTCCACGTTCATATGGTGGGTCTTCGCCGAAAGCGTGCGCTCCACCCTCGGGTTGAAGATCACGATGTCGGCGTCGCTCCCCGGGGCGATCGTGCCCTTGCGCGGGAAGAGGCCGAACATCTTGGCCGGCGCGGTCGCCACCAATTCGACGAAGCGGTTGAGCGTGATTCGCCCGGAATTCACGCCACCGTTGAAGATCAGCGTGAAGCGGTCTTCCACGCCGGGCAAGCCGTTTGGGATCTTGGAGAAGTCGCCACGCCCCAGATCCTTCTGGCCCTTGAAATGGAAGGGGCAGTGGTCGGTCGCCACCAGCTGCAGGTCGTCCTGCAGCAGACCCTTCCAGAGCTCATCGTGATGCGACGGCGGTCGCAGTGGCGGCGAGCAGACGTACTTCGCGCCTTCGAAGCCAGGCCGGCCGAGATCGTCCAGGCTCAAGTACAGGTATTGCGGGCAGGTCTCGGCAAAGGTGGAGGCCCCGTCGTCGCGCGCCTCGCGAACCGCATCGAGTGCCTCCTTCGAACTCAAGTGCACGATGTAGACGGCGACCTCCGCCAGCCGGGCCAACGCGATGGCGCGACTGGTCGCCTCCCCTTCCATGCTGGCCGGCCGGGTAAGTCCATGGTTGATCGGATCGCCCTTGCCCTCGGCGAGGTAGCGCTTGACCAGCACGTCGATCGCGCCGCCGTTCTCGGCGTGCATCATGATCAGGCCGCCGTTCTCCGCGGTACGTCCCATGGCCCGGAAGATCGACGCGTCGTCGAGCATGAAGACCCCGGGGTAGGCCATGAAGAGCTTGAACGACGGGACACCCTCGTTGACCAGCGCATCCATCTCCTTGAGGATGGAGTCGTTGATCTCGCGCACGATCATGTGAAAGCCGTAGTCGATGTGCGCCTTGCCCTCGGCTTTCTTGTGCCACTGGTCGAGACCCTGCCGCAGCGTCTGACCGAAGGTCTGCACCGCGAAGTCCACGATCGTCGTCGTCCCGCCCCAGGCGGCGGCGGCCGTCCCGGTCGCGAAATCGTCGGAGGCGAAGGTGCCACCGAACGGCAGCTCCATGTGGGTATGGACGTCGATCGCGCCCGGCATCACGTAGCGGTTTTCGGCGTCGATTACCTGGTCGGCCTTGGCCTCGAGTCCGCTCCCGATGGCCGCGATCTTCTCGCCCTCGATCAGGACGTCAGTCTTGTTGGTGTCGCTCGCGGTCACCACCGTGCCGTTTTTGATCAGCGTCCTCATGGCAGCTCCTTGACGAGCTCCTCATAGCTCTCCGGCCGGCGGTCGCGCAAGAACTGCCAGGTGTTGCGCACCTGGCGATTCATGTCCAGGTCGAGGTCGGCGACCAGGACTTCATCTTCCGTCTCGGACGCCTGGGCGATGATCTTGCCGCGCGGGTCGCAGAAGTAGCTCGACCCGTAGAACTGCGCCTCGTTGAGCGGCTTCTCCACCCCGACCCGGTTGATGGCGCCGATCCAGTAGCCATTGGCCACCGCGTGGGCGGGCTGCTCCAGCTCCCAGAGGTAGCGCGACAGCGACTTGACCGTGGCCGACGGGTTGAAGACCAGCTCGGCCCCTTTGAGACCGAGCGCCCGGGCCGGCTCCGGAAAGTGGCGGTCGTAGCAGATCAAGATGCCGACCCGACCGACCGAGGTGGCCCACACCGGGTAGCCGAGGTTGCCCGGCTTGAAATAAAACTTCTCCCAAAAGCAAGGACCGACGTGCGGGATGTGGGTTTTGCGATATTTGCCGACCACGGTGCCGTCGTTCTCGATCAGGACCGCGGTGTTGTAGTAGACACCGGTCTGCGCCTCTTCGTAGAAAGGCACGACCAGCACCATCTTGTGCTTCTTTGCCAGCACCTGCATCCGCTTGACGGTCGGTCCATCGTCCCGCTCGGCGGTGTCGTACCACTTGGGGTCCTGCTCGGCGCAGAAGTAGGGGCCGAAAAAGATTTCCTGCAGGCACGTCACCTGGGCGCCCTTGTCCGCCGCCTCGTCAATCAACTGCTCGTGTCGTGCGATCGCCTCTTGCTTTGGCATGTTCGCGTGCGCCTGGATCAGCGCCGCCCGCACCTTCGCCATGTGTGTTTGCCTCCTCCTCGCTACCTGAACGCCGGAATGATGGCCTCGCCGTACTGCCTGATGACCGCCTCAGGTTTCTCCACCATAAGGTAGAGGTTGAACTGGTCGACGCCGACGTCGATCAGTTCCTGGATCCGTTTCTTGCTCTGCTCGACGGTGCCGATGACGCAGAACCGGTCGATCACGTCATCGGGGACGAAGTCGGCGTGGGCAGCGCCCCGTTGGGCGTGCTCTGAGTAGTCATAGTGGTCGCGCGCCTTGATGTAATCGGTCAGCGCTTTGGGAAGGTCTTGCGCGTCGTAACGCTTCAGCAGGTCGACGACGTGGTTGGAGACCAGTGCCGGGAACCAGCGCACCTGCTCGCGGGCCGCGTCGATGTCATCGGAGATGAAGGCAGGGGCTGCGGCCTGGACGAGGATGTCGTCGAAGGACCGGCCCGCCTCCTCAGCGCCCTCCCGCACGAACTGTAGGCACCACTTGATGATGGCCGGGTCGGCCAGCTGGATGATGACGCCGTCGGCGACCCGCCCGGCCGCGCGCAGGGCTTTCGGCCCGTAGCCGGCGACCCAGATGGGGAGTTCGTGCTCGGCCCACTTGAGCCGGACCTTGACGCCGTCGTAGGCGACCTCGCGGCCCGCCGCCAGGTCGCGGATCAGACGGCAATCGGCCTCCATGTGCTCCACCGTCACCGGTTTCTGGCCGAGGACGCGGCGGGCGCTGTCGCCGCGGCCGATGCCCATGACCATCCGGCCACCCGAGATCTCGTTGAGGGTGGCGAGCGCGCTGGCGGTAACGGTGGGGTCGCGCGTTCCCGGATTGGTGACGCAGGGGCCGATCTTGATGGTCGTCGTGTTGGCGGCCATCAGCGTGAAAATCGGATAGACCTCCTGCCAGAGCACGTGCGAATCGAAGAGCCAGGCATACTCGAATCCCTGGGTCTCGGCAAGCTTGGTCAGGTCCACCCACCGGCTGGGGGGCGGATCCGGCGCAAAGCAGACACCGAAGCTGAGTCGTGCCATTCGTTTCAAAAAGGACTGGAGCCCCCGCCGCGAGGAAGGGGCTCCAGCGCGATCGATCTACGAGTTTAGGTCGCCGCGGCGGCCCGGGGTTGCCGCCGAGCAGCAGCTGCCGGGAAGAGCGCCGAAAGCGCAAGGTAGCAAACGAACGCTGCCACCAGGCCGACGATCCAGCTGTAGTCGTACACGTGGAACGGGAACCAGTTGTACAGCGGGCCGATGATCCCGCTCTGCGGGAAGGGTCCGTTGCCCGGCGTCGAGTACGCCCCACCCACTGCAAGGACGCCTCCAACAACCAGACTGACCAGACCTCGCCAGTTGAAGCCGGCACTGTACCGATACTCGCCGTTTGCGCGATAGAGGTCGCCCAGCTTCAAGTTGGTGTTACGCATGAACCAGTAATCGGCGATCAGGACGCCTGCGATGGCGCCCAGAGCCCCGCCGTAAAAGCCGAGCCACGTGAAGATGTAGACGTTCGGGTTCGCTAGCAGGTTCCAGGGCTGGATCACAACACCCAGCACGCCGGTGATCAGCCCTCCGGTGCGGAAGCTGATCAGCTTCGGGATGACGTTCGAGAAGTCGTAGGACGGGCTGACGATGTTGGCCGCCACGTTGACCGACAGCGTAGCGACGGCCAGTGTAAAGAGCGCGAAGATCACGACCAGTGGGTTGTCGAACTTCGCGGCCAGGTCGACGGGATTCCAGATCGCCTTCCCATAGACCACCTGGGTGGCAGCGGTGATCAGCACCGCCACCAACGGAAATAGCGTCATCGTCGTGGGTAACCCGAGGATCTGGCCCCATGCCTGCGCCCGCTGGCTCTTACCGAAACGAGTGAAGTCCGGCATATTTAGCGAGAGCGTCGACCAGAAGGCGATCATCCCCATCAGCGCCGGCGGGAACAGGACGAACCAGAAGTTACCACCCCAGCCGACCTTGCCCGGATCGCTGAGGATTGGCCCGAAGCCGCCGGCCTTGGTCACCATCCAGGCGAGGAGCCCGAGGGCGACGATCAGCACGAACGGCGCCGCCCAGTTCTCGAACCGTCGTACCGCGTTCATGCCCCGCATGATGATGAAGA
>Ga0137391_10002233_pt1 | contig 14467 bp, 7 predicted proteins | sample 15con2h24BmetaG_FD_101399 | JGI IMG/M metagenome (GOLD analysis project Ga0137391, IMG submission 101399) | Vadose zone soil microbial communities from Angelo Coast Range Reserve, California, USA - 15con2h2.4B metaG | ecosystem: Environmental > Terrestrial > Soil > Vadose zone > Saprolite...
ACCTGGCGGGTGCCGCATGACGAGCCGTTCAACCGCGACTGCTGGTTCGGCGCGCACCAGCCGCAGGAGACCGTCGACGGCAACATCATCCTGGTGACCTGGTTCGGCGGGGGCTTGCGCGCCGTCGACATCGCCAACCCCTACCGCCCCGAAGAGGTCGGGAGCTTCATGCCGACCCCCGGCGCCGGCCAGAAGATCGTGCAGTCGAACGACGTGTTCGTCGACCAAACGCGCGGGCTCGTCTTCCTGATCGATCGCCTCAACGGCCTCGACATCCTCGAATACGGCGGGTGAGGGGGACCGAGCCCCCACCCTCCCACGCCTAACGGCGCGGGCCCCTTCCTCCCCCGCTTGCGGGGGAGGGGATATTGTTAGCTCCCTCCCTCGCTTGCGGGGGAGGGAGGGTTGGGGTGGGGGCTGCGGCGCCCCCGGCTCCTGCCGCTTGCGCTGGGAAACGGCAAGCGCCAAGTTTGATATATCGGCAACCCAGCGCGGGAGCGGTCGATGACGAGCACAGCGGCGATCCCCGGTGCGATGCGGCCGGGCCGAAGGCTCGTGCGCCAATTGCCGCTGCTGGCGCTGGTGCTCGCCCTGGCGGCGGCGGTGCTGCTGGCGTTGGGGCCGCTCGGCTGGCGGGCCGGATGGTGGCATTTCCGCGTCGGGTTCGTCTACCTGATGCCCGGCGCCCTTTATTGCGGGCTGGCGGCAATCGCGGTCGCGCTCGCCGCGCTGGTCATCGGCCGCCGCGTCAACCCACCGCGGCACCTGGCGGCACTTGGGCTCGCCTTGGTAATCGGCGCGGCCGTCGCCTATGTCCCCTGGCATTACGCCCAGATGCGCGGCACCTACCCATCGATCCACGACATCACGACCGATTGGGACCACCCACCGCAATTTTACACGGTCCTGGCGCTGCGCCAGGCCGAAGAGGCCAATCCGGTCGCCTATGAAGGCGCCAAAATCACCGACCAGCAGCGCCGCGCCTATCCCGACATCGCCCCGCTGACGCTCGATCTCGCGCCGACGGAAGCCTTCACCCGCGCGCTTAAGACGGCCGAGCAGCTGGGTTGGACGATCGTCGCCACCGACCCCCCTACTGTTTCTGGGGCCGGGCGGATCGAAGCCAGCCAGCGCAGCCGCTGGTTTGGCTTTACCGACGATATCGTGATCCGGGTCGCCGCTGCCGAAAGCGGCAGCCGGGTCGACATCCGCTCGGTGTCGCGGATGGGACGCGGCGATTTCGGCGTCAACGCGACGCGTATCCGCGCCTACCTGACGGCGTTGCGCGCGGCCTCGCAGAGCCGATAGGAGCTGGTTCAGATAGAGGGCCTGCGGCGGATCGGGCAGCCGCAAATTATCGCGGCAGCCGCCCCGGCAGATGGCGGGCCAGGAGCCCGGCGCTGATCGTCATCAGGAGCGGGCCGTCGGTCCATAACAGCGCGCAATCGACCGGCCGGCCAGGATAGGTCCGCGCGAGTGCGGCGCGGTAGGTCGCCAGCTGTTGGAGGTAGATCGGCGGCACGCCGTCTTCGGTGGCCGGGGCCGGGCGGACCGTCTTGAAATCGACGATCAGCACGCGCGCCGGCGTCACGACGAGGCGGTCGATCTGTCCCGACAAGGCATGCTCGGTCCCCGGCCTCGATCCGGGGATCAGCCCGACGACCGGCACCTCGGCCTGGGAATCGGGTCCCCACAGCTCGGCAAGGGCCGGGTCGTTCAGCACGGCAAGCGTCTCGACGCAGATCTCCGCCTGGGTGTCCTCGTCGAGCCCGTGCAGCGGCAGAGCAAGAAAGCGCCGCGCCGCCGCCGCGCGCTCGGATTCCGGCAATTCGGGCAAGCTCTGCAACAACCGATGCACGAGGAGGCCGCGCTTGAAGCGGTCGCGGCCGGAAGCGGCGAGCGGCGACAGTGTTGCCGGTTCCAGCCCGTTCGGCCGCGAAGGCAGCAGTGGTTTCGGCGGGCTCGGCTCGGGCGGCGGCGGGGTCAATACCCAACCCGGCATCGGCCCGACAGGGCGCGTGGCGGTGAGCTTGTGATCGCGACTCGGCGGTCCGGTCTGCGCGGCGCTGAGGCGCAACGCGTCGCCCGACCAGCCATCGCGCGCGCCGATCAGCGGCCGCGAATCGAAGCGAAACGGCGTCGCGCCGGCGCTCCACCCGGCATGGCACAGCGCGTGCCAGGGCGGTGCTTCCCGGGCCGGCCGCTGGGTCTCCCAGCCGCACACATAGAGCCGGTCCTGCGCCCGGGTCAGCGCGACATAGAGGAGCCGGCGATATTCCTGCAAATGGCGCTGGCGCAGCCGAGCGCGCTCGGCGAGGTAGAACGGCGCCGAAAAATCCTTGCGCGGGCGCCACAGCGGCAACCCTTCGGTCTCGCTCCACAGCAGCTGATCCTGGCGGGTCGGCAGTTGCATCGTGTCGGGCAGGAAGACGACCGGCGCTTCGAGCCCCTTGGCGCCGTGCACGGTCAGGATGCGAACCTCGTCGCGCTGGCGTTCGCCGAAATCGCGCTTCACTTCGATGTCGCCGGCGGCGACCCAGCGCAGGAAGCCCTGCAGGGAAGGCACATGCTCGCGCTCGTAGGCGAGCGCCAAAGCGAGAAATTCCTCGATCGGATCGGCCGCCTCTGCTCCGAGGCGCTCGAGCATCGCAGGGCGCCCACCCATGGCGCCCAAGATCTCGGCATAAAGCTCGAAGGGCGGCACGAAATCGGCGCGGGCGAGCAGCGCGCTCAGCCGCTCGGCCGCCGCTTCCATCGCCGGATGCTCCGCGGCCAGGCGGCGCAGCCGGCTCCACAGCGTCGCGTCGCCGCGGTTGTAGGCGAGCAGAAACAGCTCGTCTTCCGTCAGGTCGAAGAGCGGGCCCTTGAGCACCGCGGCGAGGGTCAGATCGTCTTCCGGCAGCAGGAGGAAGCGGCCGAGCGCAATCAGATCCTGCACCGCCATCTCGTTGGCCAGCACCAGGCGGTCGGCCCCGGCGACCGGCACGTCGTGCTGCTTCAGCGCGCGCAGCAATTCGCGGACAAACGCGTTGCGGCGGCGCACCAGCACCATCACATCGCCCGGCCGCAGCGCCCGGCCGCGCGGCTCCAGCCGCTCGCCGCGTTCGAGCCACAGCGCGATCGTCGCGGCGATCGCGCGCGCCAGCCGCGCGTAGGGCTCGGCCCGACGGTGGCCGGGGGCTTCCGGCTCCTCGAGTTCCGGCAAGACCGCCGGCCACAGCTCGACCAGGCCGGCCTGGCCGGTGCGCGCCGCGTCATGATGGATCGCGACGCCGTCGAGCGCGACGCCATCGGCTGCCTCGGCCTGGCGGAAGACCGCGTCGACCGCCTTTAACAAGGGCTCGGCGGCGCGGAACGAGATGTCGAGCGGCACCACGCTCCACTGCTGCTTTGCCGCGGTGATCCGGTCCTCGAAATGCCGGCGCATCCGCAAAAATTCGCGCGGGTCGGCGCGCTGGAAGCTGTAGATCGATTGCTTCGCATCGCCGACCGCGAAGACCGTGCGGACCCGCTCGCCGGCACCCTCGCCGGCAAAGAATTCCTCGGTCAGCGCGGCGACGATGTCCCATTGCTCGGGATTGGTGTCCTGCGCCTCGTCGATCAGGATGTGGTCGAGGCCGCCATCGAGCTTGAAGAGCACCCAGGGCGCCACGCCCGGCCGGCGCAGCAGCTCGAGCGCCTTCAGCACCAGATCGTCGTAATCGAGCAGCCCCTGCAGCCGCTTCCTGCGTTCATAGGCGCGCAGCAGCGCATCGCCGAGGTGGATCAGGGCCCCGGTCGCCTCGATCAGCGCGACGCCGGCGCGCTCCGCGTCGAAGCGCAGGATCCGCTCGGCCTCTTCCTGCAACGCGGCGCCCAGATCGCCGGGCGCTGCCTTTGCCGCGGCCGGCCTGGTGATCAGGGTGTCGCGGACCGTGCCCTTCTCGGTCAGGAAGGCCGCGATGTAGGGATCGAGCAGATCGCGCCGCCGTCCGGGGGATCCGCACCAACGCGCGAGGACCACGCCGCGTGCCCGGTCGGTCGCAGAGCCTTCGGCCAGGGCTGCCGCGGCCGCGCGCAAGCCGCCCTCGTCGCCGGCGCCGGGCGCGCAAAATGCCTCGACGACACTGTCTCTTGTGGCCCCTTGCGGCACCGCGAGCGCCGTGCACAGCCGGCGGTGCAGCGCAGCCCCGCCGCCGGCCTGCGCCTGGCGCAGCTTGCCGCGCTCGGCGGCCAGCGCCGTCATCAGCTCGATAAAGCGTTCCTCCGGTGCGTAGCCTGCGACGATCGCCAGCGCTGTGGCGAGCCCCGGCTCGGATCCCGCGCGGGCGGCGGCGATGACCGCTTCGGCCGCCTCGGCGAGGGCTTCCGCGGCGCCGCGCTCGTCGATGACGGTGAATTCGGGCGGCACGCCCGCCTCGAGCGGAAAGCGGCGCAAGAGCGATTGGCAGAACGCGTGGATCGTTGCGATCTTGGCGCCGCCCGGCACGTCGAGGATTTCGGCGAACAGCTGACGCGCCCGCGCGATCTCGTACTCTTGCGGCAGATGGCCGGTCAGCGCGACCAGCTCTTCGGCCAGTCGTCCAGGGGGCAAGGTGGTCCAATCGGCGAGCCGCTCGTTGATCCGGTTGGCCATCTCCGCGGCGGCGGCGCGCGTGAATGTGAGGCACAGAATATGGGCCGGATCGGTGCCCCCGAGCATCAGCGTGAGCAGCCGGTCGGTCAGGACCTTGGTCTTGCCGGTCCCGGCCGACGCCGCGACCCAGACCGATTCCGCCGGGTCGAGCGCCCGAATTTGATGCGCGGTGGCTTCCTCGATGAGGGTCATTGTTCGCCCTCGGGCTCGATTTCGGTTTCGTCGAGCCGTTCGAGATGGCGGTAATCGGAAAAGCGCGGCGCCCATCGCGGGTCCGGGACCGCCGGGTACGGCGTCGCCGGGTCGTCGAAGCAATCGATCCGGGCGCCGATCTCGGCGATGACGCGATCGATCAGCGCCGCCGGGTCGTCACCGCCGATCGGACACCGCTCCCCGGCCGGCTCCCCGCCGGTAAGCCGCCAGTACTCGAGCGCCGTCGGCCGGCCGCTCAGCCCGTCAAAGCTGCCGTCGCGGGCAATCGCGCCTTCGAGCGGCAGCTGCACGGCGACGGCATTCTCGATCTCGCGTTTTGGCGGTAGTGATCCAGTTTTGTAGTCGATCAGCTCGAGGTCGCCGCTGGCGCGCCGGTCGATGCGGTCGGCGGTGGCGGTGATCGTGAACGGACCGGCCCGCGTGGGGATCACGAGCCTGCCGCGGCGCTCGCTGAGGCTCTCGACGATGTCGGCACGGCGCAGCGCCTCCTCGGCGACAAACCAGCGCGCGATCCGCGTGAAACGCGGCCACCAGAACGCCCACACCCCGGGCCGCGACAGGATCGGGCCGAAACACTCGCGGCCGATCGCGATCAGCTCGTCTTCGGCAAACAGCGGCAATTCACGCGGATGCCGCCGGATGAATTTGGCGAGCGCGTCGTGCACCCTGATCCCCAGATCGGCTCGGCCGGGATCGGCATCGAGCTCGTCGAGCGCCTTGAGGCGCAGGATGTGGCGGGCGTAGATCGCATAGGGATCGCGGATCCAGGTCTCGATCTGGGTCACCGAAAGCTGGCGCGGCCGGGCGGCGAGCGGCGGGCACGGCGCGGCCGACGGGCGCGGACGGCGCCGGCCGGGCTGGTCGCGCAGCGCCGCCGCGGCGGCGATCTCAGGCTCGGCGGCGAGCGCATCGTCGAGCCCGACCGCGCGCAACACGGTGTCGAGCCGCAACAGCCAGCGCGACGGCACGGTCGGCACCCCCTCGCGCCGCGTCGCCCGGGTCAGCGCCACGGCCGGCGCACCGAGCGCCTGGGCGAAGTCGTGCGCGGCGATGCCGATCGCACGCTCGGGGAGCGCGATGCCGAATTCCTGGCGCATCTGGCGCGACATCCACGGGTCGTAGGCCGCCGGCCCCGGCCAGGTGCCCTCGTTGAGCCCGCCGAGGACGAGGAGGTCGGCCTGTTGCAGGCGCGCCTCGACGAGGCCCCAGATCGCCAGGCGCGGATGCTGGCCGTAGCCCGGCCGCACCACCGCGCCGGCGGCGAGCGCCTCGAACAACGCCGGGTAGTGGCGCCCTTCCATCGCCGGGAAATCGGCCGCCGCGTCAATGAGCTCGTGGCAGAACCGCGCCGCCGCCTCGCCCGCCGCCTCGCGCCACAGCCGCGCCACCCCGGTTCCCTCGTCGGTCGCGGCCAGCAGCTCGGCCGCCCTGACATGCGCGGCGGCCAGCTCGCCAAGGGTCACGCTGTCCTCGCCGAGGCGCTCGGCAAGCCCGCCGAGAGAGCGTTCGAGGCGGTCGACAAAGCCAATGAGCGCTGCCTCGCCGCCCGCCAGCGCCGCCCGCAGCCCAGCAAACCCCGGCGCCGGGCGCGGCCCGCGGATCGCGGCTTCGAGACGGCGGGCATAATCGCGAAACACCACGGGCGCCAGCCCGCCGGCAGCAAGCGGATGCTTCAGCGCGGCAAGCAGCGGGACCGGCGCCAGCGCGCTGTCCGCAAGGTCGAGGACGAGGCGCAGAAACGCGCCGGGCGGCGTCCGGTTGAGCGCCAGGCCGGCCGAATCGTCGATCGCGATGCCCCAGCGGCGCAATTCGGCCGCAACGCGACGGGCCAGCTCGCGGTCGGGGGTGATGAGCGCGGCCGTCGCGGCCGGGGTTTCGAGCGCCCGGCGCAGCAGGAGCGCGATCGTGACCGCCTCGTCCTGCGGGCTGGCGCAATCATAGCGGCTGAGCCCGGCGAGCGCATCTTCCGGCTCGGGCGCGAGGTCGCGCCAGGCATCGGTCATCGAAGCCGGGCGCAAGGCCTGGGTCGCCAGAAGGAGCCGCCTCTCGCGCCCGCTCGGCGACGCGCGGCCCGGCAGCTCCCACTCGCGCACCGCCTCGGGGGCGATTTCGAGCGCGCCCAGCAACCGCGCCATCAACTGCTGCGGGTGCGCCGGCTCCTCCGCGATCAGCTCCCACTCGCCGGGATCGCAGGTGCGGTCGAGGCCCGGCAGGATCACCGCGCCGCGGTCGAGCCAGGCGACCGCCGACAGCAGCTCGACCAGCGCCGGGAGGCCGCCGGTCAGCCCGGCGGCGATGACCGGCCCGGACGGCGGCGTGCGCCGCCACAGCTCCGCCTGGCGGCGCAGCAGCAGGTTGCGCCGCTCGGCCGGGTCGAGCGCGCCTTCGGCCGCGAGCAGCGCCGGCCAGGCGCGCGGCAGGATTTCGAGAAAATTCAGCACGGTCTGCCAATGCGCGGCGAGATCGTCGGGAACCAGGTCGCGCAGCTTGTCGAAGCTCGCCTCTTCGCTGGAAGCGGCGTCGAGCAGACGGGCGAGCGCGGCGGCGAGCGCGGCGGCCTGGCCGGGCAGCAATAGGCCATCGCCGCTGGCCTCGCTCCAGCGCAGCACGAGCTGGGTCAAGAGCAGGCGGCGCCGCAGCTCGGGGATGGCGGGCGGGATGGCAAGGGTCGGGTCCTCGGCGCCGGCCGCATCGCCGAGGCCGAGCGTGATCTCGTCGTCGTCGAGATCGCCGATCGGGCGCAGCCGCGGCAGGAGCAGCGGCGCTCCGGGGTCGCTCCCCTCGGCGGTCAGGCGCAGGAACGCCTCGCGCAGCGAGCGCGCCGCGCGCCGGGTCGGCAGCAGCACGGTCATGCGCGTCAGGCTCAGCGGGTCGCCGCCGGCGAGCGCGAGGAGGCCACGCGCGAGGGTCGCGAGAAATGGCCGGTCCGGCGCGATCGTGAAGATGTGCGGCGGCACCGGCATCCTGGTGCGCTATTGAAGAGATAAATCAGGGCCGAGTTCGCTGATACTCGGCGCGTTAGGTTTCACCACTGCGAGGACGGTGAGACCCGCGCCTACGCCCTCTCCGCCCTTGGGGGCGGAGAGGGTTGGGGTGAGGTGGGGGATTCCAGAGCGGTCGCCAACACCCACCTCACCCTCCCATCGCTGCGCGATGGGCCCCTCCCTCTCCCCCCTGAAGGGCGGAGAGGGGAAATCCCCGCAGAAAGTCAAAGCTCGTGTTCTCTCCGTGTCTCCGTGGTTCACAATTATCTCTTATCGCTCGATGCGGTGTGAATTGAGGCGGGTGCGGGTTGCGTCCAGCCCGTCCGGGGTGCCGATGTGGTACCACTCGCCGTCATGCACGATCGCGCAAAGGCGGCCGGCGCATTCGGCGCGATCGTAGAGGAGGTTGAGCGAGAAGCGCCGCTCGGCGACGCCATCGAACAGCCTGCGGTGGAGCAGCTGTACGCCGCTGAAGAGGAAGGGTGCGATCTCACGCTCGCCGCGCCGCCGCGGCACCCCCAGGGAATCGAGAAAATAGTCGCCGCTGCCCTCGTAGCCGACCGCATTGGTGGTGCGTTGGAAGAGGAGCACCGCGTCCATCCGCGCCGGGTCGAAGGCGGCGGCGAGGCGGACGAGGGCGTGATCCTTGCCGTCGAGCCACAAGACATCGCCATTGACGACGAAAAAGCATTCTCCGAGCAGTGGCAGGGCGCGCGCCACCCCGCCGCCGGTTTCGAGCAGCTCGTCCTCCTTGGAGATCTCGATGCGCGGATGATCGCGCGCGGCGAGCCGGGCGGTCACCATGTCCGCCTTGTAGTGGACATTGACGACGATCCGCTCGACCCCGACCATTGCCAGCCGGTCGATCGCGTGGTCGAGCAGGGTTTGTCCGGCGATCTCGACAAGCGGCTTTGGCAGTGCGTCGCTGATCGGCCGCAGCCTCGTGCCGAGCCCGGCGGCGAGCACCATCGCCGATTGGGGCACCCCGGTCATGCCGCGCTCGTCGACCGCCGGCGCCCGCCGGACGGTGCGCGGCAGGTGGCGATCGAGCCAATCGGCGATCGGCCGCAGGGCCGGCTCGCGCTCCACATCCTCCTCGATCAGCCGCCAGATTCGCGCGATATGGGGGAGATAGGCCGGCTTGCCGTCACGCCGCCACAGCCGGGTGAAGATGCCGAGGATCTTGCAGTTGCGCTGCACGGCGAGGATCGCGCCGGAGCGCAGGAACAGGGCCTCGTCGAGGCCGGGAAACGCGGCGAGGTAGCGCTCGGTCATCGCGGCGCGCAAGGCGGTGGGGACATCGCGTCGCGCATCCTCGAGGAGGGAGACCAGATCATAACTCGCCGGCCCCAAAAGTGCGTCCTGGATATCGAGCAACCCGCACGCCGCGACACCGGGTCGGCCGGGCAGCAGCATCAGATTGTCGGCATGATAGTCGCGCATCACCATCGTCGGCCCGGGAAGCATCGCCTGCGGCAGGATATCCCGCCAGCGCGCGAGATAATCCTCGCGCGCCGCCGGCAGGAGCGCCATCCCAAGGACACTGGGCGCATACCAGTCGACGAGCAATGCCGCCTCGGTCAAGAGCCGCGCCTCGTCATAGGGCGGCAGCGCGGGAAGCCCGCGCGCGGCGACCGCCCGGTGCAAGGCAATCAGCGTCTCCACGGCGAGTGCATAGAGGGCGGTCTCGTCGCCCCCCCTGGCGAGCAGCCGTGTATAGCTGTCGTCGCCGAAATCCTCGATCAGCAGAAACCCACGCACGCTGTCCTCGGCGTGGATTCGCGGCGCGCTGAGCCCGAACCCGCGCAGAATGGCGGCCACGGCGACATAGGGACGGACATCCTCGACGGGCGGCGGCGCATCCATCAGCACGACCCGCCGGGCGCCGTCGTCGAGCCGATAATAGCGCCGGAACGATGCATCGCCCGCGAGGCTCGCCGGAGCGACGCCGGCCCAGCCCGCCATGGCGAGAAATTTCCCCATCGCGGCATCGCGCTCAGCGGCGGCTGACGCGCGGCCGGCACTCATTTCGTGTCATTCCCGCGAAAGCGGGAATCCAGAGTCCCAAGCTCCGCCGCTTGCCCTGGACCCCCGCTTTCGCGGGGGTGACGAAACGCCAGTGGGGCAGGGGCGAGGCGCGGCGCCCACTCGGCCCCGGCATCGATCGCCGCACGGCGCGCGGTGGGCGTCGCACCCTCCGAAAGGGTGATTTCGAGGCGCCGCGCCGGGACGAGGGGACCCAGCCTTTCCGGCCATTCGATCAGCGAGATGCCCTCGCGAAAGGCGTCCTCGATGTCGAGCTCCCAGGCTTCTTTCGGGTCGCGCAGCCGATACCCGTCGATATGCCAGATCGGGCCGTCGGCGAGTTCGTAAACCTGCACCAGCGTGAAGGTCGGGCTCGGCACCGCCTCGACGCTGCCGCGGGCGCGGATGAAGGCGCGGGCAAAGCTGGTCTTGCCGGCGCCGAGCTCACCCTTGAGGGCGATCACATCGCCCGCCCGGGCGAGCGCCGCGATGCGGGCGGCGAGCGCGGCGGTGGCCGCTTCATCGGGCAGCTCGATGACGATCATTGCCCTTGGCTTGTATATCTCGGAGGCGAGAGGCCGCAATATCTGCTTGCGGGTGACGCGCCGCTGGCCTGCGGCGCGCTTGCGCGGTCGCGCCCGGCAGCTAAGCTGGCGCGATGCAGAACGCTCTCGACAGCTGTGATGTCGCGATCATCGGCGCCGGGCCGGTGGGGCTGTTTGCGGTTTTCGAATGCGGCATGCTCGAGCTCGGCTGCCACGTCTTCGATGCGCTGCCGGCGCCGGGCGGGCAATGCGCCGCGCTCTATCCGGAAAAGCCGATCTACGACATTCCGGGCTATCCGCGAATCGACGCCGCCGAACTGGTCGAGCGCCTGATCGAGCAGGCCTCCCCATTCGCGCCGGTATTCCATCTCGGCCAGCCCGTCTCAGGGCTCACCGCGACCGCGGCAGGCTTTGTCGTCGAGAATGCGGCCGGGGTCCGCGTCGCCGCCCGCGCGGTGGTCATCGCGGCCGGGGCCGGCGCGTTTGGGCCGAACCGCCCGCCGCTCGCCGGGATCGAGGGGTTCGAGGAGAAGAGCGTCTTTTATCTCGTGCGGCAGCGCGAGGATTTCCGCGGCCGCCGCGTGGTCATCGCCGGCGGCGGCGATTCGGCCGTCGATTGGGCGTTGTCGCTCGCTGAGGTCGCCGATCGGGTGATCGTCGTCCACCGCCGCGCCAAATTCCGTGCCGCGCCGCAATCCGCCGCGCGGCTGCAGGCACTCGCCGACGAGGGCCGGATCGAGCTGGTCATCCCCTATCAGCTGCACGCAATCGAAGGGGCGGAGGGGCAACTCTCGGCGGTGATCGTCGCCGATCTCGCCGGGCGGACCCGGCGGCTCGCGGCCGATTATCTCTTGCCGTTTTTCGGCCTCGCCACCGATCTCGGCCCGCTGGCGGCATGGGAGCTCGATCTCGATCAGCACCGGATCCGCGTCGATCCCGCCACCTGCGCCACCTCGCGGCCGGGGATTTTCGCGATCGGCGACATCGCCGCCTATCCCGGCAAGCTCAAGCTGATCCTCTCGGGCTTCGCCGAGGCGGCGCTCGCGGCGCATGCGATCCATCCGCTCGTCCATCCGGGCGAAGCGCTGCATTTCGAATACTCCACAATGAAAGGGGTGCCGGGGCGCTGACCCTCAAACGGCCGGGCGCGACGCGGCGGGGAGTTCCGCGGGCAGGCGGAGCCGGGCCGGCAGACGGCACAGGATGGTGGTTCCCGAGCCCGGCTCGGAGGCGATGGCGACCGAGCCGCCATGCAGCTCGATGAGGCTCTTGACCAGCGACAGGCCGAGCCCGGCGCCCGATTCGCGAGAATACGGGTTGCCGCGCTCGAATTTGTCGAAGATCCGCTCGTGGTCGGCAGCGGGGATCCCGGCGCCGGTATCGGAAACCGCGAGGATCAGATCGCCGTCATCGAGCCGGGCGTCGAGCCGGACCGAGCCGCCGGAAGGGGTGAATTTGACGGCGTTCGAAACCAGGTTGAACAGCGCCTGCTTCAATCGCCGTTCATCCGCCTCGATCGCATCGATCCCGTCGGGGCAGGTCATCGTCAGCGCCAGATCCTGGCTGCGGGCGCGCTCGCGCGTCAGCGTCATCACCGATTCCAGCAGGTCGTTCACCTCGATCCGCCCGACTTCGAGCGCCATGTAGCCGGCCTCGATCGTGGCGAGATCGAGGATGTCGTTGATCAGCGCCATCAGCCGGTGCGAGCTGTCGAGAATGCCCCGGCTGTAGTCGAGCTGACGCGGCGCAAGCGGCCCGAAATACTGGTTCGCGAGGATCTCGGCAAAGCCGATGATCGCATTCAATGGTGTGCGCAGCTCGTAGGAGACATTGGCGATAAATTCGCTTTTCAGCCGCCCGGCGGTTTCCAGCGCCTCGTTGCGCTCGCGCAGCGCGCGCTCGACGCGGGCGGTGTCGGTGACGTCGAGGTAGGTCAACAGCACATTGCCGTCGGGCAGCAGCACCGTCGCGCGCTGCAGCACCGACCCGTCGCGCCGGTCGAGCGGGCCGCTCGACTGCGACTGCGCGGTGACTTCGGCGATGATCTGGTCGCGCATCGCCGGCCAATCGCCGCCATCCTCGTAAAACTCCCGGGTCTTCTCGACGATGTCGGCGACATGCGGCTCGCCGGCGAGGTCGGCCTCGGCCAACCCCCAGATTGTGCGATAGGCGGGATTATAGAGTTTGAGCCGGCCATCGCTGCCGAACACGGCGATGCCCTCGAACAGATTGTCGAGCGTCTCGCGCTGCACCTCGATCAAGGTGTTGTACGAGCGTTCGAGCGCCAGGCTGTCGGTGACGTCCTCGTAAACAAAAATGAGGCCACCCAGCGGATGGGGCGACACCGACACGCTCAGCGTGCGATCGTCGGGCCGATGCATCAACTCGGTCTGCGGCTCGATCAGCGAGGTGAACATCGCGAGCTGCTGGCGCTTGAAGGCGCGAAAATCGGCATATTCCGGGACGCGGCGGCGCTCGCGCAGACGCTCCAGCAGCTCGTCGAGCGACGGCTCGCCGGCGAGCCATTCCTCTTCGATCCCCCACAGCCGGGCAAACGCCGCGTTGAAAAAGCTGAGGCGCTTGTCGGGGCCGTAGATCGCGACGGCGGCCTGGATGCTTTCGAGGACCTGGCCATGGGCATTGACGTGCCGCGCCAATTCGCCCTCGGCGCTTTCAAGATCGGTGTGGTCGATGGCAAGGCCGATCGTACCTCCGCCAATCGTACCGGGGGGCCGGTCGGGCATTTCGCTCAGTTCCAGCAATCGGCGCGAGCCGGCGATGACGACATGGCACCGCTCGCTTTGGGCCGTCCCGGCGGCGGCCGCCCGAGCGAGCGCCAGCGTGCGGTCCCGCTCGTTCTCGGGCGCCAGCTCCGAGGCCCGCTCCAGCACCGCCTCGCGCGGCAGATCGAGCGCGGCGGCGTAAGCGGCATTGCAATCGATGACGCGCAGGTCCCGATCGCGACGCCATATCGGGATCGGCAGCGTGTCGATCATCCCGCGCAAACCCGCCGCATCGGCGACCGCGGTGCCGCGCGCCTCCTCGGCGCGCCGCATCGCCGACACCTCGGCAAGCCACATCACGCTGTCGCCGCTCGCGGTCCGGCCGCCCTCGATCTCGTAGGCCGCGCCGCCTGGCACGGACACCGTCGCGGTAAACACTGTACCGATTCGTTTCAGATCCTCGACCGCGGCGCCGACGCGCGCCGCGTCGGCGGTCTCGATCCCGGCAAGGAAGCTCGCATACGAGAAGGCCGCGCCGCCATTGGGCAACCTGCCGAGCGCAATTTCCTCCGAATCGCCCCGCCAGTGAAACGCGGCGACCGGAAGGGTGCCGAGCAGCGCGGCCATCGCGGCCCGGTCGCGCTCGGCCGCGTCGCGGGCCGCCATCGCCTCGCGCCATCCGGCCCGCGCGCGCCACCACAGGGCGGCGCAGACCGCCGCGGCGAGGAAACAGATTCCGGCAGCGAGCTCGATCACCATGTGCCGCCTCTCGGCGCAGCGCGCTCAACCCAGTGGGCGCCTCCCGACGGCCCCAATAATCCGGCGTTCCGCTCGAAAAGAAAAGAGACTAGTCTTCTAGAGGATCGTCATACAGGCGACTGCGGGACCGGCGGTCTCCTCAGTCCCGATCAATATCGATAATACTCCGGCTTGAACGGACCGGCGCCGGGAACACCGAGATACTCGGCCTGGGCCGGGCTGAGGCGAGTCAGTTTGGCGCCGAGCTTGTCGAGATGCAGTTGCGCCACCTTCTCGTCCAGGTGCTTCGGCAGGACATAGACCTTGTTCTCGTATTTGCCGTGGTTGGTCCACAGCTCGATCTGAGCCAACACCTGGTTGGTGAACGAGGCGCTCATCACAAAGCTCGGATGGCCGGTCGCGCAGCCGAGATTGACGAGGCGGCCCTTCGCGAGGACGATCAGCCGCTTGCCGTCGGGAAAGACGACCTCGTCGACCTGTGGCTTGACCTCTTCCCAGACATAGTTGCGCAGCGCGCCGATCTCGATCTCGCTGTCGAAATGGCCAATGTTGCAAACGATTGCGCGGTCGCGCATCTGGCGCATGTGGTCGAGGGTGATCACG
>Ga0137391_10002234_pt1 | contig 14463 bp, 7 predicted proteins | sample 15con2h24BmetaG_FD_101399 | JGI IMG/M metagenome (GOLD analysis project Ga0137391, IMG submission 101399) | Vadose zone soil microbial communities from Angelo Coast Range Reserve, California, USA - 15con2h2.4B metaG | ecosystem: Environmental > Terrestrial > Soil > Vadose zone > Saprolite...
CCATCCGGCAGTCCCCGGCCGTGCCTTTTGTTTTTGCCGTTGATCTTTCATCTTTTCAACTGGTTACCATGCGGTAACCGCAAGTTGCTGTGCAGCAACCCTCCCAGGGGTGACGTGTCACCCCCCACCACGCGCCACAGGCGCGTCGCCCGCACTACCACGCTCTTCAGGTCCAAAACACACCCCAACCGTGGCGGCAGCGCCACACTGCCAAGCAGCACCGCAGCACCACGACGCGGATAGCGGATCACCCCCCAGGACAAAGGCCGGGAATCGGGAATCACAAACAGGACCTAAAACGGTCGGGATCAGGAAAGGATCGGCAGCAGGGGGAAAGGCCAGCGGATCGGCGGCGCGCCCGGATCGGACGGAGCGGCGGTCCTCGCCGGATCGGAAACCCAAACCAGCGGCTAAGGAAAAATTGTGCGGCCTAAAACGCCGCCTGAACCGGAATGCCTGCCTGGCCTCACCCGCTCCTCGATCTCGGCCCGGGCGGGCGGTAAAACGCAAAGCGCGTGTATTCAGCGCGGTGGTCGGATCGTGGCATCGTTTGGAGATTTCCCTACCCAGTCGGGTACGGACGGTGCCCCTATGCCCACACCTGAAGCGATTCGAACCAAATCAAAAACTCCATTCCCATGCATGTCATAAAACACTACATGCATGTTTGCGCCGAGAACGGGCGAGTCGAGCGTGGGGCCTCCGGCAAGCTCTACCCAAACCTTGTACGCAAACAAGTGACCGTTCTTTTCCAACCCGAGCACTTGCATCGGTCTTAAATACCAGTTTTTCACGGTACCAGTCTTGTCACACGCATTCACTTCGATCCTGGGTAAGGTGATGATCTGCTTCTTGACTTCATACACGATCACTGTCAGTCCCGAGTCTTGCATCTCCTTTCCGTTCTGGATCATGAACGGGCCTTTCTTAACGACTTTTGCTTCTTTGGCAAAAGCTACATCCCAGCCATCGTCTGGCTTCGTCAGAACAGAGATTGTCAAAGGAGCTTGAGCGCATTCAGTCGAGGAAGTAGCAGATTGCGCTGCGCCGCTCGCGCCCGACAAAGTGACAATAACGATTGCGAGAACACCGATGATCTTCCTCATTTCTCCTTCTCCTTCTGCCGTACAACAACGACATGGGCGTTTTTGTCCATTGATGGAATCTGATTAATTTGACCGTTGGCGTCAGTGGCGGCTCGTCCTACTGTGTTGCCCGAAGCTGCTGAGTTGACGAATGCTGCGCCGGCGTTCAAGAGCCCGTCAGTTGAAGCAGTCGTATCGACACCGACAAATGTTCCAGCACCAGGGTACTGACCGGCAAGGCCAGTGCTGTCACATCCAAATAAAGCAACCGTTCCGCCATTCACATTTCCAGGCATTTCAGCGGGTATGGCTACGGGCAATAGGCCGATCACTCCAGCAGGAGGATCAGTGTATCTTCCAGCGCCCATTTCACCAGCCTTCCCCGGGTTGCCTACTTCCTTGTCAGAAAGAGAAACTGCCGCCGGTTTAGCACCAGCGCCGTTGTCAACGAGTTGCGTGTGGCCAATGAACACTGTTGTTCCTGGGCTGGAAAGTGATGATTGATAATTCTTCGAGTTAGCAGCATCTCCTTGAAAGACCGTTACCTTATTGCCATGTGCCGTCGCGTTTTCTTGAATTTTGCTCCAGTTCGGTAAGTTCTTGGGCGTTGGATCGCCTGGATTGAAATGCACGAACACTCTGAACTCTTCTAAGCCATCGGGGTCGATCAGAGTGAGGGGGTTATTAAGCACATAACTGTACTTGTTCAGCTTTTGCGGGTTGAGCAAATGACGAAGTGCAATCCGCTTCGGATCAGCGGAAGTGAATCTGCCCAAAGCATTTCCGTAATAGCGAGCGCCGAAGTAGTCGAGCCCGGATTCTGAGTCCCGTTCTTTGCCGGTAAACTTATAGTGATTCGAATCGCTGCTTACAAACTGCAATTCCCCGCCCCACGGATAATAATCCGACTCCGATACGATGTTACCAGTTGAATTGGTGATCATCGAAGCGGTCTTCAGGTAATCAGATAAATAATAAAACACGCCCGCAGGGGCAACCAGATCGCGCCGGGCTACCCGCTCACCAGCGAAGAAGACGTATTCAGATTTCAGCGTTCCCGCCAGATCGGATTCGGCCACCACGCCCGGTGTCATATACCAGTAGAGCGTTCCACTGGAGGCAGCCGTGCCGTTCGCCTTTTTTACTCGGTTGCCGTCGCCGTCGTAAGTGTACGTGTAACCGGCGGCACCTGTAATCCGATTTTCCAGATCGAAAGTGTAGCTGTTTCCGAGGCCATCATTGGTCATGTTGCCGGCCGCATCGTAGACGTAACCAAGGGTCGAGATGCGGTTGTTGACACCCGCCACAACGCTCAGGGTTTCCGACGAGCACTTGGAAACGGCTTTGGCCAGCAGGTTGCCCCAGGCGTCGTAGTTGTATGTGTTGCCCCAGAACTTTTTGTTCCCGCCGAGAATCGTCTGTGTGCAGTCAGTCCCGGCGTTCTGCGCCGAGATCAGCCGATTCAACAGATCGTAAGTAAACGTCTGATTTCGCGTGGAATCTTTGTCATTGGTGATGCCGTAAACATTGCCGTTGTCCCCCGCCCCCAGATGGAAATCATAATCGATGTTGAATTTAAACAGGGTTGGCGCGGTATGGGTAATGCTTGAATAAGCCGACATGTTTACGGGCTGGAGCCGATTGTTGTAGCTCGTGCCGCTGCTGATTCCCGTAAATGTGCCGCTGTTGCCGTTGACAAAGCTTGTTAGCGCTCCAAATGGCGCGTACGTCGCGCCGGTCACATAGTTGATGGCGTTGCCCGAATCCACGGCCGAGACGGTCCTTCCCGCAGCGTCCGGCGTATAGGTTAGCACCGCTCCGCTCGGGTAGTGCAAGGCCTTCAGCGAGCCGTCGAGATTGTAATCGTAGCTGACGGTCTTGCTGACCGCGCCGGACGAGCCCGGCAGCGTCAGCGTCTCGGTTAGGAGCCGTCCCAGAATGTCGAAGGCGTAAGTGGAGCCGGTACCGCCGACAGAATCGCTGACGCTGGTGAGATGGCCGATGGCGTTCGCACCTGTGTCGTAGAAGTAGCTTACCGCCGCGGTTCCGGCAGGCAGCAGACCGTTCGTACAGACCTGGGCCGAGTACGCTTTTCCGGTTACCCGGTGGAGCGGCTCGTAACAGTAAGTGATAGTTTGTCTGTTCACATCGGTCTGGTTGGGCGAGGGCGACTCTTTTTGCCACAGATTGCCGTCGAGGTCGTACTGGTATTTGATCTGACCGGATTCGGGGTTGTACGCCTGCACCAGCTGTCCCAGTGTGTTGTAAGTGAAGCGGCGCACTCGCCAGGGGCTGGTGGCGTCATTGGCGGGCGAGGAGTTGCAGCCGGTGCCGGCGACATTGCCATGCTGCTCCACGCACAGCAGGTTGCCCAGCGCGTCATAAGAATAAAGCGTGGCGTAGAACGCGTGATCGAGCGATTGCGTCTGCGGATTGTAGCCTCCGCTCAATGTGCCGCCGGCCGGACAGGTGAATGACGGGCCGGCGAAACCCTGGCTGGTGGCGGAAGTGCAACTTACGGCGATGTTCCCCGCCGGGCCGATGTTTTTGTTCGTGAGGGCGACGGTCGAACCCGAGGCACTGGCCGTAACCGGAGAAGCGGAAACACTGAGCGCGGAGACCAGAGCCGAGGCCACTTGCGAGGCCGTGCTGTTACCAGGACTTCCATAGGAGACATTGGCGGTAAATCCGCCGAGGGTGACCGTCATCGTGCCCGCATCGGTGGGGCCGGTGTTGCTGCCACCGGCCAGCGTTGCGCCGGATTTGCTCGCGGTAAACGAAGGGCCGGTGAAATCAGCGGTGTCCCAGGTCCAGGCGACCGTCACAGAATTGCTGTTGCCACCCGGCCCGGGCATTTTGGCGATCAAAGAGACCGTTGCGCCGGAAGCGGTGGCCGCGATGGACGCACCGGCATCGGCGTTAATGGCCGCAGCCAGTCCGGAGGCGATGGTGCCGGTTGTGCTGATGCTGCCAGTATCGCTGCCCGTGAAGCCGACACTGTAGGCATGGCCATTCACTGTAATGGATACGGCTCCGGTGTCATAAATGTTTCCGCCTGCGGACCCCCCGCCGCCATCGCAAATGGTTCCCGGATCGCAGGCGCCGCCTCCACCCCCGGCAACAGGTTTCAGCTGCTCAGATCCCAGGATGGTGACGCTGCCCGTGGCGCGCGTTCCGGCCTGCAGAGTCCCGGTCACGGCGATAGTCCCGGTGGCGGGCGAACCGGGAAAGTTGTCTCCGGTCTCGTCCACTTCCACCAGCCTGCCCAGGGCGTCCGCACACGCTCGGCGTTGTTTGCCCGCTTCGTCGGTGGTCTGGGTGCAGTCGCCGGGAATCGACAGCACCGGCACGACGTTGTAGGCCACACTGCTGACACCGAGGTCCTGCTTCGTGGTCTGCGTCGGCCGGTCGAGGGCGTCATAGGAGGTCTGAGTGACGCCATAGGTCTCGTCGGTTGTCTGGAGGTAAGGATTGCTGACGCTGGCCACGTGACCGGCCCCGTCGAACACGGTATCGACCGTGGCCACACCCTCGGGAAGGGTGTGCTGGGTACGGTAGCTTCGTCCCAATCCGTCAAACAGGCCGGACGCCACATCGGTCAGGGTGTTGGTCACGGACTTCTGCCGGGTCACGGTGAGAGGAAAGACACCGGGAGCGGTGAAGCTGAAGGTGTTCGTGGCCTGGGCACTGCCATTGGCGGGATCGGGCGGGGCCTGGGCCTGTGTCATCCGCCCCATAACATCGTAGCTGTAGCTGCCGGTATGTGCGCTGTCGCCAGGCGTGTTTCCAAGGGCCTGGGTAGTGGCGTTGGCATTGGTGAAGCTGGTCAGCAGCCCGGTGTTGAGATCATACGTCCCGCTCACGCACTGATTGAGATGGTTGCAGGTTGTGGTTGAAAACGCTCCCCGATAGGCACTGTCATAGCTGTGGGTGGTGATGTGGCCCATAGGGTCGGTCTGCCGATAAGGCAGGCCGCTGTTATACCAGCTTGTGGCGCTGGTAACGGCGGTTCCGCCTTTCGGATTGCAGGCGCTCGAAGGAGCCAGCCAGCGTATCGTCGAGGTCAGATTGCCGCGCACCGGGTTGGGTGCGGACACCAACTGCTGAGCCGTGCCCAGACCGGAAGGCTGCAGTGTGCCTTCGTCGTATTTATACTCGGTCACCGCCAAAGTACAGCCGCTGCCGCTGCCGTCTTTAATCGTGACGGAGGCGGGCAGATCGAGCATGTGCGCGGTCAGATAACGGGCATCCACCTGCCATTGATAGCTGGTATCGGTTTCCCTCAGCAGCGCCCCGGGCGCTCCCTGACCCCAGTCATATTCCTTCTGCACCATCACGTTGCCAAAGATGGGAGCACCGGCGCCCAGGCCGCTGTCATAACTTTTGGTGACCTGACTGACTTTGCCATTGCCCAGCGTGGTCGTGATGACGGTGGGGAATACATTGCCCAGGTGCCCGCCGCCGACCAGCGCGGCGGTACCGTAGATTGTATCGACGCGTTTGAGCAGTTGCCCGTTGGCCTGCGCACCCTGATACATCAGGGTGCTGGTTTCATACCAGCCCGGCCCGCCGCCGCCGATATTGGTAAAGACGTGTACCGTATCGTTTTGGAGCGGATCGGTCACCACATTGGTAATTGCACCGTTCACAATACCGCCCCAGTGATAAGTCCAGGTGGAGGAATTTCCCCTGCCGTCGGTCAGGGTGCGCGAGGTCACCACCCGGCTCATGCCGGTACCGTTGCCGGACAAATCCAGGGAACTCCATCCGTAAGTAATCATGCCTCCGGTGGGCAGGGTGATCGAGGTAATGTTGAGGAAATTGCTGTCGTAAGTAAAGACCCATTTGGAACCGTCGGCGCGTATGGCGGCCGTCAGCAACTGGGCCGTACCGGTGGTCTCGGCAACGCCGGCTACGCTGAAAAGGCTGGCATAATTGATGTTGCCGTAACACAGCTTGACCTGAGCGGTCCCCCCGTTAGGCCCGGGGTAGTTATAAACCTGAGCGTTGGCGAAAGGCAGAGAGCCGACACAACCGCTGGAATCGCCGGCGGTCTGAGCGGCAGTTCCCCAGGGAGACAAAGTCTGTCCCATCGTGTCGATTCCGGCGGGATATGACATCGTAGGCTCAAACACAATCTGGTTTCCATTACCATCGGTCATCGCTGCCGTGGCGCCGTGTTTGGAGCAGTTCATGCCATTCTCAAGCGGGAAGTTATCGATGATGCCCGAATAGTTGCCCGCACCGATAAAAGGTGCGCCAGGGCGACCAGAGCACCCGCCACCGCCACCAGAGCCGCCGATGTACTGGGTGCCGTCCCGGCCCGTGATCAACACGGTGTCGAGCAGGCCGGTGGACGGATCGGGATTGCTCAGACTGACATGATAGCCCGTGCCATCGATGGTCTCGAGTTCGGTAACCTGCCCATTGGCAGTCACAGCGCCGGGGATGGCGTAAAGCAGGTGCGCCGGCCCGTCGCCTGTGACCAGTTTGTTGACTACGCTGCTATACACCGTCTGACCGCTGGCGGAATCCATGAACATCGTTGACTGCAGGGAAACGTCCCAGGAACGTTGCAATGTCGGTCCGGCAGCCAGCAGTTGCCATCTGCACGGCGACGGGCTGCAGCCTTCAATCCAGTTCTTGGAAGTCATGTAGAGCAGATACTGCATATCCAGTTTACCCCCGCGCTGGGGTGCCTCGGAATACAACGGGATGTGCACCATGAGGTTGCCGTTCATCACATTAATGGTGTCAAAGTGCGTGCCGTCATAGGAGCCGAACGGCTTGAAGCCGTTTTCCAGGTTGGGGGCAGTTTGCGCGCCAGCCGTGAGGCTCCCGGCCAGAATCAAAGCCAGAATGACAACCAGCATCTTCGCTTTGAAGGGAGAAATGATCGCGTTAAAAAGACCAGCGAAAGTGGACACAGGGGTCTGGGCAGCTTGCATGGAAGGGCCTCCGGGCAATGAACGATTCATGCTTCCTGTTTGAAAATTCCTGTAACCCGCAGGGCGGGGATTTTTCAATACGACAAAACATTTGGAATTGGAAAAACCGGGTACGGCTACGCATAAACGGAAGCGGCAGCGGAAATCCGACGAGCGCAACATTGTGACTTGTTCCAACTTGTCTCTCACAGAATTGGCCAGATCAACACTGTACTACAACTTTCCTATATGATAAACTATAGGTAAAATTTATTTGCCATCGACAAACTAACCTTAACCTAACTTGACAACGTTCGCAACTTTTGCTGTCAAAGTGCTGTCACTGTGCCTCACATTCGCTCCGGTGAACAAAATCAAAAGAGCACGACCAAAGTCTTACCGCTGATCCCGCAAGGCGGGACTCATAAAAGCGCTGTTTACGCAGATGAAGAGCGGGGATGGGTGGCTGGGGAATCGCCAGGTTTCTCCCCATCAATGCGCATACCAGGCGGAATGCGCCGACCAGCGATGACACGAAAGGCACTGGGTTTCGGTCCACCGGTGAAGACAGGCCGGACAGACTCCGCCGGTATCGAAGGTGTTCCAGGAATGCAGGCAGGAACAAATCCAGCGGCTCTCTTTGGTCGGCGACCACTGGCAAAGCGGGCAGCGAATGCGCGGCCCAGAAGGCCCGCTTCCCTGCTCGATCTCCGGTTCGCGATCGAGAACTGCCGTTGATTCTGAAGAGTCATCTTTGCCTTTAGGCATGCATATTATTATGCTCCGGTCGGGGGAATCTGCGGTTTGATATTCAAGTCAAAAGCAAAACCAGAAAGCCTGAAACACGGAGGAAACGGAGGATAAAAGATCCGAGGGAACGGAGGAATTCTTCAGGGATTTTCGGGCAAATCGAAGAGTCTTGCCGCAGACGAAGATATCGGACCGGCGATATACCTTTTTCGGAGCTCCCCGGACGCTATTCAAGCAGGCCGTCTTTTTAGACGTAGCAAGCTACGTCTCTACGGGGGGCTCCTGAAATCAGGCTATACCGGCGCTCAGATCAACCCATTCCCGTTCGCGGGGCCGGCCGTACCGGCAATGCGGTTGTGCACGGCATAGTAGATCAGCTCACCTGTGGTCTTCAGGCTCATCTTCTCAAGAATCCGCGACCGATAGGTGCTGATGGTCTTCACGCTCAGAGTCATAGCCAGGGCGATCTGGCTCGGCGACTTCCCCGAGGCCAGAGCAAGGAACACCTGCCACTCGCGCATAGAGAGCGACTCGTGGGGAGGGCGCTGCCAGTCGCGGTCGAGGCGTTGCGCGAGGATTTCGGCCAGAGCGGGCGACAGATATTTTCCGCCTTCCGCCACCTTCTTCACCGCCGCGCCCAGTTCGGCGGCTGCGCACTGCTGGCTTAGAAATCCTGAAGCCCCGGCGCGCAGAGCGTAGAGCGCCGTGTGTCCTTCGAACCGCGCTCCCAGAGCCAGCAGCGGCAGGCGGGGATGCTCATTACGCATCCGTTGAATGAATTCGAATTCGAACTCGCTGCCCGAACCGGCTGCCGCCAGATCGACGATCAGCACGTCGACGCCACGGTCGAAAACAGGCGCCGGAAGCGCCTGCCATCCGTACTCCAGAAAACACACGGTTATATCGGGAAATCCGCCCAGAATGCTCTTCAGTCCTTCGCGCACCACAGGTGAGTTGCTGGCAACCATTACCTCGATCATGCCCCTGCCTCCGTTCAGAAGTTCTGCCCATTGAGCTTCTGATTTGAAAGGCGGAATTCCAGGATAAAACGGACCATAAAAACTTTTTCACCGCAAAGGGCGCAACGGACGCAAAGGAAATGCAGGGAAAAGCAGGAGCATCGCCGCGAATTAACGCGAATGACGCGAATAGAACCAGGAATAGATTTTTTCTCTTCGGGTGGTCAGTTTCCCGCCATCACATCCGCCCATTGCAAACATTGGATGGTGTGATCGCGGCCTTCGACCATCACGGCGCCTTCGTAGCCTTCTCCGGGTTCAAGATTGTAGAGGCTCCAGCGCGTCGCCTCTTCGGGATGCCCGGCCACGCGCAGCAGCGCCGGCTCCTCGGAGGGAGTGAAGGCCACGTCAAAACTGCTCAGCGGAATTGACAGGCCCTGGCCCTGGGCTTTGATGTAAGCTTCCTTGCGGGTCCAGCACTTGAAGAACCCTTCGAGGCGCTGCTCCTCGGGCAGCGCAAACAGCTTGCCCGACTCCGCCAGGGAGAAGAAGCGCTCGGCGATCTCCTGTCCGCCGAAGCCTTCGCGATGGCGCTCAACGTCAACCCCCACGATCTGCCCCCGGGTCACGGCCAGCAGGGCCAGTTCGCCGGAATGGCTCAGGTTGAAATCGCACAGGGGCGTCGGCTCCGCCAGCGCAGGCTTGCCGTGGCTTCCGGTGCTGAACCGGAGATCACCAGGCGCGACGCCCAGATACCGGCCCAGAACATCCCGCAGCATGCCATGGGCGACAATGAAGTGATCGCGGTCTTTCTCGAAATAGAAACGCGCGGCGCGCGTAAGTTCCTCTTGGGAAAGCAGCCCGCGGCACCGCTCCAGCACCGGAGCAGGCTGAGTCAGCCCGGCCTTCCAGATATGAACTTCGCCGGGCGACAACCTGAATGAAGTTGAACCGTTCACCGATTCCCATTGCTCGGCTTTCCAACGAAGCCTGGGTTCAGACATTATGCTTCCCTTCCTGACAGTCGGGTCCGGCACCCTGAGGCGCACGGTAATTTTAGAACAGACTCCCGGTATCTTCCCGGCCGGACCGCCCTGGGGCGAGTTTCACGGTGTAAAATGTTCTCATGAAACCCAGGGGCCCGCATGAACGCCCTTTTCGCAGAACCGAGCGGCCGTCTCGCAGCCTGTTGCCCCTGTTGCAGATTCAGTTTGCCACGTCCAAAGTGCTGGCGTCTTCCGAAGACCTTCAGGACGCCCTGCCTTCGGTCATCGCCTCCATCTGCCTCAATCTGGGATGGGAGCTGGGGGCCTTCTGGCAGCATGCCAGCAACCGTCCGGTTCTGACGTGCACACATATCTCGGCCGCCGACACCACCCTCGGCACCTTCATCGCCGAATCGAGGAAGAACGAGTTGCTGCCCGGCGAAGGATTGCCCGGCCGGGTGTTCGCCTCTTCTCAGCCGGAATGGATCGCAAATATCCACGAAGACAAAGATGCGTCCCGCAGCCTTGCGGCTGCCCGGGCCGGGCTGCAATCGGCGCTGGCCTTCCCTGTGCTGGTGGATGACGACGCGATCGCCGTACTTGAATTCTTCAGCTATACCTTCCGCGAACCCGACCCGGAGATGCTGGAAACCATGGTCGGCCTCGGACGGCAGGTGGGCCAGTTCATCAAGCGCAAGGAAGCCGAGGAAGCGCTGCACCATTCCTTTGAACTCCATCGCAATCTGAGCGATTGCGCCAGCGACGCCATCCTTACCATGGATGAATCCGGCACCATCCTGCTGGCCAATCTGGCCGCTGAAAAGTTGTTTGGATACTCCGCCAGCGAGTTGAAGGGCCAGTCGGCGACGATGCTGCTGCCCGACCATCTTCGCCATCGCTATGAACAGGCGATCGAAACCTGGATGCAAACCGGGAAAAAAGCGGCCCGCTGGGAGAACATCGAACTCAGCGCAAAGCATAAAGACGGCCGCCAGATTGCCACGGAGATTTCTTTTGGCGAGTTCGCACTCAAGGGCAAGCGGGTATTCACCGGATTCGTCCGGGACATTACCGAGCGGCGGCGTATTGAAGAGAGCGCGCGTTCGGCGGAACGGCTGGCCGTCATCGGCCGCATGGCCGCCAGCCTCGCCCATGAGATTAACAATCCGCTCGATTCGATCCGCAACGTCTTCTACCTGCTGGAGCAATCGGCCGGCGAGGACCAGGCGTCGCTCATCAGGGCGGGCACGCAGGAGCTGCGGCATATCGCGGAGATCATCCGGCGCACGCTTTCTTTCGCCCGCACCTCGCCGTCACAGAATGACGACCGAATCGATCTCGAGGCTTTGATCAACGAAAGTCTCGATCTGCTGCAGCGCCGGATTCAGCAAGAAAATATGGCTGTCCACAAACGCTTTCGCAGTGTCAGACCGTTTTCCGGAAGCGCCGGAGAACTCCGGCAGGTCTTTGTCAACCTGCTCGACAATGCGCTCGATGCTCTTGACCATGGTTTCCATGACAAACCAAACGCTCGGGAAGGGCGGATATGGATCCGCGTCCATTCGGAGCGCAGCCAGTCCGGGCAGGAACGGGCCATCGTAGTCATTGCCGACAACGGCCACGGCATTCCTTCGGAACTGCGCCCACACCTGTTTCAGCCGCTGTTTACGACCAAAGGCGAGCAGGGCACGGGACTGGGGCTGTGGATCGTCCGCGAAATTCTGCGTAAACATAACGGATACATTCGCGTGCGCAGCCGCAACCGAGGAACACGGTCCGGCACATGCTTCCGCATCTCCATTCCGCTGGGATAATCAGGACAAGACCTTTGCACCACGGAGACACTGAAGCACGGAGAAAGCAAAAGATCAAAAAAATTGCTCCCCCAAAACCTGCCATCTATGAATAAAATGCGTGGGTAACTTCCAACACCGCGGAGCGAACGTGGCCTATCTGCAATTTCTCGGCGCAGCCGGTACCGTAACCGGATCGAAGCATCTCATCAACACTTCCGACGACGGAGAAGGCCGCCAGGGCCTTCAGGTCCTGGTGGATTGCGGCCTGTTCCAGGGCCGCAAAGAGCTCAGGCTGCGCAACTGGGACCCCACGCCGCTGCCGCCCGCGGCGATCGATGCGATCATCCTGACCCACGCGCATCTCGATCACGCCGGGCTCATTCCGCGCCTGGCCAAACAGGGGTTCAAGGGCCCGGTCTATTGCACGCCGCCCACGGTCGATCTGTGTTCGGTCATGCTGCCCGATTCCGGTCACCTGCAGGAAGAAGAAGCGCGCTTCCACAACAAGCGGGGATCGTCGAAGCACAAGCCCGCGCTGCCTCTCTATACACTCCAGGATGCTGAAGATTGCCAGTCGCTGTTCCAGCCGGTGCAGTTCGGCGCGATCCAACAGCTTGGCAACGGCTTCTCCTTCCGCTTCGTTCACGCCGGGCACATCCTCGGTTCGGCCATGGTTGAGGTCTTTCATGAGCGCCAGGGCGGCAATCGGAAGTATCTCTTCAGCGGAGACATCGGGCGGGTGCCGCAGGCGCAAAGCGCGCCGGGGCGCGTCGTTCACGCCGGCCCCGACGCCAACGAAGACCCCGACCTGCTGGTCATGGAGTCGACGTATGGCAACCGCAGTCATCCCCATGAGGATGTTCGCCCGCGGCTGGCGCAACTGATCAACGACACCGTGCATCGCGGAGGCAGCGTGGTGGTGCCCGCCTTTGCGGTTGAACGCACCCAGAAATTTCTGTTCGTGCTCAAGCAGCTGATCGAGACCGGGCAGATTTCACGGCTGCCGGTATTCGTCGACAGCCCCATGGCCATCAAGGCGGTCGATATCTTTCTGAAATATAAAGGTGAATTCAACGAAGAAGCCCGCAAGCTGGTGGAGCAATACGGCTCTCCGCTGGAATGGAAGGAATTTCACTTTGCGCCCAAACAGGAAGATTCGAAGAAGATCAACGAAATCCGCTACCCGTGCATCATTGTGTCGTCAAGCGGCATGGTGACCGGAGGCCGTGTGCTGCATCACCTGATGCTGCGCCTGGCCGATCCGCGCAATCAGGTGATTTTCATCGGGTTCCAGGCGCCAGGCACGCGAGGCGACACCATCAAGAGCGGAGCCAAGTCGGTGCGCATCTACTCCGAGGAAGTCCCGATTCGCGCCCAGGTAGCCGCGCTGGAACAATTCAGCGACCATGCCGACACCGAAGAACTGCTCCGCTGGCTCAAGACCTTTAAGAAACAACCGCAATCCACGTACCTGGTCCACGGAGAGCCGGATGCAGCAACGCAGTTGCAGCAAACGATATCGTCGCAGATGGGCTGGAATGTCAAAGTCGCGCAGGCGATGGAAAAGGTAACGCTGGGGTAAGGCAAAACCAAAAACACAGCGCGACGTAGCCGCAACCAAAAAAACAAGACCTTTGCACCACGGAGGCACGGAGCCACGGAGAAAGCAAAAGATAGATGGATCTGTTTCGAACCGCAGGGGTTTCGCTCAGTCCAGGACCAGGGTTTCGATATTTCGATTTCACCTCTCCATCAGGAAGTCGAGTACACGGAAATGCAATTTGCCCAATGTGGAGTGGCATTTCCGTGGCCTCGGTTCTCTGATCAGCGTATATAGGTTCGAAATATCGAAACCCTGGTTTTGACAAAGTGAAACCCCAGCGGTCCGACACGAGCCCCATCTAATCTTTTGGTTTTCTCCGTGGCTCCGTGCCTCCGTGGTGCAAAGGTCTTGTCTTTTTGGTTGCGGCTACGTCGCGCTGTGTTTCAGGTTTGCCTTAGCTTTTGTCGCGATCTCACGCCGGCAGTTTTTTCAACATCAATGTCGCCTTCCAGAACCAGGGACGTTCCCTGCGTTTGAGAAAACGCGGCATGGTGGCTTTCTTCTGCAGAATCCGCTGGAGCCATTGGCGGGCTTCCTGAGGCCTGCCCTGCTGCAAGAGGAAGCTTGCATAGTTGTACTGTGTTTCGGAAAGTGTGCTTGTCCGGGTCACTTGCTCGAAGAGGCCGGCGGCCTGCTCGGTCTTGCCGATTCTGGCCCATGCGTGCGCGAGCAATCCGCCCGCGCGGCCGTAGTCATAGCCCCGGTCTTTGCCGACGACGCGCTCCAGGTCCGTGGCCGCTCCGTTGAAATCTTCCAGTTCGATTTCGCAGATCGAGCGCCGGTAAAACGGATCGGGGGAATCCGTCCGCGATGAAATCGCCCGGTCGTAGTACTGTTTGGCAATGGCGTATTTTTTCCGCTCCAGATAAAGGTCGCCGAGTTCCTCCAGATTGCCCGCCGACGGGTTATCGAGAATCATGACCTCAAGAAACCTGATGCGCTTACGATGGCTGGCCACCCGAAAGAACTGGCGGACGTTGACCAGGTCGGGGCCGGCTTCAATGATCAGATAGGCCATGGCGCCCAGGCCGCCACCCATCATGATGATCCACAGCCAGTAGGTATCGGAGCGCCGGCGCGCAAAATGGATGAGCGCCAGCACCATCGGAATCAGTCCGTAGCTATAGTTTCCAAAAAACATTTCGCAGGAACGCAATATAGCACAAACTACTTCGCTCTTGGGTGGGTGCGGTCGTAAACGTCCATCACATGCTGAATGGAAAGCTGAGTGTATTTCTGGGTCGTGGAGAGGCGCTCATGTCCCAGCAGTTCCTGAATGGCCCGCAGATCGGCGCCCTCGGTCAGCATATGCGTGCCAAAAGCATGGCGCAGGGTATGCGGGTGGACGTCCGGAGGC
>Ga0137391_10002239_pt1 | contig 14450 bp, 13 predicted proteins | sample 15con2h24BmetaG_FD_101399 | JGI IMG/M metagenome (GOLD analysis project Ga0137391, IMG submission 101399) | Vadose zone soil microbial communities from Angelo Coast Range Reserve, California, USA - 15con2h2.4B metaG | ecosystem: Environmental > Terrestrial > Soil > Vadose zone > Saprolite...
CGAATGGGGCAATCTGGTTTTCGATGAAGTCGCTCCACGCGCGACGGTGGTAAGCCCCGCAGCTCAGTATCTGGCCCTTCTTGGCGGAGGCCGCTTCCATATCCTCATCGGTCTTATAAATGGCGCGCAGGTCGCCTAAATGCCAATAGAAACTTGGGGCGTAACGAGCGCTGTGGGAGGCAATGGAAGGCATCACAACATCGCCGCAGTTGCGGGAGTCGCCCGAGACGATAAAGCGCCATGTTCCCTGTGCTGCCGGTAGAGGGCGCGAAATAATACCGGCGGCTCTTGGCTGGATCGCGTCCGCAATAACGTCTCGATATTTCCACGCAATCCCCGCCACAGCCATATTGACCAGCAGCAGGACGAGTCCTATTTTTTTGTTGCTTGTCAGCATGAACACCATCAAGGTACTGACGACGAATCAGACGTGATTCGACTGGTGACCTTTGTCCTCCAAATACACATTGAACGCTAGAAAGTCCCGCCAAACTGCGGTTGCGAAACTCTCTGCAAACGATTTGTATGCGCTATAGAAACGAAGGCAAGCCACAGAGCCGCTCGCCGCGGCCAGCAGGAGCGCAACGCAATGTCTCGGCGTAACGCCATAGCGCAGGCCCAGCGCGTATCCTACCGTCAACAGCGCGAGGGGCATCAAGGCAAACAAAGAACTGCGCTCCATGAACCATCCTTCGGCCTTGGTTGTGCTGTCTTGCGATAGCCATACGGCTAAGGAGGTGAGGAGCGAAACAGTCATCACTACCCCGAAGGCGACTAACACGATCGCGGGCCGTGTCCGATAGATGCTGGCCGCCCAGCCAGTCCAGTAAGCGGCGCCCCACGCCAGCGCGACCACTAACCCGCGAGTCAGTGCGTACATGCCTTGATACTGCTCCGCATAGCTTCCCGTCTTTTCTCTGTTAAGCACACTCCGCGCCAGAAAGAAAGCGTGGTTTCGCATCGCGTCAATCTCTTTGCTTGCGGGTTGGTCGACGCGCAGATCCATTCCAAATTTCCGTTGAATGATCTCGGCGATCTTCGTTCTCATTGTCTCCGGCATCGAACCCGCATCCAGCGCGGCATCCGAGGGGAAACGATTGTCGCGAGTAACTTTGGACTTCAGCCCAGTTGCCCCAAATGTCTGCAGGAAGTGCCCCAACAAGTAAGCAAAAGCCAAAACAATGATTGCCGATCCCCAATCGTGGGCTGGGCAGGCCCGCTTGACCAAGCCGAAGGGCAGCCATAGCACTCCCAGCAGCGCCAGGCCCGGCAGGAAGTAGCCGTAAATATCGTAAAAATTGAACTTGTCGATCAAGCTGTTACCCCTTCCATAGGCGCGCGCATTCGCATTTCGGAAATCAGGCGATTCACTACCCGCTCCACCTGGCCCGCTTGTTCCAGGGGAAGGACCAGCGCTCCTACCCGTTGATGCCCGCCTCCGCCAAACTCTTCGAGAATTTTTCCCAGCGGAACACTCTCGAAGTCCACCCATGGGTTTCGCATTGCGGTCACCTTCACTCCGTCGGCGGAGCGCACAATTCCAATGGAGTAGCGCGCTTCCGGAAAGAAGTGGTAAGGGACGTATCGGCTGATGATTTCATCCTCGCTTGCTGGAACGTCGAAAACGGCGACCGCGGCGTCCCGCAAGGTTACCTGACCTTCCACGCTTTTCAGCCCCGCTGCGATTCGCCGCCGCACTTCATCGAATCTTGTCCTTACCGGCTCCAGTTGCGCAACTCGGCTCAAGTCGCCGACCCGCAACTCTTTCAGAAGAAAACGGGAATAGTCCAGGCCGTTGTGCAACATCAGGCTTCGGCTGATTCGCAACGCGGGCGCATCTCCGGAAATTGCCTCGCTCACGGAGGAATAGTTAGCCGAGTCGATCTTCTCAGCCCAACCGGCCATCTCTCCGTAGCGGGCGGCGTCCGCTATGCGGGCATGGAGATGTTCCCATAACATGCCGGCGCAAGATCTGGCGCTTCCATCAAAGAACAGGCAATCCCTGGTTTTGCGTTGTTCAAAATTGGTTTTGCGCTCTTCAAAATCTTTCCTGGCGTTTTTGGTAATGAAGGTTGTGAGGTGGTGATCGGCCCAGAACATCGCTTGCGGATGATACAGAAAATCAACCACGGCGGTAGGCCCGCTGAGCTCAGTAGAAAGCCAGGACTGGCGCATGTCGTAGTTAGCCGGACAAAATCGCTCAATTCGCCAGTTTTCGCATTGCTCCAGAAACACCCATGCGAGAACTCCAGAAACCAGTCCGTCAAAGCACGGATCGTGGAAATACAGGGTTGCATCTTTCACCGGCCCGTGCTCTCCAGACACGGAGACTCGGGGGCCCGGGGACACAACAGAACGATCTGACGGTTTCCTGGACAATGGTGCCTCTCGAAGGCGGCTCCCCAACGATATGGTACAACGCTCGCAGGCCAGGAGTCTTAAGGTTTTTCGGTAGTGAGCTGTTTTGAAATCTCGTCGCCATCGCAGCGTCCCACAACGTAACCCGCAGCAATCGGCCAATCAACCTCGTTTGGGTCTTCGCAGTGTGGACAAGTCACAGGCTGGGATACTTCTTTAGTTCTATCGTGTGGTCCCTCGATCTTGATACATTGAGGGCACTTGGTGAAGTCTCGAAACGCGGCGTCATGGGGACATGGCATCGCATATCCGCGAAGCTATGGTTGCGACCCCCGGTACTCACCTTCGAACGCTGAAAAGCCTGACTCTTTGACTATTGACCCTCATGGCCAACGCTCTGTTGTGAACCTTGGTTACTTTCGTGGAAAGTCTTTTCTTTATAGGCTCCAACTTGACAATCCCCAGCCGATGTATGAATATCTTCGCGACCTCCCCTAGTTACCAGCGTCACCCGTTCGACGCTCGGAGCATCTTATATAAGGGGTTCCAAATGGTGACAGCATCACCATCTATAGAAAGGCGTGTAGCAGAGAGACGGAAAAATAGTATGCCCGGCCCATTACCTTCGGGAGTCAATCCCAAAACGACAAGCGGCCCACTATTGTTTACTATGCTTGCCTTTCTTCTCGTGTTCCCATGGTTAGCACAGCTTCTTCCGCAACAATTCCGTGATTACATCGGAATCTTGTTTCGATAAAAGACTTTGAACACTGCATGGAGTTGGCACAGATTCCGGTATGGAACGGTCGGAGCTGCAGCTCCTGAGGTTGTGCGCCTTTTCAAGGCCTACAAAGAACACGAGTTTATTTTTTCCTCCCATGATCTCGTTTTTGGCATCCTGATCTCCTTGGCCTTTGTCTGCTTTGGTGGCGTGTTCGCGTCGGCGTGGGGAGAAGATCATCCTATAAAGTGCATTTATAATGGCGCTACGTTCCCGCTTTTACTGAGTGCTTGGTTCAGCAGTGCACCACCGAACTTCCCCAAGTGATTCATGGCCTAATCCGGGGCTTTTCATCCCACGGCCCCAGTTTCCGTCGTTTTCCACACCACCCCTGTTCACCTAACCTTGACCTCGACTTTTGCATATCCACATGCAGCTCTTCGGCCCTCGATCGCCAGTAGAAGCCGCACCTGCTCACTTCTTCTTTACGGTGGCCGCCGCGCGGTTGGCGCGTTCTTGCAGAGCCAGGGTCACGACTTGCAGCATGTCGTCCTGGGGGGCGGGCTTGCCCGTCCAGATTTCGAACTGCCGGGCGGCTTGGTGGACGAACATTTCGATGCCCGGGATGATTTGCGCGCCGCGCTCTTTGGCGAGTTGCAGCAGGCGAGTTTCGCCGGGATCGTAAATCATGTCGAAGACGTAGCGCGCGTTGATTTCTTTTTCTTGCAGCGGAGTCTCGCGCGAGTTCCCCATGCCGACCGGGGTGGCGTTGATGATCACATCGAAGGCGAATTTTTTCAGGTCGGCGCGTTTGATCGAGCGTGCATGGGCGCGGCGCGCAAGTTTCTGCGCGGGGGCAAGGCTGCGGTTCAGGATGAAGACTTCGGCTCCGCGTTCTTTGAGTCCGAAGACGGCGGCGCGGGCCGCCCCTCCTGCGCCGAGCACGAGGATCTTTGCGTCCTGCAGAGTCGTGAGGCGGCGTTCGAGTGGGCGAACGACTCCGGAAGTGTCGGTGTTGAAACCGTAGAGTTTGCCATCCTGGGCGCGGACCACAGTGTTGCAGGCGCCGATCTTTGTGGTGTGCGAGTCGGTGTTATCGAGATGAGCAAGGATGGCTTCCTTGTACGGCATGGTGATGCTGAGGCCGTGAATAGGAATCTGGCGCACGCAGTTCAGCAGGTCTTTGAGCGTCTTGGCATGCAGGGCGAGATAGACGGCGTTCACGTTTTCGCGGCGGAAGGCCGCATTCATGATGGCGGGAGAGAGCGAGTGGGCGACAGGATCTCCGGCAACACCATAGACGCGAGTGGCGGCATCGACCGACTCGATGCGGTAGAGGCTGCGCAACTCCTGCGCGGTGGCCTGGCCGGGAGCAGTTTCTTCTCCGGGACCGGCGGCGGCAAAGGTGAAGACACTGCCGGCGCGGACTCCGAGCACGCGGCTAATGATGCCTTGCTCCCCCATGCACAGGCCGACCAAAGAATGTCTGTCGGCTTCGCGGCCCAGGAACTGAATCATGGAAACGTTATCGGAAAGTGTGGTGGCGGTGCTCGCCACTTTGTAGAAGTCAGCGGGAAAGGCGCGCATCTTTTCCAGAGTCTCGTCGAGCTTCTTGGTTCCCCGAAAGTCGTGAAAGGAAAGGATCAGGGCGGAGCGCGTGCGCAGCTTCTGCAATTGCGCCGGCTTGCACTTGAGAGCGGTCTGGAATTCGACGTCGACCAGTTGGCAGCCCGCGGCGGAGGCTTTGGCAAGGATGTCGAGCTGAGAAGCGATGGAGCCGCGAAACTTACCTCCGCTGGCGACGCGGCGGCAGGTGGCGATGACCGTTGTGCCGGGATGAGTGTCGAAGAAATGTTTGATCTTCGGGATCGCCAGACTAGGCTTCGAAATGTAGTCCAACCTGAACTCCAGGAAGGGGTTATCGCGAACTGTGGCCTCGGCTTTGTCGACCAGTTCGGAGGCGTCGCTAGCGGTGAGCGCAACACAGACCCGCGGCAGGCGCAGGGGTAGGAGACGGGGCGAGTAGCTGTTGGCAGCAGAAATCATCAATAGGTTCGGCAGCGAATCTTACAGGGGCTTAATAGCAGATGCAACAGGGATTCGCAAAATTGCCCGAAAAACCCTATTTCCCACCGCGCCCTGACACCCTCGTAACCTTGACCCCCTCTTACCCCCTTGTTACCGTCCCAATTGAAGCCTTGATTCCATGGCATTTAGTTGGAGAAGGGGTGTGGGGTGTCTCTTCTCGGAGGTAACATGAAGAAAATAGGATTGTTATTGTTGTTGACCGCAACCGCGGCGTGGGCCCAATCGACCCCGACCGCATCCGACTCAACCACGCCAGATGGGACGATTGCGACGTCAGTTAGTTTTCCCATCCAGCGGGTGCTGAAACCTACTTATGCCGATGTGTACTGCGCTGGCTTCATCAACCGGCAGACTCTGCCCGACGCCAACTATGTGGCTGGCGGGTTAGAGACGCCGCAGACCACGAAATTCGCCAATGGCGAGATGATTTATCTGAGAGGCTCGGGCTATAGCGCCGGAGCGCAGTACGAAATTATCCGCGCCTTGCGGAACGTCAACGAGTATGAAACGTTTCCCGGACAGCGCAAGCTGCTCAAGGCTACCGGACAGCCGTACCAAGTGGTGGGCCGGGTGCGCGTGATCGACACCCGCAGCAAGACCGCCGTGGCGCAGGTGGAATACTCCTGTGATCCAATCAATCCTGGAGATACGGCGATTCCTTTTGCCGAAAAGACGATGGTGGACTTTCATCCGCCGCTGCGATTCGACCGCTTCCTGCCGACTGGCAGCAAAGTCTCGGGGCGCATCGTGATGGGGAAAGATTTCGATTCAGAATTCGGAACGGGTCAGAAGGTTTACATTAACGTGGGAGCGAACCAAGGAGTGAAGGTCGGCGACTATTTCCGCGCGGTGAGGCATTACGACGCGGATCTGAAAGATCCCGTGGATTCGCTGTCGTTCAAAGCGGCCTTGAGCGAAGACACGCAGAAGAAGCAGCCTTCCTTCGATCCCGGCAGGTTCGAAAAGGGCAACGGCCCGGTGATTCACGTGAGGGATCTGCCGCGGCGCGCGGTAGGCGAAATCGTCGTCATCGGAACCACGCCGACCACGGCCACGGGAATGATCGTGTTTGCCATGGAAGATGTGCACGCCGGCGACGGTGTGGAATTGGACGAACAGACGCAGTAAAGCAGTGAATCAGTGATCAGTGATCAGTGGCCAGCAAAACAGTTCGAGCCGGTAAGCTTCGCAAGTGTATGGATAGAGGAGCCGGAGACGGGTGACCGTCTCCGGCTTTGCTTTTGGAGCAGTGGTTAGTGGGTCAGTTGATTAGTGGCCTGGCTAGCAGTGTCGGGATTTTGTGCGAGAGGTTCCAGTCAGCCACGGGTCACTGATTCACACTGCTCGCTCTGGTCGCCAAAAACTTCGGCGGTGAAGGCTTCAATGGCGGCCCCATTTTTCCACGCGTCCAGGGGCAATGCGGCTTTGCGGCAGGTTTGTTCCAGGAATGTTGTGCGGTCCCATCCGTGCTCGATGGGGACCTGGGGAAGCAGCAGGCCGCGACGGCCGTGCCAGGTGACGAGAAGTCCGTGGCGGCCCACTTCGATTTCTTCCGCCTGGACCGCTTGAGGCGGGGAGAGAATGCTGATCTCAATTTCGAGATGCGTAGCTTCTTGTCTCGTAACCGGCGGAAAGCGGTCGTCCTCGAAAGCCGCGGCCCGTGCGGTTTCCGCTACAGCCCGGTGAAGCGGACAGCTAGGCAGAACGTAGCCGACGCATCCGCGCAGTTCTCCGCGCAAATAGAGCGAAGTGAAGACTCCGCGATTCCCGGCAAAATGAGGAGTGGGAATTTCCAAGGGAACCTCGCGGTTCTCCAGCGCCGAAGAAATGGAATCATGCGCCAGGCGAAGCAGAAGTAAGCGTTCCTGCCGGGAGAACTCGTGTGCGGATGTTGCTTGACCGGAAGCGGCGCAGGTCGCGGGTTTGCCGGCTTTCACGGCGCCGAGTTCCGGGGCAGCCACTTGCGAGGACGAATTATGCAGTCGGGGCGACATCGGCATCTGCCTGCCGCGGCGCCGGTTGCGGCTTCTGGCGGCGGCTGAGAATGAAGGCGCGGCGGCGGCGCCGGGAAACGCGACGGTCTATTTTTGACCAGAATGCGGCGAAGTAGTCGATGGCCGAGACCAGCGAAACACAGACCACGAACCAGATGGCGGCGTAGGCGATCCAGTGCACAGGGAAGATGAAGTTTCCGTAGACCGGCCACTCCTTCCAGCGATGGTCAAGAATCACCGCGACCACGGAAACGATCTGCACCACCATTTTAAATTTGCCGAGTTCGCTGGCTTCGATGGTGAAGCCGCCGGAAGCGGCGATGGAACGCAAACCGCTCACCAGAAATTCGCGGCCAATGACGATCACCGCGATCCACGCGGGTACGAGACTGGGATTGAACTGCACAAGAGTAACGAAGGCGGCAGCGATCAGAAGTTTGTCGGCCATGGGATCGAGCAGGATGCCCATGGTGGTGATCTGGCCGCGCTTGCGAGCCAGGTATCCGTCGATGCCGTCGGTCATGGAGGCGGCAATGAAGATTACCGAGGCGAGGAGTTCTTTGGCGCCATGTGCGCTGCTGAAATGATTAGAGGACAAGATCCAGATCAGCAGAGGAATACTGCAAATGCGGATCAGCGTGATGGAGTTAGGCAGGTTCACCGCGGCTCAGCGACTTCCGGAGGCGACCGGAAGATAACTTGATTATCCTCCACGGTGAGGGCGAACGCAATCGAAGGAATCAGCAGTGTCCTAACGGGTTAGGACACTACCCAGGGATGAGCCATCGGAGAAAAGAGGGTCGGTTTGCTAGAGCGGCCGGGCTGCGCCTACGCCGGGACAGCCCCTTCGGCTTCGCTCAAGGCAGGCTAAGGCGGCTGTCCCCACATGAGTCGCGTGCTATTTTGTGGCAGGAGTCATGGCGCTGGGTTTGGGTTGTTTGGCGATGATTTGATCTTTGATTTTGTCGTAGGTGGCTTGAGGAACGATCTTTTTGTGCACCAGATCGAGTTTTGTGCGATAGGGGCGGCCATCGATAATTTTCTGGGCGTAGACGTCGCCGATGCCGGGCAGGGCCTTGAGTTGGTCTTTGGTGGCAGTGTTGAGATCGAGCTTATCGCCAGCGGCGGCGGAGCCAGCGGCCATGGCCTGGGCGGCGACAGGGGCGATGACGGCGGGTTGCAGGAGCAATAGCGAGAACAGCACAACCAGTGTTTTCACAACCAACTTGTTGATCGTGGAATTCATGAATTCTCCTTAGGCGTAAATTCCGCGCTGGCGGATGGTATAGGCCACGCGATCGATGGCCAGCATGTAGGCGGCGATGCGGTTGTTGACCTTGTGCGTCTCGGCGTAGCGGACTACGTCGCCGAACGACGAGATCATGATCTCCTCCAGTTGCTCGTTGACCACCGATTCTTTCCAGAAGTAGCCCTGACGGTCCTGCACCCACTCGAAGTACGAGGTGGTGACGCCACCGGCGTTGGCCAGAATATCCGGGATGACGAAGACGCCCTTGTCGGTTAAGACGTCGTCGGCGGCCGAGGTGGTGGGGCCGTTTGCGCCTTCCGCCAGGATGCGGCACTTCACGCGATCGACGTTGCGCGAAGTGATGACATTCTCAGTTGCGGCCGGGATGAGGATTTCGCATTCTGTGGTGAGCAACTCGGCGGGGTCGTATTTCTCGGCGTCGGGGAAGCCGTGCACCGTTCCATTCTTCTGGCGGAATTCGACCAGTTTGTTTAAGTCGATTCCGTTCTTGTTGTAGAGGCCGCCGCCCACTTCGGCGATGCCGACGACTTTGTATCCGCCCTGATGCATGAGCTGTGCGGCGTTCGAGCCCACGTTGCCGAAGCCCTGCACAATCACGCGGCTGCTCTCGCGCGACAGGCCAAGCTTTTTGATGGCCTCGTCGCAGACCACCATCACGCCGCGGCCAGTGGCTTCGCGGCGTCCGCGGGAGCCGCCGATGTTGATGGGCTTTCCAGTCACGACCGCCGTGACCGTCTGGCGCATGTGCATGGAGTAGGTGTCCATCATCCAGGCCATGATTTGTTCGTTGGTGTTGACGTCGGGAGCGGGAACGTCTTTTTCGGGCCCGATGAATTCGATAAGTTCGGAGGTGTAGCGGCGGGTCATGCGCTCGATTTCGCCCATTGACATCTTGTGGGGATCGCAGATCACGCCACCCTTGGCGCCGCCGAAAGGAATATTGACAACTGCGCACTTCCAGGTCATCCAACTGGCGAGAGCGCGGACTTCATCGAGTGTGACATCGGGGGCGTAGCGGATGCCGCCTTTGCCAGGGCCGCGCGCGATCGAGTGCTGTACGCGGAATCCGGTGAAGACCTCGAGGTGGCCGTCATCCATCTGGACCGGGATGTAGACCGTGAGCTCGCGGTTGGGATAGCGCAGAACCCGCCATAGGCCGTCATCGAGATTGAGCTTCTGGGCAGCCAGATCGAAACGCGCGCGCTGCGATTCCCACGGATTGCTTTCCTTATCGACCTGAGGCGGGGTGGTCATGGTAGTCATAAATGTGATCTCCGGGATGATTGCAATTCAAGGTGTTGGCCGACGCCGGAACGAGTTCCCGGAGTGAACGGGCAAACGTCGAGTATATGAGGCGCGATGGTGGGGAAGCAAGGCGGAGGGCCGCAGATGGAATCCCATAATGAAACCGCCGCGAAGGAATACGATGAAGACCTACTCGGCAACAGCCCCTAAAAGTTAATTTCCATCCCCTCTGCGGCGGCGCGCTTCACTTTTTCGGGAGATACAGGGCATCGTGTACGAGCCATCCCCTTGTATATACTATTCCATCTTGTATATAATCAAGTCATGCCGCTTAGTATCCGCAACTCGGAAGTCGAGCGCCTGGCCCGGGCGCTCTCTCGCTTGACGGGCGAAGGTCTGACCCAAACCATTTTGCAGGCTCTGCGCGAGCGCCACCAGCGCATCCGCGCCGCGCGTAAGCAGGAACGACTGATGGAGGACCTTACCGCGATCGCGCGCCGCGCCGCCGCCCTTCCCGAGCTTGATCACCGCAGCCCGGATGAGATTATTGGCTATGACGAGCACGGGCTACCGAAATAAATGGTCATCGACACCTCAGCCGTCGTGGCTATTCTGCGACAAGAGTCCGGGGCCGAAGGCCTGTTGCGCCGCTTGACTGCCGCCGGCTCCCGGCGAATATCTGCCGCAAGCCTTCTGGAGACCGCAATCGTGCTCGAAGGTAAGTCGGGAGAAAGAGGCGGCGAGCAACTGGACTTATTCCTGGCTCGCGCTCAAGTCGAGGTTGAGCCCGTGACCGCCGATCAGGTGCGGGTTGCGCGCAAAGCCTGGCGGCGCTACGGAAAGGGTACTGGTCATCCCGCGCGACTGAATTTCGGCGACTGCTTTAGCTATGCGCTCGCCCACAGCTTGGGAGAGGAATTGCTCTACACGGGAGCAGACTTTGCCCACACGGATGTTGCGCGCTCTGAGGCAGGTTCGATGGGATGGGAGGGAAGCAAGGCGGAGGGCGGAGGGGGAGTGTGGGGTTAGTTTCCGAGTTACCAACAATCCAGGAGTTGGTCGGTTTCGGTCAACACACGGCGTTACGCACGCTTATTCCGAAAAGGAAAGCCCATATACACATCTGTGGGACGCGCGTTAGCGCGGTCTACGGAGACGTGCCTGCTCAACGTAAAGCTGACTTCGACGGTTGTAACGGTGCTGAACATTAGATCACTATGGTAGAGAAGGTTCCAAGTCTCGGCGCATCGAGCTTAGCGAGGTTGAACCCATGCAAGCCGCTGGGAAGTGCGCTGCGGCCAGCGAATGAGCTGGCAATTGCGGAAGAGGTGCGTCATGCCGAACCAGTTGCTGCCAAACGAATCCCTGGGACCGGACCAGTTCCTGACCTCCTCCAGCGGGCGTTATACCTTTGTCTACCAAGGCGACGCGAATCTGGTGCTGTACAAGAACTATCCGCTCCAGCCCAGAAAGGCGCTTTGGGCCTCAGGGACAGCAGGCAAGCCAGTAAATGCTTGCATTATGCAGGCCGACGGTAACCTTGTCGTCTACGATCCTAATGGCAAAGCGCTTTGGTCATCCGGCACATGGCAGGACCCGGGGAGCAGCTTGATCGTCCAGGATGACGGCAACGTCGTTATCTATCGTCCGGACAATACTCCAGTTTGGGCGACTAACACGGTGCAGCCGATCATGCCCTCGGGACCTACTGCAAAGGGTGACAGCATGCAGGCCGGTGAGGTGCTCAACCCCGACGACTCGATCACCTCGGCTGACGGCCAATTTTTCTTCGTCTATCAAACCGATGGAAACTTGGTTCTCTATAGCAACCGAACCGGTGGTCCGCTGTGGGCGTCGAACACGGCCGGGCAGCCAGTCGGTATTTGCATCATGCAAACGGACGGCAACCTCGTCATCTACGACCCGGACGCAGTTCCTCTGTGGGCGTCGAACACGGCGGGAAACCCCGGGAGCCGTCTGGTGATCCAGGGTGACGGTAATGTCGTCATCTACTTGCCGAGTAATAGCCCGGCTTGGGCAACGAACACAGTACAGCCAGTTCCTCCCTCCACCATCAACTGGCCGTGGGCGATCATTCTTTGCCAATTCAATGATCGTCCGGCAGTTCCGCAGCCACCCGATTTCTACGTCGACCTCTACACGCGCAATGGCCTGGGAGGTCTATGCGATTATTGGCGAGAAGTCTCGGGCAATGCCCTTGATCTGACGGGTTCGCAAGTCTTCGGGTGGTTCACCATGGCGCACGCTTCAACCGAGCTGAACAACCTGCACTTTCCCGGGGATCGCCCGAAGCTGGTCCAGTGGGGTATTGATGCAGCGCACGCGAACGGCGTCGACCTGACTCCATTCAAACAGGTGCTGACCGTCCACAACTACGGAATCGATCACGGTTTTGCAGGCAACGGCGTGATCATTGCTCAATCTGACCCGGCGTTGTGCGAATTCGGTTTCATCTCCCACGAAATGGGACACGGCTTCGGCTTGCCACACTCCTTCTCGGCGAACCCGGACATGGAATACGGTGATGGGTGGGATGTGATGAGCTTCGCGACCACTACATTCCAATTTCCCATCGCCTTCCGAGGAACACAAGGGGCTGCAACGGTCGGGTTGAACGCGCGTAACCTTGACGCACTCGGCTCTGTGCCCCAACGGCGTATGTGGATCCCCAACAGTTGGGATTTCAGTGAGGAGATCTCGCTGGATCCATTGAATCAACCAGCCGTTGGCAATCACGGTTTCTTGGTGGCCAAGATCGTTCCGAACTCGACGCGCCCGAGACGTCCAAACAACAGCTCATTCACCATCGAGTGTCGGCGAAAGGCAAACTGGGATTGCAACATTCCGAACGACACGGTGCTGATCCACGAAATCAGAACCGACGGACGCTCATATCTTCAGCCTACCGTCGGGGGACAATTCACCCTTGGACAACAGTTCGTCACGCCCGACCCAAAAGTCTTTGTCAAGGTAACTGCAATGGACGCAGTTTGGGGGTCGGCAACGGTGCGCGTTTGGAATATACCCGAGGGTAGCGTGCGGAAAGAGGACTCCAAGCCAAACGTTTATCTGATCGAGAACGGCACGAAACGGTGGATCACGTCACCGCAGGTTCTTTTCAGAATCGGAAAGACCTGGGCAGATGTTCGAGTGGTGCCTGACGGGGGCCTCAGCGGCCTCCCCTCCGGACCGGACGTCGTTTAAATCGAAGATGGATCTGTGAACCTGATCACCGAATCAGGTTTGCCGGGCTGACCGGTCTATCTCATTCGCGATACTTGGGGAAGGGCGCAAGAGCCTCACGTACTCTAAGTTCGGGAGATTCGCATAAGAAATGCACTCTCCGTAAAATGAGCGCCGCGATTCGCCAATTGCCAAAGCCACTCGGCAATGTAGGCGGCAAGATTCTAGGTGGTCCGCTGTGTCAGCGTTTTGCGATTGCGCCCGAGGGACGGGCTAACCGGAAATTGGCCCGCTGCTGAGAGGGGACAGTCGATAAGAGCCCTCTGAGTAAGCGCGAGAGCTGGCGGAGCACAGCCTCACAACTGAATCTCCCTCCCCTCCGCTGCAGCGCGCACTTTGGGATAGTAGTTGCGGGCTTCGAGCACGACCTTGTCGATGAGGTTGGCGCGGTCGACCACGGGGAGTCGTCCGACGTCATGGCGCAGCATCTTTGCGGCGGCTTCGGAAACGAGTTCATCAGGATAAGTGACCACCAAGTGCGTGGCGCCGGCCTTCTGAACGGTCATGGCACCCAGAGAATCTTTGTCGAGAGCGCGAAGCAAGTCACCGCGGGTGACGATGCCGGAGAGCTTTTCGGCATCGTCGACGCTCAACAGGGCCTCATGGCGAGCGACGGCGGGATCATGTTGCGCAATCCGCTGTCGCTCATGGATGTTTCGTTGTCATTCCTTTTTCGGGGGGAGAGGCAGAATTCGCGGGCTCGTCTTCGTCACTTGTGCGCATGATCCGCCGAAGCGCGTTTACCAATTCCGGTCCGGAAGAGCGCAGTTCGTCGTGATGATGAAGAGCGAGCTCGCTCAGCACCTTCTCGCCCTTCGGAGTAAGCGCCAGCAAGACTTCGCGGCGATCGTCCTGGGCCCGCGTGCGATGGATAAATCCTCCACCTTCGAGCCGGTTCACGAGTTCGACGGTGCTGTTATGGCGGATTTGCATGCGGTTTGCTAATTCGCGGATGCGCGGCCGCGCGCCAGCCGGCATGCCCTTGATCGCCAGTAAGAGTTGATATTGGCCGCGCTCCATGCCGGCCTGCTTCACCACCTGCTCGCTGAAGTGGAGGAAGCGGCGGATCTGGTAGCGGAACTCCGCCAGCGCCTGGTAGTCCGACAAACTGAGCTTCTTCATGCCGCGATTGTATCGTGCCGCGATCCAGTGGCTGTCTGTTCTCAGTATATCGTACCACGATACAACATGAATCTGATCGGCGAGTCCTTGAGTTAGGTGGACGGTGTTCCGTATATATACGATGCGAGCGCTGATGAATACAGTGCTGTGGACTCGAGCAGAATTGCTATTGTGTTACACTTTAAAATTCGCAGGCGAGTTCTCCCAAACACAGGACATCCGATCCGCACATGCTTCTATCCAAGGAATATGTGGGCTACCTGGCCCGCGAAGTTACCAAGAAACTGATTGCGGGCAAGGCCATTGAAACCTCGGCTGTGCCCAAGGTTACGGAGCGCGTCCATGCCGCTCTGCTTGAGGAACTCACCCTGGAAGACCGCATCAACGA
>Ga0137391_10002240_pt1 | contig 14450 bp, 10 predicted proteins | sample 15con2h24BmetaG_FD_101399 | JGI IMG/M metagenome (GOLD analysis project Ga0137391, IMG submission 101399) | Vadose zone soil microbial communities from Angelo Coast Range Reserve, California, USA - 15con2h2.4B metaG | ecosystem: Environmental > Terrestrial > Soil > Vadose zone > Saprolite...
CGGCGTGCCTCGACGTGCTTCCCAGGTCACACCTTGTCTCCGGCCTCTAGAGCCGCCGAATTATGTCGAACGCAGGTAGAAGGCAGCCCAGACAGCCGAGACGACTACCACAGCACCTCCGGCTACAGCACCGTAACCAGCCACGGAGCCAGCCGCGGCGGCCCGCCGGTGGTCTCGTTCGAGAACGTGTCCAAGTATTACGGCAGGCTGCGGGCCGTTGACGGGCTGACCCTGGATTTGCGCGCCGGCGAGACCACCGCCTTGCTTGGCCCGAACGGCGCGGGCAAGTCGACCTCCCTTGACATGCTGCTCGCGCTGCGCAAACCCACCAGCGGACGACGCCACCAACGGAAACGCGCACGCGGAAGAGGCGATCTGACATGAGCGGCACACTGTTGCTGGCGAAGGCCGAAGTATCGAGGCTCCGGCGGAACAAGCGGTACCTGATCTTCACGTTCGCCTTGCCGGTGATGTTCTACCTGATCTTCGGGAGGCAGAACGCGAACGGGTACGGCGTCTCGTTCAAGGCCTTCTACATGATCGGAATGGCCTCCTTCGGCGCCTTCAGCGGGGCATTCAACAACAACGCGCTGCGCATCTCGCAGGAACGAAAGGATGGCTGGATCCGGCAACTGCGGCTCACGCCGCTGCCGGCCAACGCCTACGTGGTCGCCAAGATCCTGGTCTCGATGGCGACCACGGTGCCGTCGATCCTGATCGTGTTCCTGCTCGGCCGCTTCTACGGTGGCGTCCAGCTGCCGATCTGGAAGTGGATCGTGTGCGCGATCGCCATCTGGATCGGCACCTTGATCTTCGCGGCGCTGGCGGTGGCCATCGGCTACAAGCTTGACCCGGATTCGGTGCAGCCGGTCGCCATCGTCGTGTACTTCTTCTTCTCGATCTTCGGCGGCCTGTGGTTCCCGCTCAGCGGCGCCCTGCAGAAGTTCGGCGAATTCACGCCCACCTACCAGATCGTCAAGATCAGCACGGACGTGATCGGCCAGGGCAGCGCGGCGCTCGTCAACGTGGTCGGCGTCGTGGTCTGGTTCGCGATCTTCGTCGCGCTGGCCACTGTCGCGGTCCGCTCCACCGCCGAGACGGTCTGAACCAAAGAAACGGTCTGATGATCAGGGAGGCGCTGGCCGCGCTGCTCTCGTTCGAGGGCGAGTTCGAGGTGGTGGCCCAGGTCGGCTGCGGCGACGAGGTCATCGACGCCGCGAAGCATACCCACCCGGACGTGGCCGTGCTCGACATCGAGATGCCGGGCATGGACGGCCTGACCGCCGCCGCCGCGCTGAAGAAGCACAACCCGGACACCAAGATCGTGATCCTGACGACGTTCGGCCGGCCCGGGTTCCTGCGCCGCGCGATGGAGTCCGGCGTGTCCGCGTTCCTGGTCAAGGATTCCCCGGCCGACAAGCTCACGCAGACCATCCGCCGGGTGCTGGCCGGCGAGCGGGTCATCGACCCGGACCTGGCCGCCGCCGCCCTGGCTTACGGCGGCAGTCCGCTCACCCCGCGCGAGCGCGACGTGCTCGAGGCCTCCGCGGACGGCGGCACCATCGCGGAGGTCGCCGGCCAGCTCTATCTCTCCGAGGGCACGGTGCGGAACTACCTGTCCGCGTGCATCCAGAAGACCGGGGCCAGGAACCGCGCCGAGGCGCACCGGATCGCCTCCGAGCACGGCTGGCTCTAGACCATAGGATGAAGTGCGTGACTTCATCCGGATACTTGCGCTACCCGCACATTCTCGGCGATCTCCTCGTCTTCGCATCCGAGGACGACATCTGGCTGGCCCCCGCCGACGGCGGCCGGGCCTGGCGGCTGTCCGCCGACAGCGCTCAGGTGAGCTATCCGCGCTTCGCCCGCGACGGCTCCCGGATCGCCTGGACCAGCTGGCGGGACGGCAACCCGGAAATCTACACGGCCGACCCCGAAGGCGGCGACGCGAGCCGGCTCACCTACTGGGGCGACAACAGGACCCGCGCGGCCGGCTGGACGTCCGCCGGCGAGGTTCTCGCGGTCTCCGCCACCGGCCAGGCCGAGACCTACCTGACCTGGGCGTACGCGGTCCCGCTCGAGGGCTCGCCGCCGCGGCGGCTGCCGTTCGGCCCGGTGGCCGACCTGGCCCTGGAGGAGACGGGCACCGCCCTGCTCACCGGCCGGATGAACAACGAGCCCGCCTACTGGAAGCGCTACCGGGGCGGCACCCGGGGCAAGCTGTGGCTCGCTGACGCGGAGGACCCGCTATTCACCCGGGTGCTCGCCGACCTCGATGGCCAGCTCGGCGCCCCGATGCTGATCGCCGGCCGGCTGTTCTTCCTGTCCGACCACGAGGGCACCGGCAACATCTACTCGTGCGCGCTGGACGGCAGCGACATCGCCCGGCACACCGATCACGACGGCATGTACGTCAGGAACCCGTCCACCGACGGGCAGCGGATCGTCTATCATGTGGCCGGCGACATCTGGATCCTGGACGGGCCGGACGCGGAAGAGCCGCGCAAACTCGAAGTCACCCTCGGCTCGCCGGCCGCCGGCCGCGCGCCGAAGCTGATCTCGGCCAAAGACCACCTGGGCAGCCTGAACTGCGACCGGACCGGTCAGGCCAGCGTGGTCGAGGTGCGGGGCACGGTGCACTGGCTGACGCACAAGGACGGCCCGGCCCGCGCGCTGCACGTCGACTCCGGCGCCCGCGCGCGGCTGCCGCAGGTGCTCGGCGAGACCGGCCAGGTTGTCTGGGTCACGGACGCCGCCAGGGACGACGCGCTCGAGATCGGTTCGGCGATCGATGAGCCGGAGGCCGAGACCGTCCGGCTCGCCGAAGGCCTCCTCGGCAACGTGCTCAGCCTGGCCGCGTCCCCGGACGGGGCCACCGTCGCCGCCGCCGCCCACGACGGCAGGCTGCTGGCCGTCGACGTGGCGTCCGGGCAGGTCACGGAGCTGGCCGCGTCCGACGACGGGGCCATCGACGGGCTGGCCTGGTCGCCGGACTCGGCCTGGCTGGCCTGGTCCCAGCCCGGCCCGCAGCCGCTGCGCCGCATCCGCATGGCCCAAGTAACTCCGATTACCAGGATCGCCGACCGCGAGGTCGAGGTGATCGACGTGACCGACGGGCGCTTCACCGACACCGACCCGGTGTTCCTGCCCGACGGCCTCTACCTCGCGTTCATCTCCCGGCGCAGCTTCGACCCGGTGTACGACGCGCAGACCTTCGATATGTCGTTCCCCTTCGGCAGCCGCCCCTACCTGGTGCCGCTCGCCGCCGAGACCCCCTCCCCGTTCGGCCCGCTGCCAGGTGGCCGTCCGCTGGGCCAGGACGAAAAAGACAAATCAGATTCTCCCGAACGGACCGAGGTATCAGTGGACGCCGAAGCTCTCTCCGGCCGCGTGGTGGGCGTGCCCGTGATCGAGGCCAGGTACTCCGGGCTGCGTGCGGTCAAGGGCGGGCTGGCCTGGCTGCGCGAGCCGGTGGCCGGAGTGCTCGGCGAGGGCAGCGCCAACCCCGAGGACGAGACGCCGCGGCCGACCCTGGAGCGGTTCGACCTGCGCAAGCGCGAGGTCACCGAACTGGTCGGCGAGCTCGACTGGTTCGAGGTCAGCGGCGACGGCACCCGGCTGGTGGTCAAGGATCACGACGACCTGCGGGTGCTGCCGTCCGAGCACAAGGAGGACCACGGCTCGGGCGACGCGGTCACCGTCGATCTGTCCCGGGCCCGGTTCCAGGCCGATCCGGCCGCGCTGTGGCGGCACGCCTTCGCCGAGGCCGGGCGGCTGATGCGCCGCGACTTCTGGACCGCGGACATGTCCGGTGTGGACTGGGACGGGGTGCTCGACACCTACCGGCCGCTGCTCGACCGCGTGCGCAGCGCGGACGATTTCACCGACCTGCTGTGGGAGGTGGTCGCCGAGCTCGGCACGTCGCACTCCTACATCATCAAGGCGGGCGCGGACGGCTCAGATCGTGGCGCCGCGGCCATCGGCCTGCTCGGCGCGGACATCTCCCGGGATGGGTCCGGCCGCTGGGTGGTGGACCGGGTGCTGCCGGGCGAGTCGTCCGACCCACGGGCGCGCTCGCCGCTCGAGGCGCCCGGCGTGGTGGTCCGGGCCGGGGACGAGCTGGTCGCGGTGGACGGGCGGCCGGTCGACCCGGTGCTGGGCCCCGCGCCGCTGCTGGCCGGGACGGTCGGCAAGCCGGTCGAGCTCACCATCCGGCCGCAGACCGCCGATCCGGAAGTCCGGCGGCGGGTCGCGGTCTTGCCGCTGCGCGACGAGCGGCGGCTGCGGTACCAGGACTGGGTGACCGGGCGGCGCCGCCTGGTCCGGGAGCTCGGCGAGGGACGGCTCGGCTACCTGCACATCCCGAACATGGTCGGCGAGGGCTGGGCCGACTTCCACCGCGACCTGCACACCGAGATGCGGTTCGACGCCCTGGTCATGGACGTGCGCGGCAACGGCGGCGGGCACATCTCCCAGCTGGTGGTGGAAAAACTGGCCCGCCGTGTCATCGGCTGGGACGAGGGGCGCTGGATTCAGCCGGTCTCCTACCCGCAGGACGGGCGGCGCGGGCCGGTCGTCACGGTGACCGACGAATTCGCCGGGTCCGACGGGGACATCGTCACGGCCGCGATCAAGCTGCTCGGGCTCGGCCCCGTGGTGGGCACCCGCACCTGGGGCGGCGTGATCGGCATCGACGGCATACCCGGCCACGAACTGATCGACGGCACCCACATGACCGTGCCCAGGTACGCGTTCTCGTTCGACGAGTACGGCTGGGGCGTGGAGAACTACGGCGTCGAGCCGGACGTGGAGGTGCTGTTCACGCCGGACGACTGGGCCGCGGGCCGTGACCCGCAGCTGGAGACCGCGGTGCGCCTCGCGCTCGAGGCGCTGGAGAAGCAGCCGCCTAAGGTGCCGGCCGACCCGCTGACCGGGCCGTCCAAAGCCCGCCCGCCGCTGCCTCCCCGGGAATCCCGGCCATCGCGCGGGCCGGGCCGGGGGCCGCAGGGCGCCGCCTGATGTCGTCCGGATACCTGCGGTACCCGCACCTCCATGGCGACCTGCTCACCTTCGTGGCCGGCGACGCCGTCTGGCTCGCCCCGGCCGCGGGCGGCCGCGCCTGGCGGTTGTCCGCCGACGACGCGCCGGTGAGCTACCCGCGGTTCTCCCGCGACGGAACCCGGGTGGCCTGGAGCAGCGGGCGGGACGGAAACCCCGAGGTTTATTCGGCCGATACCGAGGGCAGCGCGGCGGTCAGGCTCACCTACTGGGGTGACCCGCAAACCAGGGTCACCGGGTGGACCACGGCGGGCGAGGTGCTGGCCATCACCTCGGCTCACCAGCCAGCCGCGAAGTACCGGCGGGCCTACGCCGTCCCCGGCGACGGCACGCCGCCGCGCCTGCTGCCGTTCGGCGCCGTCAACGACGTGGCCATCGAGGACGCGGGCGCCGCCCTGCTCACCGGGAGCGTGGCCGGCGAGCCCGCGTTCTGGAAGCGGTACCGGGGCGGCCGGGCCGGCAAGCTGTGGATCGCCACCCCCACCCCCTACCCACCTCCCCTTCCCTCTTCGCTCCCCCCTCTCTCCCTCTTCACCCGGGTGCTCGCGGACCTGGGGGGCCAGCTGGCCAGCCCGATGCTGATCGGCGGCCGGCTGTTCTTCCTGTCCGATCACGAGGGCACCGGCAACATCTACTCCTGCGCGCTGGACGGCACCGGCGTGGCCCGGCACACCGATCACGACGGCATGTACGTCAGGAACCCGTCCACCGACGGGCAGCGGATCGTGTACCACGTGGCCGGCGACGTCTGGATCCTGGACGGCCCGGACGCGCCGGAGCCGCGCCGGATCGAGGTCTCGCTCGGCTCCCCGGCCGCGGCCCGGGCGCCCCGGCTGATCTCCGCGAAAGACCACCTGGGCGCCCTGGACTGCGATAAGACCGGTCAGGCCAGCGTGGTGGAGGTGCGCGGCACGGTGCACTGGCTGACGCACAAGGACGGCCCGGCCCGCGCCCCGCACGTCGACCCCCGGGCCCGGGCCCGGCTGCCGCGCGTCCTTGGCGACACCGGCCAGGTGATGTGGGTCACCGATGCCGCGGGCGCCGATGCGCTCGAGATCGCCAGCGTGGACGGCGCCAGCCAGGCCGGTGCTCGCGGGGAAGGAGCCGGTGACACCGGGGTCGTTCGGCTCGCCGAAGGCCTTCTGGGGCACGTGACCAGCCTGGCTGCTTCCCCGGACGGGGCTACGGTGGCCGCCGCCGCGCACGACGGCAGGCTGCGCGTCGTCGACGTGGCGTCCGGGCAGGTCACGGAGCTGGCCGCGGCCGACGACGGGGCCATCGACGGGCTGGCCTGGTCGCCGGACTCGGCCTGGCTGGCCTGGTCCCAGCCCGGGATCAGGCCGCTGGCCCGGATCAGGGTGGCCCATGTCTCCCCAAGAGCCCCGACCTCCCCAACGGGCAGCATCGCGGACGGCGAGGTCATCGACGTGACCGACGGGCGGTTCGCCGACACCAACCCCGTCTTCACCGCCGACGGCCTGTACCTGGCCTTCCTGTCCCAGCGCACGTTCGACCCGGTCTACGACTCGCACACGTTCGACCTGTCGTTCCCGTTCGGCAGCCGGCCCTACCTGGTGCCGCTCGCGGCGGGAACCCCGTCGCCGTTCGGGCCGATGCCGGACGGACGGCCGCTGGGCCAGGAAAACGGCGAGGACCCCGACGGTGAGCCGGCCGTCACCGTCGACGCGGACGGCCTGGCCGAACGGGTGATCGCCATCCCGGTGGAGGAGGCCCGCTACCGGTACCTGCGCCCGGTCAAGGGCGGCCTGGTGTGGCTGCGCGCCCCGGTCGCCGGCGTGCTCGGCGAGGGCGGCGCCGGCCCGGACGACGACCGGCCGCGTCCGGCGCTGCAGCGGTTCGACCTGCGCAAGCGCGAGGTCAAGGAGCTGGTGGGCGCCCTGGACTGGTTCCGGGTCAGCGGCGACGGCACCCGGCTCGTGGTCCGCGACCACGATGAGCTGCGGGTGCTGCCGTCCGCGCGCAAGCACGACGACGCCGGGCAGACCGTCACCGTCGATGCGTCCCGGGCCAGGTTCCAGGCCGACCCGGCCGCGCTCTGGCGGCACGCCTACGGCGAGGCCGGGCGGTTCATGCGCCGGGACTACTGGGTGCCCGGCATGTCCGGGGTGGACTGGGACGGCGTGCTCGATGAGTACCGCCCGCTGCTGGACCGGATCCGCGGCGCGGCCGACTTCGCCGACCTGCTCTGGGAGGTGTTCGGTGAGCTCGGCACGTCGCACGCGTACGTGACCGCGGCCCACGACGGCGCGCGGAACTACACCCCGGTGGGCCAGCTCGGCGCGGACATCTCGCGCGACGCTTCCGGCCGCTGGGTGGTGGACCGGGTGCTGCCGGGCGAGTCGTCCGACCCGCGGGCGCTGTCGCCGCTGGCCGCGCCGGGTGTCGCGGTGAATCCCGGCGACCAGCTGGTCGCGGTGGACGGGCAGCCGGTCGACCCGCGGCGCGGCCCCTGGCCGCTGCTGGCCGGCACGGCGGGCAAGCCGGTCGAGCTGACCCTACTGTCCGGGGGGACGACCCCCCCAGACCCCCCGCTCCTGGGGGGACCCATCCCCCCGGACCCCCCTTGGGGGGGACCCATCCCCCCGGACCCCCCTTGCGCCGGGTGGTCGTGGTGCCGTTGCGCGACGAGCGGCGGCTGCGCTACCAGGACTGGGTGGCCGACCGGCGCCGCCTGGTCCGCGAGCTCAGCGAGGGACGGCTCGGCTACCTGCACATCCCGGACATGATGGGCGAGGGCTGGGCGCACTTCCACCGTGACCTGCGGACCGAGATGGCCCGCGACGGGCTGATCTTCGACGTGCGCGGGAACAGCGGCGGGCACATCTCGGAGCTGGTCGTGGAGAAGCTCGCCCGCCGCGTCATCGCCTGGGGGATGGGCCGCTGGCTGCGGCCGGAAACCTACCCGCAGGAGGCACGCCGCGGCCCGCTGGTCACCGTGGCCGACGAGTTCGCCGGGTCCGACGGCGACATCGTCACTGCCGCGATCAAGCTGCTCGCCCTCGGCCCGGTGGTCGGCACCCGCACCTGGGGCGGCGTGATCGGCATCGAGGGCCGCCAGGGCCTGGTCGACGGCACCGCCGTCACCGTGCCGAGGTACGCGTTCTTCTTCGACCGGTACGGCTGGGGGGTGGAGAACCACGGCGTCGACCCGGACGTGGAGGTGCTGATCACGCCGGACGACTGGGCCGCGGGCCGCGACCCGCAGCTGGAGACCGCGGTGCAGCTCGCCCTGGAGGCACTGGACAAGCAGCCGCCCCCGGCCCCGCCGGACACCGCCACCGGCCCGGTCAAGTCCCGCCGTCCGCTGCCGCCCCGGCAAGCCCAGCCCTCGCTTTCCTCCCATGGCTCGAGTGCCGGATGACGGCCGAACCTGCTCAGCTGCGGCCACACCGGATCCGGGCGCTCACCATCATGTTCGGCGTCGCGGTCGTCGTGCTGACCGCCGACGCGATCTCCAAGGCCCTGGTGCTGCACAAGCTGCCGGGACATCCGCCCGTCAAGCTGCTCGACGGGCTGATCACGCTGAACCTCACCTTCAACGCCGGGGCCGCGTTCGGCGTCGGCACGTCCTACACCGCGGTCATCGCCCTGATCGTGTGCAGCGTCATCGTCTCCATCATCCGCACGGCCCGGCGGCTGCGCAGCCTGGCCTGGACGATCGCGCTCGGGCTGCTCCTCGGCGGGGCGATGGGGAACCTGGGCGACCGGTTGTTCCGGGCGCCCCGCCTGCTGCGCGGCCGGGTCGTGGACTGGATCAACCTGCCGCACTTCCCGTGGACGTTCAACCTCGCCGACGCGTCGATCACCTGCGCGGCCGTGCTGATCGCCGTGCTGGCGCTGCGCGGCGTCCGGATCGACGGAACATCCCCGGCGCACGCCGCCGACCGGATAGACGGGCCCTCCCCGCCGCCCGCCTCTGGCCGGATGGACGGAACATCCCCGCCGCCCGCCTCTGGCCGGATCGACGGGCCGTCCCCGCCGCCCGCCTCTGGCCGGATCGACGGGCCGTCCCCGCCGCCCGCCTCTGGCCGGATCGACGGGACCTCCCCGGCGCGGGCCCGTGACCGTGACGGCGGCGCGCGGCTGGCGGACCCCTCGTGAGCCAGGACCGGATCCGGGCCAGCTACGACGCCGTCGCGGGCGCCTACGCCGAGGCGCTGAGCGACGAACTGCGAGGCAAGCCGCTGGACCGCGCCCTGCTGACCGCCTTCGCCGAGCAGGTCCGCGAGGCAGGCCAGGGCCTCCGGGGTCCCCGGGGCCAGGCCCGCGTGTGGGACGTGGGCTGCGGCCCGGGTCACGTCACCGCGTTCCTGGCCGGGCTCGGCCTGCACGCGGCCGGCGTCGACCTGTCGGACGCGATGGTCGCGCAGGCCAGGAAGCGCCACCCAGACCTCGAGTTCAGCACCGGCTCGATGACCGCGCTGCCCGCCCCCGATGGTTCCTGGGATGGCCTGGTCAGCTTCTACTCGCTGATTCACATGATCGACGACGCCGACCTGCGCGCCGCGCTGGCCGAGCACCGCCGGGTGCTGGCCGACGGCGGCCTGCTCCTGCTCGCGGTGCACGTCGGCCCTGAGGTGCGGCACTTGACCGACTGGTTCGGCGCCGAGGTCGACGTCTCGTTCCGCTTCTTCGACCCCGCCTGGCTCAGCGCCGAACTAGAGCACGCCGGCTTCACCATCGAATCCCTCACCCGCCGCCAGCCCTACCCCGACACCGAAGTCCCCACCCCCCGCGCCTACTTCCAGGCCCGCGCCCAGTAACTGGCCACCCATCCGCGGCCCCCCACCCGCACCCAGCAGCCGCGCCCACCCCGAGGTGACGGCACCCCCGAAACGAGTCACCCCCACCAGAGTTACTAAAGGTGCTCCTGAGTGCGATCCGCCGCGGCATCCCATCATCGTGGATCAAAACTCCCCCGCGTCGAGGAGCCCGGCCACCAGCGCCGTCCCCAGGCCGCTCGAACCACCGGTGATCACTGCCGTCGCCTTCATCTGGTCACCCCTGCCACCGACAGCTTCGCTCTCGCCCCGGATCCCGGTGCCGACCACGATCACCAACGTCATCGCGACGCTGAAGGGGAACGCGTCACCCGGACGCTTCTATGTCGTTACCGGGCACCTGGACTCCCGGGTAACCGACGTGCTGAACTTCACCAGCGACGCTCCCGGTGCCGATGACGACGCCTCCGGCGTCGCGGTCGTGCTCGAGCTGGCCCGGCTGTTCGCCACTCGCCAGTTCGCCGGCACCCTGGTGTTCGCCACCGTCGCCGGAGAAGAGCAGGGCCTGTACGGCTCGGCCTTCATGGCGGCGCAGATGAAGGCGGCCGGCGGCGACGTGCAGGGCATGTTCAGCAACGATATTGTGGGGGCGAGCCGGGCCTGGGATGGCACCCGGCCCGATCCGCATACCGTGCGGCTGTTTGTGGAGGGCGTCCCGACCGCCGTGACCCCCGCGCAGGTCGCGATCATGCAGTCGGTCGGCGGCGAGAACGACGGGACCTCGCGCCAGCTGGCCCGGTTCGTCAAGGACGTGGCGCCGTTCGACCTGATCGGCATGAACGTCCGGGTGATCTGGCGGCGCGACCGGTACCTGCGCGGCAGCGACCACATCTCTTTCCAGGCCCAGGGTTACCCGGCGGGCAGGTTCACCGAGCCGCGGGAGAACTTCAACCACGAGCACCAGGACACGCGGGTCGTCAACGGCGTCCAGTTCGGTGATCTGCCGCAGTTCGTGGACTTCGACTACATCGCCCGGGTGGCCAAGGTGAACGGCGCCGCCCTGTGGTCCCTGGCCACCGGACCCGGCACGCCCAAGAACCTGCAGATCCACGTGGCAGCGCCCCCCGGCCTAGCCGGCATCAACACCACCACGCTCACCTGGGACGCGAACACCGAGCCCGACCTGGCCGGGTACAAGGTGGTGTGGCGGGAGACCACGGCGCCCGACTGGACCAACGTAGTCGACGTCGGCAACGTCACCACGGTCACCCTCGACATCGCCAAGGACAACGTGCAGTTCGGCCTGCGCGCCGTCGACCAGGCCGGGCACCGCAGCCCGGTCGCCTTCCCACAGGTCGTGTCCTCCTAGCGCCACGGCCAGGGAGATGTGATAGGTCAGCCCTGGGGCCTTTTGTCTGCCTGGCCGCAGGACCGTGCAGGAACTCGACCCCTACGAAGTGGGACATCTCGCCGGGGGTTCGCAGCGCACCGCCCGCCCCGTCTTCCGCGCCTAACTTTCACCCGAGCGACCCGCCAGAGTTACCAAAGGTGCCCCTGAGTGCGATCCGCCGCGTAATAGCATCATCGTGGGTGGTTACTGCCCGTATAGGGACAGTAACCGCCCACGATCATTGTCGGCCGTTGTCTAGAGCCCGACACGAAGAGGCGGCCGGTGCGCATGTGACCAGTGTGACCAGTGGGCCGCCCCACGCCGGCCGGCTCACGCCAGCCGCCCCGCCCAAACGCCGCCCCACGCCGGCCGGCTCACGCCAGCCGCCCCACGCCAACCGCCCCGCCCAAACGCCGCCCCGCCCAAACGCCGCTCAGCTCTTCCGGCCGGCAAACGCCACCGTCACGCCCACGCCGATCATCGCCAGCCCGCCCGCCCCGCCGACCATCTCGAACCGCCGCGGCGAGCTCGCGAACCAGCTTCGCACCGCGCTCGCGGCGAACCCCCAGGCGCAGTCGGAAACCGCGCCGATGAGCACCGAAACCAGGGCCATCAGCAGCATCTGCCCCGGCACGTCCCCAGCCGCGCGGTTCACGAACTGCGGCAGGATCGCCCCGAACAAGATGTACGACTTGGGATTGGTGATCCCCACCACCACCCCGTCCCGCACGGCGCGCCAGCCCTCGCACGCCGTCGCCAGCGCGGTGCGGCGCCCGTGCGCCAGGGCCCGCCCCACCACGAAGAGCACCCCGGGCCCGGGGATGACGATCAGCACCAGCGACGCCAGGGTGAAGCCGAGCAACTGTCCCGCCGAAACCATCACGCCCCCGGAACTAGCAGCTCGCGGCCGTGCGCGCGCAACTCGGCCGCCGAACCCATGCCCAGCAGGTGCAGCGTCCGGGCAAACTGGCTGGCCAGGATGTCCAGCGCCTTGTCCACGCCCGCCTCGCCGCCGACCATCAGCCCGTACAGGTAAGCGCGGCCGATCGCGCAGGCGTCCGCGCCCAGGGCCAGCGCCACCGCGATGTCGGACCCGTGCCTGACGCCGGAGTCCACCAGCACCGACACGTCCGGTCCCACCGCATCGCGGACGGACGCGACCAGGTCGATGGGGGACACCGCCCGGTCGAGCTGGCGCCCGCCGTGGTTGGACAGCTGCACGCCGTCCGCCCCGAGAGAAACCGCGCGCCGCGCGTCCGCAGGCGAGAGCGGGCCCTTGAGCACCAGCTTGCCCGGCCACCGGTCCCGCAGCATGGCGACGTCCTCCCAGCTCGCCGCCGGGTTGAACAGCGCGCCCGTGCCCTCGATGGTCAGCGCGGCGTGCCCGGCGAAGTTGGCGAACTCGATGGCCTCGCCGCGCAGCATCCGCATCCAGTAGCCGGGCCGGGAGGCGATGCTGGCCAGCGTCCGCGCGGTGAGCTCAGGCGGGATGACCAGCCCGTTCCTGTGGTCCCTGGTCCGGTACCCGGTGACGATCGTGTCCACGGTGACCATGAGCACCCGGTACCCGGCCGCCGCCGCCCGGTCGACCAGTTCCTTGTTCATCCCGCTGTCCCGCAGGATGTACAGCTGGAACCACAGGTCGGGCTGTGCGGCTTCGGCGACCGTCTCAATGGTGGTGGTCGCCATCGTGGACAAGGTGTAGGGCAGCCCGTGCCGCTGCGCCGCGCGCGCCGCGCCGATCTCGCCCGCCGGGTGCATCATCCGCGTATACCCGGTCGGCGCGAGTACCAGCGGCAGCGGCAGCTCCCGGTCAAGCACCCGCGCCGAGGCGTCGACCGTGGTTATCTCCGGCAGCGCACGAGGCTGAAACCGCCATCGCCGGAACGCCCTCGTGTTAGCCGCCATGGACAGCTCCTCATCGGCGCCGCCGTCGACGTAGTCGAAGACCGGCCGCGGGAGCAGCCTGCGCCCCATGCCGCGCAGGTCGTCGATGTCGTGGCACGCCGACAGCCGCCTGCGTGTAGCGTCACGCTCGACCGGTTTCATCTTGATCAGCTGGCGTATCTCCGAAGGCCTCATGTCAGGGACGATAGCCGAGGCGGCCCGGCCAGGGAACGCGGACAGCGGCGCCCTCCCGCCCCGCAGCGTCTCACCCAGGTCACGGGCGGGCGGTGCGTCTATGCGGCCGGGCGGCCAGGTGACACGATCGTGGCGTGACGTCACCGCAGCCAGGCGAGATCCAGATCGAGGATCAGCTTGAGCGCCGCATCCGTAAGCCAGTCGATCTGCTGCGCTGCGTCCTGTCCTGCATCGAGATCGTCGCGCTGGCCGTGGCCGGCATTGCGGCCAGCGCCACGACGGCCGGTGTCGAGACCGACATCGTGGGTGCGAGCAAGCGGCTGCCCCACGCGCTGCTCGTGGTGGCGCCGAAGGTGGCGCTGTTCGCCCTGCTCATCTTGCCCATCGCGCTGGCCGTTCAGCTGCTCGCCCGGCGTCAGCCGCGACGGCTGGCCGAAGCGGTGGCCACCGGCGTCCTGGCCGCCGCCGTGACCGCGGTGGCCAACAACCTGCTCAGCCGGGGAGCCAGCACCCGGCTCTACGACGCGATCATCATGTCCCGTCCGGGCACGAGCCATGTCGCCGCCCTCGACCCTTACCTGGCGGGCCTGGTCGCCTACGCCACCATGGTCGGCCTCATCGGGCGGCCGTACTGGCGCAACGCCCTGTGGGTGGCGGTCGGCGTGTACTCGGTCGTGCACGTGGGAGCGCTGCACACGACCGTCTTGACCTTGCTGATCACGGTGATCGGGGGCCGGGCGATCGGCCTCGCGGTCAGGTACGTCGCGGGCTCCACCTCGCGGCGGCCCGGCGCCCAGGAGATCGCAGCGGCGCTGGCCGGCACCGACCTGCCGGTGACCTCGATCCGGCGGGTGCGTCACGCAGGGAACGGGGTGAGCGGATCCCGCCATTACGCGGTGGCGACCAAGCAAGGCGGCAATCTGGACGTCGTCGTGTACGACCGGGACCAGGAGGCGGCCGGCGCGATCTACCGGGTGTACCGCCGGGTCCGTCTGCTCGCGCAGGTACCCCGCAACGCCCCGCTGTCCGTAGACCGCGCGGTCGAGCGCCGGGCGCTGCTTTCCTACGCGGCCGAAGACGCGGGCGCGCCCACGCCGCGGTTGCGCGCGCTGGTCCGGGTCGGTCCCGAAGCCGCCGTGCTCGCCTACGAGCACCACGAGGGGACGACGCTGGCGAAG
>Ga0137391_10002241_pt1 | contig 14448 bp, 15 predicted proteins | sample 15con2h24BmetaG_FD_101399 | JGI IMG/M metagenome (GOLD analysis project Ga0137391, IMG submission 101399) | Vadose zone soil microbial communities from Angelo Coast Range Reserve, California, USA - 15con2h2.4B metaG | ecosystem: Environmental > Terrestrial > Soil > Vadose zone > Saprolite...
GTATATCAACCAACTCAAGAGCCTGGGAGAAATCGCATGAACGTCTGTCTGTCCGTATGGGACGGACACTCATACACCCCCATTTCAAGCGTGAAATAGGCCTGGGACAGCCAAAACTCATACGGACAGACAGACGACATGCAAGAGATTACGAGGCAAACGTATGAAAAAGTACAGGCATCACAGAAAATTAGTATGTGGTGAAGTCCTTCGGCTCACCGCCTATTAGTATGTAGGTAAAGGCATTGCAGTGAGGTGAGGTGAAACATGATATACGAGGAGGAACAGCTTATGCAGCCCCTCTCTGATGAAACATTCGAGGCTCCTGAGCGGGACAAGACCCAGCCTAAGCAGCCAAAAACGCAAGGCCAGGAGCACGCAGCCAGAAAACAACAGGAAACAAAACTGGGATATATTGGGGATTTGTTATATACCATTAATCGACCCTGGCTGCTTATCATGATCCCTGTCCTACTTGGTGGAGTGTGGCTCATCCAACACCCCGAAGTCATTACGAATAATCTAGATAAGCCTTACGCGCTCCTGGCAGGGCCAGTTGCCATGCTCAGCATCCTCGCCGGCTGGCTGATCTTGAAATTCTTCAAGACGATTGAGGCGGCGTGCAAGCAGGCTTACCAGGCATTCCTGCGCGCCAGGAAAGAGGATGGTTCCGGGCAGTTCTTCTGGTTTACCATTCTGGTCTTCATGACGGTCAGCGTGCTAGAGTCTGGCCAGTTTTTCGACACGATCATCCATCACATCGTACCCGGCCTCGGGTATGCCACAGCCTTCGTGATCGACCTCATTGCGGTCAATAGTATGCGCGCACGCCTGGAGGCCGTGAGAATGCGTGATAACCGGGGAGCCTGGCTCTACCTCTTCGGCGTTTTTGTGTGTGCCGGGATGAGCGCCTTTGCCAACGTGTATACCGGACTCAGCAGTTTTAATCACCAGCCAACCGGCCACCTCCCCGGCTTGATGAACACCATCGCACCCTGGTTCGCCATGTTGTTCCCGCTCCTGATTCTGCTTATGAGCGTTACGGCAGACTACACCGTCGACCGTACCTCCACAAAGCTCGATGCACAGAAGTACCGCGAGCAAGAGGGGAAGCGCCTCGCTATCCTGGAAGTCAGACGGGAGATGCAGGAAAGGATGCTCATCGTTGAGCAGGACCTGGCGCGTATTGCGCAAGCGCGAAAAACGGCACTCTCGCCCTCGCGCGATCGTGAATTCTTTCTCAAGCATTGGCTCTTTCCACGCAGTCAACGAGATATGCAGCAGATACTGGCTAAGGCCGTGCAGCAATTACAGGCTGTCTATGATCCGCAATTTCAGAGAATCGAGGGGCAAATGCAGCGATTGCTGACTGCCAGTTTGTCCCTAACGACTGACGGAAATTCGATCCCAAATGCACCGGTTCAGACCTCCCAAATTGAAGCCCAACATCAGAGCAATTTTGGAACACACAACGGGCACAAGTCACATGGATTTCAACCAAATTGGCGTCATGAAGAAGCCCTGAAATTCATGCAAAAACGGCCCGATTTACGGACCCAATGTGAGGCGATAATGCGAACAGATCCGCGCAGTGGATTTGAGCACATTGCGGAGCACATTCGTCAGCAGCCGGGTATGAATCACAACTTCATCATCGCTCAATTTGTCGCCGAGGTTTGGTCCCTTTTGCAATTTGCTGGAGAAGCAAACGGTAAAACAAATGGACAGCGGACAGCGAACAATGACACAGAATTTATGGGAAATGATTCGACGAATATGCTACCCCTCTTCGACAGCAATTCGGGGACACATTCCTCCGTAAATATTAGCGGAAATACTGATGAAATTCCGGTCACACCTACCACTACGCGAACCAGTAGAATCACCCAAAAATTAGATCCCATTTCGGCGACAGACAGGGGGAGAATTTCTGCTGCATTTGAGGCCCGAATCGGGACAAATAACGAGTCACCCACCAGGGCGAATCAGCCATATACCATCACCATCGGGGAAGCAGCTCGTCACTTCCAGTGTTCTGAGTCAGTCATTCTGAATGCACTCAAACGCGGAAAACTGCGGGCCCCTAAGAGAGGTGATGGGAAAGTGCTTGTATCATCCTTAGAAGGATTTGTTCCCCCAAGGAGGGCCAGGGTCGCGTAAAGCAAAGAGAAATGGACTGCTGTGCCGTCGGCGAGGTCGATAGCACATTCATCTGCTGTAGTTGTTCTTCGTAGCGCGAGAGCTATTGTAGTACGTTCACTGTAGTCCAAAAAACCAGAGCGCCTGACCTCTGCCAACAAGCCTCGGAAACTTCACGGCAAGGACAAGCGCTACTAGCCGGCGGAGGTGTACCGCCATCGTTGTTATTATAACATACAACGCTTGGCGGCCCTCCGTTTGCGGAGGTATAGCCGTATGGTTCTATCAACCTTGAACAAGAAGCACCGGCAGACGTGCTATTTTTGCCGCAACGTCGATCTGACAACCTACAGCGGCATCTGCACCTGGCACTGGTGCAAAATTTCCCTACGATTGTTTCTCCTCCTCTTGAGAACGCATCGTATCCTCAGGATCTGGAGGATTGTGAGGTGGGGATTATGATGCAATTGACCCCAGCGCTGTCTTCCTCGACGGCTCCCTGCTATATCGACCCTCTCTCGCGTATCATCGGCGTGCTGCAACACCTTCAGGTGCTTCCACCGCCCGATGCAACGCTTGCCGACGTTGCACACCTGGTGCTGAGCATGCAGCAGGATTTTGGATCGTCTGAGTCGCTGGAGCAGGTCATTCAGGTCCTCGTTGGCCAACACCTCGCCTCGCAAATGGCACGCCGCCTGTCGCGACAGATAAGGCAGGAGGTGGCCGTATGATCGAGATGCGCGTTCCAGAGCAATCGACAACCACCGAGCTGATCCAGGACACACGTCGAGAGATCACACAGTTTCTCCACAAGCAGCCTACGGGGGACTCTCGCGCATTTGAATTATTCCGCCGCGCCATCGCGCTGCGAGATGAGCAGGCGTGGTTTGGTATCTACGAACTATACAGCGCTATGGTCAGTTCGTGGATTCTTCGCCTGGTCCCAAAACTTGAGGAATCGGATCTTGATGCACTGATCAACGATGTCTTCGCCAAATTCGCCTATGCCATGAATGCACAGAGGTGGAGGGATTTTTCTTGTGCTCAGGTCCTCCTGGGCTACCTCAAGCGCTGTGCCCAGAGCGTCGTTATCGATCATTGCCGGTCACAGCGTGCGCGGATACGCGAAGAGACGTTCGAGTTCCTCGACCAGGCGCCGGTGCTTGATGATCCCGCCGATGTAGTTGCTAAGCAGCTTGCTGCTCAAGAGTTCTGGCGCATTATTGACAGAGAAGTGACTGATTCAGAAGAGCGGCTGATCCTCCGTGCCATGTGTGCCCTGGGTCTCTCTCCCCGCCAACTCCAGCAACGCTATCCGCTGCTGTTTCCTACCGTCGATGACATTTATCGCATCAGGCGCAATGTGCTTGAGCGGCTTCGCCGCAATCACCGGCTCCTTGCGCTGAAAACGCAAAAGTCGGGCCAGCAGCGGGCACAGATGAGGGAGGAGGTGCTGGTGTGATCTACGTGGATTCCATCCAGCACTACCCGGATTGCGGGCTACCATACAAGGACTGGTGCCATATGGCGACCGATGATGGCGATCTCTCTGAGTTGCACGCGATGGCAAGCCGCCTCGGCCTCAAGCGCGCCTGGTTCCAGGACAAGACGGGGCACCCACACTATGATCTCACGCCCGCCAAACGTGCGCTGACCATCCGGTACGGTGCGCAAGCGGTAGACACGATGGAACTGGCCCGGCGCTGTTTCTGCCATCCCCGGTTGGACACGCGCTCGAACAGAGGCGTTTCGGAAACGAACCCATCTTTTTCCCCACCGGAGAAAGGAGTAATCCACATGAGCGAGAACGGTACCAACGCCTTGCTCACAGCGCTCTTGCAGCATGACACCGTCAAGGCTTTGACCATGACCGACCCCTGGGGAACGCTCGTCGCCCTGGGCGCGAAGCGGATCGAAACTCGTTCCTGGTCTACACCCCATCGTGGGCCGCTGGCCGTCCATATCGCGAAAACGCTGCCGCCAGAGGCCGCGGCGTGCTGCCAGGAGCCACTCTTTCGCCAGACGTTAGAGGCTGGTGGCTATCGCTGGCAACCAGATGCGAGAGGGCAGAACTCATGGGGATTGCCGCTGGGCCACATCGTCGCCGTGGTCTGGCTTGATACCGTCGAGCAGATCGGCCCAGGCTTTCCGGTGGAGGAGCCAGAACGAAACTTCGGTAACTATCGCCCGGGCCGCTTTGCCTGGCGCTTCGAGAGCGTGTACCGCCTGGCTGTCACACTTCCAGCGCGTGGGAGCCTGGGTCTGTGGGAGTGGCAGCCGCTGGCCAGCTTCTGGGAGCGCGTCCAGGCGGCGTATGACCGGGTACGAAGGGAGGCACAGCGATGAGCGGAAAAGAAGATTATTGTGTGTATGAGATGCCTTGCACGGAGATGATAGAGCCGGTGGCCGGTAATAATTTGGAGGAATATATTGATGGGGCATAAGGAAGGTGCTGCGAAAGCAGCAGCAAAGAGGATAGGTGTATCAGTTGAAGAGTACCTTGCACATAAGAATAATAGGTTTCCAAGTGGTGCTTTAAATGCACCACTTGGAAACCTATAAGGGCCTTCGCGAAGGACCGCTCCCGAAGCGATGGATATAAGGCCCAATGTTTTGATTGTGTTCGTGTGCCACCTGAACTTCATAAACCTCCCTCTCCTTCCTCTTTTAAGGGCAGAACACATAGTTCCTATGCTAGAAGAAAGATGAGCGAAGCGCAGAGGGGGAACAATAAGAGGCTCGGCCTCCCGGTGCCGCAGTTGACCATCTTTCACGATACTGACAACTCTCTCACAACGACCCAGCTCGTGCCTGCACAGCTCGACAAGCGTGGGAGCGTTATGGCCACGCGATTACACCAAGAGTAGCTCAACAACACATGTATATGGCAGATATACACGTGTTGTTGACAAAGCAAGGCGTACCGACCATAGTTGTAATTAAGGAATGTAACACGCATGACCAGTTGCTGAAACCGGTCACCCCACCAGGGTTCGGCGCTAACCCCACCAGGGTTCGGCGCTAACCCCACCAGGGTTCGGTGCACAACCCCACCAGGGTTCGGTGCAATCGTGAGCGTAAACGGGCCTTTCTGGGCGCAAGTGGCGGAGAAAACGTCACGCAGCGACTGGTAGAGAGGAACAGATATTCGAGGTACACTGAACGTTACTAAAGGAAGAAAGCATTCCCGAAAGATATGTCCTGCGGAAAGCGAGAGCCCGGACATCCCGCTCCTAGGAGTCAGGCAGGCGCAACGGGCAGAAGAGGAAGCGCCGACGCGTTTTTGCGCCAAAACGGCCGAGGTGAGACAAGCGAAAGGAACAAGAGCATGCATGAAGAGCACAAGGAGGGAGCTTTGCTCCCTGAGCACACCCGGGCATCCGACAGCGACCTGTCCACGCTGTTTGACCAGGCACTCTCTGATGTCGTGGAGGGGATGTCAGAGGAAGAGGCTACGGCCTATATCGCCAGCCTCTTTGCAGAGGGCGATGTCGACACCGAACATTCGCTCTTTGCCTATGTAACCCCCGAGGTGACAAGCAGCATGGCTGTGACCAATTACCGGCCCGACCAGGCCGTGCGCGAGGCCTCGCTCGCCCAGAAGGACCGGTGGAAGCCAGGTCTGGAGGGAGAGCTCTTTTACCTCGCCTCCAACGCGCTCGAGGTCTACCTCGGAACGCGAGAACGCCCGCTGGAGCTGCCCCAGGCCCTCAAGCAGATCCGCCAGCTGAGCGAGAGCACAGTGCTCACCGGGCGCATCCTGCTCGGGCTGTGGAACATCCGCCGCTACAACCACCGCGTCTCCAAAAACGGCAGCGTGGCCGTGCTCTTAGAAGAGATCCTCCAGTGGCAGGGCATCCAGAAACACAGCCGCGTGGCCCACCCGGGGACGACCAAGCGCTACACCGATGGCTACCGCACCGAGCAGAAGCAACGCGTCATCCATGACCTGGTGCTTCTCGCCTCGTGCAATGTGCGCGGCACGTCCACGATCACCGTCAAGGGCAAATCCGCCGCCATCGAGGTCGACGGTCCCTACATGCGCTACTCGGTGGTGAGCCGCAAGACCGGGCCAGGGGAGAAGAGTATCATCGGCTTTCTCGTCTCGCCCGGCGACTGGATCAGCACCTACGAAGAGCATCACCACCAGTACCTGGCCGAGGTCGACAGCCAGATTTTCAAACTGAACCCGCAGAATGACCGCTACGCGCTACGCCTCGCTCTTTATCTCACCGAGCGCTGGCGCGAACAGGCCCAGGAGGGAAACTTCAGCACGCCCATCACCATGTCCGACCTGCTCGCGGCGAGCATGATTGCAGTCGATGAGCGGCACCTCACGGTGCGCTTTATTCCCCGCATCGAAGCCGCACTCGCCCAGCTAGAGGAAATGGGAGTCATTGGGAAATACGTCATTATCACGCCCATAGACACCACGCAGGCACGCTGGGGGAAAGAATGGCTCGCCTCGCGCTGGGAGATCCTTCCCCCCTTGCAACTTATCCGCGACTACCAGGAGGTGAGGAAACGGCCACGCCTGCGCAAGCCGCGGGGAAAGGAGCAGGTGCATGACGACCCGGAATAAGCAGAATGCTGCCCTTCCCCAGTACCTGCCGCAGGCCGCTTACCCCACCAGGGTTCGGCGCAAACGCTTGCTTCCTTGGACAGGTGGAGCGCGAGCCTCCTGCCGCAGGCCGCTTACCCCACCAGGGTTCGGCGCAAACAAGTCTCGTGGGAGGTACCTGAAACAAGCTTGGAAAGAACAGAGAAGACCGATTTAGGTAAGTGATTTGAAATAAGATGAATAGAGAGTTTAAGAACCACCATACAGAGGTGACGATGCTTTCTGTGAGCAGGGAGGGGGTTGGACATGATGTCCAACCCTGGGAGGTGAAATTTGGAGCAGGTAGAGGACGAATCGCAAGCGCTCGTCCCTATTGAACAGCAGACCATCATGTTTTACGGGAAACCGCTTGTCGTTGTGAGGCTGCCAGATGGCCAGCCTGGCGTTGTCCTACGGTATCTTTGTGACAATATGCAGTTAGATGCAAGTGGACAAATCAAGCGAATCCGCCGTACGGCGGCGATTGCTGATTCGCTCGTCTTTACACGTATCGAAACCGAAGGTGGCCTACAACGGATGCATACATTGGTCCTGCGAGGGGTACCCTATTGGTTACTTGGTATTGATCCCAATCGAGCTCGTCCTGAAATGCGCGAGGAAATACTGAGATACCAACGAGAAGCAGCCGATGTTCTCTACGCATGGGCATCAACCCCCAGGGCCGTCGTCGCTTCTACCAACCTGGTACCGGCGGAGCCAGTGACAAAACCTATCCGACCATCTGAGGATGCCTCACTGGCAGAATGGCGAGACTACCATCTTCATATGGCAGCGTTGATCGAGTGGCAGATGGATGTTGAGCAATGGCACAGTAGCATCGAAGGTCGATTGGAAGGCCTAGAGGCAATCACAGACCTCATCCCAGAGATATTAGAGAGACTGCCACCACTTACCCTCACATCAGCGCATCAAAAGCTGCTCCAATACTATGTCAAGCAACTCCACGAAGAAGCTGGAAAGCCCTATCCCACCGTCTACGAAGATTTGAAGATAGCCTTTGCTGTACCCCGTTACCAGGAAATTCTTGAGGAGGATTGGGAACGGGTTGTGCGTTGGTTCAAGGTCCAAATTGAGCATAAGCGGGAACGAAAGAAATAGCAGACAGGGGCAAGATGTGTTATACTTGACAATGGCACACAACAATAAAGCCTCAAACAGCCTTCAAGCCATCGCCGGAGCGATGGACATGCAAGGATTAGTTGTGTGTGTCCCTCACAACCACTCCACGAAGCATCCTTCAGCTTCCATCCAGGAGGTTTCTCTTTCTGGCAGCGATCCAGCTTGTGACACCAAAAGACCGCGCTTCTTGGCAGGCCGCGCGGTCTTGGTCCGTTAGATTTCCTTAGAGGAGGAGCTACGATGCCGTAACATCGTATCGTCACTAAAACCAAAAGTTCTGCGCAAAAAGTGCTGAACAGTCTATCTTGCCAGTTAACCGAATCGGCACTTCGGGCATTCTTTTGCTCTCAGTTAGATCACTCCATCTGCTGTAAGTATAGCATGCCTGAAGGAACCGCGTCAATTGCTTTACTACAGGAGCATGGCTATGACTATACCGACAGATCAACGCGACATGACGTTGGTTGCTTCCCAGCAATCGGCTACTTTCATTCCGCGGAATCTCCCTGTTTCTGTTGTTCCTGCAGGTTTTTCACCTGAAGGTGTTGAGGTAACGTGTGTAGATCCGGCAACGCTCTATCTTGCGGAACATGCCCTACCTCCAAAATACAGCGGCTTGCTGGCACACCTGCTCCTCTATGCAACGCGTCATCCCAAGACGACCATGCAACTGAGCTTATTTCACGCCACCGGCGAGGCGAATACTGAAGCCATCCTGCTGATCAGCAGCGTCGATGCGCTCGCGAAATCTCCCGGCTCGAAGTGGGGGGCGGAAACCTATCACAAAGGCCTCCTGGTCTATGAATCTCTTGCAGTGATCCGGCGGATATTCCACCGGCATTATACAGAAATTCGCATTCCTCTGGGAAAACGGGAGATTCATCTTCCTGCGTTGTTTGCAGCTCTGCGCCGGCTCCATGACGAGTATGAGAACGTCAAGGTGAAACAACTCGCCAAAAAAGTGGCCAAACGATTGAAATCGGGAGAGTTCGCTCCTTCTACTGTTCCTTCTGACTCAACCACATCTAAACTGAGACAGGTACTGACACATCTCTTGCAAGCACACGGCGTTGAGGAAGGCCATATCATGCCGATGACGCTGGGCCAGGCCTGCGCGATCATTGCACAGGTCATGCGCCCGGAATCAGCAGGGAGATTCCTTGGCAAACCGGGCGAGTTTGCCAGCCCATCGAATGCTCATCTTCCCTTGACCTCCACCAAAAAGGGAGAATCCAATTGCACAGCAGGAGAATCCGAAGAATCAGGTGATGAAGAGGAAGGCAGCTCAATTGTGCCTGCTGAGGCACACATGGGAGAATTGGTAGGCAACGAATCTCCCGAAATACCCTGTTTACGACGCCGGCAGCAGAAGAGGCAACCAAAAAAAGGCGATGTAGAGGCGATTTTCTCAATGGAATCTCCCGAAATCACGCACATTGGGAGTATTGGTGCTACAGAGGGAGATTCCGTCGCAGGTCTATCGGTAAGCGATCATTCTCCAGGGAATATTACTCATACAGAGAAGAAAACGCTTATCGATAGTGACCCCACACAGCAATCTTACCGAGATCCCCGGACCATCGAAGAAATTCAAGCGGAGGCCGGTATGTATGCAACGCTTTTTGACGGTGAAGGCAATGGAAGGTGGATGGGAAAGCTGATTGAATGTATTCGAGCTACTCCTCCGCACATACGTCGTCTGGCTGCGATTAGCACCCTGTACTATACGTATTTTCCGGACTACCGCGGGAAACCTCAGCGACCTGGAGCCTGGTTTGCAGCTCGTTGTGCGGAGTATGCGAACCCTGATGCAAAAATTCCGAGTCCAATCCGGGTCTGGTCTGAGACAGGCAAGGACTATTACGAGATTCAGTATACATTGCAGCAAGGGTGCCGTGTCCCTTCGGAAGTCCATTTGCCATTGATGGCCAAGGATGTGAACCAGGTCCCCATCAAGAGTGAGGAAAGGCAGGAAGTGTTCGCTGAGCCGCACTCACAGGTAGGCTCCTTGAGAGCTTCTCAGCCACCATGGAAAGAGCTGCAGCGTTCACCTCAACACGCTCAACTGAATACCTGGATGAATCAAGCGGCTGCAGAGCAGTTGCGTCACCGTATCGTGCAGGAAGGACGGTCATTTGGTATCAAGGCTGTTGTCCGGCCTGGCACAAAACAGGGATATGTCGTAGTGACAACATGGGATGGAGTGGACGAGGAGATGAGCAACGAAGCAGAGTGGATGCGCTACTTTGCAGAGGTCCAAGAGTGTCTGAGTATGTAACACAGGGTACAGGATGAGAGGATATCCATGAGTGATCTAGAACGCCTCGGCAATCTCTTCCCGCAATCGCTGCGGGAAAACCGGTCGCTGCCTGCTCAACCGTCGGTAGCCACCAGAACTCCCTATCCTCTTGGCAGGATATATCAGCCGGATGTGCTCCTAGACAAAACGCAGAACGAGAGGCCTCTCCAAGACGGCATTCATCGCAGCGCTCCTGGCCGCCAAAATCGAACTGCACGCCAGCCCGGTCATCTCGGCATAGCAGCTACCAGATTATCTCAACCAGCATGCCCAGTATGTAAGGACCGACGCTATTTGCGCCAGGATCTTCCTTTTGGACATCCTGATTTCGGGAAATTAGTGGAATGCGTCTGCCTGCTGCGCATGAAACGCGCGCAGCAACAAGACCGATTATTGGCGCTTGCTCGTCTGTCTACCGAGGAGCGCGAGCGCACCCTGGCCACATTCCACCCCCAAGTAAAAGGCGTGCAGACCGCGGTAAAAGCAGCCAGAGCCGGTATCGCCATGCTAAGCGAATGGGCGCAGCACCGCCAGGAAAGACAGCAAACAGCAGAGTTGAGGGGAGAAGGGAGCAATCCCCCTGCGCTGTGGATCGTGTTCATGGGGCCGGTTGGTGTGGGAAAAACACACCTGGCGCTGGCAATTGCTAATGCTAGCATTGATGCGGGTATCGTGACGCTGTTTTCCACGGTCCCTGACCTCCTGGATCACTTACGAGCCACCTTCCCGCCCGATGCTCCAGTGGCCTATAGTGCAGTGTTCGAGCAGATGCGTAGTGCTGAGCTGCTGGTCCTCGATGATCTGGGAGCGCAGCGAAGCTCTCCCTGGGCAGATGAGAAACTCTTTCAATTACTCAACCACCGCTATAGTCTCCGCTGGCCAACGATCATCACCCTCAACAGAAAAGTCTGGACCTATCTGGATGAGCGACTGCAGTCTCGCCTGAGCGATCTGAACCTGGTCCAACTCATCGAAATGGATGAGGCTCATGATTATCGCAAACGGCAGGGAAAGCATGCTCCGACCGAGAAGCAAGATGGCAACGTCCATGAATAGGAGCATGAGGAAAGAGAGGCAGCCCGTTTTGTCCTCTTTTGGCTTTTCATATAGCCATGATTGCTACCATTCCTTCGCTCCTATGGTGAGAGGGATTTGCTCGTTGGCCTCGTTTTGAGGCTGTGTGTCATTTTGACAATTGCATTGTGTAATGTCGCCTCCTGGCCACTATTGGTGATAGATGAGCTTATAGAAGGTGTTTGCCTTCGAACCTGAACGGCAGGAAGTGGATGTGAGAAAAACTGATCAATTCCCTGATTCACCACATCTGACCATGAGCCTTCCGGCTGACCCATCCTTCAGTTGGGCAGCGGCACATTCTACGTTCACGGACTGTTTTCGAGAGCTGGTGGCTGTGGTGACTTGACTGGTATTTCAGGGTCTATGGCTATATGAAGGGTTCAATACATCTTTTCGTGCTCTGTGTACGCTAAGGGGATGAAAAGCTACTCGGCTCGTGAAAAGATAGCATAGTGTCGACACCAAAACCACAAAGGCGCACATGGCCCAGATCGCCCATCGCTCCTTTAAGGCATGTTCGGCAACCGCTAGCTTCAACAGGCCCAGTAGTGCCAAGAGCGCGAAGCCTCGCACACATCATGAGGAGGAGTAAAGGCAATGGCAACATTTGAGTTTTACGCGATGTCTGAGAAGGATCAGGCCGCCTTGCGCGAAAACCCGCGTCGGTGCGTGGCGCTGCTTCGTCCCTGTAAGCCGCTGGCTGATAAGCTGGCACGGGAGGGCGGCATTTATGCCCCGCTCAGCGTGGACGATGAGCGATTGCTCCAGGCCTTTCACCTGGTCCAGCAGTCCCACGAGGGCTACCAGTACGAGGGAGCCTTTGACCAGTTGTGTGGCCAGGTCGGGCTGCTGCACAGCGATGTGGGACTGCTGGCGGGCCGCGTAGAGGCGCTCTACCGACAGCGTGAGCCAGCGCTGTACAAGGCGGAGACCATCTCGATCCTGGAGCAGTGGTCACGCAACAAAGAAAGTAAGGAATAAAATGACCAAAAAGCAAGGCCAGGAGCCGAAGTGGGACCAGGGGCCAGAGTTTACACTGGCCGAGTTGACGGAAGGCGAGGTTGCCCTCTGCCTACGTGAGGGCGATCAACTCCATGTCATCCAGTATTACGGAAACGCCAAAGAGGGCATTTCCGATTAATCGGAGCAGGCACCACCTGAGCAGATGGAGGAATCGATCAACTCCTCCCATCTGCTCAATTTCCCTGTCGCTTGTCTGCACACCAGGTGGTAAATTCACTGAAGGGTGGGCAGATTTTGAACTGAAGGATGGGAAATTGACGTGAATCATGGGAATCGGCAGTTCGCGATAGGGGCTGTCATCGTTCTGTGATATTGTCATAGGGTAAATGTTCAGTGAAAATGTCATCCATGCAGGAGACAGTGACATTGAACACTCAAGAACAGATGTCGTTTGACTTGATTAACGGCGCGTTTCTGCCAGGATTAATGCCGAAACTTGGCTTGAGAGGGGTGTCGAAATGATTTTTGAGTCTTGGCCTCTGCCACATAATGCGTATGAGAGGCGAGGAACAATTACCCGAAAATCTTTTTATGCCTCAGATCTTACTCCTACGGCAAGCTGGAGCGCGGGCGATGCCGCCCATGTCTGAGGTGGGTTGAGCGCTGTGCGCCGAGAGCGACGGGTACTGCATCGATGAGCGTTACCACAGCCCCGTCGCTCTCGCTCTTCGAGTCTACCCACCTCAGGCAAGGGTCGATTCTCTCGGCATCGCTTGTTCCGCGTTCCGGCTTGCATGAGCACACTGGTCGCGCCGCCATACGTGCCTCAAGCTCAGAGGATGCTTGATGAGCCTACGGCTCGACCTGGACAATTCGGTTTGTTGCATGTTCCTTTCGGATTGGACGATAGTGACCAGTACGATGTCGTTTATGGAGGTCTGGATCATAGAGAACCGGCTCTGGTGGCTCCTTTCCAGGAGGCAGATGACTGAGCATCTCATCATCTTGCTTGAGCAAGGCATACACCAGGGTAATCAAGCGCCCAATCACATGGCCAAGGGCCTTTCCTTTGCCTTTGTAGGTTTGTGTTTGCTCATCATAGGTACAAAGCCGGGGAACCAGGCGCTTGTACAAGCTGGCCCATTCCGTCTCGGCCTTGATCGCGTTCCATGCTACCAGATACATGACCTTCTTCATCTCACGCGAGCCACCTTTCGTGAGGCTTGTTCGGTCAAAGGAGACTCCCGTTTGTGCCCTCTTCGGTGCCCATCCGAAGTACGATTTGAGGTGACCAGCATCTTCAAAATTAGCAATATGACCGATAGTCGCAAGAATGGCTGCAGCATAGAGCGGGCAGATTGGGGGTATCGAGAGCAGAATGTGTCCCTCCCGACTGTGCTCGACGATCTGGGCAACCTCCATATCCAACCGTTCCATGTGTTCTTGCATGAGACGCAATTCTTTGATTGACAAGCCTTGCTCAAGCACGAGACCGCGCTGCCGAGCAACATCTTTGGTCCCAATGCGGATGCCGCCGCAAGCTCTTGCAACTTCGCCAATTGTCCTTCTGAAGGACGGCATCCTCTTCTCACTTCGCGCAATGCAATGAGGCTTGCTGTCGCAACAGCATGTGGGGTGGGAAACTTTTCCCGCAGGTCTAATGCAATGGTCAGGTTGGGATTCTTCAATACCTGGGTTAATTCCGGGAAAAGCTCATCACAGATGGCCGTGAGCTTGTTTTTTCTTTGGGTCGCCTCAGTGGCTAATTCATACCGATGGCGCATCAACCCTTTGAGTTGCGCAGCGGCTTCCGATGGGGGAACAGCACGTCGGACCACCTGCAATTTGTTCTCTACCTGCACGCCTAATGCTAACTGATTGTACAGGTGGTTCGCCAGTCCGAGCGCATCTCGCTTATCGGTCTTGAGCATCTTTGCCTCTCGGCTCTGAACATGCATCACATAGACTGGGATATCCAATGCGAGTAGATAGTGTAACAGGGGACGATGATAATGGCCGGTTTGCTCCATCACTAGGAAGCAATGCTCTAGTGGACAATAGGCACGAATGCACTCGACAAAGGCTCGGAAGCCTTCTCTCGATTGCTCAAAAAGAAAGGCAGGACAATGCTCGAAGTGCTGGTGACGTTCCAGCAGCGTTTTCGAGACGAAACCAGCGACATGCTTAAATTTCCCGATATCTACCCCGATGTAGATAGACTCTCGCAGAA
>Ga0137391_10002248_pt1 | contig 14432 bp, 16 predicted proteins | sample 15con2h24BmetaG_FD_101399 | JGI IMG/M metagenome (GOLD analysis project Ga0137391, IMG submission 101399) | Vadose zone soil microbial communities from Angelo Coast Range Reserve, California, USA - 15con2h2.4B metaG | ecosystem: Environmental > Terrestrial > Soil > Vadose zone > Saprolite...
CTCCGCCAGATCCGGGTCCCCGACGGAATATGCGACATAGCGCAGCAATCTCGGCCGATAGGACCGCACCAGAGACTCGATGTCGTCCAATTCAGAGATAATCTGACTACTCCCGCTCAGCTGTATGATAGATGCTTCCAGCACAATCTGCATATACCGTCCAAGGCTGCACGCTGCCGGCAAACGCCAGGTTCAGGATGAATACCTGCGGCTAAAGGTTTCACCGGTGCGAGGCACCTGATGAGACGGGTTTTGTCTGCTGCGTGGTTACGCTGAGCGCTAAAAAAATTAGCCAGCGTCTTTTTTGAAAAGCGCAGGGCCTTACTCACAGAGTACCGACAAGGGCCGGTTTTTTGTGAGCCGTGCAGTTCCACTCTTCGCTCAGGACAGGCAACCAAGATTCGCAGGCCCATCGATTCAGCAGACATATTCCGATCAGGGCGAAAAAATCACCGCGTCAAAAAATGATGTAACCGCTTTGAAGAAGATTCTCGTCCATTCAGATACCCGCAGAGTGTCACCGATTTTCGGCATGTGCTCTTTCATAAACTGCCAGCGTGTTGTCTGGCAGACCATCGAATGCCGTTGTCTTCATTAGGTGTGACAAGACAATGACATCACAACGACCAATATTCACTCTGAGCTTCCAATACTCGGTTTATCTAACGCGTCACAAAAATTGAAGGGAGGATGACTGCCACAAATGGCAATAATACGCTGCACATTGGCGCTGGGTCTTGCGTTCGTGTTACTTCAGTTTGTACACGTACGGCATCTCTCAATGGCGCGCACAGCGCCGAAGCAACCAGTGCAGGTACAAAGTGCGGGCGATCCTGAAGTCAGTGCCATTCTTGGTCGCTCCTGCATCGATTGCCACTCCAGCCATACTGTTGTTCCGTGGTATGGTCGCGTTGCTCCGATCTCATGGATATTGTCCTCCCATGTTAATCGGGGCCGCCAAAAACTCGATTTTTCTGCATGGGACTCACGCGGACCATTACGCGGCGAGAAACAGGACATCTGCGACGCTGTGTCCGATGGCAGTATGCCTCTTCGCTCCTATATTTTGATCCATCGCCACGCAAAACTCACAAACCACGATACCGATGCGATTTGCAATTGGGCCGACGCTCAGTCTGTCTCTCAAGTGGCCCCTGCAAGGTAGTTCACGCAAATTCTTGCTGTACAGCATCACGTTCTAAACACTTCTCATGGAGGAAGAGGGTACGAGTGTCATATCCCTGTCGCAGCTCTTGCACTGTTTTCCTATTTTTAGTTTTACTCACTCCGATTGCTTCGACCCTGCATGCGCAAGCGCTGCCGGATGCGCCAGGCGCAGCGGAAGGCTCGCCTATCCCTGTCATCACGGGGTTTATGAGCTACCAGACAAACCTCAGTCCAGGCACTGTGGACCTCAATCCGGAGTTCGATCCTACAGTGCTGCTGCCGATTGGCAGCAAACTGCTCATTCAATCGGAGTTCGATATGAGCCTGGACGTAACCCACGACTCAGGCCGATGGGGCCCGGCTTACGTGGACAAATCAATCGAATATCTGCAGGCTGACTATTTTGCGCATCCGAATCTCACGCTGGTCGTCGGCCGTTACATGATTCCCTTCGGCATCTACCGCGAACGCATGCACCCGCTGTGGATTCGGGACCTGCAGGCCGAGCCGATCAGCTTTACCCTCAATGCAACTTCCGGCAATGGCGCGATGCTCCGCGGCGCCGCCCATCTGACGCCAAGTGTGAACGTCACTTACGCAGGCTATTACTCCGCTGCTTCCACGCTTAAGCTTATGGAGGCCGACAGGCAAGGCGGCTTTCGCGGCTCGGTCCTGCTACCGAACCGCCGCATAGAGGTCGGCGTCTCCTACAACCGCACCATGGGCTCCGGCGCGCACAGCATGCTCGGTGCAGATTTCACCTGGAATCTGAAGCGTATCCCGTTGGACATTCGCTCCGAGACGCTCTTCTCGAAGGAAGCCGGCAATACTTACTGGGTGGAAGGCGCGTACAGGTTAAGCAAGCTCGGGACAAATCCTCTCTTGCGCAACACGCAGTTGGTCTTCCGCCAGGAACAATACTGGATGCCCAGCACCTCCACTTCGACAAGCACAATGAGCGGCACCATGGGAAGCTTGCCAGACACCAACACCAAACGTTCGACAGCCGGCATGACCTACTACCTGAACCCGAATCTCCGTCTCAATGCCGCCTATCAGGGCAACTATGCGACCAGCGAGAACAGCCACACCTGGAACATGGGCCTCACTTACCGCTTTGCGATTCCGTAATCGGGAGATTTTTATGAAGAGAGTTTTTTACGTTGGGTTTTTGCCCCTTCTTTCGGCCTGCCTTGCACAGGCTGCCGATCACAAGACCCATCAGGCCGTTGATCCTGACGATGCCTACAAGAACAACTGCATGCGTTGTCATGCGGCGTTGCCGGAGTACTCCCCGCGTATGAACAAGACCATCATGATGCACATGAGAGTCGCCGCGAATCTTCCTGCAGACGAAGCGCAGGCAATTCTCGAGTACCTGAACGGCGAATCTTCCGGGTCCGATCTCAAGTCCGGGATCAAACAAGACAAACAGGCTAATCAACAACAACACCAATAAATTGCGGGAAAATACATGAAAAAGAACAAAATTGCAGTCGCTGCGGTCGCCGTGTTCCTCTCCCTATCATCAGGCATGACCACAGTTGCCTACGCGCAACAGCAGTCTGCGCAACCACGGGTGATCGAACTCATCGCTGACAAAGATAACACCTTCAAAGTGCCTGGAAAGTCCAAGCCGGTCATAACCTTGAAGCCCGGAGAAAAGGTAACCCTTCGTATCACCTCGCATTTCGGGGGCGAGAAATCCAGAGAGAATTATGTACACAGCTTCGTCGTGAAGAAGCTGCGGGATCAGGGCTGGGATCTCCGCTTGAGAGAAGGCACCGAAGACTTCGCAGTAGTCGCTCCTCCATCGCCAGGAGAGTATCTGGCTGAGTGCACCGTCAAGTGTGGCCGTGGGCACGACGACATGAATATGAAGGTTGTCGTCGAGAACTAGCAGAACTGGCGTTCTGTCTATCCGGAAAGCGGCGTAGTGGAAGATTTTAAAGGGAGTCCGAGAGGGAGGGCCGATGAAAACAGATAACTTCTTCTTTAAGTTGGTGGTCGATAGAGACGAAAAACCAGATGAATTTGACTGGAAGCCGCCGCTTGATCGACGAGCAGCGCTCAAGATCTTCGGCGCTGGCGCGCTCGGGAGCGTCGTCGCCGGTTGCGGCGGCGGATCGTCCACCTCTTCCTCTTCGAGCTCGGCCTCCAGCTCGACTACGGCGACCACCGTGTCCCTCGGTGTGTCTGCTGCTTCAACGACAGTTGGCACATCCGTGACGTTGACAGCGATGGTTGCTCCGTCCGCGGCTACTGGATCGGTCACCTTCTACAATGGGACCACATCGCTCGGAACTGCTGCGCTCAGTTCTGGCGTAGCCACGCTCACGGCCAGCTTCAGCAGTGCACAAACAGCTTCTCTCACCGCGGTCTATGGAGGCAGCAGCACCTATGCCGCGAGTACCTCCAGCGCCGTCTCGATTACTGTTACCGCCATCGGGACCACATCGAGCAGTACGTCCCTCAGTGTATCCACGACTTCAACGACCGTTGCCGCGTCGGTGACGCTAACAGCGCAAGTTACTCCGTCTGCGGCTACTGGCTCGGTCACCTTCTACAACGGGAGCACATCGCTGGGCACTGCCACGATTAGCTCTGGCCTGGCCACGCTCACGACGAGTTTCAGCAGCGCTCAGACAGCTTCTCTCACCGCGGTCTATGGAGGCAACAGCACTTATGCTGCGAGTACCTCCAGCGCCGTCTCAGTTGCTGTTACGGTTAGCGGGTCGTCATGTGGCACCTCCACGAATGCTGTCACGGAAGGCCCCTACTGGGTCGACGACGGCGCTTCAGGGTACAACCGCTCGGATATCCGATCGGATATTGCTGGCACAAACACACAATCAGGCATTCTCTTCACCCTGAACATCTACGTCTATGACAGGAAGAACAGCTGCGCAGCAATGCAGAACGTGCAGGTGGATGTCTGGCACTGCAACGCCGCGGGTGTCTACTCCGGAATCCAGAGCTCAACGAATGGCAATGGGGTCGATTACACAAGCCAGAGTTGGTTGCGCGGCTATCAATTGACCGACTCGTCCGGTATGGTCTCCTTCACCACCATCGTGCCTGGTTGGTATACCGGGCGAACCACGCACATCCACATCCGTTTCAGGTCAAACTACGACACCTCTTCGGACGGCAGCACGAATACGGCGCAATTGTTCTTCGACCAGACGTTCATCAACAACCTTAATACCTCGGTCTCGCCGTATTCGAGTCATGGCAGTAACTCTGTAACGAACGCGGGAGACTCCGTCTACAACTCCGAGGGAGGCACAACCATTCTGAGCCTCAGCGGTTCGGCTTCCGCCGGATACACCGCTACGTTCAGCGTGTATCTTCCACTCACCTAACTTCTTGAAGAGAGTGTACCGCAGAGGCCGGATGAGTTTTTTCATCCGGCCTTCACGTTATGGCAAAGAGCCTGGATGTCTCAATCGCAATCCAAGCTCCGCCTCCATCGCGTACGGCAACGGATGATTTGCGACCGTGTGGCTGACTGCCCACGTTGCCCCACCGTAGACCTGCTTCATCGCCGAGGGTTCAGTCTGAGAGCGAAGGATCTCCGCCCCAAAGATTTCATCGTTTCTTTAGTACTGGGAAACGTTAGGTCCTATCGGGACTGCCCCAGCGCAAAAGGCGGATTACCAAGCTGCTGGCGGGCAGTTTCGATAGGACCGTTTGCACTGAGCCGGTGTCAATGAGTTCTATAAAAAGGGATGTCAAGAAAAAAGTTCTCCCTCGACCGGACGCCGAGAAGATTGTTGTCTCGAGATCGAGCCCACTGCCTGTGAGCGTGCCCCTCCGATTTGCTCGAGAGGCTCGTTGTGGCTTGTTTGCCATTTCCGTGGCTTTCATCTTCCGGTGGTGACGACGCCAATCGAGTCTTAAAACTTGGCAAGCGGACCTGGTATTTGAGTGTTAACCATGGTTCTATTAGAGCTCGTGGCCTATCGCTATTTCTGGTTATCCGAGGAGGCATAGCGTGCATTAGTGACTCGGTGCCGAAGCACACAGGGCCGAACTCATTGACTGATACTCACCTCGACCGAGCGTCTCGAGAACCCGACCGACCACCACCAGAGAGAATCGCCGGAGATGGAAAGGCCTCTTCATCAGAGACGCTCAAGCTTCTTGCCGACGCAATTGTGTGGCGTCGAAATCCACTCCTTTCTTCCAAATCGTTAAAGTGATGCTGGCAATCTTTCGTGCCAGGGTGAGACGCGCCACCGTCGGTCGCATCCCTTTCTCAAGAAGAGCAACATAGAAATCGTACAGGGGGCCGGGGCGGGTGCTAGCGGAGATTGCAGCCCCTTTGAAGAGATTCTTCACATTCGGGATTATGGTTGTCACTCAAGCCGCGTACGGTCATGCGCTCCCGGTTTCGTTGCAGTTTTCCTCTGACATAGCGGTACTCGCCGCTGTCGTGGGTCTCCAGCGCGAAACCACTGTAAGCCCACAGCTGGCGCTTGGTACGAAAACGGTGTGGCGTCTGCAGCTGCGCGACCAGCAAGGCTGCACGAATCGGACCGATCGAAGGAATCTGGCGAAGCAATTTCAGCCTCTTTGACATTGGCAGAGACGGCCGGCTCCTTTATCAAAAAGTCACAGGAGAAGTGCGGGCCTTCGACCCGCGAGATGGCAGAGATCTGACCCTGGGCAGCGTGCCAGCCAATGCATTGCACTTGCTCTGGTCACCGGACGGCGGAAGCGTTGCGTATCTGCTTTTGCCGCGGCGGAAGGATGATCCGGGTGCTGGCGTCTGGGTTACCGACTTCAAGACCAATCCGCGGCAGGTATTTCATGGCTGGGCGTCATTCTTTACGTCGGACTGGCGAGACGACATCATCGTCCTGAAGGGCAGGGACGACCTGAAGGGAGAATTGTGGACGGTAAAGTGGGACGGCTCAGGATTATCCAGTGCCTCCGAGACTATCCCGCTTCTCTACAATTTCAACTACGTACACTCGCTCGCGGGGAATCTGATCGATGTTTCCCCCGACGGCCGCCACATCGTTTTCCAGTCGCAGCAGGTGCTCCAGGAAAACATTGGCATGATAGAAAACCTTAATTAAGTGGCCCCGCCTGCCCGGCAAGGATCCAGACAGGTACCCAGAGGCTCAGCCAGTGTTCACCGATGCCTTTGCTCGAAGGGCCGGATTGAATGTCAGTTGTCGCTAACAGGGCGAGTCACTTATCCAGGCGAATTGTAGTCGGTTTTCAGGAGCCTCGGACGGTTCAGCAACTGGAAATCAATCGTGCCGACCGGCGCTCCGACCTTGGCGTTGTGGTTCCCGAAGACGGCGATTTAAGAAACGTCGACTTTTGATCTGCACCTCTAAAGCAGTCCATGGAAATGACAGAGTGTGGAAAGCATGGAAAGCCATAAAGCCGGCTTCCCACCCTTCCCACACTCTTTGGAAATCCCTTCGGGATTACCACATTCCCACGGCCTCGACGACGAGAGAGGGATTCAGAAGCAAGAGCAAAGACCAGCCATAAACCCAAACTCAAGGCCTTAGCACCGCAAGGGGCTTGTAACGGATGTGCCCGGTCCAAAGTGTAACGGATGTTCCCGTACACTCATCCCTCAGGAAGGCTTGTTTACGTTGCTTTGCGCTGAGCGCAGAGAGATGCTTCGGCTGTTGTTCTCGGGGTGGGCATTGCGGGCAGGAACGAGACTGTGACGAAACTCTATGCTCGGACGCAGCTCATCATTGGCACAACTGTCGCGGTAGGGATGACCATTGCTGATCGCCCCGCACAGACCGTACGAGCGCGTCTATGCATACGGCTCTCTTACAAAGGATGAGTGTCGTAGAAGTGTGCGTCGGCCATGCGGAAGTAATCCATCAAACCACCGTTTGCAGGCCAGGAGGCATCGGCGACAGTGGCTCATCTCGCGTCGAATTCGGTTCGTGCCCTTTTACCTGCTGCCAATTCTCTGTAACCCAATTGACCAGACCCTGCATCGGGCGTAACAGACTTCGGCTGAGGGTAGTCAGCTCATACTCCACTCGTAGAGGCACCTCGGGAAACAACTCTCTTGTGAGCAACCCGTCTCTCTCCAGGTTCCGCAGTGTGAGTGTCAGCATTCTTTGCGAGATGCCAGGGATCGCTCTTTCGAGCTCAGAAAATCGAGCGCGCCCCCCCCCGGCAGTTTCGCCAAAGAGAGGATCAAAAAGATACTCCACTTATCTCCCACTTTGGTCAGCAGCTCGCGGACGGCAGCTGGGTCTTCATGGCCGCAGACAGACGCAGAATCTAGTGGTTTCCTGGGGTTGCCTTTTTTCATACTTACTCCCATGTGAGCTGCGAAGTTCAAAGTGCCTTATTGTTGATAATAAGCTCTCCAAATAGAATCAACGAACAAATGGTAAGCGTTGAATCAAGAGGAAGCCTTAATGAAGCAAATTCTGATTGTCGAATCCAGCCCTCGTGGATCCGAATCCGCGAGTCGCAAATTAACCAGCAAGGTGAGAGAACGGCTTGAGATCCAATATCCAGAGGCGAGGGTCATCGAGCGTGACCTGGCGAAGGACAAACTTCCGCACTTAGATCAGCCGACCCTGAAAGCGATGACTACGCAAGACCCGGTGGAGGTGGAATCACTGAAGGAAGCTGCGTATCTATCCGACCAGCTGATTGACGAACTCTTGTTGTCGGATCTGTTGGTTATCGCCTGCCCCATGTGGAATTTTGGAATCCCCTCTTCTCTGAAGGCGTGGATTGACCATGTTGTACGCGCTGGCAAGACCTTCAACTATGCCGGGGTCGCAGTAGAGGGTTTGGCAAAAGGTAAGAAAGCAATCCTGGTGCTTGCATCCGGTGGAGTCTTTAGTGAAGGGCCTTGGAAATCGTGGGATTCCGTGGAGCCGTATCTGCGCCAGATTCTGGGCTTCATTGGAATTGATGACGTCCAGACCGTACGGGCCGAGGGCATGAACATACCGCCGCTTGCGATCCATGCGGTACCCAATGGTGAAAAAGCCGTTGAAGCCCTTGTGATTTGAAGGAGAGAGCAATGCTCGATCACATCATTCTGACTGTCAGCGATGTCGAATGTTCGTTGGCGTTCTATGAGGCGGCCTTGAAGCCTCTTAATATCAAGTTTTTCCTACCCTACAAGGGCGAAGGCGATCATCCTGATCTGTGGGGATTCGGTGATGGCAAGAGGGCGTTCTTCTGGATCAAGCAAGGGAAGCCTGATCCAGCGTCCATTCATTGGGGGTTCATGGCCGAAAACAATGGTCAGGTCGATGAGTTCTACAAGGCGGCAATATCCGCTGGTGCCAGGGACAATATTTCACCGCGGGTACGAGTGGAATACTATCCGGGATACTACGCCGCCGATGTATTTGACCCGGATGGGTATTCGTTCGAGGTCGTCCACAAAAGCTAGTGATGGAACAGCACATCACTAGGGTGAGCGAAGCACGAGAAGAAGCCGTCGGCCGGGCTGCGATCCATGGCCAGCACTGTTGACTCGCTGCGACGCACATTAACGACCGATCCGTTCCGCAGGGTAAAGGTTCGATCAAGCCACTGAAGACCGTATGTTTTGAAGCACAGTTTATGTGGTCGATAATTCGCTATGAGCGAACTTACCGATACCGATCAGGTGTTCGTATGACGTAACTTCCGGATTGCCGCCAAACCGGGAACTACTCCATTCGTGGACACAAGGGCACTTATGGTTACTAGTCCGGCGGGATCCCATTCTCAGTTCTTCTGCTGAATGGCGCGTGCCATGCGCTTGTCCAACATCTGCATATGAATAAATGCTGGGATGAAGCCCATCTTCGGATCGGGCGGCAACCCCTGACTCATGCGAATCATCTGCGCGTTGAACCAGGTCATTGAGCCGAGCCCATTGATCGCCCGAATGAGCTTGATGCGAGAGTGCGGTCCTACCAGACCCGGTCCGACCCGCAACTCGTTCTCCCGTGCCGTTAGGCTGGACAGGGTGCCTCTCAGGAGCGCCGCTGGTGCATCCGGGTCTAAACAGAGAGGACGAGAGAGTCCGATGAGATCGACACCGCCTGTCGTAATAGCATCGGCCATGCCTTGGGTGGTGCGGAACCCTCCCGTGACCATGAGTTTTGCGCGTTTAATGTTGCGGCGCATTTCAGGAGCGAACCGGGCAAAGTACGATTCACGATCGCGCTTTGATTGGCTTACATGAGGATCGAAGTTCGGTTCAATACCTTCGATGTTCGCCATCGCGGGCGCTTCCCAGGTACCTCCGGAGATCTCAATCAAGTCGATGCTTGCCTCGTCCAGCCAACCGGCAACAATTTGGCTATCTTCGAAGCTGAAGCCGCCACGCTGAAAGTCGGCGGAGTTGAGCTTCACGCCGACCGGGAAGTCTGCTCCTACTTTAACGCGGATTGCCCTGACGACAGAGAGAAGAAAGCGAGCACGTCCGGTAAGGTCACCGCCCCACTCGTCTTCTCGCAGGTTTGAGCGCGGAGACAGGAACTGTGAGAACAAATACCCGTGCGCTGCATGAAGCTGCACTCCGTCGAAGCTCGTCTCTCTTGCGATAGCAGCCGCGTTTGCAAAGCGGTCAACCAGCTCGACTATCTCTCCATGGGACAGCGGAACGGGTGTCCCAAACTTTATACCGGGAAGTTTCAAGGGCACCGCTGAAGGGGCCTTCGGTGTCGGATTGACAAGCGGCTGCGACTGACGTCCGCCGTGAGATAGTTGCATCCATATCTGCGCGCCTTCGCGCTTCGCGACTGCCGACCACGCTCTTAGGGCGGTCATGTGTGCTGCGTCCTGGGGGCCGTGGATGACGACATTCCCGGCGTGTTCGAGATGTAACCGGTCAACTTGGACGTTGCCGGTCACAAGGAGTCCAGGACCGTTTCTGGCAAAGGAGCGATAAAGCGTCTGGTGGGGAACGGTTGCCTGCTGGTGTGAGTCCGCAAGCAGTTCCGACATTGCGCTTTTGGCGAGACGGTTGGGAAGTATCGCTCCGCATGGCAGGGTTAACGGCGAACTAATTGTCTTCGCGTTCTCTTTTATCTTATTAAAATTGCAGTTTGTTGGGTTCTCTGCCAAAGCTTCCATGAGTACTTCTCCTTAGGATTTGCTTTTCGCGACCAAGAATACCGCTTGGTATCAAGATTGCGAATGGTATCTGTAAATGTTAGAGTCGTTTTAGTAGCTGGAGGATTCATTTGCCAATTGTTCGTCTGACGCGTGCTCAGCAACAAGCCGTCACACGCGAGCGATTGCTTGTCGCCGCGGAGCAGGTCATTGCACGCCAGGGCTTTGGCAGTGCTTCGATTGACCTTATCGCGCTGGAGGCAGGGTTTTCGAAGGGAGCAATCTACTCGAACTTCGAGAGCAAAGAGGAAGTCTTTCTCGAATTGCTGCGCGTCTATATGGAGCGCGATATGGCGTCACTGGAAAGCTTGCTCAGACTTGCGCCGGAGCAACTGAACGACGCGGTCACGGAGTGGCTGGAGAACATGCACACGCAACGGGATTGTCCCGCCCTGGTGACCGAACTGCAACTTCACGCCCGCAGGAGTTCGGAGTTCGCGGAACAGTACTACTCCTTGCAGGAACGGCAGATTCAGATGCTGGCGAGCATCCTGAAACGCTACTTCAAGGCCTTGTCGAAGGATCTCCCCATCGATGCGAGAGATCTCGCACGATCGTTGATTGCGCTCGCACAAGGACTTAGTCTCCAGCGCCCCCTGCCCAAACCGGGAAAACCAGGCTCGGCCGCCCGCGTGATTAATGCTCTGCTAAAACTACTCACGGCGTAGAACAGAGTTCCCACGGATATGAAAAGTCCTGACAAAGGCGGCAAGCCGGAAGTGATCTGCGCACGGTCTCAAACTCGTTCTGGGTTACTCCCGATTGACGGGCACTCGGGAATGATGAGGTGGATGATGAACAAGATAGCCGAAGATTATGTCGATTGTAGTATGTGTCAATTCAAAATCCACAGTGACACCAAATCCACAGTGACACCGGACACGTAGCTGGCGAGCTGTTCTCTTGTATAGACCATCCTGCATGTCAAAGGTGAATGTGTCGAGATCGAACCATCACGCTCGAAACAAGACCGTGACGTCGTCACGATCCGTGTTGAGACACACAACCAGCGCAACGAAATTGTGCAAACCCAAACCGCCGCTTGAGAAGAGATACACTCAGCGTCATCGCGCAACCGCATGTGGAATACGTCCTCGAAGAAAAGCAAGCCAAGGAAACGGACGAAGATGATGAGGGAAGTCGCGAAGACCTGACTGCACATGTACACCGGCAAGCCGCGAAGATAAGAAGAGGAGAGAAGCTGGATCGACTTACCCCGATTCGCAAGGTGGTAGCGTTTGGGTATAGCCCAACCCTACGTCCGACATCAGGCGAAATAGTGTCGTAATAGAGTTTGCTTCCGAGTTATCGGACAGGCAATGGCGAAGGTCAAAGAGTCTAATCGGACATCTCGGTACGCTCGAACGCGCGAGTCGTCAAAAGGCCGACAGGTCGGCCATAGTCCCTCTTTTCCGAGCACCGCCACAGTAACACGAAAGACCGGGAAACAAAACGCGTGTCCGTTACTCCTCGTCTCCGGCCTTCCTTCGCTGGTTACTCACCACTAGACCGGAACAAGCCTCCACCGGCCGCACTCAGCCCTCGACTAAGATGCTATGGAACACGACATCCGCCGCTTGCGTAAGGACTCCCATGCTCCGCAAACTCTCGATCGCCCTCGTCTACATCTCTGCCCTCACGTCTGTCCTCGCCCAAGCCCCAGCGCCCGACCCAACCGCCCGGATGCAGCAGATCATTCAGTCTTACGTCGACAACAAGCAATTCATGGGCACAATCCTCGTCGTCACAGACGGAAAGACCCTCATCAATCAAGGCTACGGCTCCGCCGACCTCGAGTGGAACATCCCCAACACTCCCTCTGTGAAGTTCCGCCTCGGCTCTCTCACCAAGCAGTTCACCGCCGCCTCTATTCTGCTTCTAGCCGAGCGCGGCAAGCTCAACATCGAAGACCCCATCGGCAAATACCTTCCCGACGCCCCGCTGACCTGGAAGGACGTTACCATCTATAAGCTTCTCACCCACACCTCCGGCGTTCCCAGCTTCACCGGATTCCCCGACTACCGTACCACCGAGTGGAAGGACACCAATCCCACCGAGCTCGTCGCCCGCTTCCGCGACAAGCCCCTCGACTTCGAGCCCGGCAGTAAGTTCTTCTACAGCAACTCCGGCTACGTCCTTCTCGGCTACCTCCTCGAAAAAGTCTCCGGCCAGACCTACGCCGACTTCCTCCAGCAGAACATCTTCACCCCCCTCGGCATGACCTCGACCGGAATCGACAGCAACAAGGCCATCCTCCCGCAGCGCGCCCAGGGCTATGAACCCTCCCCACACGGCATCGCGCATACCGGCTACATCAGCATGACCATCCCCTTCTCCGCCGGCGCTATCTACTCCACCACCGGCGACCTCCTCAAGTGGGAACAGGGACTCTTCGGAGGCAAGGTCCTCACCCTCGCCTCGCTAGCAAAGATGATCACGCCCTTCAAGGGCGACTATGGATGCGGCGTCTTCATCCGCACCACCGATGGCCACAAGATCATCACGCACGACGGTGGCATCGAAGGTTTCAACACTTCGCTCAACTATTATCCTGACGACAAACTGACCGTCATCGTGCTCGGCAACCTCAGCGGAGGCGCGCCGAATCAGATCGCTCGCTACGTCGGACAAATCGCCCTCGGGCAGCCCGTCATCCTCAATTCTGAGCGCAAGGAGATCACCGTCGCCCCATCCATCCTCGCCGACTATGCCGGCACCTACCGCGTAGCGGATCTCGACGCCGACCTCATTATTGCCGTCAAAGACGACCGTCTCACCGCCAAGCTCGGCAAACAAAACCCTGTTGATCTCTACGCCCAGTCCGAGACCAAATTCTTCCTCAAAATTACCGACGCCCAGGTCGAGTTCTTCCGCGACCTAACCACCCACGCCGTAACCCATCTCACCATCTATCAGAACGGAAACTCGCACGATGGAAAGAAGCAGTAGCGGTTATTCTCTAGTGGTCGCCTGAAGCGGCGATCTTTCACACCTTGGAAAGCGCCGGGCTGGCAAGCTTGCAAAATGAAAATGTGTGAAGGGAATCGGAGGAGGGGAAGCAATGAGTGAATCGGAGATGCAAGCCGAGCTGGAGCGCCTACGGGCTGAGAATGCCCAGCTCAAGAGCAAAGACAAGGGTGGCCTCACTTTGAAGGTGAGCGAGAAAGGCGGGGTCTCTCTGTACGGCATGGGCCGTTTTCCGGTCACTCTGTACAAAGAACAATGGCTCCGCATCCTGTCGAGTGCGCCGGAGATCGAGGCGTTCATCCGCGAAAACGACTCCAAGCTGAAGACGAAGGAGTAGGGCTTTGAAGAAAGGTGTCCAGGCCGCAATTTGCTGTCCCTGCGGGAATGAGAAGATCCTCGCCCTGGGTGTGTCACGAACGCGAGCGCGAGCTCGCGATGCTGTACTGAAGATGGGAGATGGCCTTCCGAAGCCGACTTGCAGGAGTAGGCTTCAAACCGCCCGGTGCTGCTGCGTTCAAAAGGCGTGGTAGTGAACGACCGAGGAAAAGGCATCGAAAGAGATGTCAGGTAAGTATTGAGGAGATGAGCGAAAGCAAACCGTTCGATGACGCATCGTTATGGATTCAAGGTACTGTCAAAACTGGAGTCGCCAGAGTGCTTCAGGATGAGTCGGGAAGATACCTGCTTACGGTCCCGATGGCAGTCGGTGTACAGGCGGCATGAACTCAATACAGGCTTTGGTACGGAACGTGAGAATTTCATTCTGGATGGAAAGGGAAATGACAAGTGGCAGACACCATGAGGAAGAATACCGATGCTAGGACGAGAGACGGAGCTGCTCGCAGTAGTGAGGAAACTCTTGTAATGAGAGCGGAGCGAAGGGGCAGCGTTATCCGGTTGAAGAGTGTTACCAACCCGTCATGCGGGGATGAGTAACATGACATCAACGAAATCTTATTCCATTGCGAAACGCTCAGTATGGGAAGCATACCAGCTTGTCAAGGCCAACCGAGGTGCTGCGGGCATCGACGAAGAAACCATCACGATGTTCGAGCAGGATCTGTCGAGGAATTTGTACAAATTGTGGAACCGGATGTCATCGGGGTCATACTTCCCGCCACCGGTGAAACAAGTAGAAATTCCGAAGGCTAAGGGCGGCACAAGAAGGC
>Ga0137391_10002249_pt1 | contig 14431 bp, 10 predicted proteins | sample 15con2h24BmetaG_FD_101399 | JGI IMG/M metagenome (GOLD analysis project Ga0137391, IMG submission 101399) | Vadose zone soil microbial communities from Angelo Coast Range Reserve, California, USA - 15con2h2.4B metaG | ecosystem: Environmental > Terrestrial > Soil > Vadose zone > Saprolite...
GCCGGTCGCCTCGCGAGTCAGTTGACTATCCGGGACTCCATTTTCTACGCGTTGAAACTTCGGCGACGGTGTTGGTACAGGGAGAATTATCTTGGGCCGCCGAAACGTCGGCCCCGCCTGCACAGACTGACCGACGGCGGGTGTACTCAACGTGCCGCCTGCTGCAACAGCGCCAACTACAGCCGAAGTATTTTGCAAAAATAATCGTCTATTCATCGCTTATCTCCTTAGCGGATTTCACCGCAGGAGTTCAGATTAAGTTCAGAAGCTCTCGCTAGCAATGACATCGTTCCGTCACTTTAGGACATCCGAAGACCAGCGTTTGTTGCATGAGCGGTGTGAGAAACCCGCAGAGCAGATTTTTATAGATGACTGGAGGCTCCTAACGATGGATGCGGTCTCGACGTGGCGGGTCTACCTTGGTCGATTGTTGTAGCGCTTTTCTTTCCCGTGTCGAATCATTGGGTTGGATCTCTTAAAGCGCTTGGCATATTCCCCAGCCGTAACGCCCAATACCCTCACGAATACTCTTCTCATCGCATCAGCGGATTGAAAGCCGCATGCATCTGCAACCTCCTTCATCCCAAGCGTAGAGCTTGTGATCAGCTCACGCGCCGCCTCAACCCTAAGACGTCCAATAAATTCCCCGGGGCCCACGCCTATCTGCTGTTGACAGACTCTTGTAAAGTGGCGTGCGCTCATGCCAATCTGGTCCGCCAATCGTTCGACGGTCAGGTGCTCTCGCAGATGATCAAGTATCCACACCTGCAGCTCCCGCAACGGCTGTGATGCTCCAGACTGCCTCGACAGCATGTTGCTGAACTGCGATTGGCCGCCTGGGCGAATGAGAAACATGATGAGCATACGTGCGATGTCAAGTGCCGCTTTATGTCCGTGATCCTCTTCTACCAACGCCAGCGATAAATCAATACCTGCCGTAATGCCAGCAGAAGTATAGGTGTGTCCATCTCGCAGGAAGATCGGGTCGGGAGTCAACTTGACGGAAGGAAATTCACTTGCAAGCTGATCGCAAAAAGCCCAGTGCGTTACGGCTTGCTTGCCATCCAGAACGCCGGCAGCTGCGAGCAAAAAGGCACCAGTGCAGACAGACCCAATACGCCGCACTCGTTTTGATGTCGCGGCGATCCACTCTACAAACTCAGATTCATAGACGCCTCCTTCCGAACCAGGGCCGCCGACCACAAGTAGCGTATCGATCGCCTCTTTCAGATCACGTAACGCGGTTGCGCCAGCAATCGGAAATCCCTGGCTTGTGCGTAGAACCGACGAATCCTCCGGAGTCGCAATGTCGATCCGGTAGTCCGGCAAGCTGGAAAAGACTTCCAGAGGTCCGGTGACATCGAGCATCCGTACTGGCGGTGCTCCGGTGAGGACAATGCGGCGCATGGCTTCAGGATACAGGAACCAGAAAAAGCATGTCCTAAAGTGTCGGATCTATGTCGTGGCGGCAGAAGTGTAGTCGACCTACGCTTAAGTCGTTGAAGGAGACATTATGGCACTCAATATCGTAGAAGCTAAGATTCCCGACAGCAAGCTGGCACAAGAAGCGACAACGATTCTGCATGAACAGAGCACACCTCTGCTCTTCAATCATTCGCTTCGAGTTTATTTCTTCGCCTCGATTCAGGGTAAGAAGGCGAAGCTGAAATTCGATCCGGAACTGCTCTATGTGAGCGCCGTCTTTCACGATCTCGGCCTGATCAAGAAATACAGCAGCGTGACGGAACGCTTCGAAGTGGATGGTGCAAACGCAGCGCGGCAATTCCTTTCACATTACAATATCGCGGAAAAATCGATTCAGACGGTGTGGGAAGCGATTGCGCTCCACACCACACCAGGCGTAACTCAGTACATGGAACCCGAGGTGGCCCTGCTTTACACAGGCGTGGGACTGGATGTTCTAGGCGAGGGCTTTGAAGATTTTCCAAGCGACCTGCGCGAGAAGATCACGGCTGAGTATCCCCGCGTGAATTTCAAGGAAGGCATCGTTCAGGCGTTCTTTGGCGGCTTTGCACACAAGCCCGCTTCCACCTTCGGCACCGTCAAAGCGGATGTTTGCGAGCGCTTCATATCGGGCTACAAGAGCCCGAACTTCTGCGATTTGATCGCTAATTCGCCGTTTCCCAATTCCTGATCTCCGCAGCGTGCCAATTGAATGAAAGGAAAGGACAAATGTTTCTACGCATCGACAAACTGCATATCGAATTTCCTCAGACCCATCTGTCGAAAAGCAGACGGTCGGGGTGAAGATATGTTTACGCAAGTGGCGTCACATCAATGACATCCATGAGAGTGGCGCGCCCGGGGAGATTCGAACTCCCGACCCTCTGCTTAGAAGGCAGACGCTCTATCCAACTGAGCTACGGGCGCACGAGTGGGAACTGCTTCAGTTTAAGGCCATTTCCGAGCCAATCGCAACGGGCACGCGCTCACCAAGTACTATTGTCAAATTCCCGCCTCTCATGTAGCCTTTATCCATGTCAATTTTCCCGCAGAAGAACGCACAGCGCTGCATCTGTTGTCTTTGCTGTATGCGTGTGTCTTCTGGCGCGGGGAGGCTGAGCATTTAGAGTTTCAATCCTAGCCTCGAACGTTTTTACCACCCCACCGCCAGAAATGAACTGGCAGGTGGGTTTTTAGTTTTTTGGAGCAAACGATTTTCAAAGCTGAACGCAAAAGGAGAACGCAATGTCCGAATACAAACACCCTGAAGTTCTCGTCTCAACCGATTGGGCCGCTAACAATCTCAATTCCCCCAATCTCCGCCTTGTCGAAGTCGATGTGGACACCACCGCCTACGACCAGGGACACATCCCCGGCGCCGTCGGATGGAACTGGCAGACCCAGCTCCAGGACAACATCCGTCGCGATCTGATTGACAAGTCTACCCTCGAAAAACTTCTCAGCGCCTCCGGCATTTCCAATGACACCACCATCCTTCTCTACGGCGACAATAACAACTGGTTCGCCGCCTACGCCCTCTGGCAATTGAAATACTACGGCCACAAAGATGTCCGCCTCATCAACGGCGGCCGCAAAAAGTGGCTGGAAGAAAAGCGCGAGCTTACCACCGACGCGGCAAAGGTCGCTCCGGCCTCCTATCACGTCTCCGGCACCGATGAATCCCTCCGGGCCTACAAAGACGAAGTCTTCGCCATCGTCGACAGCCGCAAACCCGGCCAACTCGTTGACGTTCGCTCCGTCGATGAGTTCACCGGTAAAATCATCGCCCCTCCGGGCATGTCTGAAACCGCGCAGCGTGCCGGCCATATTCCCCAGGCTGCGAATATCCCGTGGGCGCAGGCTTCTAACGAAGACGGAACCTTCAAGTCCTTCGACGACCTGAAGAAGCTCTACGAGTCCAAGGGCATTACCGGCAAGGACGAAGTCATCGCCTACTGCCGCATCGGCGAGCGCAGCTCGCACACTTGGTTCGTTCTGAAGTATCTCCTCGGATTCAACCAGGTTCGCAACTACGACGGCTCCTGGACCGAGTGGGGCAACCTGATCGGCGCCCCCATAGTCAACGAAACACGCGCCGGCCAACCCGGGCTGGCCGCCTCGGCCCGCTAAGGACCGCGGGCAATTTGGCGTATTTTTCTTTTCTAACTGACATCGGAGAACTGACGACCGAAAACCATTGACGATCGAGTTTGTAGGGGCGAGGCTTGCCCCGCCCGTGCATAGCGCAACGCCGGACGATCGAAGATGCGTTCGGATCCAGCTGGCAGATCAACGACAACCACTAACGTATTTTTCCTTCCTGACTGACAACTGAGAACTGACAACTGAAGACCATTCGGAATGAAAAAGGAGAGTTCATCATCAAGAATTTGCAGGTGCAGTACAGAACAGAGAAATGGACGGGCGGAGACTTCCCTCTCTCCAGCCTTCGCCCCCAGATCTCTTCATCCGTACGGTGCACACAGCTCAGGGCGGCGCAACGAAGACATCGCGGTTCATTCTTGCGAACCCATGAAAGGAAAGTGGCGATTTTGATCCGACTAAAAACTAAGTACTAAGTACTGACAACCAGCTTTGTCCGGCGGCGCGGTCGCCAAGTGGTAAGGCAATGGTCTGCAAAACCATTATCGGCGGTTCGATTCCGCCTCGCGCCTCCAAATCCCTCTTGATCTTCGATTGCATTGTGATACAGTTATTTCCAGGTAAATCTGCGTAACTCCTTCGGCTTTTCATTTTCCGCGCATTCCCGAACCTGTTTTCGTGCCGAGCTGTGCCCGATTCTGCCCAACTGCTTTGGATCACTGCTTCCGTGCGCTCTCCGTGCCAAGAATCTACACTTCCGAGCCTCTCGGATGCACTGCAAACAAAGGACTTACAGAATGACCACCCTTCCCGCAACTCTTTTAGAATCAACACTTCTATAAGTGTTGATTCTAGACAACTTAAAGTCCTTTAGAATGAACACTTATGAAAAACATAGGGGGGAGGGGGGTGTTATTGTTAACCAGATTTGCTACAACGGAACCTGTCCTGAGGAGCCCGCCGCGGCGGGCGACGAAGGATCTATATGCGACGAGCATGTCTATCCCGCGCCACCCTTGGAAGCCGAGGGCTCTCTGTTCATTCTCGATAAGCTGCGCTTTCGGTATCTCGGATGGGGTTGCCGGATGCGTTTCGGCATCCCGGGCGGACTTGCGCGTCCCCTACTCTACGCGTTGGCCAGTTCCTTCAACAGCGCCTTGCCTTTGCGGAACCACGGCCGCTCGCGCCTCTGCATGTACCGCGGCAGCGTGCGCTTCTTCGCCTGAAGCTTCTGCAGCCACTCGCGTGCCTCTTCGCGTCGGTTCGTCGCCTTCAGGAAACTCGCATAGTTGAACAGCGTTTCCGGAGTCGTCGAAATCTGCGTGACCTCCGCGAAAAGCGGATCCGCGCGTTCCAGTTGTCCCGTTCGCGCGTAAGCCTCCGCCAGCAGTCCCGCAGCCCTGTAGTAGTCGAACTTCCGGTCAGCCGCGATGACGCGCTCCAGGTCCGGAATCGCGCCCGCCAAATCGTTTAGCGCGAGAGAGCAAAGTGCTCGCGAATAGAACGTATAAATCGAATCGCTTCGCGCCGCGATCGCATTCGTAAATGCCTCGCGCGCCTTTTCAAATTGCCTTTGATCTTTATAGAGTTCGCCCACCTCTTCGTAATTCGCTGGCGAAGGATTGTCCAGAATATCCGTCTCAACCTTTTGAATGCGCGACCGTCGCCCAAATCCTTGAAACACACCGCGAAGAAGTCCAAGGTCGGGCATCACCTCCGCGACGATATACACCGCGCCGCCAAGCCAGCCACCGAAGAAAATGACGTAAAACCAGTAGTTCTCCGGACGCCTTCGCACAAAATGCACGATCGCGAAGATCTGCACCAGGAACCCCCAGGGATAAAAGAGATGGCTGAGCCCAAACATGGATGATCGCCTGCCAACAGAATCGCTTCCCTTCACCGCGCGGTCAAACGGAAACTCCATTCGGTGCATGCGGAAGTTACTGCCTGATGGGACCGTTTTCCCTTGCTATGATGGTGCGAAATGAATCCGATCGAAACGCTCGGTCTCGCGCTGGGCGCCGGATTTTCTTCCGGCCTCAATCTTTACGCCACGGTCGCGACGCTCGGGCTTCTCCAGCGCTTCGGCGTGCTCCACCTGCCGCTCGGGCTGCAGGTTCTTTCTCATCCCTGGGTTCTGGGAATCGCAATCGCGCTCTATCTGCTGGAATTCTTCGCGGACAAGGTTCCCTACATTGACACCGTCTGGGACGCCGTCCACACCTTCATCCGCCCGCCCGCCGCCGCGCTTCTTGCTTTCGCCGCCGCTGGAGGAGCCCCACCGGAATGGCGCTGGGGCGCCGCATTAATCGCCGGCGGAATTGCCCTCACCGCGCACGGCACAAAAGCCAGTGCGCGCGCCGCCATCAATGCCAGTCCCGAGCCTTTCAGTAATTGGGCATTAAGTCTTGGCGAAGATGTCCTCGCCGTTTGGTTGGCCTGGATGGCCGCAGCCCATCCCGTTGCCACGACCATCATCGTTGCCGCACTCGTCACGCTTTCGGCCTTCTTGCTCTACCACCTCTTCCGCTTCGCGCGCCGGGCCTTTCAGCGCCTGCTGGCTATTTGACACGCTACTCAAGAATGTCTCTTTGCATGGGCGGTCGGAGCTTTAGCTCCGACATAGAATGTTCGCTTGCATTGGGCTTTAGCCCCTGAGGAAATGCTTTTCGACGCCTTCATACTTGTATTAGGTACGCACTTATTTCACGTACGTCGCCAGCCAATCCAAAAACGTCTTGTACCAAAATTGTGCATTCTGCGGCTTCAGCACCCAGTGTCCTTCGTCGGGGAAGACCACCAGCTTCGACGGCACCCCCTGTCGCTGCAGCGCGCTGAAAAATTCCAGCGATTGCGTATACGGCACGCGATAGTCCCGCTCTCCTGCGATCACCAGCGTCGGCGTCTTGAATTTTCCCAACTCGCCTGCATACGTCGACGGCGACCACTTTTTGTAGCTCTCGGGATTCGTCCACGGCGTGCCCTGCATGTCGTGCTCTTCAAACCAGAGTTCTTCGGTCGCCCACATCCCCGTCTTGTCGTACACACTCGCGTGGCTGACGATGGCTTTGAACCGGCCCGTGTGCGTCGCGATCCAGTCCGCCATGTATCCGCCATAAGAACCGCCGGCGGCCGCCATGCGCGTTCCATCGACGAACGGATATTTTCTCAGCGTGTAATCCACGCCATTCATCACATCGACGTAGGCCTTGCCGCCCCAGTCATTCGTGATTTCATCCGTGAACTTTTGCCCGTAACCCGTGGACCCGCGCCGGTTGATCATCAGCGTCACGTATCCCGCCGCGGAAAAAACCTCTGCGTTCCACCGGTACCCCCACGCGTTCGACCACATCGTCTGCGGCCCGCCGTGCAGCAGCACCAGCAGCGGATATTTTTTTGCCGCGTCAAATTTCGGCGGCCGGATCAGCATCGCCTGCACTTTCGTGCCTTCGGCTCCTTCGAACCAGAATGTCTCCGGCGCGTTCATCTCCAGCGCCGCAAGGATCGAATCATTCTGATGCGTGAGTTGCCGAACATTTGAACCGTCGCTCGATGCCGCGTAAATTTCCGCCGGAAGCGTCAGGCTTGTCCGCTCAAAAATCAGAGTTTTTCCATCCGCGCTGAACGAAATCGCGGTGTTATAGGTGTCGGCGATGATCTCTTTCGGTTCCGCTCCCGCGCGCGCGGCCATCGCGTATACCGGCTTCTGCGTTTCGTTCTCCGCCGTGAAATAAATCATCTTGCTGTCCGGCGACCACGCCAGTTCGTCAGCGCTGCGGTCAAAGCCTTCGGAAAGGTTTTCGTTTTTTCCGCTCTGCCGGTCGTAGAGCATCACGCGCCACCGGTCCGCTTCATATTCGGCGGTAAGCTGCGCGTGATACGCGATGAATTTTCCGTCCGGCGAATACACCGGATTCCCGTCAAATCCCGGCTGCGTCGTGATGCGCTTCGCTTCGCCTCCGGCAACCGGAACAATGAACAGATCGCCGTTCGTGCTGGTCGCTTCGATTTTGTCCGTAACCGCCGTGAAGCACATCTCTTTCCCATCCGGCGAAAAACCAATATCTCCCGGTCCGCTCCGCTCATCCGGTGGAACATCGTAGTTCGCTCCAGCCGTCAGATCACGCGGCGCCGCGCTTCCATCCGCCGGAACCACAAAAAGATGGCTCCTCTTGCCTTCGTTCCAGTGCGTCCAGTGGCGGTAGAGAAGCTGCTCCGCCACGTGCGCTTTCACTTTGCTCTTTTCTTTTTCCGCGTCGCGCTTGCTGTTGCAATCGTCGTCGTTGTTCAAGGCAGCCGCCGAGCGGCTGACGCAATCCGGATAAACGGAAGAAGTAAACGCAATCGACTTTCCGTCCGGCGACCACTTCACGATATCCGCGCCCGTGGACAACTTCGTCAAGGCGTGCGCTTCGCCTCCCTCCATCGAAAGCAAATACACTTGCGAATCGCCGCTGCGCGAGGAGAGAAACGCGAGCGTCTTCCCGCCCGGCGACCACACCGGCGAAGAATCGTGCCCGCTCTGCGTCAACTGCATCGCGGAACCGCCCGCCGTGGAAACAACCCAGATGTTGCTCACGCCGCGGTTCGCCTCCATGTCCGGGGTGGATACCGTGTACGCCACCCACTTTCCATCCGGCGACACCTGCGGTTCCGCAATGCGGTGCAACTTGCTCATGTCGTCGAAGGTGATGGGATGTTTCGCCACTTCTTGCGCAGAAACGGCAAGTCCGGATCCCAGCAGCAACGCACCCAAGAAGCCGCACGGCAAAATGACGCCTTTCATATCGATTCTTCTCCTGTGAAACACGATGAGTCGCAACATGACTAGCAGAATCCCGCTTTGCAGAATCCCGGATGATGTCACGTTTCTCTTACGAATCCAATAGTCCGGCCAGCGGCGCGCCGCTCGAGCCGCGGTGAGCGCTTCCCATTCCACCGAGGAGACATTTTTATCGAGTTAAGAAAGGGGACATTTTTAAAAAAGAGGTGTGACGCCGGGCCAATTTTCATATTGCAATGGTAGAAACATAAGTCTATTATCCGAATTCTGTTCTCCTCAGCCCAGAGGCGGGGACGCGGTCAAGGGTAGTGCGCTGAGCTTCCTTAGACCTAACCTTCGCATCGATTCCCGCCGGTGAAGTCCTGCGTACTTCTGCATTCCGCCATCTCTGGAAAGCCCGCAGGCGGTGGTGGCACATGTTGCAGCAATCCTTTCCCCATTCGAGGAGGTTCACGTCGCGAGTCCAGACGCCCGAGGGCGTGTGGGTCGATTGGCTCTGTGCTGGACGTGAAGACATTTCACGAGTTCGGAATTTGAGCCTGGGTGGTCTGTTTGTCGAGACACCAAAGTCAAGAGGTGTGGGCTCGACGGCCAAGGTTGAATTTCTTGTCCAGGAGGGACAGATCAGGGCCGATGCTGTCGTGAGGCGTGTAGAGCCCGGTCATGGACTGGCACTGAAGTTCACCGCAGTGACTGATGAAGACCGCACACGTCTAGCCGCATTGATGAACAGGTTCCGCCAACCGTCCTGATTTCTGGATTGCGCAGAGGCCTGCGCAAAGGCATACCTGCGTCTGAATATCAGCATACGATTCTCCAAGGTCGTCCGCTGCCGTGCGATCACCACATCTGCGGCTGCGCGAGGGTTCTTGTGCGCGTATGCCCGGAGTTCCGGGGCGGCGACGAACCGTGACTGACAGGTAGCCCGCTCTTGGGCCCTGCTTTCCGGAAACGAAGGAGAAATCCTGCAGGCGAACAACAGCAGCGGATGCAAATAGAGTCGAGGGAGACTTTGCAATTCCGACTTGCCGATTCAGATGGTGCAGGGAGCCATCGAAAAAATCAGAATCGGCACGGGCAATATCGGTGTTCTCTGCAACAATGCAGGGGCCGGCAAGTACGGCGGATAATTTATTTAGAATCCCGCGCTTCTAAGCATTTCGCTAGGTCGGTGGATTTTGGGCGTTAGGGACCCTGTTTTGCAATCTCTGATACTCCTGCATTTCGTGTTGCGCCTTCGCTGCATTTCCTTGCTTGCGATAGAGATTTGCCAATCCGAAATGGGCCTGCGCCGCAAGCGCGGTGTCCTTCTCGAGTGCAATCAATCTGGTCCATGCTTTTTCGGCGGCAGCAGGGTCACCGTCGAGTGAAGCGGCTTTGCCAAGCGAATACAGCGTCTCCGGCATGTCAGGTTTCAGACGGTCGGCGCGCACCAGTTCCTGTCTCGCCTCATGCGCCTTGCCCTCTTGGAGTAACGCAGCGCCGAGACGGTATGCGGCTTCAGCGTTGCCTGGCTGCATCTTGGTTTCGACGCGAAACGACTCTTCGGCTTTATCCCAACGCGCGGCGCCAGCGTAGACCAGTCCCAATTCCAGGTGCAGCCCGGGTATCTCCGGACGCTGATGCAACGCCTCGCCGAATTCCGTTTCGGCTTGCGGCATCTGCCGCAGCACAAAATAGTTTTCGCCCATGGCCTGGTGAGCCCGCGCGGAGTCGGGGTAGGCGCCGAGGAGGGTGTCGATGGCGCGTTTGGAAAGTAGACCGCTGGCACGGCCGAGGTAGTAGAGCAGATCCGGATCACCGGGACGTTTAACCAGGGCCGCACTCAAGTTTGCGACTGCCTCCTGGTATTGTCCGGTATCGATCTGAGCGATTCCCAATGCTTCCAGAGCGTTCACACGCTCCAGATGAGGAATGGCCTCGGCTGCATAACCTTCCGACAGCAGCGCGTAGCCAAGCTGCAGGTGCGCGGCGTCAAGATTCGGGCTGAGCTCCAAGGCCCGCTTGAGCGGGACGATGGAAGCGCCGTAATCGCGGGTTTGCATCAACTCTTCACCCAGATCGAGAAAGGCCTCTGCCAGGTTTGGATCGGTCTCTGTCGCCTTGCGGAACTCGGCGATGGCCAGGTCAAAGTGCCCTTGTTTGTGGGCCTCAACGCCAGCCTGCATGTGCTGAGCGCCCTCGGGAGAAACACTTTGCAAGGCCAGCCAGAAGAAAAGAACTGCGTGTATCACGAATGCTCCGGTTCGCGTATTTCGAGAAACTGGTCGGCGCGTACGTCTTTCAATGTCTGATGGGCGCCGGAAGGCCACGATACATCGACCGTGGCGATATCGGAATCGCCCAGGCCGAAGTGGAGACGTTTGTCATTCGCGGAGAGATAGCTTCCCGCAGTGGTGGCGAATCGGGTTTGCCCGTTCACGCGGACCCGTGCTCCAAGTCCGTCGCGGTTGCTGCGTGTACCGCGAAGCGTAATCGTCAACCAGTGCTGCTTGCCGCCGCGATTCAGTAGCACAATAGGGTGCCCGCCCAATACTGTCACCACGGCATCCATCCAGCCATCATTGTTCAGATCTCCAAAGGCCAGACCGCGTCCGGCGACCGGCATTGTAATTCCTGAGTCGGCGCGCTCGAAACGACCATTATGATTCAGTGCCAGCAGAGGCGGTTCCAGATAATGCAGGGAATGGTCGATGGCCTCGACGTTGTCTAACACATGGCTCTGAGCGACGAGCAAGTCCTTCCAGCCGTCGTTGTCGAGGTCTTCCAGGCCGACACCCCAGCCGGAACTGCCGGCGGTGAGTGCACCGAGGCCGGATTCAAGGCTTCGATTGGTGAACGAGCCATCGCCATCATTGTGGTAGAGGCCGTAGATTTCGCGGGGCAGCTCGGTAACGATGATGTCGGGCTTGCCGTCGTTGTCGTAATCCTGAAAGACAGCGCCCATGCCGGAAAGTGGCTTGCCGTCGGCGGAGAGCGCGGCGCCGGATTCGAGAGCGCACTCGGTGAACGTTCCGTTGCCGTTGTTGTGGAAGAGAAATTGTTGCATGCCGTCGTTGGCGACGAAGATGTCCGTGAAGCCGTCGTCGTCATAGTCAGCGAAGGCCACGGCCAGGGCGCGGCCCTTCTTGGCCGTAATGCCGGACTTCTCGCTGACATCTTCAAACGTGCCATCTCCGCGATTGCGATATAGAAGGTTTGTCGTGGCGGGAAATTCGCCCGGCGGGCAATAGGTTTGCCAAGCCCCACCGCAGGTCTTGCTGTGCTTGGTGTCCCATTCCATGTAGCGGGTCACGAAAAGATCGAGGTGGCCGTCGTTATCGAAGTCGAAGAAACCCGCGGAGACGGACCAGCCCCCGCCCGCGACTCCTGCCTTGGCAGTGACGTCGGTGAAGGTTCCGTCGCCGTTGTTGTGATAGAGGATGTTTTTTCCGTAGCTCGTGACGAAGAGGTCAGTAAAGCCGTCGTTGTCATAATCGCCTGCCGCGACGCCCATGCCATAATTGCCGACGCCAGCGTTTGCCAGGCCGGCCGCTTCTGTCACATCCGTGAAGCTGCCATCCTTATTTTGGCGATAAAGACGATTCCAGTAACGCGGGTTTCTACGATCAAATTTTTCTGGAAGTTGCATCGGGCTGGTCACGCGCCCGCCATTTACCAGGAAAATGTCGAGTAGACCGTCGTCGTTGTAATCGAACAAAGCGACGCCGCCCGGCATTGTTTCGATGAGATATTTCTGAGGCGTAGGAGAATTTTGAAGAATGAAGTCAATTCCCCGCAACGGCTTGGCTTCGAAAATTGGCGCAGCCGCCGCAAGGGCCGCATAGCGCAAAAAATCACGCCGCGTAGACCGGCGAACCATGTTTGTGCGTGACTCCTGGTGCCTTGAGTTGATGCTCAGCGTATTCGGTACTCAAAAATAGGCTAACACGAAACGGAGACAGGATAGCTGGACGCAAAGCGTAGTAAGAACAGGCTGGCCTCATCGGAGCCCGAGATGCAATCGCCAGGGTGGATGCAGTGAAAGCATTCACCCTGGCTAACAGAGAAAACTAGAATACGAACTTCAATCCAAACTGGATCAATCGCGGGTTCGTCCCAGGATACGTGCTGCTTACAACTCCGAATGTCGATGATCCAAAACTGGTGTTCGGAGGAGCGAACTGTGTCCGGTTGAAAAGATTGAAGAACTCGGTCCGAAACTCGAGCCCCAACTTCTCATCGGGACCAAAACGCGTCCTCTTGAACAGGGAGAAGTCAAAGTTGTTGACCCCGGACGAGCGAAGAGAGGGATCAACGCGAGCCTCGTTACCGAAAGTGAAGTCGGCCGGCGCGCTGAAACATGCCGTGTTGAACCACTCTCCGAGTCTGGCGCGGCCGCTGGCGGGTGATCCCTTTTTGCAACCGGAAGTGAAATTGGGTCGTGAGCCCGCCCCGAACAGTGTCGTGTAGTTAGCCACACTGTTGGAAAAGACGAGCGGAAACCCTTTCTGGAATACAGTCACGCCGTCAATTCCCCATCCACCCACGAGCTTATCCTTGACTCCGCTTGCATCAGATAGATACTTTTTGCCGCGGCCGAAGGGGAGATCGAGGACATAGCTAATGACGAGGCGCTGAGCAACGTCTTGGGAAGATAGGGAGCGTTCACCCTTCAGGTTAGTGTGGTCTTGGATGCCGCCGGAGCTTGTCTCAAGCCAATTGGTGAGCGTATCTGTGTCGCTGATGAGTTTGGAATTCGTGTAAGCAACCAGCAGCGACCCGGCGCCGGCAAAGCGGCGCTCAACGGTCAGTTGCAGCGAATTATAGATGCTATCGTAGTCTCCCTGGCCAGCCAGGCGGAGACTTAAATATTGAGGATAGGGACGGTCAAGCTGGCCCTTGGTCGTCGTCGAGCTCCCCAAAGCAAAGGCTGTGCCTGTGGTTGGGTCAAAGAAAGGACTGACTATGGGCTGTAGAACCGTCACAGTGGGAACCCCAGATGGGACAGTGCCCACGCAGCGCTTGCCCGTCACCGCTACCTGAGAGGCGCACTGTGAAGCGGCCTGAGCGAAAAAGCTGTCAGCCAATTGGTCAATCTCTGAATCGTATAATTCCAGGTGCGTCCCCTTTGAGCCAACATAGGCCGCTGAGACGAAGAATCCCCCAGGCAAATCCCGCTGGATATTCAGGTTCCACTGTTGAACGTATCCAGCAGGATGGTCCCTCAGATCGGCTATTGCGAAGCTCTGCACCGTCTGTGTCGCGTACTGCTGAGTGCCCACGGTCCCCAAAGTGCGGCCGACCGGCGGAACGATGCTTGGCAAGAACGGAGTATTAATAGTGTTTGTAGGCACGGTGCCGTTCACCGTTCCGGTATAAGACGTCGTAGCGTCGTTCACCGGGTCGTTGTTCGGGTTGAGACCAAAGGAAACGTAATTCGGAATCCAGAAGATTCCGTAGCCCCCGCGAACAACGGTCTTGGGGTTAAAACTGTAGGCAAAGCCGATGCGAGGCGACACGTTTGTCTTATCGAGGGGAATGTTGGTCCGACTGCCTGGCTTCACAAGGAACACGTCGCCTCGCAACCCTGGCAAGCCGGGTACGTTGGTCAAGCCAGCGGTAGCAGCAGGATTCGACAGCCAGCTTTGAGCAGTTGTGTCGAAATAGGATTGACGGTTGAACCGCTCTGACCACGGTCCTTGCAAGTCGTAGCGAATGCCCAGATTCAAGGTCAGCTTGTTCGAGAGGTGGTAGGTGTCATCGGCGTAGAACCCCCGATAAAACTGTTGTCCAGCCACCAGGGCGGGAACCACGGCTTGACCGAAGAAGTGGTTCTCTACGCTGCTCGGGTTGTCTGCGTATCCAAGCAGGAAGTCCGCGAAGCTGAAACCTGTGAAGCAAGCGAGCCCCGAGCCGCAAAAAGCGAAGGAACCGCTCGCGACGTTGGTCTGTGCGTAGTTATCGCGTCCCAGCTCCAATTGAGCGCCAAGCTTGAGTGTGTGACGGCCGCGGACCAGCGTAACGCTGGGAGAGAAGTTGAACTGCGTGTTGCGGTCCTGAATGAAGCTTTGCCCCTGCGTGCACGTGATATTGTCC
>Ga0137391_10002250_pt1 | contig 14428 bp, 7 predicted proteins | sample 15con2h24BmetaG_FD_101399 | JGI IMG/M metagenome (GOLD analysis project Ga0137391, IMG submission 101399) | Vadose zone soil microbial communities from Angelo Coast Range Reserve, California, USA - 15con2h2.4B metaG | ecosystem: Environmental > Terrestrial > Soil > Vadose zone > Saprolite...
ATCTACCGGAGCTCGGCCGTACAGGTCACATTGCGGGGCGAGCGCCGCGAGCACGAGCGGCGAAGCAGCGAACAGCGCAAAGCCAGCTGAGCCATTACCGGTCCCTCCTTCCCCGCTGCTAGAGTCTGAGCTAGCACATGAAGTCGGTGATCTCGGCGGATCCACCGGTCAACCAGGCGCCCCCCGACCTGGAGCCCAGCCGCGATCTACCCCGCGGTTTCTACGAGTTCCTTCTCCCCCTGCACCAGGCGTTCACGCCACGCCAGCGGGAGCTCGCGGCCAGGCGGCGCGGCGTCCTCGAGGCCGCTCACCAGGGCAGGCTGCCCGGCTACCTCCCGCCATCGGAGGCGACGACCGGCAGCTGGAAGGTCTCGCTGCCGGGCTGGTGCCAGGATCAGCGCAACCAGATGACCGGCCCGGCCGACGACGCGGAGCTCGTGGTCAAGATGCTGAATTCCGGGGCGCCCGGGGTGATGCTGGATCTCGAAGACTCCGTCGCCAACGCCTGGCCGAACATCAACCAGGGCGTCCGGAACATCAACTCCGCCTTGCGGGGTGAGCTGACCTACCAGGATCGGAAACGCGATCGCGAGGTCGCGATCAACGAGAGCAAGACCGTCATCCTGACGCGCCCGCGCGGGCTCCACCTGGAGCAGGGCGGGGTGATCAAGGGCGAGCGGATGCCGGCGGCGCTCTTCGACGTCGCGATGGTCGCGTACCTGGTCGACCCCGCTCGCTTGAAGCATCCGCTCTCGATCTACATCGCCAAATCGGAGTCGGCCGACGAGGCGCTGTGGTGGCGAGACCTCTTTCAAGCCATCTCGGCGGCGCGCGGCTGGCCGTCCGACTACATCAAGTGCATGGCGCTGGTCGAGTCGCACCCGATCGCTTACCAGATGGAGGAGTTCGCCTACAACCTGCGCGAGCACATGATGGGGCTCAACCTGGGGCGCTGGGACTACATGGCCAGCCTGATCGACTTCACGCTGCACGACCCGACATGGGTCCTCCCCGACCGCAATACCATCCCCCACGACGTCGCCTTCTTTCAGGCCGTGCGCGAGGTGATGCCCGAGGTCTGCCACAAGCGAGGCATGCTGGCGATCGGCGGGATGACCGCCCTCTATCCCAGTCGTGAGGACGCCGAGCTCAACGCGCGCGCGCTCAAGATCCTCGAACAGGACAAGAAAAACGAGGCGAACAGCCTCATGGATGGCGCCTGGACCGGCCATCCCGATCAAAACGAGATCGCGGTCAACCAGTTTCCGTACCCCAACCAGATCGCGGCGCGGCGCAAAGACGCCAACATCCACAGGGACCTGCGGCCCAGCCCGCAGGGCGTTGGCAAGCGAACGCTCGAAGGAACCCGCGCTGCCGTGCGGACCGTCATTCGCTACCGCAACGGTGTGCTCAACGGTAAAGGCGCCAGCTTGCTCGACGGCTACATGGAAGACCTGGCGACGGACCGCATCTATCGCTACATGATCGCCCAGCGCATCTTGCACGAGGTCTCCGTTCCCGATGCCGACGGGCGCGCCGTCACGCATTCTCCCGAGGTGGTCTCGCGGCTCTTCGACGAGGAGCTCGATCGGCTGTTCTCGCAATGGCCGAAGGCCGAAGCCGGGTCTAAAGACACCATGAGACAAGCGCGTGACCTCAGCGAGGGCATGGTTCGCGGCATCCTGGAGGCCCAAGGCGGGAGCTAACCGACAGCGAGCCGGCGATGAAGCGACCGTCCATGGTCCCGCCGGCCACGGAAACGTAAGGCGCCCATCCGTTTCGCTGACCCCTACCCCTTAAGGGTGCGAGACTTGCGTCCGATTGACATTGAATCTAAAAAAGCGCGCGACGCGCGGGAAGGCCCAGCCGTGGCGGAGGGGTAAGCCGATCAAGCTGATGGATGCCGCCCGTCGGCTCCACCGCCACGTCGAGACGGTCCGCATCCGGATTCGGGACGGGCGGCTGAAAGCGACCCGCGGCCCGCATGGCGGCTACTACGTAAGCCTGGGTGACCTGGCCGCTCTTGCTCGACGCGGCGAGAGGCCGCCTCGTCGACAGCCCACCGAGTAGGACTTGGAGGGTTCCTGGGACTAGGCTGAGCGCTACCTCGAGAAGAAATCGTTATGCGTCCGCTCGAGAACTAAAGCTCGTCCGCCAGGTCAGAGCAGATCCGAGATTCAACCGTCGCCTGTACCGCTTGATCGCCGTCAACCGGCTCGTCGCGTTGGGCGTGAGTTTCGCTCAGATCGCCGACACAATCGGAATCTCGGCTCGGCATGCTCGGCGTCTCGCTGGCAAACGACCCATGAACGCCCTCCGCCGCGATCTGGCGACCATCCGTAGCCGCCGACACGCCGTCTTGCTGGCTCGCCAGCTGGTAGATCAACTACGAGCTCAGTTGGAAATGCAAGGCTTCCGCTACCATCGCTTGCCGCATAAGCTCGGTGGTCCCCGTCGGTCCTGGCGGTTCCGAGCGATCAATCCGGATGAGCCGCAGCCGGCCTACAAGGTAAAGCGGCTCAGTCAGGATGAGATGCGTGCCTGCGCCACGCCGGGCTAAGCGACGAACAAATCGACGCCGTGTCGTTGGTGGGGATGGGCACCGACGAAGTCCACGAGCTCATGCTCCAAGGTGTCCGTTCCGCTCGGGCAAAGGGCATCTCGAGGTAGGTTTAGTTTCCGCCACGGGCACCACCCGTTTTGGCGACGACTACACGGATCGATTCCCGAACCCGGCTTCGGCCCGGGCTTGATCCCAGCGGCGCGCATCGTGGCGCGTACCCCGCGGATCCGAGCTACAGCTGTCGCGTGGAACTCAGATTCTGCGGAGACACGAGACGCGCAGCGGAGCTCGCTACACGGAGAGCGTTCGGCGCTGTCTCCCGGTGGTATTTCGCAAGCCGTCACGACGTTTCACCAGTCCGGGACATACGGAAGAGGTGTGCCATCAACTGACGCATCCGTCACCCGTCGACGACTTGATTAAGTCAGACGATCGCCATATCCTGACGCGCGGGTGCGCGTCGACCCAAGAGGAAGGATCGGCGCGGGAGGGACTTCATGAAGTTACACGGCTCGATAGCTCTGACTTTGGGACTTGCTGCTCTTACTGCGACCACGCAGACCGCGACCGAGGTTTCCGCGTACGCCGCGTTGGCGAAACCGGCGAATGGAGTCTACGCTCCGAAAACAGCAAACGCGGCAGGAAGCTCTGCTACGCCAATGCCTATTGCTCGCGGCGGAAGATCATCTGGTCCAGGAAACAACATTGGTTCCAAAGCCGCCGAAGTCGTCGGTGCCAGGTCACGAACCTCCAGGACGTATGTCAAAGGAGGAAATTACGAGACTGAGGTGTACGCAAGTTCGGTCAATTACCGCGACTCGAAAGGAGAGTGGCTGCCAATCGATGACGCGCTCGTGTCTGTCGGCGGCCACGGCTATCAGAACAAGGCGAACGGGTACACGGTCACACTTCCAGCGAATCTCGGTTCGGCCCCTGTTCACTACCAACTCGGAGACAGCTGGGTCGACTATGCTCTCCAAGACGCTGCGGCCAGCGCATCAGTCTCTCAAGCGACAGCGACCTATCCCAACGCTCTTCGCGGCGTCACCGTATCCTACAGCGCCCAACCTGACGCTCTCAAAGAAACGCTGAGCTTGACTGGACCGGGTGGGCCATCCGCCTTCACTTATTCGCTCCGCCTTAGCCCGGGGCTGGCGGCTCGCCAGAACCCCGACCACAGTATTGATTTCGTCGATGGGAAGGACCAGATCCAGTTTCGGTTTGCTCCTCCGTTTATGTACGACAGCGCACCCACGCCACAATTGTCGACCAACGTCAGTATGGCGCTGGTTAGCGGTGCCACCGGGCAGTCGGTCGTGGTCAGTGCCGACACTAACTGGCTATCTAGTTCTGCCAGGAAGTTTCCGGTCGTGATCGACCCCACCATCTGGGCCAACGTCAATTACTACGGTGGCCAGGATTGCTTCATCCAGAACACCAACCCCAACACCAACTTCTGCAGTAGCGCGAACTACACGGGAACCGCCGACCAGGTCGGCTACGACGGGAGTTCGATCAATCGCCTTCTTCTCCTCTTCCCAATCCAGACTGGGTACACGCACATCGTCCCCAATGCAAACATCCTCGACGCCGAGTTGGACCTGACGTTGGCATCCTCAACCAGCGGCAGCGCGGTCCCGGTGACAGCGAATCAGATCACGCAGTCGTGGAACGACAACTACACCACCTGGAACAATCGGGACAACGGCACAGCCTGGTCAACGGCAGGTGGCACGTTCAGTGCCGCCCCGCTCGACACCGAAAACATCGGGCCGGTCGCTGGCTCCTACCGTTGGACCCATCTCACCCAATTGATACAGAGTTGGGTAAATGGCTCGGCCACCAACTACGGCTTCCTGGTCAAGGCGAGCAACGAGGGCGCAGTAGGTCTGTTGAAGTTCGACAATCGGGCGTTCGATCCCGGCCACCCGACCAACCCGAACCTGCCGCACCTGCGCGTCCAGTGGAATAACTGGAGTGGGCTGCAGCCATGGTTCAAGTTCGAGAGCCATCAACTCAACGATCGGATGAATTTGGCGTTGAACGTCGCGAATGGCAACCTGGTCATCCATGCGACCGACTTGGCAATCAAAGGTAATGGTCTGGATCTCAACGTGGACCGGTACTACAACAGCCTCGCCGACAATGTCGGGGGAGGATGGCACACCGGTAACGGCTGGAACGTCGGCGTTGGCTGTGATGTCCGCCTAGACTTGGATGACTTCGATGGAGTCGCCTACCACGGTCCAGATGGCTACGCTGTGTTGTTCCCGAACAACGGTTCAGGCGGCTGGACCGTCCCGGCCGGCCTAGACGCTGACCTGGTCAAGAACGGCGACAGCACGTACACCTTGACCTGGCATCAGAATCAGGAGAAGTTCAACTTCCAGACCGGCGGCTGTCTCCAGACCATGGTCGACAGGAATGGCAACACCATTTCAATGAGTTATAGCGGTAGCCTCCAATCAATCACGGACACGCAGAGCCGGGTCACCAGCTTCACCTACGGCAGTCCGGTGAAGTCCACCTACATCAGCCAGGTCACGGACCCGTCGGGTCGGACATACAAATACGTCTACAACGCTAACGGTGACCTGACGACATATACGGACGCGAACGCGAAGAATACCCAATACTCCTACAACGCCAATGACCAGCTCAGCCAGGTCATTGACCCGAACGGCAACACGATTAATTTCACCTATGGGACCACCTATCCGTACAAGGTGACCCAGATCGGCTATGTGAACCCGACCTGCACGGGCGGATCGTGCAACACCGGATTCATCTATAACGCAGGCGCGGGCTCGTGCACAGCGAGCGGGGTCTTCGGCAACACCGTCGTGACCGACGCCGATGCACACGCGACGACCTATTGTTTCGACAATGCGGGTCGGGTTATTCAGGTCATCAATGCTTTGACCCAGAGTAGCTCAGCCGCCTACACATCAGATCAAAAGCTGGCCACTTCGACTGATGCTCTATCGCAGACCACGAACGCCAGCTACAACACGAGCAACGATCTTACTGGGGTCACCGCTCCGGTCCTCGGATCGGGTCACTCGGCCGCCTCTGGATCTGCGAGTTTCCAAACTCCGAGCTCTGTCGCCGGCTACAAGTACTTGCCTTCATCAACGACTGATGCTCAAGGTCACTGCACCGCGTACGTTTATGACGCCACAGGAAACTTGACCGAGGTCTACGCTGGTCAGTCGAGCCCCTGCGACGGCCAGGTTGGCGGAACGCACGTATCCAACAGGTATCAGGCCGATCCCGGGGTTACATGCGGTGCCAAGACCGGCGAACTCTGTTCGACAGTAGATGCCCTCAGCAACATTCGGAGCTACGGCTATGACTCAAACGGCAATCTGACATCGGTTACGCCGCCAAGCCCTCTTGGAAATACCACTATCGTACCGGATGGTCTGTCGCGGACCTCAAGCATCACAGATGGAAAAGGCCAAAACACGACGTACAGCTACGACCAGATTGATCGGATAACCCAGATCCTCTATAACGGCGCCAGCACCTGCACCCCGAGTACCGGAAACTGCATCTCGTTTTTATACGACGCCGACGGAAATCGGACCAGTACGACCGACAACACCGGAACGACCAGCTACTACTACGACAGCTTGAACCGATTGACCACGCAAGGACTGCCCGACACAACTTCGAACTGCGCAGGCTCTTCACCGGCGGGCATAACCATGTCGTACGACGGAGTCGGCAACCTCCTCGGTTATTGCGACAGCGGCGGAGCCGTTGCCTATGCCTACGATGCGGGCAACCGGCAGGTGTCAATGGCCGAGCCCGGTGGCAATTGCGGGCCAACTCCCAGTCTGTGCACGACATTTGCCTACAACGCCGACGGCGAGCGCACCCAGACCACCTTCCCGGGCGGAGCGACGCTCAACGCTGGCTATGACAGCAATTGGAACACCGCTTCCATGATCGGCAAGGACAAGAACGGAGCTGTGCTCACGAGCTTCAGCTACACCTACTCCATTGGAAGCACCGACACGCAGCTTCGGCAGACGATGACCGAGAACGATGCCGTTGCCAGCAATACCTACGCCTACGCATATGACGCGCTAAACCGGCTGACTCAGGCGACTATTACTGCTGGAACTGGCACAAGTTACGCGTATACCTACGACTCCAACGGAAACATATCGAGGAGGACCGTCGGCTCATCGACGACCAGCTATGCGTTCAATGCCGCTAACGAGCTGTGTTGGGCCTACTCGGGATCCTCCAGCAACTCGTGCTCGTCAACGCCCACCGGTGCGACAACATATACCTTTGATTCCAACGGAAACGAGTCTGGCAGTTCGACCGGAGGTTCGTTCAGCTATAACCCGAAGAATCAGACCACGGCAACTACATACGGCGGTAGTAGTCTCGGGACGCTAACCTACTTAGGAGCTGACCAAGCCCAAAGGACCGTAGCCGGCTCGACTACATTCGCTAACGTATCGTCCAGCGCCCAGATTTCGACGACGGGCGGGAACAGTACCTACTTTCTCCGTGACAACCGGGGAAATCCGGTCGGCGAACGGGTCGGGAGCAATCACTACTATTTCCTGACTGACGCCCTCGGTTCAATTGTGGCAGTCGTAAGCGGAGATGGCCTGACCGTTGGCGACCGTTACGGTTACGATCCCTACGGGGCGACGACGTATTACTCGGGAACGATCACGAATCCTTGGGGATACGCCGGTGGCTATACGGACCCGACCGGCTTGATAAAGTTGGGCGCTCGATACTACGATCCAGCTACCGCGCGGTGGACTCAGATGGATCCGCTCAGCCAAGGCGGGCCCTCCCCCTGTGGTCAGACCGCGTATAGCTATGCGGCGGATGATCCAATTAACATGACCGACCCGAGCGGGTATTTTTGCTGGCAGCCCTGGAAGTACTGGACAGGAGTCTTTCTAATCAATCTAGGAATAGGCATGATACTGGCGGCATGGGAGATGTTCATGGTGATTCTGCCGCTTGCCGCAACCGCTTGGCCAGTCTTCCTTTTCCTGCTTATCATTATCCTGGTGCGTGTTGCCATCGGAGTGTTCCTCATTTGGAAGGGCCGCCAGTACATTAGAGAGTCAGGCTGCTGAATCGGCTCATCAGGAGCTGCCAATTGGACCTACGGTCGGTCTTCGGGTGGTTCGTAGTGGCCTTGCCGAGCCTGCCTATCGCCTACGGGTTAGACAGGATCGCATGCGGACAGCAGAAGTCCGCACGGCGCCTCTCCCTTGTCAGGGCTGCACTGCTTTGGCTCGATGTCAGCTTGATTGTGGTTATAGCTGGGGTGGCCGCAGAGAATTTCCTCCCCCTTGTGGCCGTCTGGCTAATTGCTAACTTGATTCTTATCCCGAGCCTCTTTGTCATTTTCGGGCGTCAGCAGCCCTCAACCGTTCAGCCGTCGTTGGCTATCAAGATATCTCTGAGAACCGCGCGTCGTCTTGTTGTGTTTGAGGCAGCCTTCCTCGTCCTCGGGGTAGCGGCGCTAGTTGCCTTAGGTGCCCTTCCTCCTTACGCTATGCTGCTGCTACTGATTCCCGGGTCTGCGTTGCTGGTGATCCAGATCTTGAAGCCGTAACGACAAGCCATCGTCCAATAAGCTCCTCGAAGTAAGCACCCAGGCGCTGCGTCGCCGAATCGCGCTGATCTGGCCATTCGTCACCTGGATCTCGATTGACGATCGATGCCGGCAGTCGCGCCCTTTGCTCCGGGTTGGCGTCGCAGCATGCCGCCAGAAGATCCGTGAGCCGTCGGGAAGCCTGGCGCATCCGTCTGTGGCTCCTGCGAGCGGCCTTGAGCCTGGGCGGGGTCGTCGCGAATCGCCTGCGTCTCCACCTACCACTCGACGGGCGGCTTAAGGCGACCGCGGCTCGCACGGCGCCTAATACGTGAGCCGGGATGACCTCGCAGCTCTTCCTCGGCCGGGCGAGGGGCTGCTTCGTCGGCAGCTCATCAGAGAAGAGCTGGAAGGCTCATGGGAACAGATTAAGCGCTACTTGGAACAGGAATCGTTATGAGGTTCGCTCGAGACTAAAGCGCTTCCGCGAAATCAGAGCAGCTCCGATATTCAACCGTCGCCCTTACCACGTGATTCGAAATCGGTCGCGGTTGGCGTGACCAGGGCCCACCCGCCTCTTGGCCTTCGGTCGCCCGGTCGCACTGTCCTGTGTGTTGTGCCGAGCAAGCGCGCCGCCGCCCGGTAGCTCCGCAGTCGATGAAAAACATCGATGATGTTCACGGACTCCCTCGTGGTCTTCAATAGCTGTGTCACCTGGTCGGGTGAGTGCGTTTGAAGCGACTCCACTTTGCCCGATCCGGGGGACAGCCCCGGTGATTAAGTCACTCGGTCGAGGGCGGGAACTTTCGGTGGCCACCAGTGGGTACTTTCACATGGCCACGCGCAGCCAGTTCCTTGCCAGTCATGAAACAGCGCTCGCACTGCGTGGCTGCAAGACCTGTACTCTATGGAGAGTTCGAGTCTGCTGGGACACTCTCGATGAGAAGGCGCAGGCGATTGTCAACGCCGCCCAGGCGGACACGCCGTCCAAGACGGAACGAGGGAAGAACGTGGTGTGGAGCATTCTTAGGACCTACTACCCAGACCGCGAGGCTCTGATCGAGGATCACCAAAAGCGCTACGAGAATGAGTACGACAAGGTCCTCAAGATGAAGGAAGCTCTCGAGGCGAAGAAAAAGAAGAAGGCACCCGCCGCGCACTAAAGGTATCGGGTCCGGCTCGCGTTAAATACGGAAATGCAGGCGCGCCCGCAGCCGCCAGCCGATCTCCTTCCGGTTCAGCGTGAGGCGACGCCGATGTTCCGCCTCATCAAACTCACCGCTGGCCCGCTCCTGCACGCCGTGTTCCGCATCGACCTCGATGGACGCCACAACATCCCCACCGACCGCAACTACGTCCTGATTGCCAACCATCTGAGCTGGCTCGACGCGCTCGCCATCCTGGCTGAGTTTCCGTCGGAGCCCCGTGTCCACTTCCTGGGTGACACGACTATCCTCGCTACCCGGCGCTTCCAGTGGGCGCTGGTCAAGAGCGTGGCCGGCTTCATCCCCGTCAACCGCAAGCTCCATTCCGACGCCGTCCTCTTCCAGCACGTCGACAAGTGCCTGCAACGCGGCGGCGTCGTGGCGCTCTTCCCGGAAGGCAACCTCGGCCCCGGCGAGGGCGAACTGCTCCCCTTCAAGAAAGGCTTTGCCCATTTCGCAATCGACAACCATGTCCCGGTCCTTCCTGTCGCGCTATCCGGAATGAGGGACCTGTGGCTGCGAAAGACGGTCCACATGATCGTCGGCGCGCCGATCGAGACGGGTGGGCAGACCGTCGAAGGGCTGGTCGCCATCGCCGAAACCCGGATGCGCGAGCTCGTGCCACCCTACAGCGACCCCGGCGGTACCAAGCTGTTGCGAAACCGCCTGACGCACCTTTTCTAGACCCCCGCCGTTATTCGGGGGGATGAAAAACTGGGGCAAACAGCTCGCCGGAGCCATCCTGGTTCTGGTCTTCGCGCTGGCAGTCGGCGGCTTCGTGATGCTCCTTCGCGCCCAGCAGGGCGGCCTGGCCGCGACCATGGCTGCTGCGCATATCCGGGCCGTGACCCCGCCGGATGGTGCCACCAATGTCCCGCTGGAGGGCGAGATCCGCGCCGACTATGTCAGCCGGCCGAACCAGGATCCGCTGATCCAGGTCGAGCCACCCGCCGGGGTGACGCTCGACAACCCGCGTTGGGACGGGACGACCTTCGTCATCGACTACCGCGGCCTGCGCGACAACAGCCTCTACCACGTCGAGCTCGACCAGGACGATTGGCCCGGCAAGGGTGAGCACAAGCAGATCAAGGTCCGCTGGTCGTTTCGGACCGGCACCGGGCCACACGTCGGGCTTACCCCGAGCCCGACGTCTTCGACCAGTGCGTCGCCATCGGTTCCACCCACGACCTCTGGCCCCCTCATCTGGTACATGGGGCCGTCCAACGATCTGCACGGGTTGGATTGGACCGGAAAGCAGCTCAAGAATCTGAGCCCCGACATCGTGATTCAGTCGCCGGATGGCACCCGGCTCCGGCGCCAACCCAGCAGTCAGGGAGGCTCCAACGCGGTCACCGACGCCGACGGCAACCCCCTTGGCTCGGTCCTCGTCGATCAGGGCATGATCTGGGCCGATGACAGCCGGCAGTTCTGCGGCGTGACTGTGACGTCGACGCCACCGGGTGGCTATGGGCTCGAGATGCTTCGAATCAACGGCCCGCGGGACCCGGTCGGAGCCATCAATCTCCCCGCGAAATCGTCTCAAACCCCGGCGCTGGCTGCTTGCAGCGTGCTGACCGGCCGGGCCGTCGTGTCCGGCCAATCACCATACGCATACGTGTCGAGCATGAGCATGATCGCGCTCAGCGACGGGCATGTGATCTATCAGCGAACTTATCCCAATCCGCTGGCCCGGATCGTCGCCAGCCACGATGGCCAGTACGTCGCCGAGCAGTCCGCCAGCAACGCCAACGGAGGCCCGGTGACCCTCATTCGCCAACTGCCGAGTGGCAGTGTGGTCGGCCAACTTTCCGGAATCCTCGTGCAGGGATTCTCCTGGGACGGCTCGCTCGTCATCGGCAGTACGTTCGGCAACCCGAGCATTGAAGAGGCCCAGGTCATCCGCTGGCGCACGCACGAGACGGTCTGGCACCAGTGCATGTGCCCGCAACCGCACTGGCTGGTCGTTCTTGCGCAGCCGGGCGGCACGAAACTGGCCGTCGTCTTGAGCATGAACGACGGCTCCATTGTGTCCTTCAATATCGTGGACGCGAACGGCTCCTCGCAGCCGCATCCGATCGGCAGCACCCCGATTACCCCGGCATTCTGATGAAGAACTGGGCGAAACAGCTGGCCGGAGCCGTCCTCGTCCTGGTCTTCGCGCTAGCGATCGGCGGGTTCGTTATGGTGCTCCGCGCCCAGCAAGGCGGCCTGGCCGCGACGATGGCTGCTGCGCATATCCGGGCCGTGACCCCGCCGGACGGCGCTACCAACGTCCCGCTGAGCGGCGAGATCCGCGCCGACTATGTCAGCCGGCCGAACCAGGATCCGCTGATCCAGGTCGAGCCACCCGCCGGGGTGACGCTCGACAACCCGCGCTGGGACGGGACGACCTTCGTCATCGACTACCACGGCCTGCGCGACAACAGCCTCTACCACGTCGAGCTCGACCAGGACGACTGGCCCGGCAGGGGTGAGCACAAGCAGATCAAGGTCCGCTGGTCGTTTCGCACTGGATCGCTGCACGTGGCAACGCCGACGCCCATCGTCTCCACCCCCACGCCCGTGACCTCCAGCACGCCCGCGCCCTCGTCGCCGCCTCCGACAACCCCACATCTCATTTGGTACAGCGGCCAGAATGCTGCCGGGTTCAACGGCCTCGTCGGCAGCGACTGGAACGGCCAACAGCTCAAGACCCTGAAGGCAGGCGGCAACGTGCAGTCCCCGGACGGGCTGCGGCTTTATGGCGCGGGCACGCCGGGAACGCAAGTCAATGACGCCGACGGTAATAAGGCCGGTGCCATCGCAGGCTATTCGCCCTCTATGTGGGCCGACGACAGTCAGCAGTTTTGCGGCGTCACCTATCGGACGTCGGCACCGCCCCTCAGTCTCGTGATGATGCCCCTGGATGGCAGTGTGCGTACCGTCGCGCCGATTCCATTCACTGCTGCGCCCGGCACCATGCCCCAAGAGGTGTCCCTCGCGGCGTGCAGCGACCTGGCCGGTCGCGCCATCGTGATCGGCGGGTCCAATGGAAACGTCTCGAACATGGCGATGATCTCGCTGGCCGACGGCAGCGTCAGTTACCAGACTCGATATCCCAACCCGCTCACTCGCCTCGTGGCCAGCCACGACGGTCGTTACGTGGCGGAGCAGATCGGCGGCACCGCCCAGGGCAGCTCAACGACGTTGATCCGCGAGCTACCCGCTGGCACGGTGGTGGGACAGGTCACGGGCATTACCGTCGAAGGCTTCTCCTGGGACGGCTCCCTCGTCGCCGGCGGCATCCAGGGCAATAGCGGCCTCACCGGCGCGGAAGTCATCCAATGGCAAAACCATCAGGTGGTTTGGAACCGCTGCGGTTGCCCTTCGCCGTTTGCGGTCAGGGTGATCGCTCAGCCGGAGGGCAGCAGGCTCGCCGTTGGGGCGTTCGATCAACATCAAGTTGGAACGCTGACCGTTGTCGACGGCGGCGGCCCTGGTCTGACGGTGCCGGTGGGCAACCAGCCCTTCCTTCCGCTCTTCTAAGGCCTTCCCGACCGCAGGATGCTCCAGGCGACATAGACGCCCAGCACGCTCGCCAGGACGAAGCCCACCAGCAAGATGGCGCCGGTCTGGGGATCGCTGCGGAGGTGGTACGCAGAGAGGAGAACCGCGAGCGCGACCACGAACGCCGCGGCGACAATCCCGAGCACCAGGCGGTTCGCGATCCGCTCCAGCCGCCGGAACATGGACTCGAACCCGGTGGGGCGGATCGCCAGCTCGACATCGCCGCGTTGCAGCGAGCTCAGCAGCCGGCGCACCTGCTGGGGCAGTTCGATCCCGAGCCGTGCCAGGTCGACCCCGGCCTGGCCGACCGTCTTGCCCCAGCCGAGGGGCGAGAAATGCCGCACGATCATGCCGCGGGCGTATGGTCCGAGCACCGCGTTGAACTCGAAGCTCGGATCGAGACGCGTGACCAGGCTCTCGTGCATCAGCACGGTCTTGAGCAACAGCGCGTACCCCGCCGGAAGGTGGAGTCGGTGCCGGCGGACCACGCCGAGGACGTCGTTGACGACGGGCCCGATCGCGATCTCGCCGACCGGCCGGCCGTAATAGCGGGCACGGAGATGCTCGACGTCGCGCTGCAGCGCCGCCCGGTCGATATGGCGACCGGCGACACCCAGCTCGTACAGGGCATCCACCTGGCGATCCGGATCCTCGGAGTTGTAGGCCAGTAGCGCCCACACCAGCTGCTCCTGGATGCGCGGTCCCATGGTGCCGACCATGCCGAAGTCGACCACGCCGATCCGCCCGCCGGGTTGGATGAAGAAGTTGCCGGCATGGGGATCGGCATGAAAGAAGCGGTCCCGGAACACCATCTTCAGCACCATGCGGGCTCCATTCATCGCCACCGTCGTCCGATCGATGCCGGATGCATCCAGAGCGGCAAGGTCGTCCACCTTGATACCGTCGATACGCTCCAGGGTGAGTACCCGGCTCGTCGTCTGCTCCCAGAATATGGATGGAAAATAGACGGAGTCATCGCCGGCAAAGTTCTCCGCGAAACGCTCCGCATTGCGGCCCTCCTGGATGTAGTCGGTCTCGGCCCGCAGTGTGTGCGCAAATTCATGCACCAGGCCGACGACGTCGTACTCCTCGGCCACGGGCCACCGCCGGCTGGCCGTCGCCGCCAGGTTGCGGAGGATCTGCAGGTCCTGCTCGATCTGTTCGACGACCCCGGGGCGCTGCACCTTGACGACCACGCGGGTGCCGTCGGCGAGGGTGGCGGCGTGGACCTGACCGATGGAGGCGCACGCGAGGGGAACGTCCGAGAAGCTGGAGAAGACGGCGTCAACAGGCCGGCCGAACTCCGCAGCGATGATCGCCGTGACGACCTCCGTCTTCAGCGGAGGCGCCGCGTCCTGCAGCTTGGCCAGCTCCAACTGGTAGCTCGGCGGAAGCAGGTCGGCCCGGGTCGAGAGGATCTGACCGAGCTTGATGAAGGTCGGGCCCAGCTCTTCGAGCGCGCGCCGGACGTACTCGGGCCGCGACAGCGGCTGTTGGTAGTTACGGTTGAAGATGCGCTGGAACCGAACG